>Ga0209345_10000118_pt1 | contig 113468 bp, 105 predicted proteins | sample Cruoilmetagenom7_FD_187294 | JGI IMG/M metagenome (GOLD analysis project Ga0209345, IMG submission 187294) | Oil polluted marine microbial communities from Coal Oil Point, Santa Barbara, California, USA - Sample 7 (SPAdes) (version 2) | ecosystem: Environmental > Aquatic > Marine > Oil seeps ... | reverse complement strand
GGATATAAAAAATCCAACCTCAGTGCCAGCCCATAAACTTATTGGCTTTGTAAAGATAATCAATGCAGAAATGCTTTGTTACATTTAGAAAATTGCCAGAGCTGGCGGCTTTGTTAAAGTGGGGGTGTGGAATTAGTATTAACTACCCCTTAGTGCTAAATCCCGCATCTCAAAATACCTCCTTCTCATTTTGAGACGCAACTTTTGCCCGCCTACTTTAGGCGGGCTTTTTTTTATCCTGCTGAACTCGCAGACTGGCCTTAAATATCGGTTTGAAAATCGCTTCGATCTCTTGCTGAGTAAAAGTTGGGCTAAATTCCTCATACAGGCTCTCAAGGATTGCTTGTTCACGAACTGGATCGTAATCGTCTACACCCTGCTCCCGCTTAGCAACAGCCAACTGCAATACCATTTGTGTTCGCTTTTCGACCAACTTTAATAGTTCACTGTCTAATGCGTCAATCTCTGAGCGCAATCTTTGTATAACCTCTGAATTCACCGTACATCTACCGTCGTCATTAAAAATCGTGGGTAAGTGGCGTCTATTATAGTAGAATTGCGCACAAAGTTGTTAAAAGCCTTTTCGGCTTGTTTAAATCATCATGACTGAACGCAAAGATACCATTTTCGCCGAGCCACAGGACATCAAGAAATTCGAGTTTGACCACAAGGTTGTCGAAGTCTTTCCTGATATGATCAAACGCTCAGTACCCGGCTACACGACTATTATTCAAGGCATTGCCGAGATTGCCCAACGCTTTATCCAGCCCAATAGTAAAATATACGATTTGGGTTGCTCGCTTGGCGCGGCGTCCCTAGCAATTCGCCAAACCGTAGACCGCTCTGATTGTAAGATTGTGGCGATTGATAACTCGCCGGCCATGATTGAGCGTTGTCAGATGATTCAATCGAGCTATAACTTTGCTATGCCCATTGAAGTCAAAGAAGCTGATATTAATGAACTTGAAATGTCATCGGCGAGCATGATTATTCTGAACTTCACCTTACAGTTTCTTCCTCGCGGCCATAGGCAGGAACTGGTTAGCCGTATTTATGATGCCCTTCTTCCTGGTGGATGCCTGGTTTTATCAGAGAAAATCACTTTGCAACATGCAGCATTAAATGAACACATCATCGACCTGCATCATGATTTCAAGAAACAAAACGGTTACAGCGATATGGAAATTGCCCAGAAACGTGCAGCTCTTGAAAATGTATTATTGCCAGATACTCGGGAGAAACATTACCAGCGTTTTGCCAATGCCGGTTTTAGCCAATATGACAGCTGGTTCCAGCAGTACAACTTCGCCTCATTTATCGCCGTTAAATAATATAGCACTCTAGTAACCATGATTAATTTCACCAATTCCTACAAAGCCATTGCCGATAGTCGACTTCATCCCTGGCTTGACCAATTCAAGCAGGCCGTTAATGACCGCATGGCCGATTATACGCATGGCAATCTAAGCGATTGGATCAAATTGCTCAAGCAACTGCCTGACATCACGCCTGATCATATTGAACTGGCCAGCAAAGTAGAAATTGGCAGTGCTTCGCAACTGTCAGAAACTGAGCAACAAGAGTTGAAACAGCTGCTAATGAAGTTTCATCCATGGCGTAAGGGCCCTTTTCATTTATTTGGCCAGCATATTGATACCGAATGGCGCTCGGACTGGAAATGGGATCGATTAAAGGACCAAATCAGCCCGTTAGAAGATCGTATTGTATTGGACGTGGGTTGTGGCAATGGTTATCACTGCTGGCGCATGGCTGCACAAAATCCAAAGCTGGTGCTCGGCATTGACCCATCACAATTATTCTTAATGCAGTTTGCGGTGATGCAAACCTATTTAAGTAACTATCCGGTTCACTACTTACCGGTTGGTCTTGAATACCTGCCGGAAAACTTATCGGATCAAGGTTTCGACACCATCTTTTCGATGGGCGTTCTTTATCACCGTCGCTCGCCGATTGACCACATATTACACATGAAAAACCTGCTACGTCCCGGTGGCGAATTGGTGCTCGAAACCCTGGTCATTGACGGTGAATCTGATCAGTGTCTGATCCCCAAAAACCGTTATGCGCAGATGAACAACGTCTGGTTTATTCCAACCACCGGCATGCTAAAGAACTGGCTGGCAAAGTTAGATTTTAAAGATATCAAGGTCGCCAATGTTGCTAAGACCGGGCTCGATGAGCAGCGAGCAACCGACTGGATGACCTTTCAATCGCTTGAAGATTACCTTGACCCGCAGAACAAAGAACTGACCATTGAAGGCTACCCCGCTCCCAAAAGAGCCGTGATGATTGCTACGAAACCGGGTAAGCGCGGAAACGCAAAGGCTGGCAAATAATGGCTGATTATCATATTGTCCCCTTTTGCCCGGAGCCGGTACGCATACTACATCCTGATAAACACTTCTTGTTCGTCAATAAACCTGCAGGCTTATTGAGTATTCCTGGACGTCATGAAGAAAATAAAGACTGCGTGGTCACACGTTTACAACACCATCCCAAATCAAAAACGGCCTCAATCGTGCACCGCCTGGATATGGCCACTTCTGGCGTGATGATATTGGCACAAACCAAATTCGCGCATAGAGAAATCAGTAAGCAGTTTGAATTGCGTCAAACCGATAAATACTACATCGCAGTGGTGGACGGTATTGTCGAAAAAGACAGCGGCATTATCGACCTGCCTATGATCGCCGATTGGCCAAACAGACCTAAACAGAAGATAGACTTTGAACAAGGCAAAAAGGCCGTAACCGAATGGGAAGTCATGGAGCGCGATTTGGATAAACAAACCACTCGCCTCAAACTTAAACCGATAACAGGCCGCAGCCACCAGCTACGCCTACATTGCTTTGAGTTAGGCCACCCGATTCTAGGCTGTAACCTGTATCATAAAAGCGGCTCAGAAATCAAAGCCAAGCGCCTGCTACTGCACGCAGCAAGCCTGACCATTACTCATCCTAAAACCGGTAAAGTCATCACCGTTGAATCGCCCTGCCCGTTTTAGCTTGATAAACATCGGAATAATTGTGAAAATACGCCCGCTTTAAGATTTGGTCGCTGCCAGCCAACGCATGTTCGCATGGCAAGCTCAACAAACATTAAGGAACTGTAGCTGGGACTGCCCCGTCTTCGTCAGAAGATAGGGTACAGTTGGATAGAGCGAAGCTCTACAATCATCTCAGCGCATGAGAAGTTTAAAGAAACATTTTAGTATATAGATTATGCACCTGTAGCTCACTTGGATAGAGCGCAGCCCTCCGGAGGCTGAGGTAGCAGGTTCGACTCCTGCCAGGTGCGCCATTTCTCTTCTTGATAGCACTTTTACGGTTAAGAGTAGTGGCAGCACTTCCCTTTGTTACAAAATATCCAGCCCCTACTCCACATACTCAAAATACCGAATTACCTGATCTACTCCTTCACTGACATCTGAGCTATATTCCTCTTCAAGCTCCATCATTAGCTTGGTGTGAATGAGTTTTTCTTTTGATTTAAGATCACTCCAACCTTGATGTGTGGGGATATGGGCAGTTTTATCATAGATAACATAGAACACCTTGAACTGTTCGATCAGTTCATCCCCAAGTCTCAACTGATCTATTAATACTTTTAAACGAATACAGCCTTCAATGGTTGGGCACTGCTCATGTTTCATTGCCTTGGCGATAGAGATGATGCTTTCAATAATCGAGTTTACTTGAGCATCATGCTTTTCAGACTGTGCGACAGCGACTTGTTTTTGTAACTGTTTTTTTTGATTGACCTTAAACAAAAGGAAGCTCGCATAGATGGCGAGTAGTAAGGTTACTGATCCTGCAATAATATAAAATATGATCATAAGATGCTTAAGTTTCCCAAGTTTAGTTTATGCTGACTGAAAGGGGCTATTAAATCTGTATTGCAAACCATCAGAATTTCTGTCCTATTAACTGTTTAATCATTGGAAACACCCGCTCAAACTCGGCAAATCGGTGTGAGCCAGCTTGGAATCTATGTATCGGGTAAATGCCTTCCAGCTCTTTGACAGTTTTTTCAGAATCAAGCACTTCGTCATCCATGGACAAAGCTACTTCGCAGTGGCCATAAGGTTCGCTTGTAACTTTATAGTGATTAAAATCTTGCAGATCTTTGTCGGTCACTTTGATAGTTTCATCAAACTCACCATAGACTTTGAACTCACCAGTTTCCAGGGTTCTATCGGGGTGCAACGATGGATTAATCATTAATGATTTAACGGGAAGCTCGGAAGCAAGCCACCTGGCCCAAAACCCGCCCAGCGAGGTTCCAACAACAACCAGCTGATCATCTTTACCAATCAGTTTTTCGTATTCGTTAATGAGAATTTCTTCCGCAACTAGTGGCGAGTGTGGTGTGTAACTTATACCTTTAACATGACAGTTCGGAAATGCTTGTTGCATCGCTTTAACTTTGGGGCTATTTGCTGAACTGCGAAAGCCGTGCAGATACCAAATGTTCATTCTTTGCCTTATGTTCTAATGAGAATTCTTGACGTATAGCTTCATCATTCCCTGCACTGTCTTTTTCATATCATCCCTGAAAGCTTTAGGCTTTATTACTTCGACCTGATCACCAAAACCGAGCAGCCACCATTTGATTGATTGGCTGATGTTGATGGTAGCATTAACGCATACTCGACCATCTTTCAGGCTGGTTAGTTTTTGATCTTTCGAAAGTGGTGTTTCATTCAAGTGTTGCGCTGCTTGTTGAGTGAAAATAAGTTCTAGATCTTTTTCTTTGTATAAACTGATATCCAAACCGCCTTGTTCAAGATATTCGCGCATATCAAAAGCTGGAACGGACTGTGCGGTGGTTTCCAGAATTTCGATGTTATTAATCCGGTGAATAGCAAATTGAATTAAGCCTTCTGCCTTTTGTCCATCATAAGTTGCAATAAGATAACTTACTTGTTCCTGCTGCACTACGCCTTGCGCATTAACGGTATAATCTTTAGTTTCGCCACCCTTTTTGGTGTAGTTCATTGTAAACTGTTTATTGAGCAGTAGAGCTTTATAGATATCAAGCAGATGATTGGCGTTAAATTTTGCTGGCTCTAATGGATAAACTTTGGGATAAATGGCGACACGCTTTTCCCAATCCGCGTATTTGTATTTTTCATTTTTGAGTGCCGACTTCGCTTCTTTAAAATAAGGCGCTAAAGCATCCAGACTCGCTTCAGGTAAAATACTGTGAGTGTATTTCTCCATCAACAGAAAACCAAGTGCCAAATCAGGCCCCATTTTCTTGAGTGATATGTGCGAGCCTTGTGGAAAGAAATAATAATTTTCACGCCCCACCACTTTAACATGCACACCAAACACCCGCTCAAGCATAGCCATATCCCGCTGAATGCTACGCTTACTAAGATTACCGAGGTTATGACTGGATTCCAGGTATTCAATCAGGTCGTTTACCGTCACCTTTTGTGGCTCGGTTGGAATACGCCTAAGAATCGCGAGCTGACGTTCGATCTGACTGAGTTCTTTTGCTGCCATGTGGTTCCTTTTTTATTACTGGCCAATTACGACGCAATATGACGCACTGCAGAGCTAATATCAAGTTTGAGAGGACAGGTTGTAAGGTATTTTAGCCATGGTCAGCGATAAATAGTTTTTCAGCCTGTGTTCTCACCCCTTTTGACACTTCCACTTTTCGTCACAGGGCTAAAGCCATCAGTGTTTAGGGATGAACCTGAGGGCTTTATTTATTGGCTACAAATGATGAGTCAGGCGGACACGAAGGTCTGCCCCTACCCAAACAAGGACAACTCGTGAGTTGTCCCTTCGATAATCGTTTTATTCCGATTCTTTAAGCACCATGCTGACTAATTTATGAACTAATGGCGATACCAGGAAAATCGCTGGGAAGGCTACAACGAAAGCGAAAGCCCAAGCTTTCAGCCAGATAGTAACAATATTACTCACAAAACCGACGTTGAAGACGCTGATAATGAAAGACATGATACATGACATCAGCAATGACATGAAAAATGAAAAAACGATGCGATGGTGTTTTGGGTTGATCATAAGACAATCCGGCTGAGCTTAATTAAGCGGAAGGATATAGCGCTGTATCCGCTGGTGCAATCCGATTATTGTATTAGACTTATTTAATTTAGCTATGAATAATCCTATCACTGAATTGACCTTAGGTTATTCATAAAGAACTCGCCAACACTTCTTAAAATTGTTACTTTCATTACAGATACAAATAATTGAATAAACTATGCCTAATAGCATTTTCCTTCTTGATGAAGCCCCTCTCTTTCCAGACGCCAGATTAGCGCAGGATGAGCCCAATGGCTTACTGGCAGTCGGTGGCGATTTATCAGTTCCAAGACTTACCGAAGCCTATCGTAATGGCATATTCCCCTGGTTTTGTGAGGATGAACCTATTTTATGGTGGTCTCCCGACCCTCGCTGTGTATTCATGCTGGAGGAGATTCATGTGTCACGTTCACTGAAACGCGAGCTTAAAAAAGACCGCTACACAATTACCCTCAACCGGGCTTTTCCTCAAGTCATGCAGCAGTGTGCGGCACCAAGAAGTGATCAACCTGAAACCTGGATTTTACCTGAAATGCAACAAGGCTATGTCCAACTCCACCAGGCAGGATTAGCGCATTCTATTGAAGTCTGGGAATATACAGGCGATAAGGAAGTTCTGGTCGGAGGCATGTACGGTGTCAGTATTGGTCGCTTCTTCTTTGGCGAATCAATGTTTAGCCGTCGTCCGAACGCCTCGAAGATAGCGCTTGTTTATTTAGCGCATTTTTTAAGGCAAGCCGGTTTTTTGATGATAGATGCTCAAGTAGGTAACCCTCATTTGTATAGTATGGGCGCACTCGATATGGCTCGCGAGGATTTTTTGCAGCTGTTAAAGCAAGAAATTAACTGGCAACAACCCCCGCATCTATGGCAAAGTAAGATATTGAAGGAATGGAAAGACTAGCTAAATATGCGCGGTTCTTGTTATGAGTAACAAAGAAAAGAGCACTCAACATATTAAGCTCTATGCAGGGCCAGAGCACGCTTGTGGCTATCTGGATAATCAAACCGCAGTGTCCCTGTTCGCTGACCCGTCACTTCCTATGAACAACACTCTCTACTCGGAACTCAGCCGCCTCGGCTTCCGTCGTAGTGGCAATCATGTTTATCGTCCTAAATGCCCTCATTGCTCTGCCTGTCAGCCATTTCGTGTACTTACCGAACAATTCAAACCAAGCCGAAGCCAGAAAAGAATACTAAAAGCCAATCAAAACTTGAGTGTGCATTTCGAACCAGCGAAACCCGACCATAATGATTACGAGCTTTATGAGCTTTATGTTACTGAGAGACATAAGGATGGCGATATGTATCCACCCTCTTACGACCAGTATGCTGACTTTCTGTTTTCGGATTGGTGTAAGTCCGCTCAAATCCGAGTTAAAGATGGCAACAAAACGGTTGCTATTATGTGCCTGGATTTGCTGGATGACGGTTTGTCGGCGGTATATTCGTTCTTTACACCCAGCCAGCAATATAAAAGTCTTGGTGTATTTGTGATATTAAAAACCATTGCGTTAGCACGTAAACTTAACCTGCCTTATGCTTATCTTGGTTACTACATTCAAAACTGTCACAAAATGAGCTATAAGAGCTCTTACAAACCAGCAGAAGTTCTGCATAATAATCGCTGGAAACTCCTATCAGAAACTATCCCAAGCTCTGGTATCAGTTAAATGATATTTGCACTGATGCGCTTCACTACCCACTCGTCAAACGAACAATTGCGCAAAAATCAACCTAATTAGACCACGATCACACAAAATCTTTGCGATTATTCTCTAAATAGTGCATCATACGCGCGCATTTTTTGAACATTTTGTTGAAAAGTCACAGAGGAGAGACGGGCTTAATATGGCGAAAGAAGACGTAATCGAATTAGAAGGTAAAGTGTTAGAAACCTTGCCGAACACTATGTTTCGAGTAGAACTCGAAAACGGTCATATTGTTACTGCACACATTTCAGGTAAGATGCGCAAAAACTACATCCGTATCTTAACCGGTGACACTGTTACTGTTGAAATCAGCCCTTATGACTTATCCAAGGGTCGCATTACTTTCCGTGCCCGTTAATTGGAAGCATTAGAAAAAAAGGCGCTTAAAGCGCCTTTTTTTCTACCTGTTAACAAATCGAAACTAAGAAGTCCCTTGTGGTAACTTCTCCATATGTGGCTCAATACGAATATCCAGTTCATCATTCTTCATGGTAACGTAGACATCCCCACCTTGCATCAACTTGCCAAACAAAATCTCATTGGCTAAAGGACGGCGAACTTTATCACTGATCAGACGCGCCATTGGGCGTGCCCCCATGTTTTCGTCGTAACCATGTTTAGCAAACCATTGTCGCGCCGCATCATCCACATGTAGGTTAACTTGCTTATCATCAAGTTGACCTTGAACTTCGGTTAAGAATTTATCCACAATCGACATGATGACTTTCTGTGGTAGCGAATTAAACCAGACAATTGCATCGAGACGGTTTCTGAACTCTGGCGAGAAAGTGCGGTTAATGGCTTCTTCGTTGTTACGCGAACGATCCTGCTCTTTGAAGCCAATATTGCCTTTGATAATTTCCTGCGCACCGGCATTACTGGTCATCACTAGAACTATGTTTCGGAAATCAGCTTTGCGACCATTGTTGTCGGTTAAGGTGCCGTGATCCATTACCTGCAATAAAAGATTAAATACATCAGGGTGTGCTTTTTCGATTTCGTCCAGAAGCACCACTGCATGCGGGTTTTTATTAACCGCTTCAGTCAGTAGCCCGCCTTGGTCATAACCGACATAGCCTGGAGGCGCACCTATCAGACGAGATACAGTATGACGCTCCATGTATTCAGACATATCAAAACGGATCAGCTCAACCCCCATTAACCGCGCTAATTGCTTGGTAACCTCAGTTTTGCCCACACCGGTTGGGCCAGCAAATAGGAATGAGCCGACAGGTTTATTCTCTTGTCCCAAGCCGGCACGAGATAGCTTAATCGATTCCGACAAGCTTTCAATCGCCTGATCTTGCCCAAAGACCACCATTTTCAGATTTCGCTCAAGATTTTGCAGCAATTTTTTATCCGAAGAAGAGACGGTTTTCTCAGGAATACGTGCAATCTTAGCGATCACTTGCTCTATTTCATGAGGGGTGATGGTTTTCTTACGCTGCTCTTCGGGCAAAATTCTCTGTCTTGCACCAGCTTCATCAATCACATCAATGGCCTTGTCTGGTAGTTGTCGATCATTAATGTATTTAGCCGAAAGCTCTGCCGCAGCCTGAATCGCCTGTTTTGAATACGATACTCCATGATATTTTTCATAGCGCTCTTTCAAGCCTTCTAAAATACCAATAGTGTCCTGCACCGTCGGCTCATTGATGTCTATTTTCTGGAAACGACGTGCTAGAGCGTGATCTTTTTCGAAAATTCCACGATATTCCTGGAATGTTGTTGAGCCCATACAGCGCAACTCACCATTAGCCAAAACCGGCTTAATCAGGTTAGATGCATCCATAGTGCCGCCTGAGGCAGCACCAGCGCCAATAATGGTATGAATTTCATCAATGAATAGAATGGCATGGGATTCTTTCTTAAGCTGCGCCAGAACAGCTTTTAAACGCTTCTCGAAGTCACCGCGGTATTTTGTGCCTGCTAAAAGAACACCAAGGTCCAACGCATAAACAACTGCATCTTTAATAACTTCAGGTACATCACCATCAATTATTCGTTTTGCTAAGCCTTCTGCAATGGCAGTTTTACCGACACCTGCTTCGCCAACTAATAAAGGATTATTTTTGCGGCGACGGCATAATACCTGAACCACTCGCTCAATTTCATTTGCGCGACCGATAAGGGGGTCAATCTTACCCTGCTCAGCTAACTTATTGAGGTTAACCGCATATTGGTCAAGCGGACGTGGCTCCTGAGGTTCTTGCTCGCCCTCCTCATGTTCAATTTCTGGGAAGTCTTCTTCATCGGAGCTGATTCCATGAGAAATAAAATTCACAACATCAAGACGGGAAATGTCCTGTTTAGACAGTAGAAACACAGCTTGCGACTCTGGCTCACTGAACATCGCGACGAGTACATTAGCACCACTGACTGCTTCACGACCCGATGACTGCACATGAAACACGGCACGCTGTAAAACACGTTGAAAACCAATGGTTGGCTGTATTTCAAACTCATCATCCTCATCGGAAAACTGAGGCGTGGTTTGATTAACAAATTTTTCAAGGTCAGATTTCAAAACAACGACATCAGCACCACAAGCGCGCAAAACTTCCAAGGCATCTTTATTATCTAACAAGGCAAGCATCAAGTGCTCGATCGTTATAAATTCGTGACGTTTTTCACGAGCATCGTGGAACGCATGGTTCAATGATTGTTCAAGTGCTTTATCGAGCATAATGCCACCTACCTTTTGTAACGCTTAATAAGGTTATTCACCGTCTTCCGGCTCCATAACACATAACAAAGGATGCTGATTAGCGCGGGCAAATTCATTGACCTGAACCACCTTGGTTTCAGCAATATCAGGCGTAAAAGTACCGCACACACCTTGTCCTTCGTGATGAACCTGCAACATAACACGGGTTGCCTGCTCTGTATCCATGATAAAAAACTTACGCAGTACATCCACCACAAAATCCATCGGGGTGTAATCATCATTAAGAATCAACACCTTATACATGGGTGGCTGTTTGAGCTTGGGTTTAGCATCGGCGACTGCAAGGCCGTGCTCATGCTCATTATCGTGGTTCTGATTGTGATTATGGTCGTTGCTCATACCAATTTCTTTCGCTAAATGTCTTTGCCATTATGGCATAAATGGGGCCATAGGTAAGCAAGTTCAAGTATTGCATTAAGTTTCTATTCAGATACCTACAGTCTATAATTAGCAAGGCTTTTGTTACAACTATTAGGATAGAAAAATGACAATTCATAAATTAACTCTTGGCGCGCTTTTGCTTTCAGGCCTTACTATCAATACACTAGCATGCGCACAGCAAGAAGCAGAAATCTCAGGTATTCTCGGTGGTGGCATTTCCTTTGGTGGGGAAACATTGGTGGACAACATTCGTTTCAGTGACGGCTCCAGTGACGAAGTTAAAACTGGCGAAGGCTTTTGGTTGGATTTTGGTTTCAGAGCCCACTTTCAAGACTGGGCATTAAAAAGCACTTTAGGTTATAAAAGCGGTGGTGTTTTCGCATCCAATGGCGATGCGACCTTTTCGCGTTTGCCGCTAACCATGATTGCTTCACTGGATAATAACGGTCATTTGTTTGGTGCCGGTTTTACCTATGAGCTAAACCCTGAGCTGGAACTTGATCTACCTGGCTTGTACGGCACTGCAGAATTTGAAAATGCCCTGGGGTTAGTGCTTGAGTATGAAAATAACTATGATACCTGGGGTTGGGGCGTACGTTATACACATATTGATTACGACTATGATGCAACCAGTGAAACCTTTGACGGTAACAATATCGGGGCATTTTTCAACTGGTATTTTTAAGTCTCGTACTTTATAAATAGTGTTTCAAAAAGAGCGACTTCGGTCGCTTCTTTTACTTAAGGGTTACTATATATCCTATCATTTAAATAGCACTTTCGGCGTCAATAGCCAGTCCAGACGCCCTTTATTGGCCCTAACATCTCTCCAGTGCTTTGCACTGAAAGAAAGTCTCGCAATGGATGCGGTTGGGAATTTTACATTAGCACCTAACGCTAGCTCAGCGATTAATGATGAGCACATTGGCTCATGCGCCACCAGCATCAACTTATTTATGCCGTCATCTTGCTTCTGTACCAGCTCAATCGCCTCCTCTACACTGGCCAAATACAGCTCACGAAAATACAGGACTTGCGATCTCCAGACACCCTTTTGTGTTGCCAGCGCTAGTGTTTGTTTTGTGCGTAATGAAGATGAACACAGAACCAACTCGGGAATTTGTTTGACGCTTGCCAGATGTCTACCCATTCTTTCTGCTGCATCCTCGCCCCGCTTAGACAAAGGTCGCTCATGATCATTTGAAAACTTAGCTTGCCAGTCCGATTTTCCATGGCGAAATATATAAAGCTTTTTGCAGGCGACTTCCTCACCCTCATAATCACGTTGCTGTTCTCGCATGATATTATCCGTTAAGCTGATATGCAGAGGATTATCATAGCGTTTGATAACAACCTAATGACAGATTTTCTACAACTTTATGAAGCCACTAACTATTTTATTGTGCAGTCTACTGTTGATTCTATTAGAATAGGTCACAGAACAATTCACTGAGAGATAAAAGGATAACAATGAAGAATCTAGAAAAACGTTTTGAAGCAGCACTATTTGGTAGCCGCTGGATATTGGCACCATTTTTCGTTGGACTGATAATCTCTATATTTATTCTTCTAGGTAGTTTTAGCAAAGAGTTGTGGCACTTAATTACTCACTTTGGCGAGTTTGGTGAAATTGCCACTATACTGGGTATTTTAGCGTTAGTTGATATGACATTATTAGCTAATCTGCTTATCATTATTATTTTTAGCGGATACGAAAGTTTTGTCTCTAAAATTGATGTGGCAGACCACGAAGACCGTCCAGGCTGGATGGGGAAAGTAGGATTCTCAACACTCAAAGTAAAGCTTATCAGTTCTATTGTCGCGATATCAGGTATCGACTTACTTCGAACTTATATGCAGCTTGATAAAATGCCAGAAGCGATTGAAACTGACGTCGTTATGTGGAAACTTCTAATACACGGAACCTTTGTTATTTCGGGTTTACTATTTGCAGTCATGGACTACCTGACAACCCAATCTGAGAATAGCCACAACTAAAGAAAAGCCCTCATCATGAGGGCTTTCTCTTCACATAAAGGACTCTAAGATTCGGTTTCGATTTTCGCATCTTGAGCATTCTTTGTTACCGAAACAATACCGTTGTTGCGGCCACTTTCGGATTTATACATCTGACTTTTCCCAATTTGCTGCCCATTAGTAGCATTTAGAGTAAAGTAAAAGCGTCCGTCTTTGGCAGTTTCCTTCGAAAATCTGTCAGTATTCAAAGAATTCTTGCGCACTGAATCAATACCGGTCTCACAAGCTGCCTGCGAACCGTATCCCTGACTTTGCAAAATGGTTTCACCGTTACCGGCTTTTAGCACGAAATATAGCTTCCCATCTTTTCCTTTTGAAATTACAAATTTACCAGCCATAAATTCCACCTTGGTTTATTAATCAGCTGAAATCTATAATCCGCTATTTATAACCTAACAGCAAGTAGAAAGTCACAGATTTAACATTAGGCTAAGCCGTATGCTTACCACCGGTCCAGCCACCTTTACTCAGAACTCTATCTCCCATTAGCTTTGGGGCATCTTCAAGATCGGTTGCCATAGAGTCATTCCATCGATTTAAAAAGCCATACAGACATACAGCACCAAGAATTTCAACGATTTCATCATCAGACCAATGTTGCTTCATACGCTCCATAAGTTCATTGTCAACTGCATTCGGCACAGAGCCAGCTGCTAGCGCATAATCAAGAGCTACCCGCTCAGCGTCACTATACAAAGAGTTGGTTTGATAGTCCCAAATAGCATCAATTTTTTCTTGGTTAATACCATGAATATTAGCGGCAATAAGTGAGTGTGCTTCACAATACTGGCAGCCTGCTGCGCGACTTGCAAAGTGAGCAATCAAACGCTTGAACCCCAAGTCTACGACTCCTTCAGGATTCATAACCGCTTTTGTTAAAACACCAAAAGCCTGAACGATCTTGGGACGACGCTGCATGGTTAGCAAACTGTTAGGGATAAATCCCAGTATTTCTTCAAAAATTTTAAAGTCATCTGCAAGTTCTGGATGGCTATCTGCGGATAATGGTTTTAAGTGTGCCATAAAAAATCCTTTACAATTGTGTTGATTAATTCTTCATAAAACAAACACCAGTACCGCCATGACCACAATATCCTCCTGGATTTTTTGAAAGATATTGCTGATGGTATTCCTCGGCTAAATAATAGTTTTCTATCGGTTCAATACTGGTAGTAATTTCTTTGTATCCTTCCGCACTTAACTGCTTTTGATATTCATCTCTAGCTTCAATGGCAAGGTTAATTTGAATTTCGGAATGAGTAAAAATAACCGAGCGATATTGGCTGCCAATATCGTTACCCTGTCTCATACCTTGGGTTGGATCGTGATTTTCCCAAAAAAGTTTTAAAAGTTCTTGGTATGAAATAATACTGGGCTCATAAATAACCTGGATTGCTTCCGCATGTCCTGTTAAGCCGCCGCATACCTGTTCATAGGTTGGGTTCTCGAACTTTGAACCGGCATAGCCGACACTGGTCATCACCACACCTTGCTGTTGCCAAAACAATTTTTCCCCACCCCAAAAGCAACCCATAGCAAAAGTAGCGATCTCCTGCTTAGCATCAGGCATTGTAGTAACTGGTTTGTTAAAAACATGATGTTGCATAAAAAACTCTCAGCAATAATAGACTATTAGACTATCATTTTCGGACAATGTTACAAATGTTAACTAGCTAGTTTCAAAGACAAAAAAGGCTTTCCGAAGAAAGCCTTTTCGTAAGGAACAACAGCACTCTATTTACTTTACAACCTCATCTAACGTTGCTTGAGCCAATGGGTGGTAACCAGGGCGAGCAACTTGATAAACACGCTTAGCGAATTCAGCACCTTGCTCAGTTTCCATCAGTTGCTTATAGAGTGGCACTATTAGCTTACGTCGGCCAATGGTTATCAAATAATTCTCCAGCCTTGGCAATACAACATCATAACCAGCTTTCAAAGACAATAGTAACCATGCGTGAGCAATTTCATTATTAGTCGACTCAGTTAATTTGAATGTCGCATCCATCGTCATCATGTCGTCCGCCGACATATCAGTAGGCAAGTTATTCAAAAAATGTAGCCATTCGTGAACGGTCCACTGCTGAGTACCTAGCTGGTCGAGCGTTATTTCACCCAATAATAACTGCTTAGTCTTTGCATCAACAGTGTTAAACGCGTCAGACTTTGGGTTAGGCATCATGTCTGGAAGCATCGGTTCATGAATCCAGGTGTGTATCTCTTCTTCAGACACAACTCCAGGATGCTTATCTAAGAGATTTTTCTTCAAATATGCTTCAAACTGCTGGGTCGTAATGCTCTGGAATGCATGATCACTAAAGTGTCCAACCAAGAACTTATCAAAAACTTCACGACCAAACTTTTCCTCTAACCAGACTAAGAACATCTGACCTTTGGTGTATGGCACAGTTGAGAATGCATCATCTGGATCAGCGCCGTCTAAATCAACATTTAAAACTGTATATTTTTCAGGCAAATCCTGAACTGCTTGACGTAAGTCTTGAACCGCCAGAGACTGCTCCATTAGAGCACGTTCACGACCAAACAGTTCTTCCATAATGCGGTTCTCGACGTAGGATGTGAAGCCTTCGTTAAGCCAAAAATCATGCCACGTTGCATTGGTTACCAGGTTACCTGACCAAGAATGAGCTAATTCATGCGCAATCAGGCTAACTAAACTTTTGTCGCCAGCAATCACAGTAGGCGTAATAAAAGATAGTCGCGGATTTTCCATGCCACCGTAAGGGAATGCCGGAGGTAAAATCAATAAATCATAACGTCCCCAGCGATACGGACCATAAAGTTCTTCCGTGACTTTCACCATGTCTTCGGTGTCATCGAATTCGGCAACTGCAGAATCTAAAATAGCTGGCTCTGCATAAACACCGGTTCTGTCACTCATCGCTTTGAAGTCCAGATCACCCACGCCAATAGCAATCAAATAAGTTGGGATTGCCTGCGGCATTTCAAAGTGATACTCGCCATCTAGCTCTGTATCCGGCTCATTAAAGGCGCTCATCACTGCCAACAATTCTTTGGGTGTACGGATGGTTGCGTTGTAAGTAATACGCACAGCAGGGCTGTCCTGTACCGGCACAAAGCTACGCGCATGAATGGCTTGCGCCTGGCTGTACATGAATGGATGTTTTTTGCCCGCTGTTTGCTCAGGTGTTAACCACTGTAGGCCGCTGGCTTGTGGCTGAGTTGCATAATGCACTCGAACTTTATTCACGCCCGCCTCAAGCTTAACCGTAAGCTTAGACCCCATTACTTCATCTTTATCTGCAAGTTCAAATTTACCGGAAACCCACTGGCCATCCTGGTTTAATTCGACCTTAGAAACATCAATATCACGAGTATCAAGTACCAGTTCATTAACGTCATCTTTTAAACGGTCGAAGCTTAAGTCAACAAAACCCTCCAGAGACTTTGCTTCAAAATCAACTGTCAAGTCTAGCTCCAAGTGCTTTAAATCGACTTCATGGAGGTTGCCGTAAGTATGATCATCAATAGGGTTGTGAGCTTTTTTATTGTTAGTATTGTCAGCCTTTACCACTTGCTCCTGCTGAGGTTGTGAATCAACCATATCAGACTTAGTCTCTTGCTCGGTTTCTTGCTGACACCCTGCTAAAACGGCCATCACCGCCAAGGAGCAGAACAATGTCTTTTGTATTTTCATTCTAATTACCCGTGAAATTGAAAGTCTGTCATTTAAGCAACAAACAATTTATCTGTAAAGGTTTAAACCAGAATGCCCTATTGACGCTGATTTAAAGGCAGTGCTAATGTAGCTTTTATCCGAGACTTAGAGATCAATGAGTTACAAGTCTCAGTATGAGGTTTGGCTGATAAGTTAATGATTTTAATCGAGCACTTTGATCAAATTACCATTAACTCTGCCACATTTTTTAACCTGATTTAGTGCTATGCTCGGTCAAACATAAGAGGCTCGTTCCCGACCATAATCGGCAACAAAGACCCGAAGACATCCGTTTGGCTTAGAGTTAGTAAGCACATTATTCTTTAAGGACTCACTCATGCCATCACAAGGTAGCGGTAAGTTTGAACGTGGTTACATCATTCCAATTGGTGGATGTCTGAATTCAGTCAACGAACGGGTTGCTGAACAAATGCGTAGTATTTGCCTGACTGCTAAGGCCAAAGCGGTCATTTTAAACGTCAGCGAAGAACCGCAAGAAACTGAGCTTGAGCTAGTAATGATGAATAACGGTTTTGTCGAGTGTGACACTTTTCTTATTCGCAATCGTCAAGACGCCTCAAGCCCTATAAATCTACAACATCTCGTCGGTGTTGATTTAGTGATTATTATTGGGGAGCGCCCGTTACAGATTTCGACCTTAATCGGCGGTACCTCGCTAGCCAAGCAGCTTCGTAAGCTTAATGCGGATGGCACTCATATTGCCGGCTTGTATGGCGCCGCGGCACTTCTTAGCGAACATATGATTGCCGGCGGCGATGAAACGAACATCCCGACACAAGCTGGAGTGACCATGGCCCCGGGGCTCGGACTAACTAATCGTTTTATGGTGGATTATCATTTTAAACAACAAGGACGGCTTGGCAGGCTATTAACTGCTTTGTCTTACAACCCATTTACCATCGGGGTAGGAATTGATGATGGTACGGCTTTATTTATAAGCCCAAAGGATGAATTACAGGTATACGGAGGTGGCGCAGCCACGCTTATTGATCCCTGCAACCTTCAATATTCGTCCATGGGGTCTGCGGGAAGTGGCGATCCAATTTCCTTGTTTGGCCTACAAATGCATATCTTGGCTGAAGGAGCTCGTTTTAGTGTCGGAGAACGTGATGCGTTTGATGAACACTGGGCGTAGCAAAAATAGTAAGCTATAACTGAGTAATAAATTTAACTGACAATTGGGTGACTATCGATGACAAAACATCTAGCCAAAATTTTAACACTTGCGTTTTCAACTCTGCTCTTTGTTGCATGTAAACCAGCAACAGTAGCTCAACCAGATCCAGCACCAAGCAAACCCGTAGCAACCACTAAATCGGTTAACATTGGCGCCAGTAATTATATGACCATTCCATCAAACTGGAATATCAAACCTTCTATCATGCCAAAAGGTTTTGTCAGCTATACTATTAAAGATAAAAATTTACACATGGTTGTCAGTGGTTATGCTACCGAGCGTTCAAGCTTTAATCACGACAAAAGCCGTAAAGATCTTAAAAATGTAACCCTGCTCTATCGTGCAGGCGCAGCCAATAAAGAGCAAAAGTATTTAACCTTGGATGACAACCACAAAGTCGGCGGTTACACACATTACACCTGCCGCACAGCAAAAAAATGTTATCAAGTTTTCCCGCTGTCACATTGGCAATCTGTAATTGCATCTGACTTTTATGTTGGTGGTATGAAATACACTATCACAGCAGGCGTTGATGATTTACAAGGAGCATACGCACAACAAATTTTAGCTGCGATAAAAAGTATCGAGTCTAAGTAGGCGCTCTTGTTTTACCTAATAGACAATAAAAAAGCCTGCTGATGCAGGCTTTTTTATTGTACCTATATTTGGATATCAGGCTTGCGCTTCACGCTCAGCGATAAAAGCCAACGCCATATCAATACGCTGAATGACACGTTCTTTACCAATCCATTCAAGTGTAATACCTAAATCTGGCGACATTCCAGCTCCAGTCACTGCGACACGTAGCGGCATCCCCACTTTACCCATGCCAATCTCTAACTCTTCAGCTGTCGCGCTGACAAGACCATGTAAAGACTCTGCTTTCCAGTCACTCACATGCTCAAGCTTTGATTTGACCACTTGTAATGGCTCTTTAGCCACTGGTCGTAAATGTTTTTTAGCAGCACCTGCATCAAACTCTTCAAAGTCTTGGTAGAAATAACGAACTGCTGACGCTAATTCTTTAAGCGTTTTAACACGTTCAGCCATTTCTGGAATCAGTAATTTTATATCTGGGCCATTACTAATATCCACGGCTTGTTGATCCAGATGCCATTGTAAATGCTTGGCCACTTCTTCAGCAGGTAGTTCTTTCATGTAATGCTGGTTGAGCCAATTCAGCTTGTCGGTATTAAATGCAGATGGAGCTCGGTTGACGTCTGATAAATCAAAGTACTCAATCATTTCATCAACTGAGAACACTTCCTGGTCGCCGTGTGACCAGCCTAATCGAACCAGATAATTTAAAAGTGCTTGTGGTAAATAACCGTCATCTCGATATTGCATAACACTCACCGCACCATGACGCTTCGATAAACGCTTGCCATCATCACCCAAAATCATTGGCACATGTGCGTACAAAGGCACATCACGACCAAGCGCTTTAATCATATTGATTTGGCGAGGAGTATTATTGACATGATCATCGCCTCGAATTACATGAGTAATTTCCATATCCAGGTCATCGACCACGACCGTAAAATTATAGGTTGGAGTACCATCAGTGCGAGCAATAATTAAATCATCCAGTTCGCTGTTATTGACTGAGATTTTGCCTTTGATTAAATCGTCAAATACAACCGCACCCTCTTTTGGGTTTTTAAAACGAATCACATGAGGTTTTGATAAATCCTGCTCTGCTTCTGTTAAATTACGGCAATGACCGTCATAACCAATGTTTTGTTTAGTCGCTTGTTGCTCTTCACGCAATGCATCAAGACGTTCTTTTGAGCAGTAACAACGATAGGCCTGACTTTTTTCCAGCATGTCTCCAATCACTTCCCGGTAACGCTCGAAACGCTTAGTTTGATAGTAGGGCCCCTCATCATGCTCTAGATGCAGCCAGTCCATACCATCCAAAATGGCCTGCACTGATTCATCCGTCGAACGCTCTCGATCAGTATCTTCAATTCTCAAGACAAAAGTACCCTGATGCTTTTTGGCATAAAGCCAGCAATAAAGAGCTGTACGAGCGCCGCCAACATGTAAATAGCCGGTTGGACTTGGAGCAAAACGAGTTTTAACAGTCATAAGTCAGTCAGTTATTGGTTGTAAAGTAAAAGTGTCGCTATTCTAGCAAGAGGCCCTGCTTTACAAAACCACTTTAAGTGATTTGTTGTAGCTGTCTAGCGTACAATGTTGGCTAATAGTTAATCAAAACAATGCTTTTTTAATGATTTACTTAAAAAGTTGTTGACCTGCCGGATAACCACTTTATAATGCGCCCCGTTCTTCACGAACAGATGGAATTTGGGTGGTTAGCTCAGTTGGGAGAGCATCGCCCTTACAAGGCGAGGGTCACTGGTTCGAGCCCAGTACCACCCACCAACTTCCGTCACCCCTTACGATATATGTTGATGTATGTATTGTATGATGTATTGATAAGATTATTTTGAGCTTCTGAATTTCAGAAGCTTTTTTTTTGCCTGCTTTGCATCCTTACTAGCTCCGGGCATTCACTATTTTCACTTTCAAAAGAGCCAGCGCATTCCTTTTAGTGGCCAGCTCTGGCACAATATGCGCCTATTTAGCTTATTCAATCAGCCCAATAAATTGCTCATGTCTTCAGATACTTACATCGCTCAGTTACGCACTCTACTTGATGTTGACTGCTTGCTTACTGATAAAGATTCGCTTGACCATTACGGCAAGGACTGGACCAATATCATGCCACCGGCTCCTTTAGCGATTGCCCTGCCAAAAACCACTGAGCAGGTTCAAAAGCTGGTTCAGTGGGCAAATGACAATCAGATTGCTATTGTCCCATCTGGTGGTCGTACGGGACTGAGCGGTGGCGCTGTAGCAGCCAATGGCGAGCTGGTTATTGCCATGGATAAAATGAACAAAGTCATTGAGTTTAGTGCTGAAAGCCAGCAAATCCACTGCCAGGCAGGTGCAATTACTCAGCAAATTCAGCAGTTCGCCGAGGACAAAGATCTATATTATCCGGTTGATTTTGCATCCAGCGGCTCCAGTCAAATTGGTGGCAATATTGCGACCAATGCTGGTGGTATCAAGGTTATCCGCTATGGGTTAACCCGTGATTGGGTCCAAGGCTTAACAGTGGTGACCGGGAAAGGTGATATTCTGGAGCTTAATAAAGGGCTAATCAAAAATGCCACCGGTTATGACCTTCGTCACTTATTCATTGGAAGCGAAGGCACCTTAGGTATCATTACCGAAGCTACTCTAAAACTGACCCGTAAACCTGTAAACTTAACGGTACTGTTGTTAGCAATTCCAAACCTTGATAGCTTGATGCCCATTCTCCAGCAGTTCCAAAGAGCTATTGACCTGACCGCCTTTGAATTCTTCTCTGACGAAGCCTTAGAAAAGGTTATGGCACATCATAATCTTGCCTGCCCTGTTGAACAACGCGCGCCTTACTACTGCTTGTTAGAGTTTGACGCCACCAGTGAAGATATCCTCGAAGCAGCTTTAGCAGAATTTGAAGCAGGCCTTGGCAATGAACAAATTCTCGATGGCACTATGAGCCAAAGCCAGCAACAAGTTGAAGAGTTGTGGAAATATCGAGAGTTTATTTCTGAAACCATTTCCGGTCGCAAGCCTTATAAAAATGATATTTCAGTAACTCCTGAAAAAATCACAGCTTTCTTGACGGGTGTAAATGATATTGTTGCTAAAGACTACCCTGACTTTGAAGTGATTTGGTTTGGTCATATTGGAGATGGCAACTTACACCTCAACATTCTTGCGCCAGAGGATATGGACTATCAAGAATTTACGAACGCTTGCGAGCAAGTTAATCCTAAAATATTTAGCTTACTTCAAAAGCTAGGCGGTAGTATTTCAGCAGAGCACGGTGTTGGTCTTCTTAAGAAGCCCTACTTAAACTTCACACGAAGTGATACTGAAATTAGCTATTTAAAAGCTATCAAGCATGCTTTTGATCCGAAAGGTATCATGAATCCAGGTAAGGTTATTGATTAATGTTATTAGCTCTTAGCCTTGTTGCATTGCTTATGGGCCCCTTCTTAGTCGGCCTCTTCCCCTATAATCGTAGACTCGATAACTTTCTGTTCGCTTTTGTTTTAGTTTCTGTTGGCGGACTACTACTGATTGATGTTCTGCCTGCAATTTGGCAACACATTGGCTATACATTAATACCAATGGTTCTGCTTGGCTTCTTTGGCCCCGGTTTGATTGAAGTAAGTTTTAGAAAAGCAGCTGATAAAGCACATAGCCTAGCTTTATTTTTGGGTATTACCGGACTTATGATCCATTCTTTGCTGGATGGTGCAGCCATTGTGACGAACGATACTAACCCGATGCTGGCATACGCAGTGATACTTCACCGTATAGTCGTGGGTTTAAGCATTTGGTGGATTGTGCAGCCTCAGTGGGGGAATTTTAGAACCTGGCTAGTATTCGCCTTTATGTTCGTCACTACTGTGATTGGTTTCTACGCAGGGGAGCAACAGCTAACAGGACTGCACAATAGCATTGTCGACTATTTCCAGGCGTTTATATCAGGAACCTTGCTCCATGTGATTATTCACCGTCCTCATGTTGATGACCATGGTCATATCCATCATCATGACCACTCTATTCCAGTCTCAGTCATTCATGAAGGTAAGGACAACAAGCATCACGAACATCATGCAGCAAGCGAAGCTCCCCACTCACATGGATTTGTGATTAAGCATAAAGGGTATTTTGGAGTAGGTGTTTTAGTTGCAGCAGTTTTACTCTCTATCTTGCACTTAATACATCAACACTAAATTCTATAACCACAGCAATTTCTTTGACTTTGGAATTGATGAAACATAGTCAAGCTGACCACTAACAATTAACGCTGGCAAATCAGAAGCCAACTTCGCATCCAGCTCAGCACTTCGCGTAAACTGATTAGCAAAAATACCAATCCAAGCATTACGGCTGTTCTTTTTCGCAACCGCTAAAGCCTTCTCAACCACATAAATTATCTGCTCCCAGGTTAATGGGTTGCTAATATTTTCGGTGAATGGGAAGCGTGTAAATCCAATACTACAAGTAACATCAATAGTACTACCATTACCCAGATCGAACTTCCTTGATGCTACAATATTTCGTATTTTTTCGGCCAGCAACATCTGTTCACGCTTTTCAATACCACGACTTAATATCACTAGAGTTGCACCCTGCCAACGTACTAAGGTATCCGTGCCGTAGCAAATAGTTCGCAAACAATCTGCTAATTGCTTGATAATTTCATTACCACACAATTGCCCATATTGCTGATTAATAGTGGCCAGATTATCAATGTCCACTGCAAAAACACCAAGATATACTCCTTGCAGTTCGGTATTGTCGCTCCAGGTAGATAAGATTGAATCTAACTCTTGTTGAATACTGGCTTTTAAATAACTTCGTGTTCTGTAGCCCGTTAACTGGTCATCCATACTGGATTGTTCTAACTTTGACGATAATAACTCAACCTGATAACGCTGCTCTGATAGCGAATACTGCAGATCTTCCACTCTATATAATAGTGATTTTTTATCTTTAAGAAGCATCTGACTCTTTGACTCTGATTCTTTAAACAGTCTTTCCTTTTGCTTTAAAGCTCTTTTGATGCCGCGATAAAGATAAAAAACAATAGCAAAAACAAATAGTGACAAAGCTATAAAATAAAGTGCAAACCCTTTAGCACTTCGCCAGAACCCTTTCTGAACAGAAAGCTTGAGCTGGGACTCTTTACTGCTCCAGTCACCATCTTCATAACGAACTTGAATCCGAATGTTAAGACTTTCCTGTTCCACCGAATGGAGCCGTATTAAACGAGAATGACCCAGTTCAATCCAATCTTTTGTAATACCTTCAATTTTATAGCGAAACTCTAAACTTCTAGCATTGATATAATTGAAAACTGTAAATTTTATATCGGTTATATCCCCATACTGTATATTCGAAGTATAAACCAATTCATTACCAGTCTGAGTGAGCGACTGACGTTCACTGTTTTGGACAACTTCAGTAATCTTGATAGGCTGATGTGCTTTATCGATAACAATATCATCTGGTTTGAAATAACTGATACCGTTTAATCCGCCAAAATATAGATATCCTTCACTATCAGCAAACTGTGCGTTCGCAAAAAACTCGCTGTACTGCAAGCCATCAGAATAAGTGTAATTAATAGGGCGTCCTTTATCCGGATGGAATTTGACTAATCCGTTTGCAGTTGATACCCACAGATTCCCTGAGTTATCAGCTAGAATGGAACAAATAAAATCATTAATAAAACCATCATTAACCGTGATACGCTGAAAATATACTTGCCCATCCACGTTATATCGAACCCGGTTTAATCCAGTTACAGTTCCCACCCATAAAACACCCAATAGGTCTTCGTAGATAACATTAATGTCCGAGCTCGATAGAGTCTCCGGATCATTTGGGTTGCTTAGATAATATTGCAGGTCTGAAGTCAATGGACTGAATCGAATCAAGCCTCGTGAGCCGCCAATCCAGATATACCCTTGTAAATCTTCATACATGGTATAAACACCATATTTGGATTGGATAAAACTGGTAGGCAATCTATCCGTGAGGTTTTCTATGACGAGGTCTTCTTCTGTGAGCTGTTCCCCGATCGTCTGCTTCAGAGAAACCTTAAAGAATCCTTGCTCTCCACCTAGCCAGATGTTTCCATTACGCCCTTCTATTATAGTTGCCAAGTCTGTCAGATTAAGTGTCTTTCCGTCAGTATCTTTAAGGCTTGAAATGGATAGAAAATTATCACTGCCATAGGGTTTAATAAAGAGACTGGTTCCTGTTAGAAGCCAAAAGTTTCTTTGATTATCCTCAAGCATATCGGCTACATAACCCGTGTTTACAGGCCCATTCACTGTAGGCAATGAGGAAAAATGTGCAAGGCGGGTATAAGACTCGTCATATTGGTAAATACCGGAAGACTCAGTACCCACCCACAAGCGCCCACTATAATCCTTTAATAATGAAGTCGAAATATTATCTCGACCAAATTGAGCAACTTCCGACTTTTGCAGCAAGTGGATAAATTGCTCACGAGAATCCCAGTAGTTGACACCCAAGCCAGTACCCAACCAGATAAGACCATCAAAACCTCTCATCAAGGACAATGTGTAATCACTGGCTATAGAATGCTGATCACTGAAGTTAGAGTGATACTCACGAATGACTCTTTCTTGCGTGCCATCCCAATATTTAAGCCCTGTAATTGTGGCGAGCCAAAAACCATCTCTATCGGGTAATAGCGCCCCTACCTCAATAAGAGAGTCGGTCTCAGAATCATAAACATCGAAATGCTTAAATTTAGCGGTACTAATCTCAAAGCTTGAGAAGCCAGTTTTTCTCGAAAAGAAAAGATGATCAGGATACTGCTCAAATACAAAAAGTTCATCAAGTGCATCAGTACCTGTTGCGCAGAATTCTTTCCGTTGGGCGCCGCCAAAGTCTGCTTGCAAAATACAATTTTTTTGGATAAAGAAAATTCGTTGGTCAATAACCACCATTCTTTGCAGTTGCTTTCCCTCGATATAATCGGTAAGTCTTTGACTCTGATTAACCGTTTTATGCTCGACATCAATCGTTGCAAAATAGTCTGAGCCTAATACCGATAACGTCTTATCTTCATTTAACGATATCGACCACACTTCCTTCAACTCAACAGATGTACGATTATTATCAAGCATTAAGTTCTGCAGGGAGTCAGTCCAATGTGTGACTTTTAAGGTATGAATATCAATGCTATCCAAACCTTGTGGTGTTAATACCCATAGAGTCCTTTTTTCGTCAAATAACAGACTACTGATGGTTGGGGAGTTTATTGTTTCAGAATCGGTTGGAGAGTGGCGAAATACAGTGTTCTGCACTCCATCAAATCGGTTCAAGCCATCTTGAGTGCCGATCCAGGTATAGCCAAGGCTATCCTGAGCAAGACTGAGTACAGTGCTTTGGCTTAAACCATCTTCAATGTCATAGGTATGGAATCGAATTCTTTGGAGATTGCTTTTTGCTTCTGCGACTTCTGTCAGCAAAAATAGTAGCGCTAGGAAAAGGCATAAAACGCAGACAAAGGCTCTGCGACAAGCCATTAGGCCAGTAATTGGATTAACGCTGTTCCTTGAATCGTATATCACTCGCTAACTCTGGTTTTATCCCTGCTTTATCTTTATAAAATGCTCTTATCACATCAAGATCTTGCTCTTGATTTCCACTTGGATAAAGCACATCCCCGATGCCAATTTCTTTAGTGTTTGAATTCAGGAAACTCATTACGATGGGAACTTGGGCTTTCAGTGCAATGTGGTAAAAACCACTCTTCCAATAGGGTTTATAACTTCTTGTACCTTCCGGAGCAAGAGCAAATTGAATTTCTTCTCGCTTCTTGATTATTGTTACTACCTGATCAACAACATTATTAGCTGAACTGCGTTCAACAGGAATCCCACCAAACATTCTAAAAAACCAACCAAAAGGTGGCTTAAACAAAGTGTGTTTACCAAGGTAGCCAATTTTCATCTTAAAGCAAAAACGAACCATAAGCATCAATACAAAATCCCAATTAGAAGTATGTGGTGCAAAAATAATCACATACTTCTTATCGGAAGGTAGCTGACCCACTAGCTTCCAACCCAAAAGTCGTAGCAGTGCTTTGATTATATAGCGCATAAAACCTCGTTATTGGTTATGCAAATCCATTACCATACCAGCATCTTCGATATCATCGACCTCTTTGTTTTCCTTAGCCGAGTCATTACGAAGTTGCTGTAATTTTTCTAGATATTCACCATCAATATCACCGGTGATATATTCACCCGTGAACACTGACAAATCAAAACGTTTGATGCTGGGGTTACCCTCTCGTACTGCGTCGACCATCCCCTCAATATCCAAATACACCATTTTATCCGCACCGATAACCTGCCCTACTTCTTCTTCTGTGCGGCCATGAGCAACCAGCTCAGTTGCAGCAGGCATGTCAATGCCATAGACATTAGGAAAGCGTACAGGTGGAGCTGCCGATGCAAAATACACTTTTTTTGCGCCCGCTTCCCGAGCCATTTCAATAATTTGCTCAGAGGTGGTTCCGCGAACAATTGAATCATCAACCAGCAGAACATTTTTATCACGAAATTCTAGCTCGATTGCGTTTAGCTTCTGCCGCACACTTTTCTTACGAAGCTGCTGGCCTGGCATAATAAAAGTACGCCCAATATAGCGATTCTTGATAAAGCCGTGGCGCATTTTAACGTTCAGCTCATGCGCAAGTTGCACCGCTGATGTTAAGGAAGTATCAGGAATTGGAATAACTACATCAATATCATGGTCAGGCCACTCGCGTAAAATCTTCTCGGCAAGCTTTTCTCCCATCCGCAAACGTGCTTTATAGACTGAAACGTTATCAATCATTGAGTCCGGACGGGCAAGATAGACATGCTCAAATATACAAGGAGTCAACTCACTATCTGCATAGCATTGCTTTTCATGCAAAGTCCCATCCTCAGAGATAAAGACTGCATGACCAGCTCCGATATCATCAATCAGGTCAAAGCCTAAAGCATCCAGAGCAACTGACTCTGACGCGACCATATATTCAGTACCCTTCTCAGTTTCACGCTTACCATAGACCGCTGGTCGTATGCCATGAGGATCTCTGAAGCACAATAGGCCGTGGCCGTTAATCAGCGCCACTGCAGCATATGCACCTTTGCAGCGCTTGAATACATTACCAACCGCATCAAAAATGTCATCAGGACTTAATTGATTTTTATCTTTTAACTGCAACTCATGAGCAAGTACGTTCAACAGGACTTCAGAATCAGAGTTAGTATTGAGGTGACGGCGATCGGTAGAGAACAACTCTTCTTTGAGCTGATCAGAATTGGTTAGATTGCCATTATGAGCCAGGGTAATACCATAGGGAGAGTTCACATAAAGTGGCTGGGCTTCAGCACTGGTTGAACTGCCTGCTGTAGGATAACGAACGTGACCAATACCCGTATTGCCAGTCAACCGGCGCATATGGCGAGTATGGAATACATCTCTAACCAGCCCGTTATCTTTACGAAGATAAAGACGTCCACTATCGGTTGTAACAATGCCGGCAGCATCTTGACCACGATGTTGCAAAACAGTTAATGCATCATAGATGCTTTGGTTTACAGGGTTCTTACCTACGATTCCAACAATACCACACATATTACTTTTGCTCGTCTATTTCAGTTGGTGGCTCAGCGTTCTCTTTTAATTGAGGAACGACCTCACCAAGTTGCTCATAAAACCATTCGGCGACCATTTCCATATTTGGGAGCAAACTTGACTGTCCCCACCATTCATCCTTGGGTACTGGGGTGAACTGCTTTAGGCCCAGTACAATTAACGCGACAATTAACACACCCCTTAAAGCTCCGAATATCATTCCTAATAATCGATCCGTGCCGCTTAACCCCGCTGCATCAACCATTCTTCCAATCAAATAGTTTATGATTCCAGCAATAACAAGTGTAACCACAAATAGAGAAACCCAGGCAACGCCCAGACGAATGCTATTGGTATCAATATAATCAACAAGAAGTGCGGCAAATGGCTCGTAAAAGCCTTTAGCGACAAAGAAAGCAACTATCCAGCCAGCTAGCGATAAAGCCTCGCGAACAAAACCACGAAGTAAGCTAATTAAAGCTGAAATGCCAATAATGGCGAGAATAACCCAATCGACCCAAATCATTAAGGAGGCTACTGTGTTGTGTTGGCGGCTATTTTAACAGAGGTAACAGTCAGGTGAAATGGTTAATGTTGTTTTGGGTCAAACTCAATAACTTTGACCTTTGAGCCAACTACCTTTTCCAAATCACCAGTCCGTTGCTCAGCTTCGCTTTTTACCGGATAGGGCCCTACATACACACGCGCATAAGAATCACCGACTCTCTGGTATGCACGGTAGCCTTGGTCCCTTAGACTGTTAACCAAATTAGTGGCGTTCTGTTTGTTAGAAAAGGAGCCGATTTGTATAAGCCAAGCGCTGTCCGAAAAAGCCAGATCGCTCTCCGTACTTTGTTCAGATTTAGCTCGTGGTTCAGGCTTGGGCTCTACCTTAGGTTTAGCTTCAGTTTTAGTAACCTCCCCTGGTTTCTGCTGCTGAACTTCCGCAGGTTTCCCCGGACCATCCTGTGGTATTGAAGTGTTTTCTTCTACATTAGAAGGTTGCGAAACCTGCTGCTCCGCCTGGTTGTTCTCTTGAGGCACCTCTTGAGCATTTTGATTGTTGCTCTTTACGGAACCTACTTCATCCTCAGGCTCGGTATCTTCCTCAAGATTAATCACCAGAGGGCCCTTTTCGACGGGACCTGCTGTATCGAAGGATGCCGCTTTATCTTGTTGTCCCGATAATTGAGGTTGCTGGGATTCGCTTTCAGTTGGGACTGCAGGAATTTGAGACTCTATCTGAGAGCGATATTTTTCACTGTCTAAAATCATTGGCAAAAAGAACACTGCCAATGCCAAAATTACCGAGGCACCAACCAAACGATATTTTAATTTTTCATCCACAGCTAAAGCCTCATTGTACTTGTTGGTTGTTTATAGTTGTTTGCTGGTTGTGTTTTGAGCCCACCAATTGAGCATTAAACCTACCGTGATAAATGAACCGAACACAACTAAAGCATCACTCTGTTGCTGATGTTGCCAATATTCATCTAAAGCATCAACCAGTAAATGGTAAGATTTTGCCTCTTTTCGTGAACTTGCAGGCAGTTTATGGACTAATTCATCCCCTGTAGCACCTCTGGGCCCGGAAAGGTCAAGACAATACCACTGATCAACAGCAGAACAGTTAGCTAAAGAGCTTACAATATCCTTGTCTTTGAGCATGCCGCAAATAGCAGTGACTCGCCTCACACCCCGAGCCTTCAGTTGCATTAACTTCTGATTTAGGACTTTGGCGGAATCAGGGTTGTGAGCAACATCCACTATCACTATAGGTGTTTTGGAAAGATACTGAAAGCGCCCGATAAATTGCAAGTGTTGATAAGCCTTCTTCACTGCATCGGTCTCTACTGCATTTGTATGAAGCAGGATAAATGCTTGGAGTGCAGCAGCAAGATTGGAAACCAACAAATCCTTAGTCGCTATGCTATCAAAAGCAAATGCTTTGCCGCCAACATCAGTATTAAAACTCCAATGCAGGCCCTGTTCTTGAAACTGATAGTCCTGTTGTGCAAAATATGGTTGTGCCTTCTTTTCTTTGATCTCGGGAAGTAACAAGGACTTTGTTTCGGGGTCAGCAATTATAGTTGGTTTACTTTCACGCATTACCCCAGCTTTTTCATGAGCAACCTTTTCCAAGGTATCGCCCAGCCAGTCAACATGGTCAAGACCAATTGAGGTGATAACAGTAACATTGGGCTCAATAATATTCACCGCATCCATTCGCCCACCAAGCCCCACTTCAAGCACGATCAAGTCAAGTTTTTGCTGCTGAAATAACCAGAGTGCAACCAAAGTTGTATATTCAAAATAAGTTAGAGGAATATTGCCTTGATGATGAGCTATGTAACGAAATGCAGCAATCAACGCATCATTTGAAACTGGTTGACCTGAAAACTTTATCCGCTCATTAAACTTTAATAAATGCGGTGAGGTATAACTAGCCACGGCTAAACCATGCTCAATCGCTAATGACTCCAGGGCTGCAACCACTGTTCCTTTTCCATTCGTACCTGCGACCGTAATCACGGGGGTATTGAGCTCAAGAAGCCCTGTTTGTTCGGCAACTGTTTGAATGCGAGATAGGCCTAACTCGATTTGATGAATTGGATGAGCCTGTTCTAGCCAGGCTATCCATTCATCTAAGGTATCAAAATCTGGAGGGGCAGTCACGGCACAAGCCTGGTATGTATTAGGCAGCAGGCTTAGACAGGTTTAATAATTTTGCAGCAAGTCGAGAAACTGTATCACGCATTTCACGACGATCGACAATCATATCAATCGCACCATGCTCTAACCAGAACTCACTTAACCGGAATCCTTCAGGAAGTTTTTCACGAATGGTCTGCTCAATAACACGCTGGCCAGCAAAACCAATCAAAGCCTTCGGCTCAGCAATTTGAACATCGCCAAGCATAGCTAAACTCGCTGTGACGCCACCCATGGTTGGATCGGTTAAGACGCAAATATAAGGCAAGTTCGCTTCAGAAAGTTTTGCTAGTGCGGCGCTAGTTTTAGCCATTTGCATTAAAGAAACTAAAGCCTCCTGCATACGAGCGCCGCCGCTGGCAGAAAAACACACTAATGCAGAACGAGACTCAATTGCCGCATTAACAGCACGGACAAATTTCTCCCCCACAACGGACCCCATTGAGCCGCCCATAAATTCAAAATTAAAAGCACAAGCAACAACAGGCACATCATTAACTGTACCTTTGAATGCAATTAACGCATCATTTTCATGGGTTTTCTTTTGAGCACCAGAAATACGGTCTTTATATTTTTTTGAATCGCGGAACTTGAGCATATCCACTGGCTTCATATTTGCGCCAATTTCTTTGCGGTTCGCTTCATCCATAAACTGTTCCAACCGGGCACGAGCTTTTATCCGCATATGATTATTGCATTTCGGACAAACATGCTGACTGCGTTCGAGCTCAGCGTAATAAAGAACGCCTTCACACGCAGTGCATTTACTCCAAACTCCTTCCGGAATGGATTTCTTTTTTTGCGACCCTTCCGGGTTGCGCTTCGGTAGTAATCGTTCTAACCAACTCATAATTTCAGTCTTTTATTCGTCGCTTAACAAATTGCACGCATTGTAACAGGTTTAGTGGCAAACGGAATAAACCTCTGGTTTTACCACTTTAAAATTTAAGCACCCATTCACAGATTGGATGGCAAAAATAAAGGTCCAGGCGGCGCTTTGGGCAACCCAAAGTGCTCTGGGTAGTCAACATCGACTAAATACAAACCATTTGGGCTAGCGGTTGATGCAGCCTTAGTACGGTCCTTTCCATCAAGTAACTGCTTCGCCCATTCTGGCTTTTGAATATGTCGCCCTATTTCAATAAGGCTACCGGCAATATTTCGTACCATATGGTGTAGAAAAGCATTAGCCTTAATATCTATGACCACATAATGACCGATTCGCTCAACAAACAAATGATGAATATTGCGAAACGATGTCTTCGACTGGCAACTTGCTGCCTGAAACGCCTTAAAATCCTGCTCTCCAAGAAAGTAACCACACGCCTTATTCATCGCCTCCACGTCAAGCTGAGCTCGACACCAAGTCAACCCTGAGCGAGCTATGGCTGGTCTAGTAGGAGTATTAGCAATGATATACCGGTAACGTCTCGCAGTAGCACTGAATCTAGCATGAAAATCATCCGAAACAGCATGCGCCCAGCGAACCCCAATATCATCGGGTAGTTGTGTGTTAGCTCCCATTGTCCAAGCTTTTAAAGGTCGCTCATGGTCCAGCTCAAAGTGAATAATCTGACCTGTGGCATGTACCCCAGAATCGGTTCGACCAGCACAAAATACCTCAATCGGCTGATCAGCAATTTTAGATAAAACGCTTTCTAGCGCTTGCTGCACAGAGGAAGCATGTGATTGACGTTGCCAACCATGATACCTGTGTCCATCGTACTCAATGCAGAGTGCGACTTTAGCCATAATTAATATCTCTTATTATGCTCTTTTAAAAGGCACAACACCGGGCTAAACCCGGTGTTGTGTGTCAAAAGCTTTGATTCCAACCTGTGTTAACTAGCGCTTAGCTAACAACTTTGCTGCCTCTTCGCTTTGGGTTGAATTGCCTTCTTTCTGAACTTCTTGCAAAATATCTTTTGCAGAATCTTCATCTCCCATTTCCAGGTAGGCCTTAGCTAATTCAAGCTTAGTCTGAACTTCATCTTCACTCACGCCCGATGCGTCGTCATCAGCCATCTGTAATGATGAGTCAGCACCCTGTTCTTCGGTAACTAGATCTTCATCGTCAGATTCAAGTGAGAAATCTATATTTGAATCTTTCTGTACTTCAGGTTGAGCTTCAGACTTCACTCTAGACTTTTCTTGATTTGCTGTTGCTTCAACCTCTTTCTCAAAATCACTCAGGTCAAAATCCAACGAATCGCTTGTGGATGTGGTTTCAACCTCAGGCTCTTCCGTTGCTTCAAGTTCAGCACTTAAATCAACATTAACCTCTTTGCCTTCTTTCAGATCATCAAAGCCAAACACATCATCCTCGTCAGGCAAGGCCGTAGACGATTTTGCTATTGGTTTAGCAGCTTTTGGAGGCTCAACCAGTGAACTCAAGCTAGCTACTTTAAGGCCTAACTTAGAATCATAGTCAAAATCTTTAGTAAGACCTTTTTTAACTTCATAGAAGCTTTCAGCATTTTTCTGGCTCGCTAAAATCTCCATTAACTTGACTCTTACTTCGTCATTTTTTGGGTCTTTAGTTAAAGCCTTTTCTAGCAAGTGGTTAGCCTGTGTCATCTTGCCACGAGCAATTAAAATATCCGCTTCACTAATTGGGTCAGATGGCAGCTCCTCCCCACTTACTTTAGTTTTGTCTAAGAAGGAGTCTCTAGGCGAAGTCGGCTCTTTTTTTCGACCTGAGTCACCAAAAGTTGGAATCAAGCTTGACTCACCTTCTGCCGGGGGTTGTCGGTTACGCCAGTACACAGCTCCCCCAGCTAGAACTAATAAACCTAACAGACCGCCACCAACCCAATACCAGAAATTTTCAGCTTGATAGAATGGTTCTTCTTTAGTCTCTGGTTGAGTGCTAGGCAATGTTGTTGGTTTTGCTGCAGCGGTTTTTTCTGTTTCTGCCTGTTCAGGCTGCGTAGAACTTATATCGTCAGAGCTTTGCTCTTCGATAACATCAGGTTCAGTTACCGGCTCAATTGGCAAGCTATCTTCGGCAGCTTCCGCTGAGCCAGACAGAACTGCCAAAGTATCATCTTCTAGCTGAACTCCAGTATCTGCCAAGTCCTCTTTAGCTTGTAATTCTTCTTTAAGCTGTTGGTTTTGTAATTTTAAGGTTTCAACTGCTTCCCTTAAGGTATTCACTTCACCTTGCAACTCATCAACTGAATTGGATTCAGTTTCCGAGCCACCGGCTTGATTTAGTGAACTATCTTCAACACTTGCGATACTTAGCCGTCCGCCTTTGGTTGTTGGCTCACTGGTTGTTTGTGTCTCTGAGACAGTTTTTCGAACATCTAATGGTGCCTGATTTTTTGACAGCGACGCCCGATATTCACTTAATGCTTCGGCATGAGAAATACTATCAACAAAAGATTGGTCTGGAACTTTTAAAGTAGAACCGGCTTTTACCCGATTAATGTCGCTATTAATAAACGCATCGGGGTTTGCTCGATAAAGTGCAATTAAAGTTTGTTGAACCGTGGCATTCTCGGGGCGTAACTCTTTCGCGATACTCCACAAGGTTTGCCCGCGCCCGACACTCCAGCTATTACCCTCAAAGGCAGGTGCGGAGCGACGTTCTGTTGTTGTAGGAGCTGGTTGTTTTTTAGGCTCCTCTATTCGAGTTTGTTGTGATTCAGGTTCAAGCTCGGGTTCTTTTTGAGTCGGTCTTGTTTCCGCAGGTGTCCGCTTAACTTCCTCCGCAACTGCGGATGGACGTTGCGAGGGAGTAACTTGCGTTTGACTTGGCTCCGGCTGGCTAAGTACAGGAGTTGTTTTATTAAATACTGGTGGGTCTAGAAGCAAAGTGTACTCACGCATCAATTTGCCTTGCGGCCAGTCAAGTTCAATGATGATATTAACGTAGGGTTCTTTAATTGGAGAATTACTCGAAACGCGAACAGCCTTTGAGCCGTCAGCTTTAGTGTAAACTTCAAATCGTAACTGGCTATGGAAAGGTTCGCGAGTAACGCCGTATCGCTCATAAGCTTCGAATGAAGCGACTCTAGCTCGCAAATCTGACTCTTGCAAATCCTTGGAGGATAGAAGAACGATCTCAGCATTGAGTGGTTGGTTTAGGCCTGATTCAGTTTTAAGCTCCCCGAGTCCAAGCGACCAGGCCTGAGAAGTCATTAGTGCCGTCGATACAGCGACAGTCGCAGCTAATTTACGAAACATAAGTTCTCCCTCTTAAATACCCATAATAGAATTCCCACCCAAAAGCCAACGACATGCATGCTTGGCGGCATTTTGAATATGGAACTTAAGAATATACTTTAAGTTAGCTATTGTTAAGTACTAATTTTGCAGTTATAAGTATTTTTTTACAAGTATTTCAGCAATTTGAACTGTGTTCAATGCCGCACCTTTGCGAACATTATCCGAAACGACCCACATGGCGAGGCCATTTTCCATCCCAACATCCTGACGTATACGGCTAACAAACACATCATCTTTGCCACTGGCATGAGTCACAGGAGTCGCATAATCTAACTGACTCATATCATCGACCACTGTAACACCTGCAGCACTTTTTAATAAAAATCTAGCTTGCTCAACGTCAAGTGGTACACGTGTTTTTATATGTACAGCTTCAGAGTGTCCATAAAAAACTGGCACACGCACTGCAGTAGGACTAACGCCAATAGTAGGATCTTCAAAGATTTTATGGGTTTCCCATACCATCTTCATTTCCTCTTTGGTGTAACCATTATCCTGGACCTTGTCGATATTAGGCAGTACGTTAAAAGCAATCTGCTTATCATAAACTTTACTGATTGCTTCACGTCCGTTTAGAAGTTCAGCCGTTTGACTGGCCAGTTCTTCTACCGCTTTGTGACCAGACCCTGAGACAGCTTGATAAGTACAGACATTGATATGCTCAATTCCCACATCATCCTGAATGGGTTTCAACGCAACTAATAACTGCATAGTAGAGCAATTCGGATTAGCGATAATGCCACGATTTTTATAGTCTGCAATTCGCTCAGGATTGACTTCAGCTATGACTAACGGAATATCGTCCTCATAACGAAAGTGGGAGGTGTTATCGATCACCACACAGCCAGCCTCCGCAGCTTTAGGAGCATATTCGGCAGAGATGTCACCACCTGCGGAGAATAAGCCGATATCAGCCTTTGAAAAGTCAAACTCCGCAAGGTTTTCAACACGAACAGACTTACCCTTAAACATCACGCGCTCACCAGCTGAACGCTCGCTAGCGAGCAAGTACAAATTCTCAACTGGAAAATCACGCTCTTCCAGGATCTCACGAATAGTAACACCGACAGCACCTGTAGCGCCGACGATGACAACATTTACTTTTTTCAAATTAGCTCTCCGAAGGTACCAAAAAGGAATTCATATGGAATCTAGAAAACAAAGGTAACTATTTCTTTTTATTGAACATTATCCAAACTCGTAATGCAATATAGCCAATAAAACCAGCAGCAATCATATAATGAGAGGCCAGTACCCACAGCTCAGCATTACTTTCAGGGTGGGCGAACTTCAACAAAAACCCTGCCGCAAAAAGTAAAATGGCAATGAATGAAAAGCTCTGCAGGCGACGGTTACGCTTTATTCTCTGGATATGAACCGCACGCTCTAATTGCTCTTCACTCGTGCCTTTGAGTACAGCACCACAATGCGTACACACTTCTGATTTGCTCGAAATTCGCTTACCACACACAATACAACTGATAATTGACATAACTCACTTTTACTCTTTTCGATTAAATTGAATCAACCCAAAGCCTTGCTTGCTATTTCATAAACATCTTTGGACAGATCAGGCAGTTGCAAAATACCCTGTAATTGTTCACACATCAAGCGTTGACGCTCATCATCAAACTTTTTCCAACGATTGAAAGCACCCGTTAAGCGTGCTGCTGTTTGTGGGTTAACGCTATACAACCTTTTAATCTGTTCGGCCAGAAAAACATAGCCCTGCCCGTCTTTACGATGAAACTGGGGTAAGTTCGACCCAGCAAAAGCTCCCACCACAGCCCTAACTTTATTAGGATTTTTAACGTCAAATGCAGGGTGCTCGATTAAAGACTCTACTCGCTCAATAGTTGAGTCTGTAGGGTCAGTAGCTTGCGCCATGAGCCACTTATTAACCACTAAGTCTTCATTTTGCCATGTCTGGTAAAAATCATCAGCTAATTGTTGTTTCTGCTCATAATTGGAATGCATAAGCAATTGAAGTGCAGTTTCCGCATCGGTCATGTTGTTACTATTAAGCAGCTGACTCACCGCCAGGTCATAGGCTTTTGATTTATCCAAAGCAACCAAGTAACTCAGGCAAATCCGCGCGTAAGCCCGCTTGCAAATAGACGCTTTATCCTGTTTGAAGCCGCCAGTATGGTGGTTGGCTTGATAGTGAACCAACCAATCCATTTCAAGATGACTGGCGAGCTGTTTTTTCAGGAAGTTATGAGCGTTAATTAAGTGATCTAGATTAACCTGATCAACGTCTTCAATCAGTGCTTTGATATCAGGCAAGCTTAAAGCCAGTGCTTTATAACGACCGTCAAGCGATTCATCAGACAACAGACTTTGTGTTGCATTGATTAGATGTAATGGGAACTGCATTGGCTCCCCCGCTTCTTGCTCGGCGCACAACTGCCAGATGACTCGAGCAAACAAACGCTGCCCCGCCTCCCATCGATTAAAGGGATCATTATCATGCGCATACAAAAAGGCTAAATCATGGTCGTTATAGTCATAATGCAGTCGAATAGGCGCTGAGAAGTTTCGCAACAATGACAAGATAGGCTTGTGAGCAACATTCATAAACTCAAACGATTGCTCGGCTTGAGTAACATGCAAAATATCTCCGCTTAACTGTTCGGTTTTTGTTGCCAACTGAAGCGGTAAATCATCACCCTTTTCATCCAGAAGCCCAAGTCTCAATGGAATGTGGAAAGGCTGTTTATTTGATTGGCCCGGTGTATCTGAGCACGATTGTTTAACGTGAAGAGTCAGCTTTTTATGCAGTTCATCATACTCGCTGGAAATCGTTACTTCCGGCGTACCCGATTGCGAATACCAACGCCTAAACTGTTTTAAATCATAGTCGTTAGCATCTTCCATGGCGCTGACAAAGTCTTCGCAAGTGACTGCCTGCCCATCATGGCGCTCAAAATATAAATCCATTCCACGACGGAAACCATCAGCGCCTAACAAAGTGTGATACATGCGAATCACTTCGGCACCTTTATTGTACACAGTCACCGTATAGAAGTTATTCATCTCGATATAGCTGTCAGGGCGGATCGGGTGCGCCATTGGCCCTGCATCTTCAGCAAACTGATGCGAGCGAATGACTTTGACATCCTCAATTCGCTTAACCGCATGATCGGTTTGATCAGCAGTAAACTGCTGATCACGAAAAACCGTTAATCCTTCTTTCAAGCTCAGCTGAAACCAGTCGCGGCAAGTGACTCGATTTCCGGTCCAATTATGGAAGTACTCATGCGCGATAACCGCTTCGACATCTTCAAAGTCCTGATCAGTTGCCGTTTCAGGGTGTGCCAGAACATACTTGGTATTAAAGATATTGAGTCCTTTGTTTTCCATAGCCCCCATATTGAAGTCACCGACGGCAACAATCATGTAGGTGTCCAAGTCATACTCAAGCCCAAACACCTGCTCATCCCATGACATTGCCTTTTTAAGGGATTGCATAGCATGATGACATTGTTCAAGTTTGTCTTTATCTACATAGATTTCGAGTTTAATCTCACGTCCTGAACGCGTGCTATACTTATCTTCCAATAAATCATAATCACCCGCACATAATGCGAACAAGTAACTCGGCTTGCGAAAAGGGTCATGCCAAATAGCATAATGCCTGCCACTGGCTAATTTGCCCCTTTCAATTTGATTGCCGTTAGAAAGCAAGTGAGGATATTTCTGCTTGTCGGCTTCAATCCGAACAGTGAAAACACTCATCACATCTGGGCGGTCTAAATAATAGGTGATTTTACGAAAACCTTCGGCTTCGCATTGGGTACAAAATTTACCACTCGACAAATACAAGCCTTCAAGGCTGGTATTTCTGTCCGGATAAACTTTGACCTTAGTAGTCAACTCAAAAGGACTGTGCTGATACTCTAGTTGGGGTATCTTATCCAGCCAAACAGTCAACTGCTCAGTATCAGTCTCGTATTGAGACTGTTCTAACTTGTGACCATTAATAGCAATTTCCAGCAATTCCAACTCTTCACCATCCAGCACCAAACTGTCAGATGGATCGGCACCAGGATTAGCCTCTAAATTTAAACGAGCCGTGACCATTGCATAATCATCAAACAACTCAAAATTCAAACGTGTATCACCAATTAAGAATGTAGAAGGCTTGTAATCTTTGCGGTATTTTACTGGGATGCTATCACTGGTTTTCATAAATGCTCTTAGTTAGAAGTCCAATAGTTTTGCTAAAGTAAAGTGTCGTTATTGTAGCAATCATGCAAACTATCCGATATAAAAGACTTCGCCAAAAACAAACTTACCAATAGAAAATCGTTTATGTGTCAATGCTCAGAATTAGCTAACATCCTGTTAGGGGATGATGAAATCATCAGCAATACTCCTCAACATCCCCTTCATGGGTTTGATGAAGTGGACTGGAACCCATCCCAATGGGCTGGGCTGAACCAATGTCCAGAGTGTGGTCAGCTTTGGCATATTGATATCGCCCGCTCCAATCAAATTGGCATCTGCATCAAAGTTAGCGATAAAGCTGAATGGCAACAGCTTGAAACTACAGCAGCCCGAGTGGATTTGATGGTACAAAATCATGGTGGCTTAAGTTTCGAAACCTGCAAATGGAAGCAGTGTAATAAAAACTGCGTTAAAGGCCTAGCTTTCTGCCCAGAACACGCCTATTTTGAAATGGATATTAAGGCATGACTTTGGATACTTATTCTAGTTATAACAACTCGTCACATTCCACTAACCCTCTGAATTTTAGAAAATTCCCTATTCTCATAGATAAGATTTACTAATCAATAAATGGGCAATCAACAACAAAACTGATGCTTCACTGGTCAGAACTGCCATTTACTATACAAAAGGCTTAAAAATCCGTACAATCGCCTCCGAAAACAGCTGTTTTTAACCATGGGAATGCTCAAATTAACGGCCGAGCAGACGCTCTAACTTATTAAAAAATAAGTTTATTTTATAAAGTGGCTGACTAAAAACCACTCTTCATAAACCGTTAACGGAAACACTAGAAAGTTCACGTATAATCAGACTATTTGTGATCAAAGAGTAAAATGATTGCGTGAAAACAGTCTTTAAAGCTCAATGAGCTTTAAAACGAACAGAATTTTTTTCCCAGTAACCTTAGGAGAATGTAGCCTTGACGACTACAACTGTTGCTTCTTTTGAAATCAAGTACCACCAGTATCTTGATACTCAGGGTAAACCAACCCAGAAACTACCCGCATTTGCCAAAGATATGGACACAATGCGTAAACTTTACCGTGAAATGGCTTTGCTACGTGCTTTTGATGCAAAAGCATACGCTTTGCAACGTACTGGTAAAATGGGTACCTACCCTGCTTCATTAGGTCAGGAAGCTATCGGCATTGGTTATGGCGATGCCATGACTGCCGAAGATGTTCTTATTCCTTACTACCGCTCTACTGGCGCCATGCTAAAACACGGCGTCACCATGAAAGAAATCCTACTTTACTGGGGCGGTGATGAAACAGGCTCTGATTATTCAGTTGCAAAAGAAGACTTCCCTATCTGTGTACCAATTGCTAATCAGATTGTTCATGCATCTGGCGTTGCCAAAGCGATTCAAATGCGCGGCCAAAAACGTGCGGTTGCCACTGAAATTGGTGAAGGCGGTACTTCAGAAGGTGACTTCTATGAAGGCATTAATGTGGCTGGCATCTGGAACCTTGGTGTTGTCTTCATGATTAACAACAACCAATGGGCTATCTCGGTTCCAACAGAAATTCAAACGGCTTGCGAAACTTATGCGCAGAAAGCAATTGCTGCCGGTATTGAAGGCGTTCAAGTTGACGGCAACGATATCATCGCAGTGAAACAAGTCGCCGATTATGCGTTTGAAAAAGCACGAAATGGCGGTGGCCCAACGTTAATTGAAGCCATTACTTATCGTTTATGTGATCACACCACTGCGGACGATGCATCTCGTTACGATGATCCTAAAGTTAAAGAAGAGGCTTGGAAAAATGAGCCAATGGTTCGTTTGCGCAAATATTTAGAAGCAAACAAGGCCTGGTCTGACAAAGACGAAGACGCTATGAAGGCAGAAATTGCTAAAGAAGTTGATGCCGCAGTTAAAGAATACGAAGAGGCTCCAAAGCCAGGTCCAGAATTAATGTTTGATCATCTGTACGCTGAGCTACCTGAAAATACCAAACCACAACGTGAAGCAGCGATTAAGCTGGCCGAAAAAGCGCGAGGTGCAAAATAATGGCAGCGATTACTTTAATTGAAGCAGTCAATGCAGCAATGGCTTATGAGCTTGAGCACGATAAAGATGTTGTATTGTTTGGTGAAGACGTCGGTAAAAACGGCGGTGTATTCCGTGCAACCGACGGCCTACAAAAGAAATTTGGCGCAGATCGCGTCATCGACTCGCCTCTTGCGGAATCTATGATTGCCGGTTTAGCGGTTGGTATGGCCGCACAGGGCATGAAGCCAATTGCAGAAATGCAATTTATGGGCTTTATCTTCCCGGCAGTTGATCAAATTTTCGGTCACGCAGCACGTATGCGTCACCGTACGCGCGGCCGTTTGACTTTGCCGATGGTGATTCGCGCACCTTATGGTGGCGGTATCCATGCACCTGAGCACCACTCTGAATCTACTGAAGCATTGTTTGCCCATATTCCAGGTCTTAAAGTGGTTATCCCTTCCAACCCAAGCCGTGCTTATGGCCTGATGTTGGCAGCAATCCGCGATCCTGATCCGGTGATTTTCCTTGAGCCAAAACGTGTCTACCGTATCGTTAAACATGAAGTTGAAGATACTGGTGAAGAATATCCATTAGAAGCTTGTTTCGTTGATCGCGAAGGCTCTGACATTACCCTGATTTCCTGGGGTGCTATGATGCATGAAACCTTGCAGGCTGCTGAGAAGTTAGCGGCTGAAGGTATTGATGCCGAAGTGATTGATGTAGCAACGATCAGTCCAATTGATATGGATACAATTCTTGAGTCAGTTCAGAAAACTGGTCGCGTCTGTATCGTTCAGGAAGCACCAAAATCTGGCTCAGTCGGTTCTGAAATTGCTGCTGAGATTGCCGAAAAAGCGATTATGAGTTTACTCGCGCCAATTGGCCGCGTATCAGGTTATGATACGGTGATGCCTTATTACCGCTTAGAAAAACAATACATGCCGACCGTGGATCGTATCCTCGATGAAGCGCGCAAAATCATGGAGTACAAATGAAACAGTTTAACTTACCCGATTTAGGTGAAGGCTTACCAGATGCGGAAATCGTACGCTGGTTAGTTAAAGAAGGTGATGAAGTAACTGTCGACCAACCTATGGTCGAGATGGAAACTGCTAAAGCCGTGGTTGAAGTGCCTTCTCCATTCGCTGGTCGTATTGGAAAATTACATGGCAAAGAAGGCGATGTGATTGATGTGGGTGCCGTTCTGGTCACTTTTGGTGAAGTCGGCGAAGTGGCCGAAGAAGCTCCTGAGCCAGCACCAGTTGCCGAGACAGCAAAAGAAAAAGCACAAGCATCAGCTCCTGCTGCCGGTAGCGACACCTTCTTACTTCCTGACTTAGGTGAAGGCTTACCTGACGCAGAAATCGTTCGCTGGTTAGTTAAAGAAGGGGATACGGTAACAGTTGATCAGCCTATGGTTGAAATGGAAACTGCTAAAGCCGTGGTTGAAGTACCCTCTCCTTTTGCTGGCAAAGTTTCAAAGCTTTATGGCCAGGCCGGTGACGTGATCGAAGTTGGCGCGCCATTGGTAGAGTTTGGTGGCACTGGCGGCGCTACTGCTAGTGAAAACAAACCTGCCGCTCCTGCTAAAGAAGAAGCTGGCGAAGAAAAGCGCGCTGACAGTGGTACTGTGGTAGGTGCTGTTGAAGTCGGTAACAATGTAGTTGCAGAAACAGCCAATGCGGTAGTTAAAGCATTAGCCAAGAAATTGAAAGTCGATTTGACGCAAGTTAAAGGTACTGGCAAAGACGGCGCTATTACGCAAAAAGACGTGCGTGAAGCGGCCAAATCTGGTGCAACGACTTCAGCCACTCAGGCAGAGCAACCTCAGCAATCAGCTGGCGTTGATACTTCAAACCCACTTGCTTACAAAGCCTCACCTGCCGTGCGCGCATTAGCTCGTAAGCTGGGTGTTGATTTAGGCGATTGCCAGGCAACTGGACGCAAAGGTTCGATTACTCGTGATGATGTTGAGCAAGCTTCTAAAGGCGGTTCATCAGCTCCACGTCAATCACAACCAGCCATGTCTGCGCAACAGGCAAAAGGCTTACCAGCAGTTAATCTGGAAGTGAAACCTGAAAAAGTTCGCGGTGTGCGTCGCGCCATGGCAATGGGCATGGCAAACTCGGCAGCAACGGTTGTTCCAACCAGCTTGGTTGAGGATGTCGACATTACTGCATGGCCTAAAGGTACTGACTCATTGGCTCGCTACGTTCGCGCCCTTGTCACTGCTGCAAAGCAAGTGCCAGCAATGAATGCCTGGTTCGATGGTGAAAACTTCGAGCGCTTGTTGCACCCGAACGTGAACGTCGGTATCGCGGTTGATTCGCCGGATGGTCTATACGTACCGGTAGTTCACAACGCAGACCGTATGGACATGGCAGGTGTACGTGCTAGAGTTCAGGAGCTTCGCGAAAAGATTGAAACTAAATCATTGAAACAGGATGATCAGCAAAATGCGACCATCACTCTTTCAAACTTTGGTTCTATCGCCGGTCGTTACGGTACTCCAGTAGTATCGCCACCTCAGGTAGCGATTCTAGGTACTGGCCGCTTCCGTAACGAATTGAAGCTAACCGACAAAGGCATTACCAACGCAAAAATGTTGCCATTGTCGTTAACTTTCGATCACCGCGCCTGTACTGGCGGTGAAGCCGCTCGCTTCCTAGCAGCTGTGATGGAAGACCTACAGTTAGCTAGATAGAAACATTAAGGTTCTATACCAAAAAGCGTGATATCACTCGGTATCACGCTTTTTTATTAACTCTACTATTTCGTCTTTCTTTTCTTGAGGCCAAATAAAATGTCCAGGATGAACAAACTCCAAGCTCTCACCCTTTAATAACAGCAGTGCATCTTTCGATTTATATTCCAGCATTGTTGACAAACTTAGATGCCATCGCTTCCATAGGCTTACTTCAAAGCAATGTGGAACCTCCATGGGTTTAGCACTAAAGAGCACTTCTTTAACACACACATTAATAACAATCTTATTTCCTAACTGTGGCCCTGTTTCCATATCTGGATCTCTGATGATAGCTCCATACTTATCTTTTCCATAAACATCAGCCACAAAGACCTCTACGATAAGATCGCTAGCCGGAACTAACTCTTTTAAGGTTTTAGGCTTAATTTGAGTTGCTGATATAACCGGAATAAACAGCATATAAATTGATAATACAAATATGAGTCTCGTCATCATGAGTTCTGTAATATTTCAACACATTTGTATCCTAGCGGAGCTTTTAGCGCTTTGCTATGCTCTTTGGTGATTTTATATGTGGAAAGTTAATTTTAAACATTAGGATCTTTAGATCCGAAAATGTGATTTTGTGGAGGCTTATGTGGAAAGAACAATGAAAAAACTATTACTGACTGGCTTGCTCAGTGTCTTATTGGCTACTTCGGTTTCTGCCAAGGAAGCCAATGATCCTTATATCTGGCTTGAAGACGTAGAAGGCAAGAAAGCTCTGGAGTGGGTCGAAGAAAACAACAAAGTATCTTTGAGCTATTTGCAATCGCAGCCTCTTTATAAAGAGTTATATGAAACCAATCTGGACATTTTAAACTCTGATGAGCGCATTCCTTACGTCACTGAGATGAATGGTTATTTTTATAACTTCTGGCGCGATGAAGAGCACGTCCGCGGTGTTTGGCGTCGAACCACATTAGAAGAATACAAGAAAGACGAGCCTAAATGGGAAGTTATTCTTGACGTTGATGCACTTGCTGAAAAGGAAGACGAGAACTGGGTTTATAAAGGGTCTAACTGCCTCTACCCCGACTATCAACGTTGCCTGATCAGCCTGTCTCGCGGCGGCGCTGATGCTACCGTGGTTCGCGAGTTTAATGTTGAAAGCAAAAGCTTCGTCAAAGATGGTTTCCAGCTACCTGAAGCAAAAAGCAATTTAAGCTGGATTAATGAAGACACTGTCTTTGTAGGCACTGATTTTGGCGCAGACAGCCTGACCGACTCCGGTTACCCAAGAGTGGTTAAGCTATGGAAGCGAGGCCAAAAACTCGAAGACGCAACCGCTGTATTCGCAGGTAACCAAAGCGATGTTGCAGTACAAGCCTTCGTCACTCGTGATAAAGAAGAATCTTATAAATTTGTCTATCAAGGTTTGGACTTTTACAGTTCTGAAATTTATTTATTTACTGAAGATGGCTTAACAAAGCTTGACCGTCCAAAAGATAGTTCATTTAGAGCCATTAATAATGGGCAACTGTTACTTGAGTTAAAATCAGACTGGACCATTGGTGACAAAACCTATCAGCAAGCTACACTCCTTTCGATTGCCATAGACGATTATCTGGCAGGCAAGAAAAACTTTACTGAAGTGCTGGTGCCCGATGAGCGCACAGCAATCAGTGGCATATCTTCTACCAAAGACTACTTGCTGGTTAACCTGCTCAAAGATGTTAGTAGTGAGCTCCATCGCTATTGGTATGCCGATGGTAAGTGGCAAAGCAAGAAAGTTGATCTACCCGAGTTTGGTACATTGTCAGTCGCCTCAACCAGCGACAAGCATAATAATTTTTTTGTTAACTATGCCAGTTTCTTAACCCCGAGTACTCTTTCATATTTCGATGAAAAGACAGAAAAATTCAGCGAGCTGAAAAGCTTGCCAGCGTTCTTTGATGCAAAACCTTACAAGGTCGAGCAGCACTTTGTTAAAGCAAACGATGGCGTTAAAGTGCCCTACTTTATCGTCATGCGTAAAGATGTCCAATACAACGGCAAAAACCCAACCTTACTTTATGGCTATGGTGGCTTTGAAGTCTCTCTAAACCCAAGCTATTCGGCCCTCACCGGAAAAAACTGGCTGGAGCAAGGTGGCGTTTTTGTTATGGCCAACATCCGTGGTGGTGGTGAGTATGGGCCAGACTGGCATCAGGCGGCTTTAAAAGAAAATCGTCATGTGGCCTTTAATGATTTCATCAGCGTTGCCGAGGATTTGATTGAGCGGAAAATTACATCCGAAGAGCATTTAGGAATACGTGGCGGTAGTAACGGTGGCCTTTTAGTTGGTGCTGTTGCGACGATGCGCCCGGATCTATTTGGTGCTGTAGTGTGTCAGGTTCCACTATTGGATATGAAGCGATTCAACAAACTCCTGGCTGGTGCAAGCTGGATGGGTGAGTACGGTAATCCAGATAATGAAGATGAGTGGAATTACATTAAAACCTACTCGCCTTATCATAATGTTCACGAAGAGGAAGATTACCCTAAAATCTTTTTCACGACTTCTACCCGTGACGATCGTGTCCACCCTGGGCATGCACGTAAGATGGTCGCAAAAATGCAAGCCATGGGGCACGATGTACTCTACTACGAAAACACTGAAGGTGGTCATGGCGGCGCAGCCAATAATGACCAATCAGCCAAACTGTATGCGCTAATTCATACTTATCTGGCGGATCAGCTTAAATAAAACAGTTTAAGCTTAACAAGGCTAAAGAACTCTAATCCGTGTCACTCCCGCGAAGGCGGGAGTCCATTCTTATATGATAAAGAGACTTTTATGGATTCCCGCGTTCGCGGGCGACCGCAGGAAGTGCCTGTGGTAATGACAATATTTGGTTTAGTGCTCATTGAAGCGACTTAAGTAGCGTAACTACCTCTTTTATTTTCTGGAGCCCACTCCTATCCATCTTTATAACCAAAAGATAATTGACCAACACACCATTTCCAGCCATTATCAACGGCATGAATAAATTCCTTCACACATCACAGCCTCTAGCGGTTATCCCCGCAAGTCTTCCCGTACCCGGAAAGTCTCCGCTTGCGCTGTGTGATTATTTTTTAGAGAGTTGTAGTAGCTAGTACTCAATTAAGAAAGACCATAAACCACAGAAACCCGCAAGCCCAAAGCTTCGCGGGTTTTTTAATGCCTGAGAGAAACTAAAAATGAATGATATAAACTTTAGTCACTATCAAAAAATTGTAATCAAGGTAGGCTCCGCTTTGATTGCACCGGATTCGCGTGCCTGTTCTACTGAGTACTGCTTGCCCATCGCAAACTTCATAAAGAAATGCCATGCGGCTTCAAAACAAGTCATTCTGGTGTCATCTGGCGCAGTAGCAGCCGGTTTTAATCAATTACAGCTACCTGCAAATCAAAGCATTAACCTTGAACAGAAGCAGGCATTGGCGGCTATTGGACAGTCTATTGTCATATGCCATTGGCAGCGCTTCTTTGACCAGGATGTCGCGCAGGTCCTGTTAACTTCAGACGATATCAACAATCCAAAGCGAGCCAGTAACGCCAAAAAGACCTTTGCCCAGTTAGAACAATTTGGGGCACTACCAATTGTGAATGAAAACGATACGGTGGTCACAGAGGAGCTCAAGTTTGGTGACAACGATATGCTAGCAGCACAGGTTGCTCTACTGACAGACGCCGATCTGCTGATCATTTGTAGCGATGTTGACGGAGTTTTTAATGATAATCCGCACACTAATCCAGAGGCTGCGCTGATTAAAACCATTGATTACGGCAACCAGGATGTTATTGGCTATGCCAAGACTAAGCATAATCCTCATTCTTACGGCGGGATGTTGAGCAAACTCCAGTCGGCGATTTTAGCAAGTACTCAAGGTATTGCGGTGACTATTTGCAATGGAAAAAAAGAAGCCTATAACACTTTATGGTCTAACCAGAATCCAGGAACCTGGCTTTACCCAAGTCGGGCAAAAGTTATGAATAACGAGCTTTCACATAAGAACACCTTATTCGAAGCATAAGATACTGTTATTTCAAATAATTTTAGTTAAACCCAAAATTCGCTGAGATATGGCCTCGTGGGTAGTTAGCAATACTTAAACTAATGCTACTACCCTACCAGTTAATTCAATAGAACTGCTCTAAGAGGCTCTTAGAGACGCTCTCAGATTTTATCGGGGTAGAATTTGACATTAGGATCTGTATGGTGACAATGCGAACCGTGCTTACTATTAATTCAACAGCGAATAAGACAGCAACGGCGGGCTTTTTAAGCCAGTCCTACGCTATTTCTGTTGCTACTGCATCAGTAACAACTGACCGCAGTCCTGTCTTCAAGCACGCCCTTCGATATTTCCATTCATTCATCCTTTACATGAAATAAAAGGTTTTCCATGCTCGAACACATCGATTTTAGTCAATACAAAAATATAGTCATTAAAGTTGGATCGGCACTGATTGCTCCTGACGGTCGCTCCTGCTCTTCAGAATATTGTTTGCCGATTGCACACTTTATTCGTAAATGCCGCAAAGCTGGCAAGAATGTAAGCTTGGTTTCCTCTGGTGCCGTGGCCGCAGGTTTTAACCTGGTCAAGCCGGATAACGACGTATTAACCCGTAAAGAAAAGCAACCACTGGCTGCGATTGGCCAATCTATGGTGGTTCGACACTGGCAACGTTTCTTTGATGACGTGGTAGCCCAGGTACTATTAACCTCTGCCGACATCAAAAACCCGGAGCGTTCGCAGAATGCCCGCAACACATTCCAGACCTTGTTTGAATTAGGCGCCATGCCTATCGTGAATGAAAATGACACAGTAGCCACAGAGGAGCTGACGATTGGTGATAACGACAACTTAGTCGCACAGGTTGCTGCATTAACTGACGCAGACCTGCTTATCATCTGTAGCGATATTAACGGTGTCTATGATGACAACCCCAAGACAAACCCTGAAGCCGAGTTAGTCACTCAATTCAGTGGCGTTACTGATGAAACCTTAGCCGTCGGCAAAGGTAGTCATAACCCACGCGGTACCGGCGGTATGCAAACCAAGCTGCAAGCTGCGCGCTTTGCATCAGAAAACGGTATCGACACCATTATTTGTAATGGTAAGAACGAAAGTTATATGAGGTTGTTCAGCAACCAGAACCCAGGGACTTTGATCCACCGTACTTGTAAAGAAGTATCGGTAGCCTAGGAGGAATTTATGACCATGAAAGAAAACACATTTGAAAGTAAAGAACAGCAAGAGTTGTATGAATTAACCGTGCGTGCCAAACAGGCAGCGCGAACGCTGGGCAATTTAACCAGCAGCCAAAAGAATGATGTTTTAGCGGCGATGGCTAAACAACTAAAAGCCAACCAGGACCAGATTCTGGAAGCCAATAAAAAAGACATTCAATACGCCAAAGATAACGACCTGTCCGATGCGATGGTCGATCGCCTGCTTCTTGATGAAGCGCGTGTTGATGGCATGGTGGATGCTCTGCACAATGTCATGAGCCTGGCCGACCCAGTCGGCGAAATGGGCCCAAGTACATTGCGCCCGAATGGCATTCGCGTCGGCAAAATGCGTATTCCTCTAGGCGTCATCCTGATGATTTATGAAGCGCGTCCAAACGTTGCGGTAGAAGCTGCGGCCCTGACGCTAAAGTCAGGTAACGTCGTAATTCTACGCGGTGGTAAAGAAGCATGGCACTCTAACCAGGCACTGATTCAGTGCTGGCATGATGCGCTTGTCGATTGTGGTCACAGCAAAGAAATGGTCTGCATTGTTCCATCGCAAAGCCACGAAGCGGTTAATCATCTACTTCAATTCCGTGACACTATTGATCTGGTGATTCCACGCGGTGGCGAACGTTTGATTCGTGCAGTAACCGATAACAGCAAAATTCCAGTGATTCAGCACTTTAAAGGTGTTTGTCATCTGTATGTCGATAAGTTTGCAGATATGGACAAAGCTGAAAAACTATTGAAGGACGGCAAAGTATCGCGTCCAGGCGTTTGTAATGCACTGGAAAGCCTCGTTATCCATAAAGACATTGCTAACGAATTCTTAAAGCGCGTTAAAAAGCTAGGCAACGAATTTGGCATTCAGTTTAAAGCTGATAAAGACTCAGCGGCACAACTGGATAATGCTACCGAAGCCAGCGCAGAAGATTATCATAATGAATACTTGAGTCTTGCCATGAGCGTTAAACAGGTAGATTCCTATGATGATGCCGTTGCTCATATCCTTGAACACAGCTCAAGCCACACCGAAGTGATTGTCACTGAAAACATAGACCGCGGTAATGAATTCATCCGCCGCATCAACTCATCAGTTGTAATGGTCAACGCTTCATCACGCTTCTCAGATGGCGGTGAACTAGGCTTGGGTGCAGAGATTGGTATCTCAACCAGTAAACTGCACGCCTACGGCCCAATGGGACTGGTACAGCTCACTACAGAGAAATATGTAGTCACTGGCCAAGGCCAGGCAAAGCACTACTAAGACAGTGATTTAAAACAGCGTTCGAGCAATAGGGTCGACTAGCCCTATGCCAAAGCCGCGGGTGTCCTCTTTCCAAGAGCCCCGCGGCTTTTTTTAATGTTTGTAATAACCCAACAAAACTCATTGTCAATGCAATAAGTTGCCTCTAACCCATTCAAATTCCAAAAGATTCCTGTATATTCCTTGTTATTCCAATCAATTCATCTGGTTATTCCTAAGGCTTTTCAAAACAATAATAAGGTCTATTTTATTTGACCAAAACAATTAACTATACGGAGAAATGACAATGACACTTGGTGAAAAGTTACGAGCTTTACGCTCAACCAGCGGCTGGACACAGCCTGAATTTGCAAGAAAGCTTGGAATTGAACAGTCCTACCTATCAAAGCTGGAAAATGATAAAAGCATTCCATCTACAGAAATGTTCGATAAGCTTTGCACAGCCTATGAGGTAACACCAGATGAGATACTTAAGGATCTGGATAAAGACTATATTCGAAAAAACTTGATGCACATCCCTATCATCGCCAACACCAGCAATAGCAAACATGAAATCGCCAAGGGAAAACGAAAAGCGGCTGTTATTGTGTGCTCAACCTTTATTCTAGTAGCTGTGCTGTTTTTCTTTATCGCTTCCCTGGAGCTGCTTTCAAGCAATAAGCAGTATGAATATAGTTCACCTGGAGTTAACTATAAGACTGAAATTAATGCATGCATTAAATCTAATGAAGAAAAGTTTTGTCATATGAAATATGTAGGCTCATACATGCCTAATATGTATCCGCAGCAAACTCGCAATAATACATCTGATACTATAATCGCAAAAACATACCGTGGCTCCACATTTAATATTAATTTAGAAGTAGGTTCTAGGGAGTATTATCTAAAGAAAGAAATCACTGAAAGAAGCACTGCCAACAATATCTTCTTAATTCTGGCTGTATTTTTAATGACCTTAGGTGTGCTGGGATTAATCGTCGAAGCTCGGTTCTATAGTATCGACAAGAATACTTGAACAGGATGGGTTTACCTAAGAGGACAGACTTCGCGAAGCGTAACCCATCAATACAACAAGCAACTCATCGGTGGGTTACGGCTGCGCCTAACCCACCCTATGCACTTAATAGTAGTAGGTTGGTGATGAGCGAAGCGAATCCCAACAATCTATGAATATGGCAGGTTTTGTTGGGATTCGCTTCGCTCATCGCCAACCTACATCTAACCGCCCCACCCTATAGGCCTAAAGAAACATAAATCCCAGACACAAAAAAACCGCTAATGTTTCCATTAGCGGTTTTTTGGGATTTGGTGGGTTGCACAGGGATCGAACCTGTGACCACCTGATTAAAAGTCAGATGCTCTACCGACTGAGCTAGCAACCCAAATCTCTTGTCAGGCCATGGCCTAACTCGATGGCGCGTATAATACCGTTTTGAGCTGAAAACTCAAGCCTAAATTCCGATTAAATATCACTTAATTGAACATTTCTATCAGCCGATTATTCTCGGGTGAAATCTGGGGCGAAAAATAGGTTGGAAGTCAGGCATAAAAAAACCGCCAATGTTTCCATTAGCGGTTTCATTCCCTTTGCTTTAAAGGGCGAAGAATTTGGTGGGTTGCACAGGGATCGAACCTGTGACCACCTGATTAAAAGTCAGATGCTCTACCAACTGAGCTAGCAACCCAAATTCTCTTACGAGAGTCACCAAAGTGCGTTTTTGGTGAGACGCGTATAATACTGTTTTTTGCAGAAAATACAACCTTTTGTTGGCTCTTTTCGGCTTTTTATAGGCTCAAAAATCGTCCTATTCAGCCTCTTCTATCCAGGCCATCTGAATCGCTTCCAGAATACGCTCGCCGCAACGCTTTGGGTCATCATCAAAGTCTTCCAGCCCTATAACGAATTTTTGCAAGTCCACGAAATTAACCGTCTTCGGGTCCACCTCAGGATGCTTTTCATACAGCTCAATGGCAATATCTAAACTATCTATCCATTTCATAGAAATTCTCTCTTCAAAACCGCCCTCTTAAAACTAGCCTCTAATGACGCTCAGATACTTGGTTAATGGTGTATTTTGGAATTTCCACCGTCAAATCTTCATCATCAACCACGGCCTGGCAGCTCAAACGTGACTCTGGCTCAAGCCCCCACGCCTTATCCAACATATCGTCTTCAAGCTCATCGCTCTCCTCCAACGAGTCGAAGCCTTCACGCACAATCACATGGCAGGTTGTGCAGGCACATGACATTTCGCAGGCATGTTCAATCTCAATATCGTTGCGCAAGGCAACATCCAGAACAGTTTCACCCTCTTCTGCTTCAAACACAGCACCTTCTGGGCATAACTCTTCATGTGGTAAGAAAATCACTTTAGGCATGTTTAACCCTTATATCTCATCAATTTCATGGCCGACCAAGGCTTTTGCGATACTCGCATCCATCCGGCGGCTGGCAAATTCTTCTGTACTCTTATCGACAACTTTAATAGCTTCTTCAATGGCTTCAATATCACCATTGTCGCTGATGTAGGCAAGTTGTTTCAATGCTTGCTCAATGGCGTGACGCTCATCTTTGGACAGTAACTTGTCACCACTTTCAGCTAAAGCAGCCTGCACAGCCTCAATAACGCGCTTGGCTTCCACCTGTTGCTCACGCAACATGCGCGCCTTCATATCGTCTTCAGCATGACTGACAGAAGACTGTAGCATCGTCGTAATTTGTTCATCATTCAGGCCATAAGAAGGCTTAACCGTAATAACCGATTTTACACCAGTAATAGTCTCTTCAGCAGTCACTTTGAGCAAGCCATCGGCATCGACCTGGTAGGCAACTTTAATCCGTGCGGCACCGGCAACCATTGGCGGAATACCACGCAACTCGAAGCGGGCCAACGAACGGCAATCTTCTACCAGCTCACGCTCTCCTTGCACGACATGGATTGCCATGGCGGTTTGGCCATCTTTATAAGTGGTGAACTCTTGTGCGCGGGCAATTGGGATTGGCGTATTTCGTGGAATAATCTTTTCGGCAAGACCACCCATGGTTTCGACACCCAGAGATAAAGGAATGACGTCCAATAACAGCATGTCATCATCGCTTTTGTTGCCAATCAAAACATCTGCTTGAATCGCAGCACCAATAGCAACGACTTTGTCGGGATCAATATCGGTCAAAGGCTTCTTACCAAAATAGTCTTCAACTTTTTGGCGTACAAGCGGAACACGAGTTGAACCACCGACCATCACAATATCCTGCACTTCTGACGCTTTAAGTCCCGCATCTTTTAATGTGCGGCGACAAGCAGCCAGAGTCTTATCAACAATAGGCGCAATCAATGATTCCATGAGCTTTCGATCCATTGAACCTTTCCAGTGTTTGAAATTAATTTCAACACTGTCATGGTCGGTCAAAGCTTCCTTAACGTCACGCGCCTTGATCATCGCCATCTGATAAGCATTACGATCATCCTTATCAATACTCGCCTGCTCAACAAGATAACCAGCAATAGCTCGATCAAAATCATCGCCACCTAAGGCACTATCACCGCCAGTGGACATTACTTCGAAAACACCTTTTTCAAGACGTAAAATGGAAATATCAAAAGTGCCACCACCTAAATCATAAATGGCATGAATACCTTCACTACCAGTATCTAAACCGTAAGCAAGGGCCGCAGCAGTTGGTTCACTGATCAGGCGCAAGACTTTAACCCCAGCAATCTGTGCAGCATCTTTAGTGGCTTGGCGTTGAGCTTCATCAAAGTAGGCTGGTACCGTTATCACGACACCGCCAAGCTCGCCTTCTAATGACTCTTCTGCTCGTTTAACCAGTGCTTTTAAAATCTCGCTAGACACTTCAACTGGATTTTTAATACCGCAGTCCGTTTCAACTGCAGGCATTCCTGTACCAGATGCTGTTAATCTGTTGGCGCTAAACTCTTTAATCTTTTGAACATCTTTAAGACCACGGCCCATTAATCGCTTAACCGAACTGATGGTATTCAGAGCATCAGAACAAACGAATAGTTTTGCCGACTTACCGACTGACACTGTTCCATCTTTTGCGTAGTGAACAATGGATGGCATAATGTGATCGCCTTCGAGATCAGGCAACGTTTTTGCTTTACCGCTACGAACGGTAGCAATCAGCGAATTGGTCGTTCCCAGATCAATTCCCGCCGCCAACTTATGCTGGTGCGGGTCTGTACTTTTACCGGGTTCTGAAATTTGTAATAACGCCATAAATATAATTACTGGTTCAATGTATTTAGCTTAAAAGCTTGTCTTCTGCTTGCTCAATATCAGACAAGGTTTTATGCAAGAATTGGAGCTTATAAATCGCTTTTTCAAGTTCTTCGGTATTCAGAGGCTGGCGAGCAAATAGTTCTGACATCTGCTCTTCCTGACTTTCTTCCAATTCACTGATTTTATCAGCAAATTGATTTAATCGTGAAATGTTACCACCAGCAACAATATCTTCTAGCTCTTCCCTTAACTCTAACTGCTGCATCAAAAACTCAGGGTCGTTGACCGTATGATCTTTTGCAGTATCAATTCCTGTTTTAAGGTGCAATAAATACTGGGCGCGTTTAACAGGATTTTTTAATACAGCAAAAGCATCGTTCAGTTGCGTCGTCTTTTGCATAGAAAGCATTTGTTGCTGAGCGCCAGAGCTGGCAAAACGATCGGGGTGCACACTATTCAGGAGTGTTCTTAGCTTAGATGAAAGTTTTGGAATATCGATAGAAAAGTTCGGCTCAAGGCCGAACATTTCAAAATAGTTTTGCTGTGAATTAGCCATAAAAGGAATTCTTATTGAAGAGTTTAAAGCAAGTTGCGCGACAAACAGTCTTATTACTTTTTGAAAGCTTCACAGACTATCAAACTGTGAAAGACTCACCACAACCACACTCGCCCTTAACGTTAGGGTTCACAAACTCAAAGCCTTCATTCAGACCTTCCTTTATAAACTCTAGACGAGTGCCGTCGAGATAAAGGCTACTCTTGGGATCAACAATCACCTTAACGCCTTTATCTTCGAAAACAACATCATCTTCATTCAGTTCATCAACGAACTCCAAGACATAAGCTAAGCCAGAGCAACCTGTGGTTTTAACACCCAGACGAACGCCAAGTCCTTTGCCACGATTGGCTAAGAAACTTTTAACGCGCTCTGCTGCTGCATCTGATAAGGTGATTGCCATATTAAATCCTAACCTTCTTACCTGGTTTTATTACTTGATGAATAACGAGCGACGAATAATCGATTACTGGCCGTGCTTTTCTTTGTAATCTTTCACTGCAGCTTTAATTGCATCTTCAGCTAACACTGAACAGTGAATTTTTACTGGTGGTAAAGCTAACTCTTCAGCAATCTGGGTATTCTTAATGGTCTGTGCTTCATCGACTGTCTTACCCTTAACCCACTCAGTGATTAAAGAACTCGAAGCAATCGCAGAACCACAACCGTAAGTCTTAAATTTAGCATCTTCAATAATGCCCTGCTCATTGACTTTAATTTGCAGTTTCATTACATCGCCACACGCCGGTGCACCGACCATACCTGTACCAATGCTGATGTCGGTCTTTTCAAAAGAACCAACGTTGCGTGGGTTTTCATAATGATCAATTACTTTTTCGCTATAAGCCATAGTAGTATCTCCTACAATTGTTTAGTGGGCTTGCCACTCAACTTTAGACAAGTCCACACCCTCTTTGTACATTTCCCAAAGAGGTGATAGTTCACGTAAACGGCCAATTGAGTTTTGAACTTTCTCAATGGCATGATCAACTTCTTCTTGCGTTGTAAAACGACCGATAGTGAAACGAATTGAGCTGTGTGCCAATTCATCATCACGACCTAGCGCTCGCAATACATATGAAGGCTCCAAACTGGCTGATGTACAAGCCGAACCCGAAGAAACTGCTAAATCTTTAAGTGCCATAATCAACGATTCACCTTCAACAAAGTTAAAGCTGATATTGATAATACCCGCGACACGCTTCTCTGAATGACCGTTCAGATACACTTCTTCCATATCTTGAACACCATTCCATAAACGCTCACGCAAACTAATAATGCGCTCGTTATCGCTAGCCATATCTTCTTTTGCTATACGAGCCGCTTCACCCATACCGACAATTTGGTGTGTTGGCAAGGTACCAGAACGCATACCGCGCTCATGACCGCCACCGTGCATTTGTGCTTCTAAGCGAACGCGCGGCTTACGACGCACGTACAGTACACCAATACCTTTCGGACCATACATTTTGTGGCCTGAAATGGATAACAAATCGACTTTTGTTTTCTCAACATCGATTGGCAACTTGCCAGCACTTTGTGCTGCATCGACGTGGAAAATGATTTTTCGCTCACGGCACATTTCGCCAATGGCATCAATATCCTGAACCACACCCGTTTCGTTATTAACATGCATAACGCTCACTAGAATAGTGTCGTCACGCATGGCATTTTCCAGTGCTTTAAGGTCAAGCAAGCCATCTTCCTGTACATCCATATAAGTGACTTCATAACCTTCGCGTTCAAGCTGGCGAGTGGTATCCAGAACCGCTTTATGTTCTGTTTTTACGGTAATAATGTGCTTGCCTTTTTTACCATAAAAATGTGCGGCACCCTTTATCGCTAAGTTGTCAGACTCAGTGGCACCTGAGGTCCAGACAATTTCACGTGGGTCTGCGTTAATTAATTCAGCTACTTGTTGGCGTGCAATGTCTACCGCCTCTTCCGCTTCCCAACCAAATTTGTGAGAACGAGAAGCCGGGTTACCAAAGATACCGTCAACACCCATGTATTGAACCATCTTCTCGGCAACACGCGGATCGACCGGCGTGGTTGCTGCGTAATCAAGATAGATGGGTAATTTCATGCTTTTCTCCGCTGTTTGTTAGCTTATTAACTACTAATGACTAATAGCTGATAAGTCGTTAACTAAATAAAATAACGTCTTCTTCACGAAAACGATGGTTTTGACGTTCTGCAACTTTTTGCACGAACTGTCTTTGAATCACTTGTTCTAAAGTGATACCACTTAAGAACTGATAAATCTGGTCACTTAGCTCAGTCCATAGCTGATGTGATAAACACAGGTCACCATCTTGGCAGCCACCTTTTCCGTTACACTTAGTTGCACTAATCGGTTCATTGACCGCAAGCACAACCTCTGCAATAGAAATCTGGCTCGATGGACGTTTGAGCTCATATCCACCACCTGGACCACGCACACTATCGACCAAGCTGGCTTTTCTCAACTTGGAAAATAACTGCTCAAGATAAGACAAAGAAATATCCTGTCTGCTCGAGACTTCTGCTAATGTGATGGGGCCATTCCCACTGTGTAAAGCCAAGTCCAGCATGGCAGTCACAGCATATCGGCCTTTAGTACTTAGTTTCATAAGCTCTTCCTGTAAATTACCCGCTAATGTTCCCATACCTGAGTAAATTAGTCAACTTTGAGAATGGCAATAAAAACCTTGGAATAAACGCAACCCATTGATTAAAAAGAAACTAATGTGAATAGCAAAATCCATTATAATAATTAATGATTTAGACCAATGATATAACTGAATAAATTACTCGGATATTTATAGATTATTCGCTTTTATCGGACTTTTCGTCTAAAGCGCTATTTTGAGAGTCTCTGTCCTTATTAGACTGCTCATTACAATCATCCTTGGAGTCCGTTGCTTGGGGAGTATCTTGTTGATTGGTTTGTGGCTTACCATTTCCATCAAGAATCTTACCGCAATCCATGTCCGGCAGATCGAATTCTGTTAAGTCAAACCCTTTCGACTTCAGAGCACAGCAAATAGAATGAAGCTGCGCTTCCATAGCATTAGCATGAGAATACATGGTACGAATGGCCTGGGTTATAGGATCTTGTTGATCGGCACTAATTCCATAAGCTTCGAAAATTTCATCACCATCATGCTTAGCGCGGGAGCTTTCGCGTGCAGGAATACCGATTACCGTAGTATCTTCAGGAACATCCCGTATCACCACCGCATTTGAGCCAACACGAGCATTTTTATGTAAGGTAATAGGGCCCAGAACTTTCGCGCCGGCGCCGATTACGACACCATCTTCTAAAGTTGGATGACGCTTACCCGCTTTCCAGCTAGTGCCGCCCAATGTTACACCATGATATAAAGTGCAGTCATCGCCAATCTCAGCGGTTTCACCAATCACTACCCCCATACCATGATCTATAAAAAAACGACGACCAATTTTAGCGCCGGGATGAATTTCAATCCCCGTTAACCAGCGAGCAAGAGTGGATAAGGTGCGCGCTAACCATTTCCAATTTGCCTTCCATAATTTGTGCGCCAAACGGTGAAACCAAACGGCATGCAGGCCAGGATAATTGGTCAAGATTTCAAAGTTGTTACGCGCCGCTGGATCGCGGTGGTACACACTTTTAATGTCTTCTTTCATGCGCTTAAACATACTATGAGCCTTTTACTTTACATGCCGCTTTATATACTTATCAATAGAGGATAGAAACCCTCGTAAGATATTGACCTCACCTTTATTAAGGCGAGCCTTTGCTAAAATCCTGCGTATTCTAGCAGGTAATAATTTAGGTTGCTCGGGGTTGTAGAAGTCCGTTTTGTTCATAGCTGATTCCAAGTGGTTATATAACCCATCAACCTCTTCAAAACTGGCCAACTGTTCGCTGTCTTTGTCATGCTCTAAATCAGCTTCCACACCATGAGTTGAACTATAATCGGAATCACCATCAATAGAATGTGAATCTTCTCCAACTGATTCAGCTGTAATTTTACTGGCCAGCCTGATTTCATAGGCAACCAGTTGAACCGCCGAAGCAAGGTTCAGTGACATGTATTCAGGATTTGCTGGAATGTTGACGTGATAATGGCATAACTGTAATTCTTCATTCAACAAGCCAGTGCTTTCGCGACCAAACATAATCGCTACCGGACGCGCTTCTTTTTGTTCTTTGATGAGCTCCCCCATCTCCCGAGGCTCAATCAAAGGCCAGGGCAAAGCACGGTTACGCGAGCTGGTACCAATAATTAGCCGGCAATCTGCCAAAGCTTCCTCAACAGTTTCAACGACTTGTGCATTTTCCAACACATCCAGAGCTCCGGATGAGCGAACCATGGCTTCTTCAGAGGGAAAGTCCTTAGGCTTGACCAGAACCAAGTGCTTCAAGCCCATGGTTTTCATAGCACGAGCTGCCGCGCCGATATTACCCGGGTGGCTAGTCTGACAAAGCACTATCTTAATGCTGTCTAGTAGTTGCGGATCAAATTGTGGCTCTTGAGGCGTGGAATTACTCATAAGGTGTTGAAAAGAAGAAAAAAATTAAAGCAATATGATAACAAAGCGTAAAGGATTACCCTATTTAATAATGATAAATATTTTACCTGGTATAAATATTTGGTATGATGCGCCCGTTTTTGGCCTTAGAGCCAACAGTTCTTTGACAGTGGTGGTATATCAATATGAATGCGTACAAAACAATTGCCGTGCGTGCGGCTAATCGTGCGGGTGACTATATAGCGAAAGCGTTTAATGATCGTGATCGTATTATTTCGCAAAGCAAAGGTTTAAATGACTTTGTCAGCAACATCGATGAGCAAGCAGAATATCTGATTATTGATACCATTAAAAAAAGCTATCCTGATCATGCCATTTACGCTGAAGAGAGCGGCCATCAGGGCAATAGCGACATTGTCTGGGTCATCGATCCGCTCGATGGCACTACCAACTTCCTTCGTGGCATTCCTCACTTCTCTATTTCCATTGCCGTTCGTCAGAAAGGCAAAACGGTTGCGGCAGTGGTTTATGATCCACTACAGGATGAGATGTTCAGTGCAGCAAACGGTTCAGGTGCACAGCTAAATAACAAACGCCTACGCGTTAGTAATGCTAAGAAACTGGAAAATGCTGTATTAGCAACAGGCTTCCCATTCCGCGAAGGACAAGACCTGGAAAAATACATGGAATATTTCCAAACTCTTTATCCACACTGCATCGATATGCGTCGCGCAGGCTCAGCAGCTTTAGATTTAGCTTATGTTGCGGCCGGTCGTCTTGATGGTTTCTGGGAGTTTGGACTAAGTGATTGGGATACTGCCGCAGGCGCTTTGATCGTTAAAGAAGCTGGCGGTATGGTCAGCGACATCAAAGGTAACCAATACACAGGCGATTCAGCGAGCATTCTGGCAGCGAACCCTGGCGTATTCAAGCACTTCCTGCAAACAGTCAAAAATATCTAAAACATCGTAAAATCCAATCTTTTTCAGATATCACTAGAGAACGACGGGCCAATTATTATACAATTGGTCTGTCCTCTTACCAGATTCACGCAAAAGCACAAAGGTAGTTATTGATATGAATACTCTTTTTAATGCACTTTGGGAAGATTATATTGAAATCACTCCAGACGCATTGACTATTCACAATAAATTCAAAGAATTAGGTGAAGAAGTTATCACCAACGATCACATCGCGTTAAGAACCTTTAATGACGGTTTGATCAGCCTCAAGCACATTGGCGAGTATCTTAAGCAATTTGGTTACCAGGAAGCTGGCGAATACCATTTTGAAGAAAAGAAACTCTACGCCAAACATTTTGCTCATGAAACCGATCAAGACGCTCCTAAAATCTTCGTCAGCGAATTGCTACTGGAAGAATTTTCTCCAGAGCTGCAAATGTTCTGCCGCGGCTTAATTGCAGAAGCCAACTGGAATATCGGCAAAAATGGCTTACAACTGCCAAGCCGTCCTTGGGGCAAAATTTCTCGCACAGCTTACGAAAAGTTGCTGGAAGAAAGTGAGTATGCAGCCTGGCTAGCAGCCTTTGGCTTACGCGCAAATCACTTTACCGTTTCAATCAACCATCTTACAAAATTAGGAACGATTGAAGAGGTAAACGAGTATCTCAAGCAACAAAACTTTGAACTCAACACCAGCGGTGGCGAAATCAAAGGCAATGAAGAAGTCTGCTTAAAACAAAGTTCTACCATGGCTAACATGGTCGACTGGAAATTTGAAGACGGCACCTACCCTATTCGTTCATGCTTTTATGAATTTGCAGAGCGTTTTGCCATGAACAATGGAGAGCTTTATCAAGGCTTTGTTGCAGCAAGTGCTGACAAGATTTTTGAATCAACAAACGCAGCAGCTTAATATTTAAGCCAGTAGACTAATGATTAAAACCCCGCATCAAGCGGGGTTTCTTTAAAAGGTTGTGTGATAGAAGCTGGCTCTAACCAGCCTTCACGCTCCACTACTTTACCCAAATAATTTCAGCATCATTTATGGAGGCACTGAAAGCTCCTAAATGACCCTTATCATCCCAGTCAAACCTTCCTTTAATTTCAGCGTTCCCGTATTTCGTTTTTTTCGCGTAGACTCCGGCACCACACCCAACAGCTTTTTCCCTGTACCATACCCAATATTCTTCAGCCACTGCTTTGACCTCAGGGTTATGAGGGAAAAAAATACAATTTTCAAAGCCCATACTCGCAAATCCACTTACTTGCACTAATTTCCCATTATATTGCTCAGCATCATCGATGAGTTGCTCTAACGTAACTTCATGAATTTTAGGTTCAACAACTGTCTTGTTGCATGAGACTACTAAACTAAAAATACAAGCAATACCCATTATATTTTTAAAATGTCTATTCATAATTAATCACCAAATAGCGAAGATATAAAAGACCACAAAGACTTCTAGCACAACATTACCAAAAATTAGCAACCACAACACTAGTTTAATTACACTCGACAGATAGCAGTCCCAATATAGGACTATGAAAGGAGAAATGGTATTACAAATAGAAATAAAAAAACCGCCAGTCGGCGGTTTTTTTATTTAAGCTAGAAAACTAAAATTAAAGCGATTCAATTAACTCTGGAACCACTTTAAATAAATCAGCAACCAATCCATAGTCAGCGACCTGGAAGATTGGAGCTTCTTCATCTTTGTTGATGGCAACAATCACTTTGGAATCTTTCATGCCTGCCAAGTGTTGGATGGCGCCAGAAATACCGACTGCTATATACAATTCAGGAGCAACGATCTTACCGGTTTGACCAACCTGATAATCGTTGGGCACGAAGCCGGCATCCACTGCTGCACGCGATGCGCCAACTGCCGCACCAAGCTTGTCGGCAAGTTGCTCAAGCATGGCAAAGTTTTCACCATTACCCATACCGCGACCACCTGAGACGATGACTTTAGCGGAGGTTAATTCAGGACGCTCTGACTCAGTTAGTTCTTCACCAACATAATCAACTAAAGCGCCATGTTCTGTTGTGCCGATAGACTCTACAGAAGCTGAACCACCTTCGTGTGACAAAGCATCAAATGCTGTTGCACGAACAGTAATGACTTTCTTGCCATCATTACTCTTTACCGTAGCGATTGCGTTACCTGCATATACAGGACGCTTAAAAGTATCGTCGCTTTCTATGGCGATGATGTCTGAAATTTGTTGAACATCCAGTAGAGCTGCGATACGTGGCGCAATATTTTTACCGAAGGTTGTTGCTGGCGCAAGAATATGAGTAAAACTCTCAGCTTGCTCAACCACTAACTTGTCTAAGTCTTCAGCCAATAAGTGCGCATAATGCTCAGCTTCGGCCAAAAGAACTTTATCGACACCTTCGGCTTTAGCAGCTTCGTCAGCCACTGACTTACAATCGTGACCGGCAACCAAGACTACCGTGTCGCCATCTAAGTGCTTAGCGGCAGCAATGGTATTAAAAGTCGCTGGCTGCAACTCGCTGTTATTATGTTCTGCAATGATTAAAGTGGCCATTAGATCACCTTCGCTTCATTTTTCAATTTATCAACCAGTTCGGCAACGGTTTCTACTTTGATGCCTTCTTTGCGAGCTGGTGGGTTTTCAACAGTTAATGTTTCAGTGCGAGGAGCAACGTCAACACCCAAATCAGCAATCGCGAGCTCATCAAGCGGTTTGCGCTTTGCTTTCATGATGTTTGGAAGAGAGGCAAAGCGTGGCTCGTTCAAGCGTAAGTCAGTTGTAATAATCGCTGGCAATTTGACCGACAGAGTTTGTAGGCCGCCATCAATCTCACGGGTAACCTGAGCTTTGCCGTCAGCAACTTCAACTTTAGAAGCAAAGGTACCTTGTCCCCAGCCAAGTAATGCGCCAAGCATCTGGCCAGTCTGGTTGTTATCACCATCAATTGACTGTTTACCCAGAAGAACCATCTCTGGCTGCTCCTTTTCAACAACTGTCTTCAGGACTTTAGCAACCGCTAATGGCTCAAGTTCATCTTCGGACTTAACCAAAATAGCGCGGTCAGCACCTAAGGCCAAAGCTGTACGTAAGCTTTCCTGGCACTGCTGGTTGCCAATTGAAACTGCAATCACCTCGCTAGCTACACCCTTTTCTTTCAGGCGTACTGCTTCTTCGACAGCAATTTCACAGAATGGATTCATGGACATTTTTACATTGGCAGTTTCAACGCCAGTGTTGTCCGCCTTAACACGAACCTTAACATTCGCATCAATAACACGTTTTATTGCAACGAGAATTTTCATGAAAACCCTATCTATGTATAATTTCGCCAGATATAGACGACTGGAGCGCCTATCTTTAGTAAAATAGGCCGCAATGGTGACGTTTTAAGGCCTTAAGGTCAATAGTAAACGGTCAATTTGCGCCGAATTTGAACAGATTTTAACCGTTTTTGAGTAAAAAAACAGATAAGGGGAGAATTAAGTGGAACGTGAATTTATGGAGTTTGATGTCGTAATCGTTGGTGCAGGCCCTGCGGGCTTATCAGCGGCGATTCGTCTTCGCCAGCTGGCAGCCGAAAAAGATCAGGAGTTGATGGTCTGTGTGGTTGAAAAAGGCTCCGAAGTTGGTGCGCACATCCTATCCGGTGCCGTTTTTGAACCTACCGCACTCAATGAACTCATTCCTGACTGGCAGGAAAAGAACGCTCCCCTGTTAACCAAGGTGTCTGAAGATAATATTTACCTCTTTAGAGGTCAGGACAAATCCATCAAGATTCCAAATCTCTTTGCACCTAAAACCATGCATAACCATGGTAACTATATTGTCAGTTTAGGCAATGTCTGTCGCTGGTTAGCTGAGCAAGCGGAGAGCTTGGGCGTTGAAATCTTCCCGGGCTTTGCTGCTTCCGAAGTGCTTTACAATGACGATGGTTCGGTAAAAGGTATCGCTACCGGCGATATGGGTATTGGGCGTGACGGTGAGAAGAAAGACGGCTATATGCCTGGCATGGAACTGCACGCCAAGTACACCTTATTTGCTGAAGGTTGTCGCGGTCACTTAGGTAAAGAGTTGATTGCCAAATTTAAGCTCGATGAAGGCAAAGAGCCGCAACATTATGGCATTGGTATTAAAGAGCTGTGGAAAGTCCCAGCTGATCAACATAAAGAAGGCCTGGTTGTTCATACAGCAGGCTGGCCTTTAAGCGAGTCAGGCTCTGCTGGTGGCGGCTTCTTATACCATATTGAAGACGAACAGGTGGTGGTTGGTTTGATTACCGACCTCTCCTACTCCAACCCTCACGTTAGTCCGTTTGATGAATTCCAACGCTATAAGCACCAGTCTGCCATCAAGCAATATCTAGAAGGTGGCGAACGTATTTCTTATGGAGCACGAGCCATTACCAAAGGTGGTTTGCAATCACAGCCAAAAATGTCTTTCCCGGGTGGCTTGCTGATTGGTGATGATGCAGGCACCTTAAACTTTGCCAAAATCAAAGGCTCACACACCGCTATGAAATCAGGCATGATTGCTGCTGAAACGGTTATGTCAGCTGTGACTGATGAGCGCGCTAATGATGATTTGCTTGAATATGCAGAGAATTATAAAAAGTCCTGGGCATGGAAAGAACTTCATGCACAACGTAACTTCGGTCCTGCACAACATAAATGGGGCAACCTGGTAGGTTCGGCGTATGCTTTCATTGATTTAAATATTTTCAATGGCAAGCTGCCATGGACCTTAAGCGACCCTGAGCCGGATTACGCGCAATTAAAGCCAGCGTCAGAATGCAAAAAGATTAACTACCCAAAACCGGATGGTAAGTTATCATTTGATAAGCTTTCATCAGTGTTTGTTTCCAACACCAATCATGAAGAAGATCAGCCAGTCCATCTACAGCTGAAAGATCCTTCTATCCCGATTGAGGTTAACTTGGAAAAGTATGATGAGCCTGCGCAACGCTACTGCCCTGCCGGGGTTTATGAAGTAGTACGTGATGATGATGGCAATAACCCCAAGTTTGTAATCAATGCACAAAACTGCGTGCACTGTAAAACTTGTGATATTAAAGATCCGAGTCAGAACATTCATTGGGTAACACCGGAGGGTACTGGTGGTCCTAACTATCCTAATATGTAAGCACTTATACATAACCCATAAAAAAAGCGGCAATATTGCCGCTTTTTTTATAACACTAAATTCATATTGGTTAACTTTGCTTTCTTCTTAAACCAAACAAACTTAAAAGAACTAGCATCATAACAGGGACACTACCACCGCCTGAGTTGTTGTCTTCTTCAGTTTCGCAGACTTCTACTTCGCCACCAGTAGGATCGAGTCTGAAAGCTCTAACCTCACCGTCTTTCACGCCAAAACCGATGACTTGTCCCGCATTATTGATATCGGTAGCTTCGGTCAACTTCCAGCCAGAATCACACGAGATCAAATTATTCAGGTTTTTCATTTCATTGTTTTCATAAATGAATGCAGCAAACTCATTTAATGTAGGAGTTGATACAAGAGCTCTGCCAACAATTTGTCCATTATCATTAATTGCTCGGGCCCTTGAGTCTGTATAGCTGGAACCTAAGAAGCCCAAGAAGGTTAATTCTTCAGATCCACTTTGCGCATCATAATAGAAAGCTTCCTGGTTATTTCTAGAACCCGAAATATATACACTACCAACCACCTCATCATGAATATTAATTCCGTGTGCGAATGTAGCTCGATCATCCTTGGTGGGGAGTTCTGTGATTGCATTCTGGTTATTAGTATCCACAATGAATGACTTTATCGTGTACTGTTCACTATCAGCAACTTTTGCATCTGAGAAGCCAATTGCTTTTCCTGCATTGCTGATTGACGTCATGTAGGACTGTCTTGTTACTTCATCAGCCAGAGTAGGAACCATAAAATAGGTTTGATCATTGTTGTTGTAGATAAAACCTCTGTCTACAGCACTATTGGCATCATCTGGATCTTCATCAAAACGCCCATGACCTACAATAAAATTACTATCATTAATATCAAAAGCGCGTGTTTCAATAAGATTATCTTTCTCCGGCAATGCTTCGATGTTTCCATCAAAAATAACCGCAAAAATCTCTTCCTGAATCACTGTATCGCCATTTTCCTGCTCTACTTCAGTCAAAACATTAGAATAACCAACAGCGACTCCTGCAGCGTTTATACCTAGAGCCTCGCTGGCCTCTCCATCTGTTAGTACACCAAGATCTTCATTGGCGCCCGACTGGTATTTTACGGCATGAGCAAAAAACTCCCTCTGCTCTTCTTCTTCGTTTATCGGGCCATTTGCCATACCCACAGCAACCCCATGCTCATTAATCTTATAGGCAACATTGTAATTACCATCAAGACCACCTAAATCTACAATGTCGTAAGGAGCTGATACTGCTACTCCAGTGCCCAAAGTGAGCAAAGACGCAAGTATTGTTTTCTTAAATTGCTGTTGTTTCATTCTGTTTCTCTTATATTGAAGAATTTTGTGTGCTTAATGCACTTTTCTCATTGGGTACCCGTTTTAGAATCAAGAATCACTCAGCGTCAGGCTGTGATTCCGGCTTGGCGTCTTTAAAGGCATCCAACGTTAAGCAATGTTGCTCTACTTCAACCAGACGCGGGTAATCAGTTAAATCGACGTTAAAGCGTCGGGCATTGTACATTTGTGCCACAATAAAGGCATCTGCTAAAGTCAGCAAATCGCCAAAAGCAAATGGTCCCAGTCCTTTGTAACTTTGCAATTCTAGCTCTATCGCCCTGAATCCTTCATGAACCCAATGCCGATACCATGTATCTTTAGCCTCATCACTGACATCAAGCTCACCTTTCAAGTACTTGAGTACCCTCAAGTTGTCAAGCGGATGTATATCACAAGCAATGATTTGACATAGGCTTCTGACTTTAGCTCTGAGAAAAGGTTCACTGGGTAATAACTCTGGTCCGTTATAACTTTCTTCGAGGTATTCACAGATGGCCATGGATTGACTCAATAACTTGCCATTATCATCCAATAGAGGCACAAGTCCTTGAGGGTTTTGCTCCAGGTATTCGGGCTTATGCTGTTCACCACCATCTTTCACTAAATGAACAGGTATCATTTGGTAAGACAGGCGCTTCACATTAAGTGCAATACGCACTCGGTAAGCTGCCGTTGAGCGCCAGTAACTATAAAGCTTCAGCATAAACCCTCCAGATATTATTCTTAAGTACTAGGCTTTCGGTTCGTACTTCTCAACAACTTGGTTAATTTGTCCGAAAATACTATCACCATTCGCATCAAACATTTCAATAGTAACCCGATCACCAAACTGCATAAATGGTGTTGTCGGTTTGCCATTGGCAATAATTTCCAACATACGAACTTCAGCCAGGCAGGATGAGCCGGTTGACTGGTCTTTATTAGAAATAGTACCTGAACCAACGATAGTGCCAGCGCTTAATGGGCGAGTTTTAGCGGCATGCGCAACTAGAGTTGGAAAGTCGAAAACCATGTCTACGCCACAGTCAGGCTTGCCTAATAAGTTTTCATTGAGATGTGTTACTAAAGGTAAATAAACTTTCTTGCCGTCCCATTTATCACCTAATTCCTCTGGAGTAACCGCTACAGGAGAAAATGCTGATGATGGCTTAGATTGGAAGAAGCCAAACCCTTTCGCCAATTCACCAGGAATAAGGTTACGTAATGACACATCATTCACCGTCATCAATAAACGTATTTCTTTTTCAGCTTGTTCTGGTGTTGCATCCATCGGTACATCACCAGTGATGACAGCAACCTCCGCTTCCATATCAATGCCATACTCTTCGCTCGCCATTCTGATATTTTCACGAGGACCAAGGAAAGCATCGCTACCACCTTGATACATCAAAGGATCTGTCCAGAACGTTTCTGGCATTTCTGCACCACGTGCTTTACGCACTAACTCAACGTGGTTAACGTAAGCACTGCCGTCTGCCCATTGATAAGCACGTGGCAAAGGTGACTCACAGGCTGCTTGGTCAAATTCAAAGGCATCATTGGCCTTGCCTTCGTTCAAATCTGCATAAAGCAAATCAAGCTTTGGTTTAAAGTTATCCCAGTCATCTAAAGCAGACTGCATCGTCTTAACAAAACCGGGCTTTACTGCACGTGACAAATCACGGCTGACTACGACTAACTGGCCATCTCTTGAGCCATCTTTTAATGTTGCTAATTTCATTGTTTCTTCCTAAATTCTTATCAAATCAATTGAATGGTTTCGATGAGGTTATTTGCTTGCTTTCCAGCTATTACAATACTCTTCATTCTCTACACTGCTCATCGCATCGGAAACCTCTAAGGCATCACGCGTATCGATCATCACGGCCACTTCATCCGTTTCTTTCTTGGCATGCTTGCGGCCTGCTTCGAATGCTTTCGGATGTGGACCATGAGTAAAGCCAGACGGATGGAATGTGACCATGCCAGCATCAATATTATCGCGGCTGAAGAAATCGCCCGCGTGATAGAAAAGCACTTCATCAAAATCGTCATTGTTATGGTAGAAAGGTACTTTTAATGCACCAGGGTCCGACTCAATTGGACGAGGCACAAAAGTACAAATCACGAAGCGACTGGCGACAAAAGTTGTGTGTGCTGATGGTGGCAAATGATAACGATGTGACATCAATGGACGAATGTCGCGCCAGTTGATGCGCACAACCGATAAGTCACCATGCCAACCGATCGCATCAAGCGGCGAATAGTTGAAATGTACTTTCGAAATTTGTGCGCGACGTTTGATTTCTACCGACCATGGTTTGTCATCCTGCTGCGCCAAAAACTTGTCGTTAACGCTTGGCACGTCCAGCATTGCCGGATCGAAAATAGCCTGCGGACCAACTAATCCTTTTTCAGGTAGCTGATAGCTATCATTGGTCGCTTCGATTAACAGCATGGTCATCGGCTCATGTGGCTCAAGACGCCACATGGTTCCGCGCGGAATAACCACATAGTCACCATCGCGAATTTCCATATGCCCATAGTCACAGAACAAATCACCTTTACCTTTATGGATAAAGAGTAATTCGTCGCCATCACCATTGCGCGCCAATGCTGGCATTGGTTCAGTACAATCCCAGATACGGAATTTACAGCTGGCGTTGTGCAACAATTCTTTGGCACTCCAAGGCGAAAGGCTCGCCTTGTCGAGATCATTTAAATCAAACGCACGTGGGCGTAATGGGCCTTCCCATTTTTCCCATGAGGTTGGCGCACGCTTGTGATGAAAGTGCGCGGTTGGACCAAAGAAACCACTCCGCCCTGCTTCGCGCTCGTAGATCGCCTCTTCTGGAAAATCCGCGTGCGCCTGGCGTGAAATGGTTCCTTCTTTATGAGGGAACGCAATCCATTTACGCATCTTAAATCACTCCGCGCTGGATCTGGTCTAATTCGATAGACTCGAACAGCGCCTTAAAGTTACCTTCACCGAAACCTTGGTTACCTTTACGCTGAATGATTTCGAAGAAGATAGGACCAATTACGGTATTAGTGAAGATCTGAAGCAAAATACCTTCTTCGTGATCCAATGAGCCATCAATCAAGATACGGTTTTTACGTAATACATCAACATCTTCATGATGCTCAGGGATACGCTTTGGAATCATGTCGTAGTAAGTATCAGGTGTATCCATGAACTTCATGCCACCGGCACGCAAGTCTTCAATTGTCTGATAGATATCATCTGTTGATAATGCAATATGCTGGATACCTTCACCGTTGTATTCTTTCAAGAACTCTTCAATTTGTGATTTCTCATCTGAAGATTCGTTGATTGGAATACGCAGCTTATTGCATGGGCCAGTCATTGCTTTTGAAAATAGACCCGTTTGCTTACCTTTAATGTCAAAGTAGCGGATTTCGCGGAAGTTGGCGATGCTTTCATAGAAAGTTGCCCAAACATCCATGCCGCCACGCTTAACGTTATGCGTTAAATGATCAAGGGTAAGCAGGCCTCTACCTTTGGGGAATTTCTCAACACCTTCATAGTATTCAAAGTCGTCATCATAAAAACTGTTCGGCTTATTGCCCCATTTATCAATGAAGTAAAGCACAGAACCACCAATACCATAAACTCCAGGGTGAGACATGTGCTCTTCCTGATCAAAAGGCTTAGCACCTTTTTCTACCGCATAATCAAAGGCTTTTTGTGCATCGGCAACACGCCATGCCATAGCACAGGCACAAGGACCATGATCTTTACTAAACTCATGGAAGTAACCACTCATTTCGCTATTCACGATGAAGTTGATGTCTCCCTGACGGAATAAAACCGCATCTTTAGATTTATGCTTAGCAATTTCGGTAAAACCAAGTAATTGAAATAATTCTTTTAACTTTTCTACGCCCTCTTCATTTGGCGCCGTATACTCCACAAACTCAAAACCATCGGTGCCTAGAGGATTAAATGTTGTATCAGTCATGTTTGACTCCTAAATCTTATGCGAGACTTAGCTTTTATTTTGCAAGCCTCTAATTTAAAGCTTTCAGACGGGTCTTAGTCAGATTGTGCTAAAACACGTCCATTTAAAGGGTTGGTTCGTAATTAAATAACTTAATGAATCACGAACCCTACGCATAAAATCATGCGCAAAGGAAACTGGACGCTAGCTCCATTGAGCGCGAATTTGGTCGGCAACGATAAACGTTGGTGTGAGTTGTTTAGTAAACATCAATAACATATAGTTTTTTGCCCTGTAACAGCTTGATTTCAAAGTAGCTATTTACGATCCCTTCATTATGCAACAGCCCGCCAATATTAACAATATCGCGGGCTGCCTGGGTTTGAGATGTTCAGCTATATCTTAACTAGCCATTTTCTCTTCTTTTGGTGGAAACAACGGTTTGTGCAAACCTAAACGCTTGGCCTCTTTCACCATCGACATGACATCAGAGTTAGCTAATTCAAAAAGTTGCTTGAAATCATCCAGCACGAAGTACTGCGGCTGCATGATATCAATACGATAGGGTGTGCGAAGAATATCAATCGGATCAAATGGCTTACGAATAACATCAGGGTTTTCAAGACTATGCGGTGTTTCGCCAATTGATGACAAGATACCACCCCCATAAATGCGTTGCCCTTCTGCTGTATTGACTAAACCGAATTCGACAGTAAACCAATACAAACGAGCAAGGAAAACCCGGTCTTCTTTTGACGCTTCATAGCCTAATTTACCGTAAGCACTGGTAAACTCAGCAAAATAAGGGTTGGTTAGCATGGCACAATGGCCAAAAATCTCATGGAAAACATCAGGTTCTTGCAGATAGTCCATTTCCTCGCGAGTACGAATAAAAGTTGCACACGGGAATTTCTTGTCCGCTAATAACGCAAAGAATTTATCAAAATTAATCAAGGCAGGCACCCAGGCTACTTCCCAGCCGGTTTCCTTTCTAAGAACACTGGAGACATCTTCTAACTGTGGAATGCGGTCTTTTGGCAAATTGATTTTATCAAGACCTTCAAAATACTCTGGGCAGGCACGACCTTTAATCAGCTTTTCCTGGCGTGTGATTAACTCATGCCAAACCTGATGTTCTTCGTCTGTATAGTGAATAAAGCCATCTTCATCCATTGGACGAGCTTTATACTTGGTACCTGTACCCATGTAATTACCTCTTCAATGTTTCAATTAGTTTATCTAACCCTATATCTCTAACTTCGGTATCTAACTTCACGCATCACGCGGCACATTATCAATACCTTGGACCTCGAAAACAAGTAAAAATTGGCAAACATTTCAATTAACCGGTGGAACTTTTAAATGCCTAACAATACTAAAGTTTAGTAACATTTTTCACAGGAATTTGACTTTAAGTAAGCTATGCTTCTTGGTATAAATTTCGTCGCCGACTCACTCAGCAATTTATTTGTTGATTCATTTAGTAGCCGACCCATAAAAAGATGTCAAAAGACTAAATTAAACGATGCAAAATAATCAAACAAGCGTAATGTATAAGAACCACAATCAAATTAATGTAACAATAATGTCAGTCACTCAAGGATGTTAATGACAATGCGAACTATAGCTATTGCTCTAATCTTAACCATTGTAACCTTTTTTAATACCTCACAGGCCAAACCAGCCTATACCACCGACCAAAAAGCATTCATAGAGGCTGAAAAAGCACTTGAACAAGGAAGCACCAGAGAGTACCAAAAACTCAAAAAGAGTTTAGCGCATTATTCACTTCTTCCTTATCTCGAATACGAGGAAATGAAGGAAAATATCAACAAAAACAATAAGCAAGACATCGATAAGTTTATCGAAAAATATGACACCTCACCTCTTAGCAACAGATTGCGTTGGGACTTCATACGTGAACTCGCCAAGACTAAAAACTACGACTTAATGGAGCAATATTATTCCTTTGGCTCTGTTAGCAGCTATGACTGTCTACTATTAAGCCACCAGGCTATGCAGGGAAAGCCGATCAGTGCTTTATCTGAGCAAATTGCAAACTTGTGGAATGTCTCTAAGTCGCAGCCCAAAGAATGTGATGCTATTTTTGAAAAGTGGATTGATAACAATCAATTACAGCAGGATGTGGCGTATCAAAGGTTTTATCAAACAGCCCATGAAGGTCCTATTGGCTTACTGAGTTATTTAAAACGTTACTTACCTCGCGATGAACAGTATCTAGCTGATCTCTGGCTGAAAGTTCGTCGTAACCCGAAAGTCGTCACCCGCTCGAACTTTTTTCCCGGCAAAAATCTTGATAAAGAAGCTCCTATTTTAGTTTATGCCGTTAAGCGACTCGCCTGGGGAGATCGCGAGGATGCGTATAGTGCATGGAAACGTACCCAAAGTCGGATTCCATTAGCAGGAGCTCACAAATCTGATGTGGAAAGGACTCTGTTTCTCGCCCTAGCGACTGAAAACAATCCTAAAGCGGTAGATATGGCGAAAGATCAGATCAAGGATTATTTGGCTGATGAGCTGGTAAATCACTGGAAACTGGTGACCTTTCTACGCTCCGAAGACTGGACAACTATAACCGAGCTGTATGACCTCTTGCCTTTTGAACAGCAGAGCAGCGAACAGTGGCGCTACTGGTATGCAGTGGCACTAGACAAACTTGGACAAAATGAGGAAGCAAAAATACTGTTATCCGACTTGGCCAGCGAACGTAGCTACTATGGCTATAAAGCGGCCACTCGCATACAAGTCCCCATCCAACTCAATCATGAGCCTTTAGTTTTACCAGAAAGTGTCATGAACTCTGTACGCCAGTCGGCCAACGTCGAACGCGCAAAAGAGTTATATGCATTAGGCCGTTACCTCGATGCTAGTCGTGAATGGCGTAGTTTGATGAGCAAACTGGACTCAACGCAGGAGTTTCAGGCTGCAGCCATCATTGCTAATGAGTGGGGCTGGTACAATCAAAGCATCCTAACCATCGCAAGAGCCCAAGTCTGGGATGACACGGACATCCGGTTTCCAACGGCCTTCAAAGATGATTACATCAAAATGGGCAAGCAAGTTCAGTTACCACCCCATTGGCTGATGGGCGTTGCGCGTCAGGAAAGTGCTTACGGACCAAGAGCGGTTTCGCCGGCAGGTGCTTATGGTTTAATGCAGGTGATGCCCAATACAGCCAAAGCTTTCGCACAGAAGTTCCAGATACCTTATTCTCATCGTAGCGATCTATTGGATCCAGCAATTAATATTCAAATGGGAAGCCGTTATCTGCAGATGCGTTTCGAAGAGCTTGAGCAGAACCCTGTTTATGCCTCTGCTGCTTATAACGCTGGCAAAAGCAGAGTCGAAGAGTGGAAAAAATTTGGCCGATACCCGACAGAAGTCTGGATTGAAGCCATTCCCTATACAGAAACTCGCGACTATATTAAGCGCGTGATGACTTATCGTCAGGTCTATGCGTTAAAGCTTGGTCTTGATGATGATATATTCGAATATATTTTGAGCACGCAAACTGGCGACAACAAATAGTAAGGCACCTTATGGCGCCTTACTTATAATAGTTGCTCACTGATTGCTAAAAATACCTTTCGAACACGATAGACAAATAATCATCATTCCTTAATGGGTATAATAAGCTATCCATCGGTCTGTTCTCATCCATACCTTCAAACCAACGCCCCTCAATGACTAACTTCCAGTTGTCCCCGAGACGGCGACTCGCTTCAAGATTAATAAATTGCTGATTTTCTGCATACGAGTAGCCCAATAACACTTCTGTTGAAGGAATATCATTCATCGCTAAACGAAGCCCAGTGACCCAGATATCTTCCTGTCTAAAGCCTCCTGGCAGTAGGTCTCGAGAGTCATATTGATATTCCATTATGACACCTAAGTCTGCACCAGACTCTGTAATTCCATAAAATGAATATTCAAACCCACCCACAGCAGCTGAGTATCGCTTCGCTTCAAAGCCTGAGCGGGTCATAGCCTCCAGTTTCCATAACCAAGCTCCTTTAGTTGCCTGTACATCAATGCTTGTTTGATCAATGGTTACATAAACTGGTCTTAACTCAGGTTCGAATGGGTTGCTATTATCCAGAGCAAATTGTGGGTCACGGCTGGTTCCTGAGAAATGAGCCAAACCAATATCCCAGTCTCCTATCCAATGCGACCATCGGACTGCCCCGTCAAGTCTCGATTTGCCATCTGGGTCAGAATAAATCGGATTGTCGGTATCAACAACATACGGGAAACGTAAGCGGCCATCTTTACCTGCAAATGTCCGTTCGCGGAAACCAGGTAAAGCAAAGATACTGAGTAAGCCCCAGTCACGTTCAGTCGATAAGGCGATCATTGGCTGACCAAGCTTCTCTTCGCCATCAATATTTTCAATAAAATCCGTTTGATTAATGATATCAACCAGGTGCTGTGACTCAGCAACCCCCCAGAACACCTTACCTATACCAGCTTTAACTTCCCATTCATCACCAACATACTGCAACATAAGCTCACGAATATCTCCGTGAGTGCGCTCACTATCCATACTGTCCCACCGGTAAAAAGGCTTAAAGGTAATGCTTAGATTGTGCTCATCCCATCGATGGTAAAAGTCCGGCTCAATCATCATCGAAACAAGCTCTTGTTCCTGCCCATAATCACCTTCTTGAAAATAATACCGTGCTTCAGTTGCAACAACACCCCGCCACTCAGCAGAGAACAACGGTAAACTTAACAAAATCAATAGGCTACAGATGAGGGGGTTCAACAGAATTTTTGTAGACATTTTTCCATACTAGTTGGTCTGTAATGAGCGCCCATTGTAAATAATGAACAACCGAAATACTAGCCAGGTATTCTTTGTTAATACAAGTCGCATAATAGACAATATCAATGGCCAATATCGTGCATTTTTTGAACAGTGTGCTAATCTAAATACTCACATACGAAGGAGGTCACATGGCACAAGCACTATTGCCCCAACGTGGCCACTGGTATAAGCGATCCGACCTAAACACTATCTTTGAAGTGGTAGCGATAGACGATGATGAAGGTACCGTTGAAATTCAATATTTCGGTGGCGAAATTGAAGAGTTTGACATCAACAGTTGGCAGTTACTTGAATTGAGTCAAGCAACCCCCCCAGAAGACTGGAGTGGCGCTCTGGAAGTGGACGATTATACCCTTGGCGACGAATTAGACTTAGCACCCAGTTCGCTGGATGATGTACTCAACATTATTGACTCGAACGATTATTAGAAGCTTATTTCTGAGTCTGTTTCACGTATTGAAACCTAGCCTCACTTCGCCCTCGCAGCTGTTCTGACTGCAAAACTATGGCTATCATAACCACATCCGCTATAATCTGCGCACAAGCTCATTGAACTATAAACTACAATGCCAGAGTCCATATTAAGCTGGACAGAAGCTCTTGCCCCAATAAAAAGCCAGCCCTTTTTTAAACAACTATTGGCATTTGTAAAAGCCGAACGTGGCTCGGGAAAAACCATTTACCCGCCCCACGAGCAAGTTTTTGCAGCACTCAAGTTAACTGAGTTTAAGCAAGTTAAAGTCGTTATCTTAGGCCAGGATCCATACCATGGAACCAATCAGGCAAACGGGCTTTGCTTTTCTGTCAATCCTGAGCAACCCCTCCCCCCATCCCTACGAAATATCTACAAAGAGCTAGGTAACGACTTAAAATGCACCCCGCCTAGTAATGGTGACTTGAGCCATTGGGCTAAACAGGGTGTTCTGCTTTTAAATACTGTACTCACAGTTGAAGCAGGCAAAGCAAACTCGCACAAGGGACGAGGTTGGGAAGTCTTTACTGATCATATTATCAAGAGTCTCAACCACACTTCGCAACCCATTGTTTTCTTACTATGGGGCTCACAGGCCAAGGCCAAATCGAGCTTGATAAATAACCCTAAACACACTATCTTATCTGCTCCGCATCCGTCGCCACTTTCGGCGCATCGTGGTTTTTTCGGTAGCCATCATTTTTCTAAAACAAATCAAATACTTGTCGAAAACCACCAAACACCTATAGAATGGGTTTAGGCTTGCAGAGACTCGGAAGACCCTGGCTGGCATTTATAGAAATGAGTCAAATAACTAAGCGAATAACATTGGTATTTCGCGCATTCTTAGCAAGGAATTTTAGAACATTGATGGAATATGGACAGCTTCATTAGGATTTTAAAAATAATCACCAACCTGCTTGGAGCATTAATCCTATTTGCGGGTGGATTTCATTTTGCTTATGCAACCCAAAGCTTAGATAGAAGCCAAGAAGTGATCCAAGCCCAAGCGCTCCATAATAAGCAAATCACTATCGTCGCACAACATTTTTCCAGTCATTATTCGACTGTCGCAAAAAGCCTCTCACTGTCGTCCCTTGCCAATGACTACCTAATAGTCAATATGTCACTGGATGATTGGAAACGATTAAAGCCCAAATCTGAGCTGACTATCAGTTTAGGCTCAACAGCGCTGGAAGAATTACTCAAATCAAAACATCAGGAAACTATCTTAGCGGCGCTGATCACTTTTCAGGAATGGAAAGAAATTACCAGTAGCTATCAAGCCTCCAAAGCAACAAGCGCTATATTTTACGATCCTGATCCTAAGAGACAAATTCTGCTTGGGAAATTATTACTGCCCTTGTCAAAGTCTATAGGTGTCATGCATTCTATGGATACCCCTTATTTCATGGAGGGATATCAAGAAATTGCGGATGCCTTAGATTTAAAGCTACACTCGGTAAAAACCAAACAAGCCACTGAAGTCCCACAACAATTTCCAGCACTTGCCCAACAAGCAGACTTTATCGTGCTCCAACCCGATCCAGTAATTTATAACAGCCAGACACTGCCCAGAGTTTTACTAAGCAGTTATCGGCAACGTAAAGTTATCATTGGTTACTCAACCGGTATTGTTAACGCTGGATCTGTAGCCACGACCTATACCACATCAGAAATGTTAGTTGACGATCTAACAGAATCATCATTGAAGCTCCTTTCAGGTGAGTCATCACAGTTTACAAGGTATAGTCAATACTATGATATTCGCTATAACACAGACGTGGCCCACTCTTTAGAACTAGAAGTAGTCCCCAAAGACCAGTTACAATCAGAAATCGAAAAGCTGGTATTAAAACTAACCCCCCCAACTGATTCCGAAGGGTAGTAATCTTGAAACGTGCAAAGTATGTCAATCAGTATAATCTTGCATTTATTGTTGCCGTCGCTGGACTGCTTTTAATAGCGAACTATATTTTTATTACATCCAGTCAAAAACAACATTACTTTCAACAGCAAAATCTTAGCCAATCTATTCTTGCCAACCTTACCATTGAGCTTGAATACGGCCTATCTTTTGGTAATAAAGTTGACCTGAAAAATTCGTTAAATCCACTAAGAGATAATCATGGGGTTGCAGTAATAACCATCTTTGATAACCAGAGAAATATTATGGCGCAGCTCGATAATAGAGAAGCTTTATCGATTCCTGATGATGAGGAGTTGATTGAATTTAACCAACCCATTGAACAAAGTCCAAGCAGTTCTTTGAGTGATTCGCTCCTATTAAACGAGGAAGTGTTACGCAATGTGAAACTTGAAAGACGTCTGGGGGAAGTGACCTTAGGGATGGTGCCGTTAGCATATAGCCCAGCCAAAGAAAAGCTCAAAACCTATCAGGTATTTCTCAACCTATTCAGCATAATGTTAATGGCTGCACTATGGGCTTACATGTACTATCGTTTAAGTTATACCAGCCGAATCATGAAAAAAATGACCGACTCACTAAACAAATCGGTGCTGCCTCGGAATATTCTTTACAATACTAAAACCCAAGAAGCACAGGCTTTAATAAAAGCTATTATTGATATCTTTCTACACAATAAGAACCTTGAACATCAGCTTACCCTACTCAAGACTGAAGTCACTCAAGCAAGGCGTGATGCCAACACAGAATTACAAGAGTTCCTTGGCTTTTTATTAGAAAACCCCATTAAGCATGATGACGAAACGATTCAACTCTTTTATCAATCAATTACTCAGCATGTTGGCGATCGCAAAAGCTCTATCTGGGCAAGAGATTTGCTCAAGCAAGTCATAACAGAGCTCTCCAGCTTAGCCAAAACTAACAAGGTAACTATTTACGATAATTACAGCGGTGATCGAATCAATCGCCAGCTAATTATTGACAAAGATAATTTTAAACGGTTTTTGTTGCTACTTATAGAGCAACTGATAAAAGTTTGCCGGACTCATCAGCTCAATATTTCATTCGATCAACGGCAAAGCACAAAAGACAACACCATATTGAGAATCTCGATTGAATCAGATGCCCCCCACTTCATTGAAGGCATTAATACGCAAAGCTTGTTTCACTTTTCTCATGATTCTCCCATTACCAGCTACAGTAATAACGTGCACCTAATTGCAGCAAAACACTTATTGAGAAAATTTGGAGGTGAGTATTTCTACTTCGAAAAAGAAGTTAGGATTGAAATTCCTGTTGCCACATTAGCAACCGAAGAACCAGAGGTGTGGGCTGAGAGAGTTACACCAATCGAAACAGACATAAGTGCGTTAATCTTTGATTCTGACCCGATCGACAAAATGGTGTTACTGGGTTATCTCGAAAAACTTGGTGTATCTACAGAAAAAGCATCTGCCAAACAAGTAGTGCTGCAAAAGATTCGTCATGAAAAATTTGATGTTATAATGGTCAATTCAGACTTCTTTAATGATCCAGATCCATTCTTCTTTACCAACTTTGCCAGCGAACTGAATGACCAGCTAGAGCAAACCAAAATACTAGTGATCAGCAGCGAGCCAGCCGTGCAAGATACCGAATTATTTAAGTCATTAAAAGCTTACTATCTCGCCAAACCTATAGATATTAATGAACTCAAGAGTGTTCTAATCAACTTCTGCACTGAAGAAGACGATTAATAGCATTTTTATACTCTGCTCTTATAATCTCTTCATTACGGTGAATTCCGTCTTTTACCTGACACAGCCCATTTACCCACACTGAGCGAATCGCATCATTACTAAACTGGTGATTAAAAATAAATGCATCAATGAGCTGCTCATCAGTCTTACCCATTAAAGAAAAACTATCCGAATTAAGCTCAATAAAGTCGGCCTTATTTCCTACCGCAATTACCCCCGCCTGGCGACCAAGTGACTGCGCTCCGGCTCTTGAAGCCTGTTGCCACAGCCACAGTCCATTAAAACTATACCCACCCCCAACTAACAGGGTTCGAGACTGTTGAGCTAGACGTTGTTGATACTCAAGCCAGCGCAACTCCTCAGCCGCATCAACAGAAATATGGCTATCACTTCCAACAGACCAGCGCCCTCGGTGCTTTTTATAATCCATCATGGGGAAATGGCCATCCCCAAGGTTTGCCTCTGTTGTAGTACAAATAGCTATCACGGCCTGAGATTGAGCAACGCTTTGAGTCTCTTGCTTGGTCATATGAGTGGCATGAATCAAACACCAGCGATCATTTACTTCTTGATTATCCAGTAACCATTCAATAGGTCGCTTGCCATGAAAATCCAGACAATCATTGACCTCCCGCATTTGCTCAGCAATATGGATATGAATCGGTGCTTTGTTATTTAAAGTATTTAAATGACTAATCGCAGACCTTAGATCCTGTTGATTAACCGCTCGAAGTGAATGAGGAGCAATACCAAAAGACTGTTGATATTGCCCAGATAGTTTTGCCACATTATCAAGCAGTGCCGCATAAGCTTGTGGGTCGTGAATGAAACGCTTTTGACCATCATTAGGAGCCTGCTCACCAAACCCGCTATAACGATAAAAAACCGGTAACAGCGTTAAACCGATCCCACTTTCTTTAGCAGATTCAAAGATACGCTGTGACATCTCTGCCGGATTATCGTAGGCAGCGCCGTTAGTATTATGGTGCAGATAATGAAATTCACCGACCGATGTATAACCAGACTTAAGCATTTGCATATACAACGCCGAAGCTATAGCCTGCAAGTCATCCGGAGATATAGAGTCGACAAAACTGTACATCGCCTGACGCCAGGTCCAGAAGCTATCACCGTTCTTTCCGCTTTGCTCGCCTAAACCGGCCATTGCCCATTGAAAAGCGTGCGAATGACTGTTGGGTAGACCCGGAATCACTCTCCCCTGCAAGCACTCGCCGGAAAAATTCGGCTCAAGCTTGGTGTTCGGTTTCATTTCCTTGATAACGCCATTACAATCTAGCTTGATTAAAACATCTTTAGCCCAACCTGCTTCAGTGAGAAGATGTTTGGCAAATAGCTGTTTATCGTTATTTGTAATCATAATAGCCTTATCCCAATATTGTTGGCTGAGTCGTCAATAGTGTTGAGCAGACCCGCAAGTAAAATTAAAAGTTAAGCGAGATCATAATATGAGCCCAGCAGAAACAAAACCCTTTGATTACCTTATTCACAATGTCAATTTGGCAACAATGGCCGATGACACCGATTATGGAATCATTAACAGTGCCTGCATTGGTGTCAAATCTGGGATTATTCAGTACGTTGGCCCTCAAGCTCAACTGGAACACCCCGAAGATTTGGAGAAAAACGCAGAATCGCTGATCAATGCTCATAACCAATGGCTAACGCCAGGCTTGATCGATTGCCATACTCATCTTGTTTATGCTGGCAATCGCGCCAACGAGTTTGAAATGCGCCTAAATGGCGCTCATTATGAAGATATTGCCAAAGCTGGTGGTGGTATACTTTCGAGCGTACGAGCAACCCGCAATGCAAGCGAACAAAATTTATTTGATAGCGCATCAAAACGATTAAAATCATTGCTAAAGGAAGGCCTCACCACGATTGAAATCAAATCAGGTTATGGTCTTGATACAGAAACAGAAATCAAAATGCTTAAGGTTGCTAAACGACTCGGAAAGGAGTTCCCTGTTAGGGTAGCAACGACCTTTTTAGGTGCACACGCGCTACCTGAAGAATACAAAAATCGTGCAGATGACTATATTGATTTAGTTTGTAATGAAATGCTACCAACTATTGCAGAGCTTGAACTTGCTGATGCTGTAGACGCGTTTTGTGAAAATATTGGCTTTAGCTATCAACAAACCAAAAAAGTCTTCGAAACGGCCAAACAACTTGGCTTACCAGTAAAACTTCACGCTGAACAATTATCAGACCAGTCGGGTGCTGGATTAGCCGCAGACTATAGTGCGCTATCGGCTGATCACCTGGAATACCTGTCACAAGCATCTATCCAAAAGATGGCGCAAAAAGGCACTGTTGCCGTATTGCTTCCTGGCGCTTTTTATTTCTTGCGTGAAACCAAGTTGCCTCCCATTCAGGCGCTACGTGATGCTAAGGTTCCTATGGCCATCGCCACCGACAGCAATCCAGGCACCTCACCAGCAGAATCTATTCTTTTAATGCTGAGCATGGCCTGCACCTTGTTTAGAATGACGCCACTTGAATCTCTGCAAGGAGTGACCATCAATGCGGCAAGAGCACTGGGCTTGGAAAAGGAAGTCGGCACCATTGAAGTTGGAAAAAAAGCAGATCTGGTCTTGTGGGATATTGATCACCCTAATCAATTAAGTTACCAGATTGGAGGCAGTAACTGGACGCGAACTTTTAAAAGTTAAATATTCAGCTCCAAAAAGAAAGTAAAAAAAGAGCGCTAATCAGCGCTCTTTTCATATCAGCTGTGAATATACTTATTCAACGATAATCACACCCTTCATCATGAAAGAATGCCCAGGGAAACTACAGATAAACTCATAAGTACCCTTGTCTTTCAGAGTAAAGGTTATACTGTCGCTTTCACCGCCACCAATAACTTTAGTGTGAGCCAAAACACTATCGCTACCCTCAGGGATATAGTCGTTGGCTTTAGCCTGAATTGCGGCGTTGGAAAAAGCCTTAACATCAGTACCTTGCGCTAACACAACAAAGTTATGACCCATAACATCTTTGGCCAACTTACCCGTGTGATTTAAGGTTAAATTAATTTCTTCACCAGCTTTGACTTTAATCTCGCTGACATCAAACTTCATCGCGTCATCGCTGTTCACAACAACATCTTTTGCAAACAATGGCATTGCAAATAAAGCAAAAACGATTGTTAATAAAATCTTACGCATTTTGTCACCTTTTAGTTAGATTAAACACGTATTTAGCATACCAGTTCAGCATGAATATGGCATGAATTTGACCACATTTTCGCGGTATATCTTTTCATAAATAAACCGAAACAGATTACTTTTTATTATGCAAAGACAGACTCAATTCTTTGAATAACTTTGCGATGACCTGTTGCACACTCTGGGTCTTCGCTTTATCCAGTAAACGCAATTGCTCATTAAGATAAGTAATCTGCGAAAGCTCAAGCTGCAAACAGTAAACTTGATTGTCGGGATCAGCGTAATGGCGAGTAATATAACCGCCCTTGAAGCGACCATTGATGACTTTGCTATACTGCCGACTGTCGAAATTTTCTAATACTTTTGCAAGCGACTCATTAAGGGTTTCACCACTATTAGTACCAAAGTTAAAGTCCGGCAGTTGTCCTTCAAAGAAGCGTGGAACTTTGGATTGGATGGTATGTGCTTCAAATAATAAACAAAAACCAAACTGTTCTTTTGCCTGCTCAATTAATCGCTTTAAATGATCATGATACGGTTGCCAATATAATTCGATTCGACGCCTAATTTCTTCCGAGCTGGGCACATTAGAGTCGCCGTATAAAGGCTCGCGATCAAAGTTGCTGGTTGGACATAACTCAGTATTGTCAGCGCCGGCGTAGAGAACTTCGCCCGACTTATCGCGATTCAGATCAATCAGATAGCGCGAGTAATTGGCATTGATTCGAGTTATTCTCATCTCATCCAAAAAACTGTACAAATCGACCAGATACCAGTCAGTATCAGCACTGTCGTAAGCCGCATGCTGCATTTTCTTGATCACATCATGAGGAATAAATTGGCCATGATGTGGCATGGACACAATAATCGGAGAGTCGTATTGCTGGCAGTCAAAAACAGGATAGTCTGCAGCTTGCAGCCTTAAGGTCGCCCTGTCCAAAGCCAGTTTGTCCGGTTCAACAAAGTCTTCACGCGCTTGCTGAGAATCCATTACCTCTGATGAGTAATAGATATTAACTAATGACTTTGCATCCTTCATTAAGAAGCCACAACGTGCTTCAACCTCATCCCATGACTCGCTGTTCAGATACCATTTCACCTGCAACAAGTAATCAACGAAAAAATCGGTTAAGGTTCTATGATATTTGTCTTCTGCACCGAGAGCTTTGGTCAGCTCAATAAGCCCTTGATGAATTTTTTCACGAGCTATATTGATCGAGTAATGATTCAAGTAGAACCAGGCGACTCTTAAATGGTTGCGGTGATTAAAGTCACTCGCCACAATAGACTGGGCTTCAAATTGTTTAATTAACTCATTGATATTCATATGCTATCTAGATTCTCTTAAGTTTAAATGTTTAACATTAAGGAAGTTTGTTTTAAAAAAATTGCTTACTGGAGTTGCTTTTGAGTAATGTTTTTGGTTGTATATACAACCTAGCATACAAGATTGATTTTATTAGTCAAACAGACTCAAACAGATAGCTTGGCAAATGAGCTGGAACTGACTGATAACTAACAATATAGGCTCCAACAATGACTGAACAGAATACTCGCCTTTATATCACGGTGAAAGAGTTTATTAAGCAAGGTATTGAGCAACAGCGCTGGAAAGAACACAAGCGTGTACCTTCAGAAAATGAGCTGGTGGAAACCTGTAAAGTAAGTCGCATGACAGCACGTCGCGCCCTTGATGAGCTCACCGAAGAAGGCGTTCTCTATCGTGTGCAAGGCCGTGGCACTTTTGTTGCACCCAAAAAGCTCTACTCACCGATGCTCGAGATTCGGAACATCGCTGAAGAAATCATAGAGCGAGGTGGCGACTATTCTAATGAACTCATTTTGTTGCAACAAGAACATTGTCCTACTCATCTGCTGGATCGATTCGAGCTTAACGAAGGTGAAAACATTTATCACTCGATCATGGTGCATAAAGATAATGACAAGCCCATTCAAATTGAGCAACGCTACGTGAACCCTAAAGCCGCACCAGATTATTTGAAACAGGATTATGCCAAGCTCACTCCCAATGTCTATTTATCCCGAGTCGCACCGCTAACCGAAGCGGAACACCAGATCGAAGCCCGCCAGGCGGACCCATTTATGCAGGTGACCCTAAAGCTGCAAGAAAACGAGCCTGTGCTATGTATCGATAGAGCTACCTGGTCAAACGATACCCTGGTGAGTTATAGCCAGCTTTATCATCCAGCGAGTCGTTTTCAAATTACTGGCCGCTTCAAAACTGAACATCAATTAACCGAGCTCTAACAGCTCGCTAAAGAGGAATATCACTATGACTGACAAGAATCGCTTAGATACCGATCGCGTCATTCGTGCGCCACATGGCTCTAACCTAAATGCCAAATCATGGCTAACCGAAGCACCACTTCGTATGCTTATGAATAATCTTGATCCAGATGTTGCAGAACATCCACAGGGTTTAGTGGTTTACGGTGGCATCGGTCGCGCTGCTCGTAACTGGGAATGTTATGACAAGATTGTTGAAACGCTAAAGCGCCTGAATGATGATGAAACCTTATTAGTTCAATCTGGCAAACCGGTGGGAGTATTTAAAACTCATAGCGATGCACCGCGAGTGTTAATTGCTAACTCGAATCTAGTTCCACACTGGGCTAACTGGGAGCATTTTAATGAGCTCGATAAGAAAGGCTTAATGATGTATGGCCAGATGACTGCTGGTTCTTGGATTTACATAGGCAGCCAAGGCATTGTGCAAGGCACTTACGAAACTTTTGTCGAAGCCGGACGTCAACATTTTGATGGAAATACCAAAGGTAAATGGATTTTGACTGGAGGTCTTGGCGGCATGGGTGGTGCACAGCCGCTGGCAGCCACTATGGCTGGTTACTGCATGATTGCGGTTGAGTGTGATGAAACTCGAATCAATTTTCGTATTCGCACCGGTTATGTGGACAAAAAAGCGACCAGCGTTGATGAAGCTATCGCTCAACTCAACGAGGCCTTAGAAAAAGACCAGGCAATCTCGATTGGCCTGTTAGGCAACGCTGCGGATGTTTTCCCTGAGCTGCATAACCGAGGAATCAAACCTGACCTGGTCACTGACCAAACCTCAGCACATGACCCTGTGAACGGCTACTTACCAATTGGCTGGACCGTTGAGGAGTGGCGCAAAGAAGCGCAAGCTAATCCTGAGCGTGTCAGCAAAGAAGCAAAGAAATCAATGGCGATTCAAGTGCAAGCCATGTTGGACTTTTATCATGACGGCATTCCAACCGTAGACTATGGCAATAACATTCGCCAAATGGCACTTGAAGAAGGCGTTAGTAATGCTTTTGACTTCCCGGGCTTTGTTCCTGCTTATATTCGCCCCCTTTTCTGCCGTGGCGTTGGACCCTTCCGTTGGGCAGCCCTTTCCGGCGATCCGGAAGATATATATAAAACCGATCAGAAGGTCAAAGAAATTATTGCTGATGACCCACACCTGCATAACTGGCTGGATATGGCTCGTGAGCGTATCCAATTCCAGGGTTTACCAGCACGCATTTGCTGGGTTGGACTAGGACTGCGCCACAAACTTGGCCTGGCTTTTAATGAGATGGTGCGTAACGGCGAATTAAAAGCGCCTGTCGTCATTGGCCGTGACCATTTAGACTCCGGCTCAGTGGCCAGCCCCAACCGCGAAACTGAAGGTATGATGGATGGCTCTGATGCGGTATCTGATTGGCCGTTATTAAACGCCATGCTCAATGTCGCTGGCGGCGCAACCTGGGTATCGCTACACCACGGTGGCGGTGTTGGTATGGGCTTTTCGCAACATTCCGGTGTTGTTATTTGCTGTGATGGTAGCGAAGAAGCAGACAAACGTATTGAGCGAGTCTTATTTAACGACCCGGCTACAGGCGTGATGCGTCATGCCGATGCCGGTTATGATATCGCCATTAACTGTGCCAAAGAGCAAGGTTTAGACTTACCTATGCTCAACGACAAAAATTCATAAGAGGTTATACCGATATGTTTCAATTTACTTTAACCCCTGGCGAGCTTTCATTAAGCGACTGTAGAAAAATTTATCAAGAGTCGGTATCCGTAAAGTTGCAAGACAGTTTTTTCCCTGTCATTGACCGTGCCGCACAGACTGTAGCTGATGTCATCAAGAATGATGAAACCGTTTATGGCATCAATACGGGTTTTGGCTTACTGGCTTCAACCCGTATTCCCAAAGAGAAGCTGGAACTGCTACAGGAGAGCCTGGTGCTTTCTCACGCAGCCGGGATCGGTCAATTGCTACCAGATAATATCGTGCGCTTGTTGATGGTATTAAAACTATCCAGTTTAGCGCAAGGCCACTCTGGGGTGCGTCGTGAAACCGTCGATGCATTAATTAGCCTTGTTAATCACGAAGTTTATCCTTGTATCCCAGAAAAAGGTTCCGTTGGCGCATCGGGCGATCTGGCACCTCTTGCTCACATGAGCTGTACTCTGATTGGTGTCGGCGAAGTTCGTCACCAGGGCAAAATCATTTCTGCCATTGAAGGCTTAAAAGTCGCTGGACTTGAACCGCTTACACTGGGTGCCAAAGAAGGGTTAGCTTTATTGAACGGCACACAATGCTCAACAGCATTGGCCCTGGCCGGTTTATTCGGTGCCGAAAATAACTTTGCCGCCGCTATTGTTGCTGGCGGTCTTTCAGTAGATGCCGTGATGGGTAGTGTGGCACCCTTTGATGCTCGTATTCATGAAGTTCGCGGCCATAAAGGCCAGCAACAAGTGGCATTAAGTTTACTTAACCTGATTAAAGGTAGCGAGATTAACGAGTCACACGAAGATTGCGAAAAAGTTCAAGACCCTTACTCTCTTCGATGCCAACCGCAGGTTATGGGTGCGGCGCTTGATCATTTGCGCTTTGCCGCTTCGGTACTACTCACAGAAGCTAATGCGGTATCCGACAATCCGTTAGTCTTTCCAGAAGATGGCGATATTATTTCCGGTGGCAACTTCCATGCTGAGCCTGTCGCAATAACATCAGATTTACTAGCGATTGTGATCTCGGAAATTGGTGCCATTGTAGAGCGCCGAATCGCTTTGATGCTGGATAAGCATTTAAGCGGGCTACCAGCATTTCTGGTGCAGGATGGCGGTGTTAATTCTGGCTTTATGATTGCCCAGGTGACGGCAGCGGCGCTTGCCTCAGAAAATAAAAGCCTCGCGCATCCAGCATCAGTTGATAGCTTACCCACTTCAGCTAACCAAGAAGACCATGTCTCAATGGCTACTTTTGCGGCACGACGTTTACGTGATATGAACTTCAATACCGCTGGAGTCATTGCCGTTGAGCTGCTCTCCGCTGCTCAAGGTATTGACTTTAGAGCACCACTCAAAACCTCGCCTCGCTTGCAAAGGGCCTATGACGCTATCCGTGAAAAAGTTTCTTATTATGAAAAGGATCGTCACTTTGGTCCAGATATTGAAGCTATTAAAACGCTCATTGATCAAGGTATTTTTAATGAGATGGTTGGTGAGTTGGAATTACCAAGCTTGCAAAAGTAAATCCAGTAACAGAAATGCAAAAGGCGCTCAATTAAGAGCGCCGTTTTGCTCTGCTTTACTATCGCTATGTTAGTAAACTGGTGGGACTATCTATATTCTTATATACAAACCTATTGTTATATAGGTTACTCGCTGAAGGTCGCTAATCCTAATGAAACTTCAGCAATTCTACGTCGAGCCTGACTCAAATACTTAGCAAACTTCTTGTTCTGTTTTAACTGACTGAATTCTTTGGCTTCATAAAGCTCCTTCACTTGAAGTTTTTGCTCAGAATATTCATCTGGCAAGTAATCAACCCCAACTCTACACCACGCCATTCCTTTTAGACGTAAATCTTCTGGATGACCCTTTCCTTGTACAAACTTGCAAATAGAAGTGATTTGATCCGCCATTTGCGCATCAATTTTGAGCACATTTGCTTGTGCAGTAAGTGATACAGAAAGGATCACTCCTAACAATGAAAGTGAGTGTTTCATACGGACTCTGCTATATGGTTTTCAGCCCGTTTAACTTAATAATTAACGAGCCTAGGTTATTGTTCTAAAACTACTTTATAGTTGACTTCGACTTCATGCTGTACCCAGTCAGGATTCTTCCAAGCACCAAGTCCAAGCTTAAAATCGAGCCTGTTTAATGTATAATTTCCTGACAACTCTATCAAGCGACCCCGTTCCATATAATTCATGAACAGGGTCACAGGTTGTTCAATTCCTTTGATAGTCAGATTGCCTTGCACCCTATATTTTCCGTCACTTTCTGCTTCAATTTTGTTGCTATAAAATATGCCTTGAGGGGTGTTTTCGATATCAAACCAATTGCTTTTTTTGAGCATCCCATCACGCTTTTCACTACCACTTTGAACACTGGCCAAATCCACCTCAACGCGAATCGAGCTAGCAGACAAATTACCTTTATCAAATGCTATCGTTGGCGTAAAAACTTGGAATTCACCATTAAAATCTGTCTTCTTATTCTGAACACCACTGAACTTGATATAACTCTCACTGGCTTTAACTGCAAATGGCTCACTTGCAGAAATGCTGTTTACGACAAAAGCACTAGAAAATACCAATACAAGCATTGCTAATCTGTTGAGAAACACCATAACACCTCTACATAAATACATTAGTTGGCCGTATTAACCCTTTTCAGTTAATCTGGCGTTTATATGGACACGATTACAACATAAGGTTATGAGTATGAAAATAACGTCAACCACAAAGTCACTATTCATCAAGAGAATAGTACCAACGGTTATAGCGCTTACCCTATTGGGCTGTAATTCCAATGCCAGCGCTGAAGAGCAAGATGCAGTCACCATTTACAGCAGCGCTCAACCTGGTGCCATTGACCCAGACTTGTACCGTCCTATACCTGGCCAAAATCGAGGGCAGTACACGATCCCGGGATACGGTGTTGTTAAATCAACTCGTAACTATGAACTCAACAAAGGTCAGAATAAGCTACAGGTCACAGACGTAGCTGCCTATATAGATCCTACCACCGTCTCAATTCGCTCATTGAACAATAAGCATACTCGAGTGCTGGAACAAAGCTATCAGTTTGACCTTGTTAATGGGCAGCAGCTTTTGCAGCGATTTATAGGTAAAACCATTACCGTCCAACAAAGTGCCGGGGATGAGTTAGTAGAAGTTAAAGGAGAACTTCTAAGCGCTGATGGCAACCTGGTCATTAAAACCGATAAGGGCAATATTCAGACTCTCAGTTATTACACTAATATCATCTTCCCAGATTTGCCAGAAGGTCTGCTCACAAAACCGACGCTTATTTGGCAGCTCAACTCCCCCACTTCCGGTAATCAAACTATCGAGCTCAGCTATCAAACTGAAGGCATGACTTGGTGGACTGATTACAATATCACGTATGATGAGACCGACACCTGTAGAATGGATTTATCGAGTTGGGTCAGCATTATCAATCAATCAGGAACCAGCTTTAACAATGCAAAATTAAAGCTGATTGCTGGTGATGTTAATCGTGTAGAGTCTGATGAAAGGGTGGTTACTGGCTCAAGAATTAAGAGAGCGGATGCTCTGTTGGAGCAAGGCTTCGAACAAAAAGCTTTTTTTGAGTACCATCTATACACCTTAGGACGCCCTGCTGACTTACCCAACAACTCCACCAAGCAACTTGAACTATTCCCTTCTGTTAAAGATATTCAATGTAATAAGGAATTAGTGTTTGATGCTTCAAGCCAGTTTTATAGCTATTATGGAATGAATACCAATGAAAGTTATGGCAAGAACTCTTCCGGTGACGTTAATGTCTATTTACGGTTTGCTAACGAGGAAAAAAATGGTTTAGGTATTCCCTTACCTGCAGGCAGAATCCGAGTAAACCAACGCGATACGGATGGTAGTCTGGAGTTTATTGGTGAAGATATTATTGACCACACGCCAAAGAACGAAGACGTGCTAATTAAAGTGGGAAATGCATTCGATATTAAAGGTGAACGTAAGCAAACGAACTACAGAATTGACAGTAACAATAAAGAACTTACTGAAAGCTTTGAGATAACCCTAAAGAATCATAAAGATGAAGCAGTTGACGTGGTTGTCAGAGAAAACCTCTATCGCTGGTCAAACTGGAACATTACGCGTAAATCTCATGACTATAAGAAGCAAGATTCGCGCCATGTTCACTTTACGGTCAAAGTTCCCGCTAATGGAGAAACGAAAGTTACCTATACCGTTGAATATGACTGGTAAAAATTAGTTCATTCGCGTAAGAAACAAAAAAGCCACGACAGAAACCGTGGCTTTTTTGTTAGCACAGATTAGCTACGTCTACTCAGCTTCAAGCTTCGCTTTATCACCCGCTTTAATGATTGAAATATTGCCCATCTTGATATGACGACGGAAAGCTTCATTCACATCTTTAAGAGTTAAAGCCTTAAGTTTGTCTTCGTATTGCTTTGACCACTCCATGGTACGGTCAAGATCAAGATTACCGGCTAAAGTGCTGACTAAACGCGAGTCCTTAGATCGATCGATACGGTTATTCTGCAAAACACCATCACGCGCTTTATCCAGCTCTTCTTGAGTAAAGCCATCTTTTAAAGCACGTTCCAGCTCTTCTTTGAAACCTAACTCGACGCGTGGCAAGTTCTCTGGTGCAGAGATTGCATAAGCACCGAACATAGCGTTTTCATCTTTAGAGCTGGCATTGAAGAAAGAGCCAGCACCATAACTTAAACCATCTTTTTGACGCAAACGCGTTGCAAGGCGACTATTTAAGAAACCGCCACCGAAGATTTCATTTGCCATTTTAAGCGCTGGGTAGTCTGGATGCTGATCGCTAATTGCGATCTTCGTCATAGCTGCAAACGCAGCACCAGCTTTATCTGGAGTATCAATAAACTTATTAATAGCTTCTACATCTGCAACGCTTTGCTCGATACGTTGATAGCCAACATCTGCATTCCAGTCACCAAGAATATTATCTAACTGTAGTTGCAACGACTCCTCATCAAAGTCGCCCACTACAGCGATATCAGCTTCCTTGGCGCCTATGAAGTTCGAATGAAATGCTTTTAGGTTATCGACTTCTACAGCTTTAATCGCTTCAATCTGCTCTTCAATACTCATGCTATAAAGCGGATGGCTCGGGTCATAAGGATTCAAGTGCTGGCTCAACTGTCTGAAAACTTGCGATTGTGGTTGCTGCTTTTGCTGTTCAAGCGCAACAATTTGCTGCTTTTTAAGAACATCTAATTCTTTGCCATCAAACGCAGGCTTCTTAAGGACTTCTTCTACCAATGATAGTACTTTAGGTAGGTTTTCTTTCACCGTTTGAATGCGTACAGTTGCACTAGTTGCACCACCAGAAACGCTCACATTGGCTTTAAGACGATCAAACTCGGCTTGTAGCTCTTCGCGAGTATGCTTTTCAGTTCCGCGCATTAACATGCTTGAGGTCAATGAAGGGACAACTCCCGAATTACGCAAATCTTCAAGGTTACCAATATCCAGGTTGATAGTCATAACGACTGATTCACCACGTGTTTTCTTAGGTAGGAATACAACCTTTGCACCATTCGAAAGAGTTTTCTGAACGCTACGATTATCGATATTTTCATAAGAAGCATCAAAGTCTTCGCCTTGGGCAACTGCCTCTCGGCCAGTGTAGCCATCTAGCATTTTCTTAACGTCTTCTTTTTTGACTCTAACGATAGAGTCGGCGCGGTTAGGCTGTGCTTCAGGAATGAACAGCGCTAGCGTGCGGTTGTCGTCTACTAAATACTCTTCGGCCGCCTTCTGAACATCTTCTGCAGTTACTTTTTCTATGCGATCACGATTCAAGAATAGCAATCTCCAGTCACCCATGCCAACCCATTCAGTTAATTGAAGCGCAACACTTTGTGTGTTGTTGAAGCTTAGCTCAATACCTTTTAATAACTTAGTTTTAGCACGTTCAACTTCTTCTTCTGTAATTGGGTTTTCAGAAACACCCTCCAATGTATCTACAAAGGCTTGCTCTGTTTGGGACAATTCTTTGTCTTTGGCAACTTGCGCCATAAATAATAATGCGCCAGGCTCCGCTAACTGAAAAGCAAATCCACCAGCGGATGCTGCAAGATCTTTCTCAACTAACTCTTTACGCAGACGTCCAGTTTGAGAGTCACCCAAGATTTGAGATAATACTTGAACTGCTGCAAAATCTTCATGCGAGCCCGCAGGAGTTTTATAGAGCCCACCAACTACTTGCACATCCCCAGTACGACGAATAGTAACTTTTCTCTCACCGTCTTGAATCGGCTCTTCGGTATATAGTTCAGGAAGCTGACGTTTGGGCTTTTTAATACCGCCGAAGTATTTATCGATCTTCTTGATAGTTTTTTCTTCATCAATCTTGCCGGCAATAATCAAAGTCGCGTTGTCAGGTTGATAGTACTTTTTATAGAATCCTTGAAGATTTGTAATATCAACATTCTCAAGATCTGAGCGAGCGCCAATAGTCGACTTGCCATAGTTGTGCCAATCATAAGCCACCGACATTAGACGCTGCATTAAAACCCGAACCGGATTATTCTCACCATTCTCAAGCTCATTACGAACAACCGTCATTTCGCTATCTAGGTCTTTCTTTGCGATGAAGGAGTTGATCATACGATCAGCTTCAAGATCCAGGGCCCAGTTTAAATTGTCTTCTGTGGCAGCGAATGTTTCATAATAATTAGTGCGGTCAAGCCAGGTGGTGCCGTTTGGCTCAGCACCTCGTTCGCTCAATTCTTGAGGGATATCTTTATGGTTTGGTGTACCTTTAAAAACCAGGTGCTCAAGTAAATGGGCCATACCTGTTTCACCATAATTTTCATGTTTTGAACCCACATGGTAGGTGATATTGACGGTAATTGATTCCTGAGTCTTGTCAGGGAATAGCAATACTTGTAGACCATTATCAAGGCGATATTCAGAAATACCCTCAACTGTAGTAACTTTTTCTACACCTTTAGGTAATTTTGCAAAAGCAATCGAAACACTGGTAGTAAGCACCAGAGCCAAAGCTACACTTTTTAACTTTAGAGTCATATATCCCTCTTAATTTTCAATAACTATAAGACATTCCAATACGAGCTTGGAGTATCTATCAAAGCGATGTAACTGTGTAGTCGCTATTTGTTAATAAGTATTACAATATCTTTCTGTAAATATTACAGATACAAAAAAAGCCGCCCAAAACACCTTGAGCGGCTTTGATTTCAAACGGTTAGCTAATTACCAACCAGTGACTTCTTTCAGCCCATTACCGATATCAGCTAATGAACGTACAGTTTTAACACCTGCATCTTCAAGAGCTGCAAACTTCTCGGCAGCTGTACCTTTACCACCAGCAATGATAGCGCCGGCATGGCCCATACGCTTACCTGGAGGCGCTGTGACACCCGCAATGTATGAAACCACAGGCTTAGTAACGTTCTCTTTAATGTATGCAGCAGCTTCTTCTTCTGCCGAACCACCAATCTCACCAATCATGACGATGGCCTCAGTCGCAGGATCGTCCTGGAACATCTTCAGGATATCAATGAAATTAGAGCCTGGGATTGGGTCACCACCGATACCGACACAAGTCGATTGGCCAAAACCAAAGTCTGTTGTTTGTTTTACTGCTTCATAAGTCAAAGTACCGGAACGAGAAACAATGCCGACTTTACCTGGCAAGTGAATGTGACCTGGCATGATACCAATCTTACATTCTCCCGGAGTGATAACACCCGGACAGTTAGGACCAATCAAACGCACGTTCAGATTGTCACAAACAATCTTAGCTTCAAGCATGTCCATTGTAGGAATGCCTTCAGTGATACAAACAACCAGTTTGATGCCACCGTTTGCAGCTTCTAAAATAGAGTCTTTACAGAAAGGAGCAGGTACGTAGATGACAGAAGCTTCTGCACCTGTTGCTTCTACTGCATCTTTTACTGTATTGAATACCGGCAAGCCCAAGTGAGTTTGTCCACCTTTACCAGGAGTCACGCCACCAACCATGTTAGTGCCGTATTCAATCGCCTGTTCAGTATGGAAAGTGCCTTGTGAACCAGTGATACCCTGACAAATAACCTTAGTGTCTTTATTGATTAAAATACTCATTATTTGTCCTCCGCTGCAGCAACTACTTTTGTCGCCGCATCAGTTAAACTTTCTGCCGCGATGATGTTCAAACCTGATTCAGCTAGAACATTTCTGCCTAACTCAGCATTGTTACCTTCAAGACGAACAACAACTGGAGCTTTAACACCAACTTCTTTAACGGCACCGATAATGCCTTCAGCAATCAAGTCACAACGAACAATTCCGCCAAAGATGTTAACCAATACTGCCTTTACGTTCGAGTCTGAAAGGATAATCTTAAACGCTTCCGTGACACGCTCTTTAGTAGCGCCGCCACCCACGTCCAGGAAGTTTGCAGGCTCTCCACCATGCAGTTTAATGATATCCATGGTGCCCATCGCCAGGCCGGCACCATTAACCATACAGCCGATGTTGCCATCAAGTGCTACATAGTTAAGTTCGAACTTAGCTGCATGAGCTTCACGCTCGTCTTCTTGCGAAGGATCGTGCATTTCAGATAATTTAGGGTGACGGTACATTGCATTACCATCGATGTTGATTTTTGCATCAAGACAATGCAAATCGCCATCTTCTTTAATAACCAAAGGATTGATTTCTAGAAGTGCTAAATCTTTTTCTACAAACATCTTGGCAAGTTGCAAGAAAATATGAGTAAATTGCTTAACCTGTTTACCTTCTAAGCCTAACTTGAATGCAAGCTCACGGCCTTGGTAAGGTTGTGCGCCAACTAATGGATCGATGGTTGCTTTAAGAATCTTCTCAGGAGTTTCCTCAGCAACTTTCTCGATTTCAACACCACCTTCAGTTGAAGCCATGAATACAACGCGACGGCTTGAACGGTCAACGACGGCACCCAAGTAAAGTTCTTGAGCGATGTCGGTGCACTCTTCAACCAAAATCTTGCTAACTGGTTGACCATTTGCATCGGTTTGATAAGTCACCAAGTTTTTACCAAGCCATTGCTTAGCAAAATCTTTAACTTCTTCTTTGGTCTTAACAAGTTTGACACCACCAGCTTTACCACGACCGCCAGCATGTACCTGGGCTTTAACCACCCACACATTGCCGCCAATGCGACCAGCTGCTTCAAATGCAGACTGAGGATTATCAACTGCGTAACCCTCGGATACTGGTAAACCATACTCTTTAAAAAGCTGTTTACCTTGATACTCATGTAGGTTCATGTTTATGTTCCTATTGCTTTGGCATAAGTGCTTTTACAAGCACATAAAATTTAAAACTTAGGGTGATTAAAAACACCGATGCCGAACCAAGGTTCGGCATCAGCACTCACATTCTGGAATTTATAAATCCAGTAGCATACGAGCTGGGTCTTCTATGAACTCTTTGATTGTTTTCAAGAAGCCTACAGACTCGCGTCCATCAATAATTCTATGGTCATAAGAGAGCGCGACGTTCATCATTGGACGAATCACAATCTCACCATCAATAACCACAGGACGATCTTCCATACGGTTCATACCAAGAATGCCGCTTTGCGGTGGATTGATAATTGGCGTAGCCATTAACGAACCAAAAACACCACCGTTAGAAATGGTAAATGTTCCACCGGTCATATCTTCGACTGTTAGCTTGTTATCACGAGCTTTTTCACCGAGCTCACGAATCTTAGCTTCGATATCAGCCAAGCTCATGGTGTCTGCATCACGCAAAACTGGCACAACCAAGCCGCGTGGAGAGGAAACGGCAACACCGATATCGTAGAAGCCATGATAAACAATATCATCGCCATCAATAGAAGCGTTGACCGCAGGGTAACGCTTTAGTGCTTCAACTGTCGCCTTCACGAAGAAAGACATAAAGCCTAAACGCGTACCATGAACTTTCTCAAACTGTTCTTTATAACGCGCGCGTAGCTCAACCACTTCTTTCATGTTGATATCATTGAAAGTGGTTAGAATAGCCGCAGTATGTTGCGCTTCAACCAAGCGCTCAGCAATACGCTTACGAAGACGCGTCATTGGAACACGTTTTTCTTCGCGCAAACCTGCTGATACCGGCGCAGAAACAGAATCTTTCTTGCTTTCAGATGATTTTGCAGAAGCCCCGCCATCTTTAATGAATTTTTCTACGTCTTCTTTGGTTAAACGACCACCTTTGCCACTCGCTGGAATCTGTTTAGGATCTAGGTTATGCTCCGCGACCAAGCGACGTACTGCAGGTGATAGAACATCAAGGTCTGCAGAAGATGTTTCTTCTTTATCAGAGCTTCCTCCTTCTTCGTCGCCTTGCTTGCTCTCTTTCGAAGAGTCGTCTTTCTTATCATCACTACTATTAGCTTTAGCATCACCTGATGCACCCGCTTCAAACTTAGCGATAGCTTCTTCTTGAAGAACAGTGTCACCCTCTTCTTTGATGATTTCAGAAATCACACCATCATCAGGAGCAACAACTTCAAGAACAACTTTATCTGTTTCAATATCAACCAAGTTTTGGTCACGTGATACAGACTCACCTGGCTTAACGTGCCATGTAGCAATAGTAGCATCAGCTACTGACTCAGGTAACACAGGAACTTTAATCTCGATAGCCATGTTTTAACCTTTTACCTTACCTAAATAAATTTAATTCGATTATTTGATGCCAAGTGCATCTTTAACAAGCTTCACCTGCTGCTCATTATGAATAGAGGCATAGCCAACTGCTGGAGCTGCCGATGCATCTCTTCCGGCATATTCAACTCTTGCACCATTTGGAACAGCTTCATCCAAATTGTGACGAGAACAGTACCAGGCGCCTTGATTTTGTGGCTCTTCTTGACACCATACAAATTCTTTTGCTTTCTTATACTGAGCAATGATTTTTTCCACTTCATCATGTGGGAAAGGGTACAACTGCTCAATACGAATAATAGCAACATTATCCAACTCTTCTTGACGACGTTTATCAAGTAAATCGTAATAAACTTTACCCGAACACATCACCACTCGAGTCACTTTTTTCTTGTCCAAGCTGTCGACTTCATCAATAGCATTCTGGAATTGACCATTGGTCAACTCATCGATCGTAGATACTGCCATCTTATGTCGAAGTAAACTCTTTGGTGTCATAACCACAAGAGGCTTTCGTAATGGACGAATCATTTGTCGACGAATCATGTGAAATGCCTGAGCCGGAGTCGATGGCACGACGACCTGAATATTATGTTCTGCTGACAGCTGTAAGAAACGCTCTAACCTCGCAGAACTATGCTCAGGACCTTGTCCTTCGTAGCCGTGTGGCAAGAACAAACTTAAACCCGATAAGCGGCCCCACTTTTGCTCACCAGAACTAATAAACTGATCGATGACGACCTGGGCACCGTTAGCAAAATCACCAAACTGAGCTTCCCAGATGACCATTGAGTTTGGTTCATTGGTTGAATAACCATATTCAAATGCTAACACCGCTTCTTCGGAAAGAACGGAATCAATCACTATAAATTGTGGTTGGTCGTCTTTAATATTTTGAAGCGGAATATATACCTCCGCATCATCTTGATCATGCAATACCGCATGGCGATGGAAGAAGGTACCACGACCACTATCCTGACCGCATAAGCGAACTTCGAAATCCTGATCCAGCAAAGAGGCGTATGCCATGGTTTCAGCAAAGCCCCAATCCATTTTGATGTCGCCAGCAGCCATCTTCTTGCGCTCACCCATTAACTTTTTAACACGTGATTGCAAGGGTAAATCGTCTGGATAGTGGCAAATTTTCTCAGCCAGTTCTTTAAATTTTGACTTATCCAACGCAGTGTCTGCTGGTGACTGCCATGTTTTGTCTAAGAATGGTGTCCAATCAACGTTAAACTCGCGCTCTCTGTCTTCAATTCGATTGAGCACCACACTCTTACCGGCATCAAGCAGATCTCGATAGTCGTCTAACATCTTCTTGGCATCATCTGAGGAAACAACGTTATTGTCGACCAATCGGTCCTCATAAATCTTACGAGGCGTAGGATGCTTTTTAATTTTTTGATACATCAAAGGCTGTGTAGCATTGGGCTCGTCAGCTTCGTTATGTCCGTGACGACGGTAACACACCAAATCAATCACGACGTCTTTCTTAAACTTCTTGCGGAACTCTAATGCAAGACGCGATACATACAATACCGCTTCTGGGTCATCTCCATTCACATGGAAAACTGGTGCTTCAATCATTTTAGCAACATCTGTGCAATACGCCGTTGAGCGAGCATCGTGTAGCTTGGACGTAGTAAAGCCAACCTGATTATTAATCACAACATGGATAGAGCCGCCAATATAGAAACCGCGTGCTTGCGACATGTTGAAGGTTTCCATGACAACACCCTGACCTGTTATCGCAGCGTCACCATGGATTAGGATTGGAATGACCTGATCGCAATCTTTATCCTTGCGACGCTCCTGACGAGCTCGAACAGAGCCAAGCACTACAGGGCTAACGATCTCAAGGTGTGAAGGATTAAATGCCAAGGCTAAATGAACTGGTCCACCTTCTGTTTCAACATCATTGGAGTAACCCATATGATATTTAACATCACCTGAAGAGCCATTTTTAACGACCGCATTTTTGCCTTCAAACTCATCAAACAATACTTGCGGGTTCTTGCCGAGAACATTAACCAGCAAATTCAAACGGCCACGGTGCGCCATGCCGATAACAATCTCTTTGGCACCCACAATACCGGCTTGATTGACAAAATCACGCATCATTGGCACTAAACTATCGCCACCTTCTAATGAAAAACGTTTTGCGCCTGGGAACTTTGAGCCTAAATATTTTTCCAGGCCTTCTGCTGCCGTTAAGCCTTCTAAAATTTTCTTGCGGGTTTCTTCGCGGAAACTATGTGAAGAATTTGCTTCTTCCAACTTTTCCTGGATCCAACGACGTTCAGTCAGATCATTAATATGTAAGAACTCAGCACCAATAGAGTTGGAATAAGTATCTTTTAATCTCTGAAGAATCTCTTTAAGGCTTTGCTGGTCAGGACCGGCTAAGTTGCCCACATGGAATTTTGTATCCAGATCAGCCTCAGACAGCTCGAAGCTCTCAAGGCTTAAATTAGTAGGATAAGGATGTTTCCACAGACCTAGCGGATCGATATTAGCGTGGTGATGACCACGAGCACGATAAGATTCGATCAGATGCAATACTTTGACCTGCTTTGGGTCTGCAACTGAAGAGCCACCACTTTGTGTGAAGGCAATCTTCTGGCGATTCAAGCCAATTTGACGAAAATGCTCACGAATATCGCTATGAGGAACATCTTTCGTATCACTGCTCTTTGCAAACTCATCGAATTTTTGTCTCCAGTCAGAATCAACCGACTGAGGATCTTCTAAGTATTGCTCGTATAGTTCTTCCAGATAGCCTGCGCTGCTACCTGATAGGTAGGCGTTCTCAAACATCGCCTCTAACCCATTTTTCATGTACGTAACACCACTCTTGGTATTTATAAGTCGCTATGATAACTAAAAATCAGAGGTCTTAACACAGTATAAACTCTTTAATTGTCAAAAGTACTGGGTTAAAAAGCCTGATTAACTCATTGTTTTTATGATCTAGTGGCAAATTCAGTTGTGCCCTAAACCTGACAATCTCTTAAGCCGATAACAGCTATGTATCAAAGGTAGCCTGTTCATCGCAAAAAAAGACGAAAAGAACAGAGCTAAACTCCAGTCTTTTCGTCTTCAGACCTTCTTAAGAATCAGTCGAACTAAACTCCGCTTTTCAGAAGCATTGAACGTATGTGGCCAATAGCACGAGTCGGGTTCAAACCTTTCGGGCACACGTCAACACAGTTCATAATGCCCCGACAACGGAATACGCTGTATGCATCATCCAGATCCGCTAGGCGTTCTTCTGTATGTGTATCACGGCTATCAATTAAGAACCGATAGGCTTGCAACAAACCAGCCGGGCCAACAAACTTGTCCGGATTCCACCAGAATGATGGGCAGGAAGTTGAACAACAGGCGCATAGGATACACTCATAAAGACCATCCAGCTTTGCACGGTCCTCAGGTGATTGCAGGCGCTCTTTTGCAGGCGGCTCATCATTCGCAATCAAGAAAGGTTTAATTTTCTCATACTGCTTATAGAACTGAGCCATATCAACAACCAGGTCACGAACGACAGGTAAGCCAGGCAATGGACGAACAACAATCGGTGTTTTCAGGCTTGATAACGAGGTAATACAAGCCAAGCCATTTTTACCATTGATGTTCATGCCATCTGAACCACAAACGCCTTCACGACAAGAACGGCGGAAAGACAAGGTTGGATCCTGATCTTTTAACGCAACCAATGCATCCAACAACATCATGTCTGAACCTTCAGGAACATCTAAATCGTATTCCTGCATATAAGGTTTTTTATCCGTTTCTGGGTTGTAGCGATAAATACTAAATTTCATTTGCTTCACTCCGTATTCTGTTGCTACAGATTAATATGTACGGGCTTTCGGAGGGAAAGCTTCGATTTTGGTTGGGCTCATATTCACATCACGCTTACCCATTTCTTCAGTAGCTGGGTAATAGACAGAGTGAACTAACCAGTTTTCATCATCACGATCCGGGAAGTCTTCACGACTATGAGCACCACGACTTTCAGTACGGAACTCAGCAGCCTTTGCAGTTGCATAGGCAACTTCCATCAAGTTTTCAAGCTCAAGACACTCCACACGCTCTGTGTTGAAAGCCTTGGACTTATCTTTGAGGCGAGCATTTTTCATGCGTTCACGAAGTTGCTTAACCTTGTCCAGCCCCTCTTTCATCAGGTCGCCAGTTCGGAATACACCGAAATGGTTTTGCATAGTATTTTGTAACTCGCGACGAAGCTCAACTGGATCTTCACCATCGTTAGAATCATTCCAACGGGTGTAACGGTTAAGAGAACGCTCTGCATCAGAATCATTAAAGTCAGAAAACTGAAGGCCTTCACGCAATGACTCTTCAAGGTGCAAGCCAGCAGCACGACCAAACACCACCAGATCAAGCAACGAGTTACCGCCCAGACGGTTAGCACCATGTACCGATACACAGGCCACTTCACCAACGGCGTAGAAACCTTTAACGATTTTTTCGTCGCCAGCAGGAGTGCGGTCAATTACCTGGCCATATTTATTGGTTGGAATACCACCCATCATGTAGTGACAGGTTGGAACCACAGGAATTGGATCTTTTGCCGGATCAACGTGAGCAAAGATTTTAGCCAACTCACTGATACCTGGTAAGCGAGAGTTAAGAACGTCTTCGCCCAGATGATCAAGCTTCAGGAATACATGGTCGCCATTCGCACCAGCGCCACGTCCGGCCAAAATTTCTTTCATCATTGAGCGAGCAACAACGTCACGCGACGCCAAATCTTTTGCGTTCGGCGCATAACGCTCCATGAAGCGCTCGCCGTCTTTATTGATCAGGTAACCGCCTTCGCCACGGCAACCTTCAGTGACCAGCACGCCTGCGCCGGCAATACCGGTTGGGTGGAACTGCCACATTTCAATATCTTGCACCGGCAAGCCAGCACGCAATGCCATACCCACACCGTCACCCGTGTTAATCAAGGCATTAGTCGTTGAAGCATAAATGCGACCAGAACCACCTGTTGCGAAAACTGTCGCACGCGATTTAAATAAGGCGATCTCGCCAGTTTCGATGCACATTGCTGTAACACCACACACATCACCTTCTTCATTACGAACCAAGTCCATTGCATACCACTCATTAAAGAATTGAGTGTTAGCTTTTAAGTTGGCTTGGTATAAAGTGTGTAGCAAAGCGTGACCAGTACGGTCAGCTGCAGCAGCGGTACGAGCAGCCTGCTCACCGCCAAATTCTTTAGATTGGCCGCCAAAAGGACGCTGGTAAATTTTACCGTTATCCAAGCGCGAGAAAGGCAAACCCATGTGCTCAAGTTCATAAACAGCCGCTGGGCCATTTTCACACATGTACTCGATCGCGTCCTGGTCACCAATATAGTCCGAACCTTTAACGGTATCGAACATGTGCCAGCGCCAGTCGTCTGGGTGCGAGTTGCCTAAAGCAACGGTAATACCACCTTGAGCAGAAACTGTGTGCGAACGGGTTGGGAATACTTTTGAAATCAATGCGACTTTCTGGCCACTTTGCGCCAGTTGCAGCGATGCACGCATACCAGCGCCACCGCCACCAACGATTACCGCATCAAAGGTATAGGTTGGAATCGAGGAGATTGGGTTAGACATGCTTTATAGGCTCCACAAAATCTGAATGCCCCACACTAACAGCGCAAGACAGATGAGAATTACTAATACTTGGAAGATGAAACGAATCGCCACTTTAGGCATATAGTCTGTAGATACGATCCACAAACCAATCCAAGCATGTCCGATAACTGACAAGAGAGCCAGTAGAGAGAATACTTTCATAAAGGTTGATGTAAACAACTCTTGCCATACCGGGAAAGTAAGCTCAGGAGTTGTGCACAAGAAATAACCCAGGTAAATCACATAGGCCAGCATAACGAGTGCTGATACACGCTGGATAATCCAGTCATGTAAGCCTGAGCGACCTAGACTTGTAGATGCTGTTACTACGCCCATACCCATACTCCTAATGCTACTGCTGCGATAGCAGATAGAATGATAACCAACCAGGCGCCGCGGCGACCGCCCTCTAAGGACTCACCAATGTCCATATCCATTAACAGGTGACGAACACCTGCAATAACGTGATAAGCAACAGCGGTGGTAATAGCCCATAGTATGAATTGCCATAAAAATGACTCTGCAAACATGGTTTGCAATTCACTGAAGCCGGCTGGGGTTAAGGATTTTTGTAGCATCCATAAAAGGATGGGTACAGCGAAGAATAATATAACGCCTGTAATACGGTGCAAAATTGAGGAAATTGCAGGTACAGGGAATCTTATCGTAGCAAGATTCAGGTTTGTTGGTCTCTTTTGATTCACGACGTATCTTATCTATTTTTGCCCAGGTCGCCAGGGCGTGAGAGTCTCTGTGTCCCGTCTTGCTTGATTGCGTGAAATGCGACCGAAAAGTACGCTGCAGACAGGAACCCCGTAGTGATACAAAGTTTCGGAGGCAAATTATATAAGTGCTTGTCGGTGATTACAATTAATTAACCCAATAGATTTTCTATATATGCCAAAATCTTATTGATCATCATCAAGTGTCACAAAAATATCTCATGTAAAATGTGACAAAATTTTGTAGAATGCACCACCTGATTGAGATTAGACTCAATTATTTGAGTAAAAAGTAAGCAATTTATAGTCCAAAGGAGACTTTATGTCGCAACAAACAGCTAAACTTAGCTTACCCAATGGCGAAGAATTGGATTTGACCGTACTTTCCCCTACTTTGGGTAAAGACGTTATCGACGTACGAGCGTTAGGCAAAGCTGGCTACTTCACATATGACCCTGGTTATGTATCAACCGGCGCCTGTGAATCTAAAATTACCTTTATTGATGGTGAAAAAGGCCAGTTACTTTACCGTGGCTACCCGATAGAGCAGCTTGCCGAACAGTCAAATTTTGAAGAAGTTGCTTACCTGCTATTAAATGGCGAATTGCCAAGCAAAGAAGAATACGAAAACTTCGTTGCCAAAATTAACAACCACACCATGGTTCATCAGCAAATGATGAACTTCTTCAACGGTTTCCGCCGTGATGCGCACCCGATGGCTATCATGGTTTCAGTGGTTGGCGCACTGTCAGCCTTCTATCACGATTCATTGGATATCAATAACACGCAACACCGTGATATCAGTGCGTTGCGCTTAATTGCTAAAGTGCCCACTATTGCGGCGATGTGCTACCGTTACAGCGTAGGCCATCCATTCGTATATCCTGATAACGATATGAGCCTGGCTGAGAACTTCCTAAATATGATGTTCAGCATGCCTACTAATGACTGGAAACCTGACCCAGTATTGGTTAAAGCGATGGATCGAATCTTTATCCTACACGCTGACCATGAGCAGAATGCTTCAACTTCGACCGTTCGTTTAGCTGGCTCTTCGGGTGCTAACCCATTCGCAGCCATTGCTTCAGGCATTGCTTGTTTGTGGGGCCCTGCGCACGGTGGTGCGAACGAAGCCTGCTTGAATATGCTGCGTGAAATTGGCGATGTCAGTCGTATCCCTGAATTTATTGAACGCGCGAAAGATAAAAACGATCCATTCCGTTTGATGGGTTTTGGTCACCGCGTTTATAAAAACTTTGACCCTCGCGCTAAAGTCATGCGTGAAAGTGCACACGAAGTTTTAGATTTATTGGGCAAGCACGATGATCCAATCTTCAAAATCGCACTTGAGCTTGAAAAGATCGCGCTTGAAGATCCTTACTTCATCGAGAAGAAACTCTACCCGAACGTAGACTTCTACTCAGGCGTTATTCTTGATGCTATGGGAATCCCGACTAATATGTTCACGGTAATTTTCGCCTTGGCGCGTACTGTGGGCTGGGTATCTCAGTGGCACGAAATGATTGGTGAAGATGATCGTCGTATTGGTCGCCCTCGTCAGTTATACACCGGCGCGACTGAGCGTGAGTATACTGATCTTAATAAGCGTTGATCTCAATAAGCGCTGATCACACGAGAGGCGCCCTACTTTGAAAAATTATTGCTGACAATATTTTTTTCAAAGGTCTATAATTTAAAGGAGCACTTGAGGTGCTCCTTTTTATTTATCTTAATACTTTTTTAAGTACTAAATTTCTGAATACTAAATTCCAGGTGTTAAAAATAACCATAAACAATACCGAAACAGTTAATGACAATACAAATGGTGGACCATGCAAAAAAATACGAAACCCTGTTACTATCCTGAGTATCTTCAGCTTAATAAGCTGTTAGATGCCCAGCACCCTGAAAGCACCAAGTATGGCGCTGAAGCCCATGATGAAACACTGTTTATCATTGTGCATCAGGCTTACGAACTGTGGTTCAAACAGGTTCTGCATGAAATTCACTCTATTCTCCCAGTACTCTCGCAAAGTCATGTCGACGAAAGCAACATCAGCACCGTCAACTTGCGACTGGAGCGTATCCACCGCATTCAGGATGTACTCGTCGATCAAATCGACATTCTGGAAACCATGACGCCGCTCGACTTTCTGGACTTCAGAGACTACCTCATTCCAGCATCAGGTTTTCAGAGCATTCAATTTAAAGAGATTGAGATTCTGTTGGGTTTGAAATCAGAATACCGCATTAATTTCGACAAGAAGTCTTTCTACAGCCGCCTTAACGAAAAAGATCGCAACTACCTGATGGACCTGGAAGAAAAGCCCTCACTATTTGATGCGGTAGAAAAGTGGCTAGAACGCATGCCATTTCTTGAGTTTGGTGACTTTAAATTCTGGAATATTTTCAAAGATGCCGTCGAAACCATGCTCGCTCACGATGAAAAAGTGCTTAAAGAAGCGGATTATCTCAGTGACGCGGAAAAAACCTTCCAGCTAAACGATCTGGAAAATACCCACGCCACTTTTGATGCGTTATTCGATAAAGAAAAATACGATGAACTGAAAACCCAGGGCCGTTTCCGCATGAGTCAGGAAGCAACGCTCAGCGCACTGTTCATTAATTTATACCGTGAACAACCCATGCTGAATGGTCCCTTCAGGTTATTGCAGAGCCTTGTGGAAATTGATGAGAAGTTTACAACCTGGCGCTATCGTCACACCACTATGGTGTTGCGAATGATTGGTTCGAAGATTGGTACTGGCGGCTCGGCAGGCCATGACTATTTAAAGCAAACCACTCAAAACAACCGATTCTTCCGTGACTTATTTAACCTAACCACATTCCTGATTCCACGCTCGGCACTGCCTAAACTGCCGGACGAAGTGATTAAGGCGATGAATTTTTAAGGCTGAAGATGAAAAAACTACTGGGATTAATTGGTATCGTGCTGACTATAGTCTCTAGCTCTGTGCAGTCTATAGAAAGTAGCGATATTCATTTCCCAGACCATTATAAGTTTCGTCTGATTATTGCCCCTAGCTTTGAAACTGTGACTGTTTACCAACTCAATGATGAGTTTCGTGATGACTTTTATTTACTGAAATACCAATACCCTAATATTCAAGAACTATACAAGGAAGTCCCTAAGGAGATATATGGGGGCAAACATCCCGTTTCCGATGTTGACTACAAGTGTTTATTAAATAAAGTGGATGAAATACTCAATGAGATTGAGCTAAGCGCTAACAATGAAATTCGTCCTGTCGGCTACGGTTGGGTATTTGAGTCTAGCTTAAAGTTTGGGGTGAAGTTGTCCATAAGTAGTCCCCACATTAAAGCCAAAGAAAGAGGGTTAACCCACTTAATCGAATTAGAAGAAATGCTGAATCAAGCGTTTTCGACTGGCTCTCTCAACTGCAATATAGAAACAGCAGTTGAGGCGTAGAGATCTATTTAGCAAATAACTGGCTTAAATCATTAAACGCCTTGAATTCAAGCGCATTGCCAGATGGATCATAAAAGAACATGGTCGCTTGCTCGCCGGGCTGGCCTTTAAAACGAATATAGGGTTCTATAGCAAACTGGGTGCCCTGCTCTTTTAATCGTTCGGCTAAATCTTGCCAGGTCGCCATATCCAACACAACACCAAAATGTGGTACTGGCACGGCATGACCATCAACCTGGTTATTCGCTTTATCATGATCAACACTCATGGCTTCATCAAGATGCACCACCAGCTGATGCCCATAGCAGTCATAGTCAATCCAATGATCACTGGAGCGACCTTCGGCGAAGCCTAAGACCTGACCATAAAATTGTCTGGCCAGCTCTAAATCATGCACTGGGATGGCTAAGTGAAAAGGACAAATACTCATTAGTGGGCCTGCTATGGAAATTGTGTTTGCTTGATGAAGGTATTTAAAAGCAATGTTAAACCATCCGCATCCTTCTTATCAAAACGGTTGCTGATCGGACTATCAATGTCCAGCACCCCTTTTAAATCACCATTAACCACGACTGGAATCACGACTTCGCTTTGTGAGGCAGCATCACAGGCAATATGCCCCTCAAATTGATGTACGTCTTCTACCAACTGAGTTTCCAGAGTAGCCGCCGCCGCGCCACAAACACCACGCCCAAACGGAATATGCACACAAGCCACTTTGCCCTGATATGGCCCAAGAATCAGGCTCTCAGCCTTTTCTGGATTGACCAGATAAAAACCGGACCAGTTCAAGTCAGGTAACATCTGGAAGATAAAGGCTGACATTTGTGCCATATTGGTAATCCAGTTACTATCCTCTGCCAATAAAGCATCCAGCTGTAATGCTAACTGGCGATAATATTCTGGCTTGTCATTCTGGTACTCTTGGATTTGTGATTCGTCTAGTTGAAACATGGTATTTTCAGCAAATTTACAATAGCGGCAAGATAGCTGACAGCCCCAATAATTACAAGCCTTAGATGGTAACTGAATATAAACCTATCAGGCGCTTATGTATTAAGATTATCACTAGCCAATGAGAGCTTCTCACGGTAACATACTGCGTTTGTTTTTTCGTGAGTTTTGCAGGAGAGATCGTGTCCATGTCAAGCAAAGGTCAAAGAAGCCCTACTGCTTCGCCATGCATTGGCGTCTGTAGTACCGTTCTGGGCGATGAAGTGTGTCGCGGTTGTGGCCGTACCTTTGACGAAGTCCTTAACTGGCATACCTTTACTGATGACCAGAAAAAAGCGGTCAACCTTCGCCTGAAACTCGAAGGAAAACAAAAGTTTTAACTTGAAAATTAATATAAATTCTCACGTCTAATTTAGAAGGTAAATCGGAGCCTTAATATCATGTTAGTATCTATTGTCGACGCCCTAGCGGGCAAACCAGCCGCCGGTGAGCAAGTTACCGTCCAAGGCTGGGTACGTACTCGTCGTGATTCAAAAGCCGGACTATCGTTCGTCAATATCCACGATGGTAGCTGCTTTAATCCCATTCAGGCAGTAGTCGATAATAATGTGGCTAATTATGAGTCCGAAGTGGTTAAGCTTACCGCCGGTTGCTCAGTACGCGTTACTGGTAAGTTAGTTGAGTCACAGGGCAAAGGCCAGTCATTCGAAATTCAGGCCACTGAAGTTGAAGTATTAGGCTGGGTTGATGATCCAGATACCTACCCTATTCAGCCAAAGCCTCATTCGGTTGAATTTTTACGTGATAATGCACACTTACGTCCGCGCACTAACTTAATCGGTGCCGTTACTCGTGTTCGTAACTGCCTGGCGCAAGCGGTCCATCGCTTCATGCATGAGCAAGGTTTTTACTGGATTCACACGCCAATTATTACTGCATCGGATGCCGAAGGTGCTGGTGAAATGTTCCGCGTCAGCACGCTGGACATGACGAATCTGCCAAAAACTGACAAAGGCGATATCGACTACAGTCAGGACTTTTTCGGCAAAGAATCTTTCCTAACGGTTTCGGGTCAGCTTAACGTTGAAAGTTACTGTATGGCGATGTCCAAGGTTTATACTTTTGGCCCTACTTTCCGTGCTGAAAATTCCAATACCAGCCGTCACTTAGCTGAGTTCTGGATGGTCGAGCCTGAAATCGCATTCGCCAATTTATCGGATAACGCCGATTTGGCCGAAGCCATGATGAAGTACATCTTCAAAGCCGTTCTAGACGAATGTGCTGATGATATGGCCTTCTTCCAGCAACGCGTCGACAAAGACTGCATTAACCGTCTTGAAAACGTCATTAACAACAACTTCGAGCGCATGAGCTACACCGAGGTAATCGAAGTACTGAAAAAAGCAGACAAGAAGTTCGACTACCCTGTCGAATGGGGCATCGACCTGCAATCAGAGCATGAGCGCTACATTGCAGAAGAGTATGTTGGTCGCCCAACCGTGGTCATGAACTACCCGAAAGACATTAAAGCCTTCTATATGCGCTTGAACGACGATGGCAAAACAGTCGCCGCAATGGATGTTTTAGCTCCGGGCATTGGCGAGATCATCGGTGGTGCGCAACGTGAAGAACGTCTCGACGTGCTCGATAAGCGTATTGAAGAAATGGGCTTGCCAGCTGAAGATTACTGGTGGTATCGCGATTTGCGTCGTTATGGCACAGTGCCGCACGCTGGTTTTGGTCTAGGTTTTGACCGCTGCGTGTCTTATGTCACTGGCGTACAAAACATCCGTGATGTGATTCCTTTCCCACGCGTCCCGAACAACGTGAAGTTCTAATTACTTAAAATTGTGCTCAAATGATTAAGGCCACAAACGTGGCCTTTTTTATTGCATTAAGCTAGTATGAAGTCAGTACACAGCCAACGGAAACAGCGATGTCAAAAAAGAATTACACCAGTGAAATCACAGACTTTTTGCAAGAGCTTGATGAGACGATTAAGCCTGACTCGCCTTCTCGTCGTGCGGAAAAAGCCAAGTATGATGAAATAAACGAAAAGCGTGACAACCCTGACTACAAAGATAAAAAATCAAAACTATGGGAAGAGTTTTAGCCCTTCCCTTTCCCACTCTCTAGCTTTCTATCTAAATTAAATTAAGCCCAGCTGACGAAGTCATCGACTTCAGGGATTGGCTTTGCTTTAAGCTCCATGTCAGGAGTTCCTATATAAATAAACCCCACAATCGTATCATTGTGATCCAAACCTAATAATGGCTTGAGGTGCTCATTAAAAGCCAAAGGCCCAGTTCGCCAGTAAGCGCCATAACCCAAGCTATCAAGCCCCAACATTAAATTCTGTACGCCTGCCCCCGTAGACAGCACTTCTTCGATATGTGGAACTTTTTCATGTCCACGAGCTTTGGCCGCAGCGACTATTACCATCGGCGCTCTGTGGGGCAAAGACATTGCCTTTTCCTGCTTTTCAATGTCAGTGTTAGGATCTTCAGAAACACAGGCTAAGCGGTATTTCTCTCCCAGCTCACTCAACGCTTTCTCACCTTCAAACACAATGTATTGCCAGGGCATCAAACGCTTGTGATCAGGAGCCCTTAAAGCTGCTTTAAAAACTTGAGTCATTTCTTCTCTTGTTGGAGCTGGTGCTTTTAAGCGACCACAAGAAACGCGATTAATTAAAGTATCTAACATAGTATGATCTCAAAGAGTTGTAACTTAAATTGCAAGCGACTATAGCATAAATTGACTGCTCTAAAATGAATAGCATTTTGCAGTTTTCTGACTCTATACAAAAACGAAAACTCCACTCCTAAACAAGGCAAGCGCTAGGTAAGGTAATTATATGAAGCTTACTCTACTACTGTCTCAACGGCATTTATCATTTGATTTTCAATCTAATGTTCCGTATTTTAAGTCCTGAACACTAAAACAAAACACAGTAAAATGGGGATATTATTATGAAAAACTTAGGTTCATTCATTGCTTTATTGGGGATTGCTTCCATCGCTCTATTCTTCTTCGACTATGAGTTAAAACTACTCGGTTGGATTAACAACTGGGGTGAAAACATCGCATGGACAATACGCGGTGGTTTAGTCGTAGTGGGAGCATTACTATTCTTTATGGCGCCTTCAGAGAAAGATTCAGAAGAAACCGCTTAAATCAGCTGTAACTCTTCTAAAAGCCCGACCATGTGCCGGGCTTTTTTGTATGGATATTAAAAACACATAAGTCACTCAGGTAATATCCTACTCTGGTTAGTGGGGAGGCCGAAAACTGAATCTGACTGACAAGGACGTCAGGAATGTCGATAATGCAGGAGCAATTATCGACCTGTGCTTCGCCCTTCGGGCCAGCGTCGCTACGCTCCGCTGTTAAAATTGCTGACCTCCATGGATGGAGGAAATGCAGAGATTTGTCGGGAACAAATCCTGTCCGACAAATTTTTCGAACCCCAACAGGGATTCTCCATCCCCATACAGAATACACAGATATAAAAAACCTGGCATAAAGTGCCTAGGTCGATATAGTGCAGCTCTACCGGGGAGGCCGAAAATTGCTCCATGCATTTTCGGCACTTTCGCCTTCCTGGCGATCGTCGAACAAGTTCTCCTGCACTTTCAACATGATATAAAAAAACCCAGCCACAAGGGCTGGGTTTTATTTATATGGCATCCCGTAGGGGAGTCGAACCCCTGTTACCGCCGTGAAAGGGCGGTGTCCTAGGCCTCTAGACGAACGGGACACAATGTTTGAAACTGTTCTCTCAAACGCGGGCGCAATAATAATGCCCCTACCCCCGTTTGTCAAAATTTTTATGGCTCTTTTTCTGTTTTTTACTGTTTTAAATCGAAAGTGGCGATAAATCAGTCAGATAGGTTAAGAAAGGTACAGCTGGAGTAAAGTCATATTAATCAGAAGAGACTGCCCAATGCTCTCTGTTTCACTGTAAATAGCAAGGGAAAAGCCAATGCAGTAGCCCCTTCCGAAATCAATAGTATTATCCGGAATCATGCCACACCGAATAACGTCAGACGACCAAAGAAAGTTCAGACCCATTTAAAATACCAGACACCATGAAAAGTCACTGGATCCCGCGGTCACAGCCGCGGGATGACGAGGTTTAGCCTTAACTGAATCAACTAACAGGGATGTGGGGAATACAGCAACAATGCCGGGAGCATTGCACCACAGGCACTTCCTTCAGTCGGCTGTCCGTAGGGGAGGCAGAGTTTTGCTCCTGCAAACTCTGCATTCGCACCATCCATGGTGCTTGTCGAACGAGTTCTCCGCCCTTTCCAGATGACATAAAAAAGCCCGACCTGATGGTCGGGCTTTCTTAATGTGGCACTGACCCACAGGGATTTAGGGAATGCAGCAACAATCCCGGGAGCATTGCACCACAGGCACTTCCTTCAGTCGGCTGTCCGTAGGGGAGGCAGAATTTTGCTCCATGCAAATTCTGCACTTCCGCCATCCATGGCGGTCGTCGAATTGTTTAAGGGCTCCGCTGCAAAATATCCAGATATAAAAAAACCCAGCCACAAGGGCTGGGTTTTATTTATATGGCATCCCGTAGGGGAGTCGAACCCCTGTTACCGCCGTGAAAGGG
>Ga0209345_10000117_pt1 | contig 114324 bp, 117 predicted proteins | sample Cruoilmetagenom7_FD_187294 | JGI IMG/M metagenome (GOLD analysis project Ga0209345, IMG submission 187294) | Oil polluted marine microbial communities from Coal Oil Point, Santa Barbara, California, USA - Sample 7 (SPAdes) (version 2) | ecosystem: Environmental > Aquatic > Marine > Oil seeps ... | reverse complement strand
TCAGGATCAGTGGTGCCATAAGGTGGCCCACAATCAGAATGGTCAGATAGGCTGGCCCGTCATCGGCGCGGTGGTGGTGCATAGGCTCGTCGCACACGGTGCAGGTATCGCGCACCTTGAGAAACCCCGTCAGCATCGGGCCGCTGCCGCAATTCGGGCAACGCCGTTTCCAGCCTCTCAGCATGGCGGGGCGCATTGGGCGCTCATTGAAGCCGTCTTGGGCCAAAGAAGGCTGGCCGCCTGAGATATCGGTCATAATGTTGATCTCGCTTTCCTGTTCGTCGCTCAGCGTTAAGCGTTTTAACACAGAATAAGAAGCGATTCATTCAGGCTTGCGGCGCGATGTCGCAAAATAATTGCAAAAACGTCGACGGAAAAGGCGACCCAGCCCGTTTATCACTTATGACACGCCACAAAGGGGTGTCGCATTATAATTGATCAGGAGACGAGCGAATGAAAACGACATATTGGATTGCAGGTGTTTTGGCTGTGGGTCTTGGGGCTGGTATTGCCTCCGTGGCGGTCGCCAATCAAGGCGGGCCAAATCGCCCCAGCTTTGAGATGTTGGACGCGAATAAGGACGGCAAGCTGACGCAGGCCGAACTGGACGCGCATAAAGCTCAGGAATTCGCCAAAGCCGACACCGATGGCGATGGCATGCTGTCCTCGGACGAAATGCTGGCCCGCGCCAAGGCCCAACAGGGCGAACGCATGACCAATCGCATCAGCAAGATGATCGCGCGCGTTGATACCGATAAAGACGGCAAGTTGAGCGCTGCCGAGTTGCAAGCCATGCCGCGTGGCAAGGGCATGTTCAATCGTATGGACGCAGATGGCGATGGTGCCATCACCGCCGAGGAGTTTGCGGCCCACAAACCACGTCGTGGTATGCGCAATGGTAAACATCGTGGATCAGAAGGACGGATGGGCCACATGTGGAAGCATGACGGCAAACCCGCATCTGAATAATAGGGTTGCGGCGCTCGGTTCACGGGTGCCGCGATTGCCCCGCTGCGGAATTAGCGTTAGGCAGACAGGACCATGAATATGCCCTTTGACGCCATGAATGACACACCGGACGAAGCATTGCTGGTGCTTTACGCCAACGGTGATCCCGACGCTGCAAAGGCGTTGATGATGCGGTTGACGCCGCGGGCTTTAGGCTATGCGTCGCGGTTGTTGAATGATCAAACCGAGGCCGAGGATGTGGCGCAAGAAGCGATGTTACGGTTGTGGAAGATCGCACCAGAGTGGCGACAGGGCGAGGCCATGGTTTCAACGTGGTTGTACCGTGTTGTGACGAACCTTTGCACAGACCGGCTGCGCAAAAAGCGCAGCGTGGCCCTGGATGCGGTGGCGGAACCTGCGGACGGACGTGCCTCGGTGGCGCAAGGTATGATCGAGGGCGAGCGGGCTGCTGCCCTAAAGGCGGCATTGGCGACGTTGCCAGAGCGCCAGCGCCAAGCGGTGGTTTTGCGCCATCTGGAAGGGGCTGCAAACCCCGAGATTGCGCAAATAATGGAAATTAGCACTGAGGCGGTCGAAAGTCTGACCGCACGGGGCAAACGCGCGTTGACGGCCGCATTGGCTGATCGGCGCAAAGATCTGGGGTATAGCGATGACTGATAATGATAAATTTGCAGCCGACGACGGGCTAGAGGCCTATTTTGCAGCTGAACGTGCGGATGCACCTGTGCCCTCGGCTGATTTGCTGGGGCGGATCATGGCGGATGCCGAGGTACAGATCGAGCCCACCGAGACCATGCTGCCGCGACCTGGGCTGTTTGCCAGCCTGATCGAGGCTATTGGCGGCTGGCCAACACTGGCCGGCATGGCCACGGCAGGGGTTTTCGGGGTTTGGGTCGGTTTTAGCCAACCGGCTGGGCTGGATGTGGTTGCCGAGCAATTGTTAGGGACTTCAGATACCAGTTATCTGGTCGATCTGGTGCCGGCCTTTAGCGATAATTTTGAGGAGGGATAGATCATGCCTGCAGAAAAGACGCAAAAACCTGTCGGGATGCGCCGCCGCACGAAAATATTGCTGGGGGTATCGCTGGGGTTGAATATGCTGATGATCGGCGCGGCTGGCGGCATGTTTTTCCACAATGACGGACCGGATCACATCAGGGATGCGGCCTATGGGCCTTACACCCGCGCCTTAAGCCATGAGGATCGCAAAGCGATTGGCGTTGCCTTGCGCGCGGAAATCGGCAGTTTTCGGCAAAACCTGCCAAAGATCAGGGCGTCCTATGAGGCGTTGAAAACGGCCCTGACGGCGGATGTCTATGACAGTGAACTGGTGCATGGCCTGATCATTAAACAACAAGCGCTTGGCATGAAACGCTATAAGATCGGTCAGAGATTGTTACTGGAACGATTGGATGCAATGAGCCCGCAAGACCGGCGCAATTTCGCTGAACATTTGGGTCTGCGCCGCCGTTAGGAAGGGCACCAAATCAACGACAAAATGTTTTAGGCCGCAGTGCGGCTGAAAGTGACTTGGTTGCGACCGTCTGATTTTGATAAATACAAAGCCTGATCCGCGCGTTCGATCAACTGTTCAACAGTTTGTGCATCATTCTGCTGTCCGCCCGTCGCCACACCGCCCATCGCCACACCGATAGACAATGATACCTGCACATTGCCTTTGCCGGTGTTCAATTCGACGGGGCGCCCGTTAATCACCCGACACAAGCGTTCGGCGGCCAAGCGGGCCTCGTCCAGATGGGTGTCCGGCATCGCCACCAAAAATTCTTCGCCACCGATCCGCGCAACCATATCCACTCCGCGCAGGTTGTCCTTGATCCGTTTTGCAACCTCACGCAAAACAGCATCACCCGCCGCATGGCCATAGGTGTCATTGACCGATTTGAACCGGTCGATATCAAGTACCATAACTGCATAAGGGTGCCGCGTGGTTTTGGCACGCTCGGCAATGCGGGCCAGATGCGGCATCGCGTAACGGCGGTTATATAGATTGGTCAGAGGATCAATCACCGCCATACGCAGCCCATCCCGCATGGTTTCACGCAAACGGTCGGCTTGTTTCTTGCGTTTGACCTGGGTTTTCACGCGCAGGACCATTTCCTCGGGGTCGAACCCCTCGAACATCAAATCATTGGCCCCCAGATCAAGTGCTGCAGCGGATTTGGTGGTCGCCCCTTTGGGGATCACCATCAAAATGGAGCTGTGGCGGGTTTCGGGGCGACTGCGCAACTCGGACATCAGGCGCAGGCCCTCATCATGTTTGGCCAAATCGCAGGCAATAACAAAAACGTCCGGCGTTGTTTCGGCGGTGGTATGGGCCAAGGCATGTTCTTTTGGCACCACAACAACCTTGTCGTGGCTGGCATTGCCCAATCCGGTTTTCCACGCCATGGACGTGACCGGTGTGGCGGCAATCATGGCAATGGTTGCGGGCGGGATGAAGCTGCTGGCCGTTTCAGCAAAGCCCAATGCGCGGCTGGTGTTGTCGCGCAGCTCCAATTCCTCAACAGTATCACGGGCCCGCAACAGGCTGCGCACCCGTGCCAGCAGGGTTAACTCATCCAGCGGTTTGGTCAGATATTCATCGGCCCCAGCCTGCAACGCGGCGATTTTAGAAGCATTATCATTGCGCGCAATAATGATGATGACCGGAATGCGGGCCGTTTCGGGGTCATTTTTCAGGCGCTTGCACACGGTCATACCGTCCATATCCGGCATTCTTTGGTCAAGCAGGATCAGATCAGGTGCATCAACACGCGCACATGTCAGCGCCTCAGCGCCACCAGAAGCCTGTAAAACCTCATAGCAAGCTGCTGTCAGCTTGACCTTCAGGACGATGCGGTTGGTTGCAACATCGTCTACAATAAGGATGCGACCTGCCATCTTTTCCTCTCGAATAGTTTCTAATTGTACTGTTATTGGTTAGTTTTTGGTGAGATTAGTTAACAAATAGTTTCCAAATCCAGATGAGGACCTGAAATGGACAAAAAACAAGCGGAAATACGCGCATTGAGTGTGCTGTCCTGGCTGGTCGGCAACGAGGAGTTGTTGCCGGTGTTTTTGAACGCGACTGGAGCCGACGAGGCAGATTTACGCACACGTGCCGCAGAATCGGAGTTCCTTGGCTCGGTTCTGGATTTTTTGATGATGGATGACGCTTGGGTGATGGAATATTGCGACGGCGAAGGGGTGCCCTATGAAACACCGATGCGGGCCCGCCAAAGCTTGCCAGGTGGGGCTGATGTAAGCTGGACCTGAATAGGACATGATCCTATAGAGGGCATGACGAAAACCAATTTTGGGTAGGACTATGGAATGGCGAGCACTGCACAGGCCCTGTCTGAAAAAATACTAGCATTACTTAAGGCAGGGCAGTTCGGGCGGGCGACCAAATCTGCCAAACTTGCCCACAAGAAATTTCCCAAAGAGGCATATTTCGCAAATCTTGTCGGGATGGCGCTCAGCCAATCAGGAAATGCGCGCGAAGCGGCCCAGTTTTTCCACAAAGCGTTCCGGTTGCAGCCGCAAAACGAAGACTTCCAGAACAACCTCGTGCAAGCCTTGGTGGTTTCGGCGCAGCATGAAAAGGCCCAGAGCCTGATTGCAAAACTGATGCCCAAGCGTAGTGAGACATCCGAGCTGCTGTATTTACACGCCATGTCGCTGATGCAAAATGGAGACGGCGCTGCGGCACTGGATATGGTGGCAAAAACGATTGCGGCCAAACCCAACCATGCCAAGGCCCACAATCTGCGGGGCATGCTGCTGAGCGATCAGGGGCGGGATATTGAGGCAATCAACAGCTACCAGACCTCATTAGAGTTGGCACCGGACCGACCTGATACCTTGTCAAACATCAGCCTACCACTGTCGCGCGTTAATCGCGGTGACGAGGCCTTGGCCATGTTGGAGCGAGCAATTTCGATTAATCCAGCCCATTTGAATGCACTTCAGCGCTATGCGATTCAGTTGAACGAGGCAGGGCGGCAAGCCGAGGCAAAACAAACCTACCATGTGATTTTGGGGATTGTCCCCGATCACGCCGAGACCCTGTTTGACCTTAGCCTGATGCAATCAAGCGAGGAAAATGCGGCGCAGTTGCCTGCGATCAAAACAATCTTGTCCCAAGCGCCAAAAAATGCGCCCGCTAGGGTTCACTTGAATTTTGCACTGGCCAATATATTTTGGCAGCAGAAGGATTTTGAAAAAGCCGCCAAAGCGCTTGATATTGCAAATGCGCAAGAGGCACGTTTGCGCCCATTCGATGCTACAGTTGAAGATCAGCAAAAAGAAGCGATCTTAAGGCTGTTTGCAAAATCATCTGAACAGGCCGAAGCCACAAAGGCACCTGCCGCACCGTCCCCGATTTTTGTGATCGGTTTGCCCCGTTCAGGTACAACATTGGTTGAACAGATTATAACGGCCCATGAAAATGTCACCGGATTCGGCGAGTTGGCCAGTGCAGGGCGGCTTGCGGCTAAGGTTATTGAGGCGGGCACTGCATTCGAGCCTCAGGAATTCGCGACGCAATACAGGCAGGATCTACCCAACGTCGCGCAAAATAGCCCCAAATTTGTTGATAAAATGCCAGCCAATTATCGCTATGTCGGGCTTTTGGCACAGGCATTTCCCGATGCGCGGTTTGTTTGCCTAAAACGCGACCCACGCGATGTTGCCCTGTCGATGTGGCGCACTTATTTTTCCAGCCGCGGTATGGATTATACGTTTGATTTGGCGGCAATCGCCAAAGTTGCCAACGGTTTCGCTGAATATATGGACCACTGGCAGGACCTCTACGGCGACCGGATTTTAGAGATCAGATACGAGGGTATTGTCGAGGACATTGACGCCGCCAGCCGGACACTGGCGCAGTTTTGCGGGTTGGAATGGGTTGCTGCGATGGCCCGCCCTGATCAAAACACCTCGTTCGTGCGCACCGCAAGTCTAGCGCAGGTTCGTGAAGGGGTTCACACCCGCTCAATTGGCGGTTGGGCACGAATGGCAGACCAGTTGGAGCCATTTATCCAAGGCCTCGACAAGACCTATTGGCCGGATTTGGACTAAAGATCGATCTCGATCACGCCGTCCTTATCGGCGGCACGAGATTGGCACAGAATCATCGCGCCTTGGCGGTCTTTGTTGGACAGCACAAAGTCTCGGTGTTCAACATCACCCGAAATCAGGCTGCATTTGCAAACCCCGCATAACCCGTCTGAACATTTCACATCCACTTGAATACCTGCCGCCAGCAAGGCATCCGTCGCATGCTCGTCCGCTTTTACCGGCACCTCCGTTCCGCTTTTCGTTAAGCGCAAAGTAAACGCATGGTTCTCGTATTCGGGCAGTTCGGGCGTCGTGAAATATTCCAGATGGCGGGACTCTTCAGGAAATCCGCCATCGGTTGCGGCCTCGATCACCGACTGCATGTAGGCTTCTGGCCCGCAGGTGTAGACATGGCTGCCTTTGGCGTATTTCAGCAGGGCGGGCAGATCAGCGCGACTGTTTTGGTCTGAAAAATGCAGGTGCACGCGGTCTGCCCAAGGCACATTGGCCAAATCATCCAGAAATCCGGCCCCATTGCGGGTTGAGGCACTGTAATGCAGCGCGAAATTCGCCCCGATTGCGTGTAAGCGGTGCGCCATAGCGATCATCGGAGTCACCCCAATGCCACCGCCCATCAAGTGCGTGAACTTGGCGGTCTCATCCAGTCCAAAGTGGTTGATCGGCTTGGAGATAAACACGCGCCGCCCTTCGATGAAAATCCGGTGCATCAGCGCAGAACCACCACGCCCCTGATCCTCGCGCAGCACCGCGATTTGGTACTTGCTGGGGTCAGCCGGATCACCCGACAACGAGTATTGCCGGAAAAACTCGGGTGCGACCACCACATCAATATGTCCGCCGGCGCTGGCGGGCGGTAGGGGGCTGCCATCGGGCAGGGCGAATTCGTATTTGGTGACCAGATCGGTCATTGCTTCGGCCTTGGTGATCACCACTTGCATGACGGGGGCATCACCTATGTCGGTGGAATAAACATGTTCCGGCGGCACACCTGCGGCGCGGCGGCGTTTGTATTCGGAGGCGGAAATCATATCCTGATGGGCCGCAATCCCTGCCTCGCGGTCCATCGGGAAGGGCCAGTTAAACGGCGGTGGCGCAATTGGGGCGGGATAAACTGCAAGGGTTTGATCCTCGGGCTTCAAATTGATCCCGGTCTGCAATTCGCGGGCGTTGACGGGGTGTTTGGTGGGCATGAACGGCCCGTCATTCTCCATCTCCAAATCCCACCACCATTTTTTCACCGGATTGATGCCGCCATTGCCCAGAACATCATCCAGTTTGGCCAAGCCGCGCGCGGTGGAGGGCAAGTGCATGGCGGCCCAGCGAAACGGGCGCTCGGCGAACAGCCCTTCCAAATTCCAAGGGCAGGTCTTCATACAGCGCCCACACATCGCACCGTTCTTTTGACCAACCCGATAGGTTGTGCATTTCTGGCTGTCGGATTTCCAGATCTCGTAGCCGTTGAACATGCGTTTGGGGCCAGCGGTGATCGCGCCCGAGGGGCATTCGCGGGCGCATTTGTTGCACGACTCGCAAAATTTTTGCAGCCCAAAATCAATTGGTTGATCATGTTGCATAGGCATATCGGTGGTGATCACGCCAGATTTCAGGCGGGGTCCAAGGAACGGGTTCAGGATCACTTCGCCAATGCGCGATAATTCCCCAAGGCCCGCCAGTAGCAATAAGGGCGGTTGCAACACTTCCTCGTCCACCACGGAATGCACCCGCGCCCCGTAACCCAGTCGGCGAATGTGCTCCGCAACCACGCCCCCAAGCAAGGAAAACCGCAAGTAAGCCCGCATGGATTGAGCGCAAGCGATCCAGTCATCGCCCGAAGCCCCCTCCATGGTTTCATGGCCCTGATCAATGATCATTGAAATGGCGTTTTTATGATAGGGTGTGATCGGCTGACCTGCTGAATCATGGCTGTAGTAGGCATAGTCAGGGCAGTCGGACAGCCCCACGGCGTCGGCCCCTAAATAATAGAGCGCGGCCTTGATGTTGGCGGCGTTTTTGGCGGTGTCAGAGGTGCTGGGATGCGGGGTGCTGGCGGGCGTCCCGTCCTGCAACAGGATGAACGCGCCCAATGAAGGGCGAAACGCATAAGAGGCGGCGGATTTGCGCACGTAATTGCCGTTGGTGGCGGCAATTTGCGTCGCGCGGCCAAGATCGCCAAACAGGGCGCGGGCAAACATATTGGCGCGTTTGGGGGTGCGCGGCACGTTCGGCGCATCTATATAGGTGGTCGGGGTCGGCTTGCGTTTGAGGGTTTCAAACGGGTGCGAGCCGTCTTTGAAATTTCGATTCCGGTAAGGGTCGCGGTTGCGGGCCGATTTGGCGCTCTGGCCCGTGCCGTGCCGATAGGCAAAGCTGCCATTCTGCCCTGTGGCAAGCGGGGTGTCCGGCGTCATCGGCAGGGTGGTGGTGACAATGGCCACGTTAAAGTCGCTGCCGACAAAGGGGTTGGCGACTTGGCCATCCTCAACAGTGGCAAGGCCAGCCTGAACCGTCAGGTGATCAAGATGCACGTCGGTTGCAGCCAATGTGTGGGCGCGGGCCTCAAACCCCAATAGACGGATGTAGCTGGCCATGGTCACGGCAGTTTCAGCCCCGCGCAGACAAGCGCGATGTGATTGAGCGTCCTGTATCCAGTCGCATCCTGGCTCATCAATATTTGGCGCACGGGCGTGGTCATACAGAAATACCATAGCGTGGGTGTGGTGACGACAATTGGTTGGCGGTGCCTGCATCGCCTCGCGCAGGCCGGCCATGATAACATCAATTCCTGCTGCTAACGTCTTGACTTGCATTGTTTTGATTTTGTTCGCCAGGCGCGTTACGTCACGATTCACGATGGCCGTGTCCAGCCACGCAGCTGTTGGAACCTCACAAATCCCGACCATTGCCGCATCACAGAAATAGCCGAATGATTTCAGATGATTGGAACGTTCTGTTAGATCATCTGGAATGATAGCACGCTCGGCTTTCACCAGCCCATCACGAGTGGCATCCAGCATGGCCTGATACTCTTGCATCGCATTGACGATACTTGTTGGGTCATCAGGGCGTCGGAATGTCAGGCCAATTTGTGGGCCAAGGCTCTCGACTCCAGATGCTGTTGGCACTCGTTTCAAGTCCTCCAGAGGATAGGGGCCAAGGTGCACGGGACGATTTTTATAAGACCGAAATTTAGTCATTATAACCTCGTTAACGCTGCGTCTTCACCCAGACGCATTTTGGCCATCAGGCGGCGCAGCTCATGGGTTTCAGAGCTGCTCAGCTTATCGCTCCAGTGTTGTGCATTGGCGCGGGCCATCGGAGTGGCGTTTGCCAGAAAATCGCGGCCCATATCGGTCAAGCTAACCAGCGTAGTGCGCCCATCCTCCTTGCCGACCCCACGCGCGATCATGCCGGCAGTCTCCATCTGACGCAGTGCCCGTGACGTGGCGGTGCGGTCAATGCCGACAAAACTGGCAATGTCCGAGGGGTTGATCAAGGCCTCGACCTCGACGGCCAGCAGAATGCACCAGGTAATTCGCGTCAGGCCCAGCGTTTTTAACTGCTCCTCGAACCGGCGTTCCTGGAGGCGCGAGGTCAGGGACATCTGATAGCCCAATGACTGGTGTAGGCGGTATTTTTGATCCGTGGTCATAGTTAACACTGTCAATTAGTTGCGCCCATGTCAATTCCTGTTGCCAATGCGATTGCACACGGGCAGGGTGCGGGGAAATTGGCAAGGAGAGCGCGCATGTCACAGATAAAAGCAGTGTTGTTTGACAAGGATGGAACCTTGTTTGACTTTTACGCAACTTGGGGTGTGTGGGCCAAAACCCTGTTGCTGGAAGAATCCGCTGGCAACGCTGCTTTGGCAGCGCGCATGGGGGCGGCGATTGGCTATGATTATGAGACCGAGAAATTCGCCAAGGATTCAATGGTGATCTTTGATACGCCACCGGACATTGCAGTGGCATTGTTACCCTTCTTTGAGGGGGAAACCGTTGAGGAGCTGACGGACCGTTTGAATGCTGCGGCCGCCAAGGTGCCGATGGTTGAGGCAGTGCCGTTGATCCCGTTCCTGTTGGAGTTAGAAGCACGCGGGTTGAAGCTGGGCGTGGCGACCAATGATGGCGAAATGCCTGCACGGGCGCATTTGGCGGCCTCGGGCATCGCGGGCATGTTTGATTTCATCGTTGGATCGGACAGCGGTTTTGGTGGCAAACCAGCACCGGGAATGCAAAACGCCTTTGCGGCCCATTTGGGGTTGGAGGGCGGGGCCATCGCAATGGTCGGTGACAGCGCACATGATTTGGTCGCGGGACGTGCGGCGGGGATGGTAACGGTTGCGGTGCTGACGGGGGTGGCCGAGCATGACGAGCTGGCCCCCTATGCCGACGTGGTGTTGCCCGATATCGGACATTTGGCGGCGTGGCTTTAGGGACGAACAGGGAAACCTCGATCAGCCCAAAGTTTAAATAAATGCCGTAGAACGTTCCAGAAAAGTATACAAACCTGAACGCGTTTGCGCCAAAACTCTCTTTGTTAATGGCAGGGTTTAGGCATGTGATGTAGATGCACAGATCAAATTCCATGCGTGGAATGCTTCAGATTACCGTGCCAGTGACCATATCTAATCCGCCTGTCACACCGGTTCAGCCACGTGTGATGGGCGCTGATCGTCTACTTTGCCACGGACGCCGAAGCGCTGCCCACAGCACTACGCGCCCTGTTGACCGAAACCGCAGGGGTCAGCCTGATCAGGCCGGGCTTGCTGGTTGCATGCACGCTTGGGACGGACCGTTTCGAGCTGCGCCAAACCCGCGTGCCCGTCTTACAGCTCCTTACCAAAGACACCCTGCCCAGCCGACGATCTTCTATCCTTGAACCCAGATCGCGTGGCCGTAACGTTGACGGTGGCCAACACAGGCGACCGACCGGTGCAGGTCGGCCCGCACTGCCATTTCGCGGAATCCAACCCCACCTTGGAGTTCGAGCGCGACGCCGCACGCGGCTGCCGTCTGGATATTGCCGCAGGCGCGGCGGTTCGAGTCAGGCCAACGCCGCGAGGTTTGGCTGATCCCGATGGCAGGCAAGTGATGTGTGTTCGGACTTAATGGGGAAGTGATGGAGGCGTTGTGAGCTACAAACCGAAATAAATGGCTGCAACAGCAGCAATAAACGAGAGGCCAAGCCCAATGGCGTTCAAGTAAAGTATCAAATTTTGCATTGTTGGTTCCTAATTATTTGCCCAATTTTTTGGGTAGTAATTCTACCCCTAGAGGAGCAACATTTTCACCGACGAGCAAGAGGCCGGAGTGGCGCTTGATAAGTGGTCAAGAGAACACCCCACTGCGAAGAGCTGTAAACGGTTGGAATGGAAAGAAAGAAAATGGAGAATAATATTGTCGGATCAACACCCATAATCCAACAAGCGTTGAAATCATTGGTAAGTTTTGGAAACCCAAAAAAATCCAACCGAGGTTTCAATGCACAGCAATTATTTGTTTTACACCTAAAACAGCACTGAAGGACGAATTATGCCCACTAAAATCAACCACGCCGTGTTTGCCACCATGTTTGGCCCCACCACGAGCGCCCGTGTGCGGCTCGCCGACATCGACCTGATTGTCGAGGCCGAACGTGAGCTGACCGCCGAGCTGGCGGGCGGTGACGCCGTGGCTTACGGCGAAGAAGGGAAATTCGGCGGCGGCAAGGTGACCCGCGATGGCATGGGCCAATCCCAGGTGACGCGGACTGCGGGGCCGGTCGATACCGTCATCACCAACGCGCTGTGCGTTCACGGCACAAACCTGAAAACTGTGCTTTGCAAGGTCGATGGCTAAATTGCTAATGTCGGTCATGGATGCTTCCTTTCATTCTCACAGACTTCCAACAAAGCCAGTCTGGCATATTGCGATGCCGTTGTGGGAGGGAGCATCCACCCCATCTAATCTTGTTCCCTATGAAGGAGTTTCGCGTGATGTAGTGTTGCGCGACAGCACTATGATGCGACCCAATCTGCCTGCGGCGTGCGCAAGGTGATTAGCTATCTCGCTGGAATGGGCGGTGTAACGCTAGCCAACAAGACTGCATGAGGTCTGTGCAGGGGGCACCCTCTCCACGGGGGGCATCAGGAAAGAGGTTTAAGATCACAAGTCGCGCTGTCGTGGGCAAATTCGACATTACCTAGGGCCTCTCGAGTCCGCTGTTTGGGAGCAAATAGGTAGGCTTGCTATATGCGTTGCTGAAAGCTACGAAAAGTGGCAAGGCAGGTGCCTTATCTTTGGGAGAAGACATAAAATGAAACGCAACACCGCAACAACACTGTTAACCGCTGCATTCTTAGCCACCGCATCGGTCACGCCACTCATGGCACAATCGCTCGAGCATTGGGGATCTTCTGATTATTGGGATGTGATGATTGACCCGTCCTTGGGCAACGGTTGTTTGATTCAGTCCGAGTTTGAAGATGGCTCGGTTGTGCGCATCGGATTTGATCGCACGCAGGGCGGCGGCTATGTCACTGCGTTTAACGCGGCGTGGGGCGACATTGAAGAGAACGAAACTTATCCGGTTATATTTGCGCTGGATGGCCAAGATTATGACGCGGACGCCCGCGGTATGTATCTGAACGACGTACCGGGTGCCGATATCGCGTTTGACAACCCCGATTTCCTGTTCGATCTGGCGCAAAAATACACTATGACGCTCTATACCGAGAACGGTGAAGTTATGTCGATTGACCTGACTGGCAGCTACAAAGCGCTGGAAGCGGCAATGGAATGCCAAGAAGAGATGGGCTGAGTTAGAGCCTGATCCGAATTCGAAACGGGCAAATTGACGAAAGCAGAATTAAAAAGGGGCAGACCTAGGATTGCCCCTTGTGCGTTACGGTGCGAATGGCTTTGATCACGCAATCATGGCTTTCCTATAAACGCTAATCCGCGTCGGCGATCCCTTGTGCGCGCAACCGAGCGCGACGAGATCGGTAAGACGGCAGCACAATCAACAGCACTGCAATGCCAAGCAGTCCCAACGTCATCGGGCGTTCTATAATGAAACTGATACCATCATAGAGCTGCATCGAGCGCGAGAAATTGTCTTCTAGCATCGAGCCCAGAATGAATCCGATCAACAGGGGTGCCAATGGATAGTCGGCAAACCTCAAAATCGTCGCTGCGATGCCCAAACCGACGAGCAGTAAAAGCTCGGTTGCGTTGTTTTGGCCGATATAGGCCCCCATCAGGGTGAAAAACAGGATGAACGGGATCAGGTAGTTGCGCGGCACGGCCAGAACCTTGGCGATATAGGGGATCAGTGGCAGGTTCAGCACCAGCAGGACCAGATTGCCGATATACATGGAAATGATTACTGCCCAAAATATATCGGGCTGGTCAATCATCAGACGCGGGCCAGGGGATACATTCAGGGCAATCAGTGCGCCCAGCAGTATCGCGGTTGTGCCTGAGCCGGGAATGCCCAGTGTCAGCAACGGCACGAATGATCCGGTACAGGCGGCGTTATTTGCGGCCTCCGGTGCGGCGAGACCTTTGATCGAACCCTTGCCAAACTCGTCCTGTTCCTCTTTTGGCGCGATGTTGCGCTCAACCGCGTAGCCCAAGAACGACGCGATTGTGGCCCCGGCACCGGGCAGCACACCAATCAAGAAACCCTGAATGGATTGCCGACCGATCACAGGGGCAATTTGCTTGGCCTCGGCGCGGGTGATCCGAAGGTCCTTGATTTCACCGCCGCCGTTTTCTGTGTTGGAACGGGCGGGATCAAGCACGAGGTAGAGTGCTTCGGGCAAAGCGAACATCGCCATTGCCAGCGTGATGAACCCAAAGCCCGATTGCAGATCCATAATCCCCATCGTGAAGCGGGGCGCGTTGAACAATGCGCCCTCGCCAACGGTCGCAAGGATCAGGCCAAGGAATGTCATCAACATTGCCTTGGCCACTTGACCAGTTCCGGCAAACGCGGCGATTGCCGAAAGGCCGACGACCATCAGCGCGAAGTATTCAGCCGAGTGAAACAGCAAGGCCACGGTCGCAAGGGCAGGGGCAAAGATCATCAACAATACCGCGCCAATCGTACCCCCCGTGAAAGACGAAATCGCCGCAACGGTCAGCGCTTTGCCAGCCTTGCCTTGGCGGGCCAGCGGGTAGCCATCAAAGCTGGTGGCGACGGTCGAAGCGACCCCCGGTGCATTGATCAAAATGGACGATGTTGAGCCTCCGAAAATAGCGCCGTAATAGACCCCCGCCAACAGGATAAGGGCGGCGGACGGATCACCGATGCTTATGGCAACCGGGATCATGATTGAAATGATCGACATCGGGCCAAGGCCCGGCAGCATACCAATAAACGTCCCGATTAGGCAGCCGCCGATCACCATCAGGATGTTGGTTAGGGAGAATGCGGTCGATAGACCAATCAGCAAACCTTCTAGCATGACGAATTCCTATCCGAGAAAAAATGGCCAAGGGCGCAGGAATATGCCAAGCACTTCTTGCACGAGATACCAGACTGTGCCGGTCGCGATCAGCGCAACGGGCACGAGAACGGTGAGTTTTCGTTCGCCTAATAGGACGGCTCCCAGCACCAGAAAACCCGTGGTCGAAAACAGAAACCCTGCGGGCCGGAGCAAAAGAGCATAGGCGACCATCAGCCCGAGAAGCGCTGCGGCCTGACCGATCTTGTAATCTTGTAAGCGTTTGTAGTTGATTTCGCCGGGTTTTATCAGGCCGGAGCTTTTCTCAAACCCAAGTAGAATCGACAGTGAGGCGATGATTGCCAGAACGGACAGAACCTTTGGAAAGGTGCTCGGCCAGACCGGATTTTTCTTCATAAAAGGCGCAAGGGCATCGTCCATGGTAAAGAACGCGGTGTAGCCATAAGTCAGGCAGATAAGCAGAATGATCAGTGCGATCCAGCGATCCAGTGCCATAGTTCCCTCCCAGATTTTATGCGGATGGCGCACCCAAAGGTGTTCTCAGGTGCGCCAGTGTTTCATAGCTTAGAGAAAGCCAAGTTCTTTCATCAGATCACCGATGACTTTTTCCTGACCCTCTAGGAACGTTTTAAAGTCATCACCGGAATTGTGGATGTTGACCCAACCGTTGCGCGCACGAACGGCCTCCCACTCGGGCGTCTCGTACATCTTGGTGATCGCGTCCTGATAGGCAGCCAGTTTGTCGGCAGACAGGCCAGGAGGGCCAAAGAAACCGCGCCAGTTCACGAACGTTGTGTCGATGCCTTGTTCCTGCATGGTCGGTGCATCTGCAAAAGCTGAAACACGCTCGTCCGCGGTGACGCCAATGATTTTGACCTCACCAGCATTCGCCAGATCAACCGCTTCCGAGAACCCCGTCGACAGGGCTGCGATCTCGCCTGATAGCAATGCCGCCATGGCTTTGCCGCCAGCGTCATATGGAATGTATTTCACAGCCGTTGGGTCTTCGCCCGCAGCTTTCATAACCATCGCCACCACAAGGTGGTCCATACCACCGGGCACCGAGCCACCGCCAATGGCCGTGCCGCGCATGTCCGCCTTATAGGCAGCAACCAGATCAGCCATCGAGTTAAGCGGGCTGTCTTTACCTACAACAATCGCCGCGTAATCGCCGATTGTACCCGAGACCAATGTCAGGTCACGAAAATTATGCGGGAACACGCCCGTCAGCGAGCGAATAACGATCGGTGTTGAATTCACCATCAAAGTGCCATGCTGGCTGTCTGCGTTTTCGATCAGATAGCCGATGGCCTTTCCGCCACCGCCGCCTGACATGTTTTCATAGGATGCCGTGCCAACCAGACCCGAAGCCATCAGGGCTTCGCCTGTGCCACGCGCTGTTCCGTCCCAGCCGCCGCCAGCGCCGCCTGGAATCAAAAAGTGGATGCTATCGACGACCTGTTCGCCAGAAAATACCGGTGCTCCGAAGCCGAACGTGACGGCCGCCGCCGCCATCATGGCCCGGCGGGTCATGGTAAATTTTGTCATTGTGTCCTCCCATTTGACATATGCGGGCATTTCCGCCCATGACTGAATAGAACACGTAAAACTGTCACAAACCTGACATGGCATCAGATGCAGAAATGAAAGGACGCAATGCGGTTTCTTCTGGTTGAAGATAACGAAAACCTGGCCAAAGCAATCGTTGACCGTTTGCAATTGGACGGTCATGTCGTTGACCATGCGCCTGACATTTCGATGGCCGAGGGGTTCACCTCAACAACCGATTACGACTTGATTTTATTGGATATTGGGCTGCCGGATGGGGATGGCCGGGACTTTTTGAAAGCTCAAAGACGCCGTCAGCTTGAAACACCTGTGATCATCCTGACGGCGCGATCCGAGGTTTCAGATCGGGTTCGTGTTTTAGACCTTGGGGCCGACGATTACATTACAAAACCGTTTGATTTTTCCGAGTTCGAGGCGCGATGTCGCGCTGTCCTCAGACGCAAATCAAGTGGCAGAACCAATGTCAAAAGAATCGGCAATCTGTCGTTTGACCCGCTTTCGGGCACCTTGGACATCGACGATCAGCGGGTGATCTTGCGAAACAAGGAACTGCGTCTTCTCGAAATTCTAATATCTGCACCGAACATCGTTTTCTCCAAAGGTAAACTTCTGGACCGATTGTTTTCCTATGAAGACGACGTTTCCGAAAATGCAATTGAGGTCTATATCGGGCGTTTGCGCAAACATCTGACAAAGTCGCCGGTCGAAATAACCACAGTGCGGGGGTTGGGGTACAGGTTGTCGATCTCATGACCGAACAGGTCGCCATACGCGGTTCAATTCGACGGCGCCTCACCATACAATTGGTGGGAAGTGCGGCCCTGTTGGCGGTCATCCTATACTTGCTTGTGCAGAATTTTGCGCGACAAGTGGCCGAGGAATCGCAGGACAGCATTTTGATCGCCTCGGCCACCTCGATTCTGGACTCTGCCAGTTTTCAATCAGGTGAAATCCTTGTCGACATACCTTATGCTGCCCTGTCGATGCTTGGAAACGTCAGTGACGACCGGGTGTTCTACCGCGTCCTATCAGATGATAAATTGCTGACTGGCTATGGTGATTTGCCGGATGTTGCAGGGCCAATTGAACCATCATCAAAACATCTGATCACGGCACAGTATCAGGGGGATTCCATTCGTATGGTTTCAGATTCGCGTTACCTCGCGTCTGAAAACCATCGCGTCTTGATCACTGTGTCAGTCGCCCAGACACGACGGGGGCAGCTTGAAACCCTTGCCAGAATTTCGCGCACCGCAGTGGTTTTTGGCGTCGGTTTCTTCGTTGTCGCGGCTGTTTTGGCCTTGCTCGCTGGTCAATCCAGTATCCGTCCACTTATGAACCTGTCCGGTGCCGTTTCCAGACGCGGGCCAAAAGATCTTCGCCCTGTCAGCTCCCCCGTGCCGCGCGAAATGGTTCCGCTCGTGTCGTCCCTGAATGGTTTCATAGAACGGCTGCGTCATTCCCTAACACGGTCCGAGGATTTTATCGCAGAAGCTGCCCACCGGATACGCACCCCGCTCGCCACAGTGCGCGCGCAGGCTGAAGTTGCGCTCAGACGTGTGGAGCGGCCCGAAAACCGGCAATCTTTGAAGGAAATGATCCGCGCTATTGATGAAAGTTCACGCGCCGCCGGGCAGTTGTTGGATCACGCGATGGTGACGTTCCGAACCGACCATCTGGAAACCGAAAAACTTGATTTCAACGCTCTGGTCAAAGATATTGTAGAACGGCTGCAACCACTCGCCAGCATGAAGGACATCGACCTAGAGTTCGTTCCTGCAACCGCCGCGACCGTCTTCGGTGATGAAATCCTGATCCAAAGCGCCCTGCGCAATATTCTGGACAACGCCATCAAATATTCGCCTGCTGAAACAGTGGTTGAGATCATCCTTTCGAAACGCAACAAGGGGACCGAATTGACAATCTCGGATCAAGGATACGGCTTTCCCGACGGTGACACAGATCAGCTGACCACAAGGTTTGTGCGCGGCAACAATGTTGCGTCAACCGTGGGGTCCGGCCTTGGGCTGACCATCGCCAAAGAGGTCGTTGAGGCACATGGTGGCACTCTTCATTTATCCAACAACCAAGAAGGCAGTGGTGCATGCATATCCCTCATTTTCCCACACTGATCGCGTCTCTCCTATTGGCAACAATGGCTGCCGCGTTTGAGATTGAAGACCAGAAGACCTTTGCGGTTGAGGGCACAACCGAAGTTCTCAGGATTATTTCGACAACCGATACAGCTCTTTTCACACCGCTGGTTTTGGCGTTCCAGAAAACCCATCCCACCATTGAAATCCGCTACACAACAGCCAGCAGCGCCGAATTGATGAAGGCGATTTATTTTGAACATGTCGCGTTCGATATTGCCCTGTCGTCGGCCATGGATTTGCAGACCAAACTTGCAAATGACGGGTTCACACAATCCTATACATCGCCAGCAACAGCGTTGTTGCCCGAGTGGGGAAATTGGCGTGACAGTGTTTTTGCGTTCACTCAAGAGCCTGCCGCAATTGTCTTAAACAATCACGCTTTTGAGGGATTGCCGATCCCCAAAACACGGCAGGATTTAATAACGGTGCTCCGCAACCACCCGGGCCGATTTAAAGGACGGGTTGGAACCTACGATGTTCGCGTGAGTGGGTTGGGATATATGTTCGCCACGCAGGACGCCAGAACATCCGAAACGTTTTGGCGTCTGACTGAAGTTATGGGAATTTTGAACGCACAACTCTATTGTTGTTCCTCAAACATGATCGAGGACGTCAGCTCCGGAAAAATCGCAGTGGCCTACAATGTCCTTGGCTCCTACGCGAGCGCACGAAAAGACCTAGCGGGGACATTTCAGATCATAACGCCCGAAGATTTCACAACCATGATGCTTCGCACAATCGTTATTCCCAAAACCGCCCAAAACACATCCGCCGCGCAACTGTTCACCGACTACTTAATCCGATCCGCGTGGCTGGACGATGACACGGACGATTATCCGTTTCCAAAAATATTGCCAGAAAGCATCGCATTCAGGCCAATAAAGCTTGGTCCTGGATTGTTGGTTTTTCTGGATGATCTGAAAAGGCGGCGGTTTTTAGGCGAATGGACGGATGCTATCGTTCAGCCTTAATGGCGGATAGGGTTTGAATTCTGGCTACATCTGCATCACTTGCGCCACTTCCAAGGTGCCGTCGGTGTCCAGAAACGGGCAGGCCTTGGCGATTTCCAGCGCCGCATCCATATCCTCGGCACGCACAACAGAAAACCCCGACATCGGGTTGTCGCCGCCATCAATGGACACGCCACCAGCGCTGACAATGCGTGATTTTCCAAGCGGGGTGCCGGGGTTGACCGCATTCTCCCCCAGATCAGCAATCCATTGTTGCCATTTGGCCATATGGGCCGCCCCTTCTTCTTTGGTCGCGGGTGGGTTGCCGCCTTTGTAGGCGATTATGTAATCGGGCATCGCGTTTTCTTTTCAACCTGTTGGGTGCGGGCTTGGATCATGGATCAAACATAAAACCGACGCCAGCAGTGATTTGCGACACTTATTGTCGCTAATGATCATCCCTGCATCTTGGCAATGTTGCCACCATAAGTCCAAGCAAAAGAGGTATGACATGGCTGATACATCAAACGGTAAGCGCAGATCAGGTGGGCGCGCAGGCAATGCACGGCGCACATCAAAAGCAGTTGAGCAGATGCCGTGGCGATTGCCGGTGAACACAGATCGCCCGACCGAACCGCTAGACGGTGACGGGGTTGCGGCCATTCACGACGGAGCCATGCGGATCCTGGAAGAGATCGGCATCGAGTTTTTGCATGATGAATCGCTGAAAATCCTGAAGCAAGCAGGCTGCACGGTGAACGGTACCAATGTGCGGATGGGCCGTGATTTTGTGATGGAGATGATTGGGAAAGCCCCGTCAAGTTTCACCATCACCCCCCGCAATCCTGAACGCGAGGTCATTTTGGGGGACGGACATATCCTGTTTGGCTCGGTCTCGTCGCCACCCAACTATTGGGACATGGAGATCGGCAAAAAGGTATCGGGCACCCATGCCCATTGTACCAGCATGATAAAGCTGTCGCAGTATTTCAACTGCATCCACATGATCGGCGGCTACCCGGTAGAGCCGATCGATATTCATCCCAGCATCCGCCACTTGGATGTTTTGTTCGATAAACTGACCCTGACCGACAAGGTCGGCCATGCCTATTGTCTGGGGGCAGGGCGGGTTGACGATGTGATGGAAATGATCCGCATCGCAGGCGGGTTGAGCCATGAAGAATTTGAGGCCAAGCCGCGGATGTTCACCAACATCAACTCGACGTCGCCTCTGAAACATGACGACCTGATGCTGGATGGCTGGATTCGCCACGTCCGCCGTGGTCAGGCCGCAATCGTGACACCGTTCACATTGGCGGGCGCAATGGCACCGGTGACGATGGCTGGGGCCGTAGCACAATCGCTGGCCGAGGGGCTATCGGTGATCGCCATGGCGCAATACATACGCCCCGGTGCTCCCTGTGGCATCGGTACGTTCACCTCAAACGTCGATATGAAATCCGGCGCACCGGCCTTTGGCACCCCCGAATACATGCGGGCCACGCAAATGACCGGTCAGATGGCGCGGTTTTACGGGCTACCGCTGCGCTCTAGCGGGGTCTGTGCTGCCAATGTGCCGGACGGACAAGCGATGTGGGAAACATCAAACAGCCTGTGGGCAGCCGTGCAATCGGGCAGCAATATGGTCTATCACGCGGCCGGTTGGCTTGAGGGTGGATTGATCGCCAGCCCCGAAAAATTCATCATGGATTGCGAGGTGCTACAACAAATTCAACGCTATATGGAGCCGCAGATCATCGCCACTACGCCGGATGACATTGCGGTTGAAGCGATCCGCGAGGTTGGCCCCGAGGGGCATTTCTTTGGCATCCAGCACACGCAGGATCGATATGAGGAGGCGTTTTACCAGCCGTTCCTTTCGGATTGGCGCAACTATGAGGCCTGGGAGTTGGCGGGGGGGATTTGGACTGCGCAGCGTGCACATCACAAGTTCAAGGAAATCATTAACGAATTTGTTGCCCCGCCGATGCAGGATGCGATCCGTGAGGAGCTGTCCGATTTCGTGGCCCGTCGCAAATCCGAAGGCGGTGTGCCGACAGATTTCTAGAGCGGCAGAGATAGACTGTATTTTAAGCAATTGGGTTTTGGGAATTCGGGGTTTGTTAACTGCGGGCACATAGCGTTCATTCAAATCAAAAGGATGGGATGAATGCACGGGTTGATAAACCGCTCACTTGAAGGTTTCTTGAGCGACACCTACGGCGCTTGCGTTTGGCAGGATGTGGCCGAGGGCGCAGGCTTGGGATTTGAGCACTTTGAATCAATGTTCGAATATGAGGATTGGTTGACATATGCTGTGCTCGAGACCGCGGCAGTGCGGCTCACCAAATCTCCTGACACAATACTGGAGGATTTGGGCACCTATCTGGTCTCTAGTCCCAATGTAAAATCCTTGCGCCGTTTGTTGCGGTTCGGCGGGGTCACATTTGTTGATTTCCTGCACTCGCTGGATGACCTGTATGACCGCGCCAAATTAGCTGTGCCCGAGTTGGAGTTGCCGAAATTCAACTTGTTGGAGGATGGCAAGGCGGGCAGTTTTAAGGTGGTCTGCGTTGGTCCGCATAACGGGTTTGGGCGGGCAATGTTAGGGGTGTTACGGGCGATGGCGGATGATTATGGCGCACTGGTGTTTATGGAATATCATGGCGCGGGTGATGGGATTGAGGAAATATCCATTACACTGGTCCAGAGCAGTTTTGCGGATGGACGGGATTTTTGCTTGGCCAGCCCAGACGGAGGTGGCGTATAATGGAGAAATTATGTGTGACATCCGCTTCATTGGCTCAGTTGTTGCCAATGCACCTGATTTTGACCCCAACCGGCGAAATATTGCAATGCGGACCTACGGTGAAAAAGCTTTTTGCTGATCGCGCTTTGTTGGGGCAGTCGTTCTTTGACTGCTTCGAAGTGAGCCGACCCTATAATATGGCGTCGGTGGCTGACATCATCGCGGCAAATGGAGCCAAATTGCACCTGTCTATGCGCAACCAGCATCAAACCACGCTAAAGGCCGTCGGGGTTGCGCTTGAGGGTCATGATGGCTTGTTGCTGGATATGTCCTTCGGGATTTCGGTGGTGGATACGATCCGGACCTATGATTTGACCATTGCAGATTTTGCGGCAACTGATCTTGCCGTCGAGATGCTCTATCTGATCGAGGCAAAATCAGCGGCGATGAATGAATCACATAAATTGAACGCCCGGCTGCAAGGGGCCAAGATTGCGGCCGAAGAACAAGCCTATACGGATACATTGACGGGACTGAAGAACCGGCGCGCAATGGATCATATGTTGTCGCGTTTCCTTACAGCGGGCGACGGATTTGGCCTGATGCAGGTCGATCTGGATTACTTTAAGGCGGTGAATGACACGATGGGCCACGCGGCTGGGGATCATGTGTTACTAGAGGTTGCCAGAATTCTGGTGGACGAAACCCGCGGTGATGATCTGGTGGCACGGGTTGGCGGGGATGAGTTTGTGTTGCTGTTCCACCGTCTGACCGACATTGAAAAACTAAACGATATTGCCAACCGCATTATTGAACGGATGGAGGTACCGATTAGTTTCAACGGCCAACAATGCCGTATTTCAACGAGCATCGGTACAACTGTTTCGGACTTTTACCCCGAGCCAGATATGGACAAAATGTTAAGCGATGCGGATTTGGCGCTTTATGCGTCCAAGAACAAGGGGCGGGCCTGCAATACGGTGTTCAGCACTGATTTGTTGCGACACGCCTCCTGAGTGGCCAGTGAGACGCGTGAAATTAGCCAGTAGGTATGAACCGAAAGGATCTGCCACGGGATTGCCTTAATGTTTGGTAAATGAACGCAATTTGGCCCGCTTTTGACATTGTTTGGCCGCGAATCTTTGGCAATTTCATCTTGAAACGAGACAACAATATTCGGAGAAGATGATGAACCTGTTTGCAACAATATCTTTCGACCAGATTGGTATGGCCTTCCTTACTGTCTTTGTAATCCGCGAGGCTATGGTCTACGCATTGCCAGATGATATCGCTGGTCCTGGTGGTCGGTTTATCGACACAGGTTGCGAGCAATAAGGTTAAAAAACATAGGGCTTTCGGTGAATTCCCGCGCCCTTCAAGAAGGCCCTTTTGGGGGTTTCTTTTATCAGCCAAAAACCTTGCAGATGGCATCGGTGACGATGCAGTGGGCCTATCGAAATATGATCATAGCGGTTTGCCGCTGTTCTAGAGCGGCAAAGGTCAGCTCACGGGGCTGTTCTTGGCGACCCAATGACAAATTTTTCGCGCAAAAATCCGAAGGCTGCTGTTGTCGACACGAAGAAAAACGAGCGCGGGCGGCCTGCCAAGGCGGTTGCTGATTGCCCAACTGCTCCACAGGGTGCGAAATTGTGTGTCTCCCCAAACTGGAAACCCAACATAAGAAGCTACCTCCAGGGTGCAATTGGTAACGCTAAGTTGCGGTTAATTGTTTAAATACAAATATTTATAGTGCGGGTGCATTGCGCCTTGTTGTTGTTCAAACTTATTGCTGACCATTGAATCAGGAGTAGGATATATGCCGAAAATTGCAAAGGAACTGACGGCCCACGGTGTCCAGATCAGCTCGCTCAATTTGAACCATGGAGTGGCGGGGCAGTTGCTCAAGAAGGTCAGATCGTCTCGGCTGATGCAAGCGCCAAGTCTATCATCTCTTGTGTTCCCTTCGAGAATTCCAAAGGACACGGGAAGCTGCTCCCATTTTGAGCCGAGCGACCGAACGCTTCGACTTGAAGTTTGTATTGATCAATCTCCGGGAAGCGGCGGCGTCGTACATCTTGACCGTCCTGATGCAACTCAACACTCGCTTCTCCAAAGGTGCGCGCGTTGAAAGCGGCGGTCAGGCGAATGAGCCCGGCTTCCCCATGAAATGTCATTTCCTGGAACAGGTTCATATGCGTGCCGACGTAGGCCGTGTAGGTGAAATCAGCAAATCGCGCACGAATGTCCGTGAAAACATCGACGCCGTTTTTCCAGCCGATGCGACTGGTCACCTCTTTTGGCTCCTGTCCTGTCACAAATCGGGTTGAACACATGACGTAGACCCCAATATCGCGCAATGCGCCGCCGCCAGTTTCAGGACGATTTCGGATGTTGTCTGTATCTTCGCGGCTATCAAACGAGAATATCCCGCTGACGTGAACCAGAGGGCCGATCCGGCCGGTTTGAATCAGTTCGCGTACATAGTGCCATTGTGGATGGTGAACGATCGTGAAGGCTTCGGCAGTTAACAGCCCGGTTCGGTCGCGGACTTGGATGAGCTGTTCAAATTCTTTGGCCTTCAGAGTGATCGGTTTTTCACACAGCCATGTTTTCCAGCCTCAAGCGCCTTTAGGGCCCATTCGACATGCAGGTGATTGGGCAAGGGGATATAGATCGCGTCTACTTCTGGATCCGCAATCAATGCCTCATAGGTCAGGGCAGAATGCACGAAATGGCGGCACCTTGTGCGCGGACCCCGTTGCCAGCGCCACAAGCCGAGCCCCTTCAGCCGCGTGAATGGCCGGCCCCATTTGTTGGAGCGCAAAATTTGCAGCGCCTAGAATGCCCCAGTTGATCGTGTTCGTCATTTTGGTTTCCCCTGATTTCTTCATTATTTGTTTGAACCACCTGCACCACTTTGATCAGCAGGTTTCGAAGTGTAATTAGGAAGGGTATTCAGCGCCGCTTTCGCATTTCGCAAAGGTCCGGTTGGACCCGTCACGTTTTCGTTCTGCTCCATGAATTCATTTAAGCGGGCTTTCGTTCGAAAGCCAACGGACTTTTCCAGCCTAACGCCGCGCGTTTGCGTCGAGGATTGTAACAGCCCTTGATGTATTCGAAGATTACCAGTCTCGTGTGCTAGGGCTACTGCCAGATAAGCGTCGCTTGGATGCTCACGGAGAATACGGTTTTCTTTAGAAACAACGACCGCATTCCGATATGTTTTGATCCACTTGTAGCGAAATTTGATCAATGCTTGATCATTTCCGGAATTGCACAGGCCAAATCACTTTGTTTACGCTGCACCGACGAAATGCGCATTGCATTTAGGCACCAATTGAATCTGTGGCAGGCATGTCATATGCCAACTCACGTTCAACATTTATCGCAGCCAATTGTGCGCCTTTGTACGGCTCCGATATTAGACAAGCATCCGATCTTCTGATGTTCTTTGTCTGGTGTTCTGATTTCCCTGAACGCGTTTTGGCAAGCAGCCTACGAACGAACCTTACGGTCAAGCATACGCGTGCAGGTGGGCCGTTCAATGCTTCGAACGGTGTTGGGGGCGGCCCGAAGATTTCAATCACAGACCGTCGCACGCCTTGCGACATCCTGTTGACCACCATCGGCCCAAGCGGCAATGATTCTGACAGGCAACCATTTGCGATAACAACTTCGTACCGGTCACAGGCGAAGTGAACCCATGTGATCGCATTTTTACCTTTCATATGCCGAATGCCAGGCAAAGCGGTAAGGGATTTTGCGGGTGCCAATGCCCCATTAGCGAATAACCGCGCCAACTGTCGATGTTCGCCCACCTTGATCCAATGTCATGACTTTGTCACCGGAGTTCAGTTTCTCGACAGGGCGCGCCTTACCGCCCATGGAATTACTGCATTATGATGAGTGGCCGCAGTAGGGAATGCAGTACGCGGCAAAGGATAATGGCAACTCAGGGCCAATATTGAAGCGCCTCTAAGGAGAGAGGCCCTCACAGTACTTGTTTTAATGTGAGACGGTGCACAGTCCTTGGCCAGCATTTTCATCGCTTAGACCGACTTATGTTTAGAGCGCAAGTGAGGGGGTGGGCGATCCGTTCAAATAAACAAAGAATGTAAAACAGCTGTTTATTTGAAAAAATGGTAGCCCGTACGAGAATCGAACTCGTCTTTCCAGGTTGAAAACCTGGCGTCCTAACCGATAGACGAACGGGCCACTCTGTGACGTGAGGCGTATCTAGGCAAACTGGGACGAGGGCGCAAGGGGGTAAATGCCTCTAAACCGTAATTTTTTAACAGTCGACTTAGGCGCGCGCCGCATCCTCAAGCCGCATTTGCACACGTGCCCGCCCGCCCCATGTGTTAATTTCCAAACGCCCCGCCAAATGAAACCGCGCCCCACCATGATTTGCAAGGGCTTGGCCCATCGCGCCATCATAGATGCCAAAGGCAATTGCCTCAATGCGCGCGCCCATCCCGTCGCCAAATGTCAGCTTCAGGTGGTTGTCGCCAATGCGTTTGGTAAAGTTAATTTCCACGTCGGGAAAGGCAAAGCGCGGGGCAGGGGCGCTGGCGCCGAACGGGCCTGCTTGTTCCAACTGCTCGATCAGCTCGATCGTGGCGGCCCCCGGCATCAACACACCATCAAGTTTCAGGTCGGCTGGACCAGCGTCACCAGCCCCCTGTCTGGCCAGTAATTCGCTCAGCCGCGCCATTGCGGGTTCAAGTTGATCACGCGCCACGGTGAGGCCCGCTGCCATCTTGTGACCGCCACCCTTTAGCAACAACCCCTCGGCCATCAGTCGTTGAATGGAGGCCCCCAGATCAACACCCGAGACCGAACGCCCCGATCCCTTGCCCTCGTCGCCGTCCAGTCCAATCACAATGGCGGGCCGATTGGTCGCCTCCTTCAAGCGAGAGGCCACAATGCCAACCACCCCCGGATGCCAGCCCTCCCCGGCCGCCCAGACCAAGGGGGCGTCCAGCCCGCGTTCCTCGGCCTGCGCGAGCGCAACATCACGCACGCTGGCCTCTACTTCGCGCCGTTCCGTGTTCAGCTCGTCCAGCCGATCCGCCATAGCGCGGGCCTCGTGTTCATTTGTGCAGGCCAGTAAACGTGCGCCCAGATCGGCTTGGCCAATCCGTCCACCCGCATTGATCCGTGGCCCCAGCATAAACCCGAGGTGATAGGTTGTCGGGGCGCTGTTCATCCGCGCCACATCGCCCAAGGCCACAAGACCAATGCGATTGCGCATCGCCATGACCTTTAGCCCTTGGCGCACAAGAGCGCGGTTGACGCCAGACAGGGGCGCAACATCGGCCACCGTGCCAAGCGCCACAAGGTCCAGCATCGAAACAAGGTCAGGTCCTTTTTGATCATTGCCGCGCATCTGCCGGTTGACCTCGACCAGCATCAAAAACACCACACCAGCGGCGCAAAGCTGCGCGTAATCGCCGGTTTCGTCTTGGCGGTTCGGGTTCACCACAGCCACGGCGTCGGGCAGGGTCTCGCCGCCCAAATGGTGATCCAGCACCACCACATCGGCCCCTTTGGCCGCTGCAATCGCCTCATGGCTGACAGTGCCACAATCGACGCAAACAATCAGCGCATGATCACGAGCCAGCATCTGCATAGCGGGGACATTGGGGCCGTATCCTTCGGTAATCCGGTCGGGAATATAAAGCGTCGCCTCGCGCCCCATCTGGCGCAACCAATCCAGCAGCAAGGCGGCGGATGTGCCGCCATCCACATCGTAATCGGCAAAGATGGCAATTTTTTCGCCTGCCTGTGCGGCGTGCAAGAAACGTGCGGCTGCGGGCTGCATGTCTTTGAGCGACAGCGGGTCGGGCAACAGGTCTTTGATGGTCGGGGTCAGAAAGGTTTCGGCGTCTTGGGAGATGACACCACGGCGCACAAGGATGCGGCACAGGGGGAGGGGCAGGTTGGTGTCTTGGGCCATGCCCTCGGCCAGTCTGTCGTCCCCTGCGGTCGGGCCAACCCAGAGCCGCCCCGTCAGTGAGGCCTCGACATTCAAAAACCCGCTCATTTGGTGGCACCGATGATGGCGTCGGTGGATTTGGCCGTGACAAATTCACCATGCAGATGGGCAACGGCGGTGTCGTGGATTTGCGCAGCGCTCAAAGGCGCACCAGCCTGCCACGACATGTCTGCATTGCTGGTGAAGGCGGCGCAGGCGTCATGGGCCAGCGTGACGCCAAAGCCCAAATTGGCGGCCATACGGGCGGTGGTTGAAACGCAATGTGGCGTTGTAAGCCCGCAGATCACCAGATCGGTAATGCCGCCTGCACATATTTGGGCCTCAAGATCGGTGTCAATGAAGGCGGAATTGACAGACTTCTCGATCACGGGTTCGCCTTGCGCTGGCTGAACCTCGGGTTTGAAATTGGCTCCAGCTTGGCCTGTTTCAAGCGGGCTCCCTGCTGTGGTGCTCAGATGGCGGACGTGGAACAGCGGCCAGCTTTGCGCTCGCCAATGGTTTAGCAGGCGCGCGGCGTTTGCTTCGGCCAGTGGGTTGTTGCGCGCGCCCCAGAACGGGCTGTCAAAGCCCGTCTGGATGTCGATCAAGATCAGCGCGCACACCATTTAGCTGGTTTTGATGCGGTAAGACATCCGCCGAACAGATCCGGTTTTAGAGCGCATCAGAATGGTTTCGGTGGTCAAAAATCCTGGTTCGCGCTTGATACCATGCACGATGGACCCGTCGGTCACACCGGTGGCGGCAAAAATCACGTCCTCAGTGACCAATTCGTCCCGTGAATAAATCCGGTTCAGATCGGTGATGCCAGCCTTTGCGGCGCGCCCCCTTTCGTCATCGTTGCGGAACATTAGGCGGCCATACATCTGCCCCCCCATGCATTTCAACGCGGCAGCGGCCAGAACACCTTCGGGTGCACCACCTGAGCCCATGTAGATGTCGATGCCAGTGGTTTCGCTTTCGGCACAGTGCATCACGCCCGCGACGTCCCCATCCGTGATCAAGCGGATGGCAGCGCCCGTTGTGCGCAGCTCTTCAATCATATCCTCATGGCGCGGGCGTTCCAGCACGCAAACGGTGATGTCGGACATGGCGCAACCCTTGGCGTCCGCCAATGCCTTAATGCGATCGGATGGTGACATATCAAGCGTCACCACGTCGGTGGCAAAGCCCGGCCCGATGGCCAGTTTGTCCATATAAACATCCGGTGCATGCAGCATCGAACCGCGTGGCCCCATCGCAATCACTGTCAGGGCGTTTGGCATGTCTTTTGCGGTCAAGGTGGTGCCCTCAAGCGGGTCTAGCGCGATGTCAACACCGGGGCCATTGCCGGTGCCGACTTCTTCGCCGATGAACAGCATCGGGGCCTCGTCACGTTCGCCTTCGCCAATCACGATCACACCGTTGATATCTAGCATGTTCAGCTGGGTGCGCATGGCGTCAACAGCGGCCTGGTCGGCAGCTTTTTCATCGCCACGGCCAACCAGTTTGGCCGAAGCCAATGCGGCGGCCTCAGAGACGCGGGCCAAGCCCAGCGATAACATACGGTCGTAAAATTCGGCTTCATTACTCATTTTGGGTGGTCCTCGATCTAAACAGTTTCAATTCTGATTGTGACGGGATCGGAGGCAACGACTCCGGTAGCCCCAAACCCTGTAATCGCGTCGTCCAATGCGGCGCGGGTTGTTTTGTGAGTGACGATCAACACAGGCGCGTTTGATGCCTCGTGGCTGTATTGGCGCATGCGGTCAACCGACACACCTGCCTCGCCAAGTGCGGTGGCAATTTTGGCCAAGGCACCCGGTTTGTCCTGAAGCGTCATGCGCAGGTAATAGGGCGCAGGGGCCGAGGATTTGGCGGCTTTTACTGTCTCCAGCATGTCTGCGGGCTGCCCAAAGGTCGACACCCGAATGCCGCGCGCAATGTCCAAAACGTCAGACATAACGGCCGAGGCGGTTGGACCTTCGCCGGCACCAGCGCCGCGCAGCACGATCTGGCCGACGTGGTCGCCCTCAAGCACCACCATATTTGTGCCGCCCTCAAGTTGGCCAAGCGGGCTGCCTGCGGGCACGAGGCAAGGCGACATGCTTTGTTCCAACCCACGGCCGGTCATTTGGGCCACGCCCAGCAGTTTAATCCGGTAGCCCATGTCGGCGGCTTGTTTGATGTCCTCAATGGTGATGCGCTCGATGCCTTCCAGTTCGACATCGTCAAAGGCAACCTTTGAGCCAAACGCAATCGAGGCCAGCAGGGCCAGCTTGTGCCCAGCATCAATACCACCAACGTCCAGCGTCGGGTCTGCTTCAAGGTAGCCCAATTGGTTGGCCTCCTCGAACACCTCGGCGTAGGGCAGGCCAGCGCTTTCCATCCGGGTCAGGATGTAGTTGCAGGTGCCGTTCATCACACCCATGACACGCTCGATCTGATTACCAGCCAAGCCTTCTGTCAGCGCCTTGACCACCGGAATGCCACCGGCAACAGCGGCCTCAAAACGGATCACGCGGCCCGCGGCCTCGGCGGCGACGGCCAATTCCTGTCCATGCAGTGCCAGCATCGCCTTGTTGGCGGTCACAACGTCTTTGCCCGCCGCAATTGCGGCCTCGGTGGCGGCTTTGGCAGGACCATCGGCTCCCCCCATCAATTCAACAAATACATCAACGTCGTCACGCTGGGCCAATTTGACGGGGTCATCTTCCCATGCATAAGCTGACAGGTTGACGCCACGGTCTTTGTCGCGAGACCGCGCCGAAACAGCAGTGATCACCACAGGGCGGCCTGTGCGGGCGGTCAATAGATTTGCTTTTTGGCGCACGATTTTGACAACGCCCGCCCCAACAGTCCCCAGACCAGCAATTCCTAGGCGTAAAGGTTTAGTCATTTTGCGCTCTCCGGTGTTAAACAAGTTTTGGGTTCTCTACCGCCAATTGGGCGGCGGTGCAACGCGGCAGTGATCTTATCTGTGACGGGCCATGGCGGCCTGCATTCGGGCGCGGGTTGCGCTGTCAATTACGGGGCGACGCAGTCGCGCAGCGCGCGCATTCAGGCCGTTGACGCGACCTTGCAGGGTTGTGAGGGTTTGTTCGGTGATCTGCACCTGTTCAGCCCCTGCAATCAGTTGGTCAAGCGGCATCAGGCTTGGGTATCCGGCTTGGCGAGCTGTGGGGGTGATGGCGGCGTCCAACTCCGGAAAATTGCTGCATCCGGCCAATGTTATGGCGGTGAGGGCAAAGGCAGCAGCGAGGCGATGCATCAAAAAGGATTCCCATGGTGGTTTTCGCGATAATACGGCGGGAGGGGCGGTCATTACAAGCAGGGCTTTGAATTGAACGCTTGGTCAGTTAAACACTGCCTATGGCACGTAAAACAGGTTCACATTCCCAGATCACCGGCCCAAAGGTGCGCGAAGCGGCCGCACGGCTGTTCGCCCGCCACGGATTTGCGGCCGTGTCCATGCGTCAGATCGCGGCTGAGGTGGGAGTACAGGCTGGCGCGTTGTATTTATATACGCCGGATAAGCAGACCCTGCTGTTTGATCTGATGCGCGAACATATGGACGAATTGCTGGCGGCGTGGGACACACAAGACAAGGGTGTCGCGCCGCTCGCGCAGCTTGAAGCCTTTGTGCGTTTTCACATCGGATTTCATCTCGATCGACCTGACGCGGTGTTCATCGCCTATATGGAATTGCGCAATCTGGAGGCCGAAAATTTTGCCGTGATTGAGGCATTGCGTAAACGCTACGAAGACGTTCTGGAGAAAATTTTGCACCAGGGCCAAAGGGCGGGCGTGTTTAACGTGCCCGATACCAAATTGGCGATGATGGCGCTGATTGCGATGCTGACGGGGGTGAACACGTGGTATCGCGAGGGCGGGCGGCTGTCGCGGGCCAATGTAGAGGAATTATACTGGGATATGACGCGCAAGGCGGTTGCGGGCTGACGCTGATTTTGTCGCAACCAGAGGCGACGCGTCGTGTTTGAACTGCCATTCCTTGTTGGAAACAACAGGAGACAGCAATGAAAATCGGATTTATCGGGCTTGGGAATGTCGGCGGCAAGCTGGCGGGCAGCTTGCTGCGTAATGGCACGGATTTGCGGGTGCATGATCTGGATGCAACGCTTGTGGCGGCGTTTGTGGCTGAGGGGGCGGGTGACGGTGAAAGCCCTGCCAAAATGATGCGGGCCTGTGATGCGGTCATTACGTGTCTGCCCAGTCCCGCCGCCTCGGCTGCGGTGATGGGCGAAATGTTGGAAGAAGTGACGGCTGGCAAAATCTGGATGGAGATGTCGACCACGGACGAGGCCGAAGTCAAACGTCTGGGCGCACTGGTTATGGCCAAAGGCGGGGCGGCGGTGGATTGCCCCGTATCAGGCGGCTGCCACCGCGCGGCCACCGGTAATATCGCAATCCTTGCAGGTTGTGAGCGCGCGACTTTTGAGCAGATATTACCGCTGTTGACCAAATTGGGGCGGCGGGTTTTGCACACAGGGCCGCTTGGCTCGGCCTCGGTTTTGAAGGTGCTGACGAACTATTTGGCCACAGCGAATCTTGTGACCTGCTCTGAGGCCTTGGTGGTGGCCAAGGCGGCGGGCATGGATTTGAACACCGCTTATGAGGCGATCCGAATTTCATCTGGCAACAGTTTTGTGCATGAAACCGAAAGTCAGGTCATTCTGAACGGGTCCCGCGACATATCATTCACGATGGATTTGGTTCTGAAAGACATCAGCCTGTTTCAGCAGGTGGCGGATCGTGCCAACGTGCCGCTTGAGGTGAACCCGTTGTTGATCGAGATATTCAAAGACGGGATTGAACAGTTCGGCCCGCGTGAACTGTCGCCAAACATCATCAAACGACTGGAACAGGTCACGGGGTTGGACGTCACCGCCCCTGGGTTTCCAGCTGAAATGACCGATGATGAACCCGAGGCCGCGGGCTATGAAATCACACCCTCTCGATCTTCACCGCAATAGAGGCTATGTCGGGCGCAACGCACAGGAGTCCGATATGTCTAGCAGTGAAGCCACCGAAATAATCGCCACCGTAATGCCCTCTGCGATCCGCAGACTTGCCGGATTGCTGATATTGGCCGTTCTTGGTGGGCTGTTGGTCTATGTGGCGCTGGCGACCCCACCGGCCTCAATCCTGTGGCGGGTGTTTTTGCTGGGGCTTGGGGGTGTTGTGTTGTGGCTGGCCGAAAATATGCGCCGCGCGACGAAAATCGGCGTGGTGCTGACGCAGGACGCTTTGCAGACCACAGACGGGCAGGTGTTGGTGCGCGTCAACGATATGCTGGGCGTGGTGCGCGGGTCGTTCTCGCTCAAACCCTCTAACGGTTTCTCGGTGCTGACCAAGGACCGACAGGCGCGGGGCTGGGCCCCCGGGTTATGGTGGCGGTTTGGCAAACGGGTCGGTGTTGGCGGAGTCACGGCGGCCTCGCAGGCCAAATTCATGTCCGAAGTCTTGGCCGCCATGCTGGCCGAGCGCGGGATTGGCAGATAGGGCAGCTGTAACCACAAAAGCGCCGGAAAAAATCCGACGCCTTGTTGTTGAAATTTAGGCCGATCTTAGTGGAAATCACTCCAGATCGGTGGTGTGTCGCGGGGGCGTGTAGTGATGAAATTGCTCAGATCATAAGGTTCTAAGCCGACTTCTGCGAAAGGCTCATAAGACATATGTGTTTCAACAATGATCAGGCTATCACCGTTCCCCATAATTGGAATATGGTTTTTGATGCTCTCCAGCGCCGCATCATTCAAATCCGGCTTGCCTTGGGTGCCATGCGACCATTTCAGAATATATCTGCCATCAGTGTCGACCATTGGATCTTCGGTATCAAACTGAATCATCGTTACACGAATCCATGTTGGGTTCGGACTAGCCGCTAGAAAGTCGTAAACCGTATTCAGGCCGCCAATGTAATTTGGGCCAATGAAGGGTTTTTCGCGCGAGACCATATCGCTGATTGTATAAGCAGCTTTCAGATTGGTGCTACGGGCCCGAAAGGCGTCAAAAAAGATCGAAATAGCCACCATCGACCAGATCAGCATTGGCAAGACAATGATGGCCTCGGTTGTTGCTGTGCCGCGTTCATCACTGGCGAAAGCGCGTATTCTGTTTGCTATATGAAACATGCTGTACCTCATTATGCGGGCTCGTTCACAAAGGCCGAACTGGTGACCAGCGCATAGCCGCCATACTCGTCTCTTGACAATTGAATGCCAAATGTTGTCGTGGGGAAAACCGGTACGAATATGGCGCAAACCCGGATGAGAACCATATCGTTGGATTGGCCGGGGCTTACGACAATGTTCTCAGGGTCAATTTCCACGCTGCGGTCTTTGCAGGTCGTATCCTCGGAAAGCGGTGCCCATGTCACAGTGCTGACGGGGCGCAGTTCTACCAACAGGCTTCCCGAACAGTCCGCCACGACCAAAGAGCGTGCGCAGATCAAATTCCGCAGTTTATCCTGATCCGGTGATTCAATCTTGCCCAGACGCAGATCACGCACTGTTAAATCGACCGCCTGCTCCAGCATCACCTGCCGGATCGTCAGGATACCAATCTCGACGGTCGACAATAGCAACGTAACCAAGAGCGGGAAGAAAATCGCAAACTCGATTGTCGCGTTGCCCTCGTCGCGTTTGAAACGGGCGAGTGCGCGGTTGAACACTGGGAGCAAAGAGGTGATCATTTTTCCAACCTCAATCTATGCAGCTGCGCTGCGATTGATGCAAAGGCCTCGGAGATTTCTTGGCCATTCACACGAAAGAAGTTACCTGCGGAAGACGCGCAATTTTGCAGTTTAAGCGCATTGGAATCCGTCACTTCGAACCCAATCGTATAGATCAGAATGTCTTTTTCTTTTGCGACTGTACAAATGTTGTCCATACGGAAGTCTTTTGTGTTCGGGCCGACAGTGCCGTATGTGCCATATCTCCAGTAATTATAGCTATAGTCAGCCGGGTCCATCAGGTATCTAGCAACGTAGCGGATTGAGGCGTGATCGTACAATTCAGTATAAGACATTTGTGTCATGCCATCAGTCGGAGTCGCTTCCCAAGAGCCGTATGTGCTTTCTCTATCGGTGCGGAAAAACTTGTTAGAACCCCAGTGGTTTTCGTTATAAATTGCGTATCGGTCGCTCACACGCCCACGGTAATCTATTTGCTTCATATGCCAAACATTTGACATACCAGAAGAGACTTCAGGCTTCAGGTAATACTGATTGGTGTTCGCACCATCCGTCATCACCACGATTACTTTTAGGGCGTTCACTTCGGTATAAGAGAACGGGCGGCCATCAAATTTGGCGTCGATGGTACCGTCGCTGACCAGCGAGGTCACAACACCTTGGGCGGCGGGGTCAAGCAGGGTTACACCCCATTTGATGCCTATTTCGGTAGATGTATTGCCGGTTGCTACCAGATTATCGACATAGTTTTTCAACTCATTGATATCACCAGACAAAGGCAGGATTTCACGTTCTGCTTTTGGCGCGCAAACACGGTAGTTCCATGTCAAATTGTCGTCTTTATTCTTATAAGGGTTGTTCCAAGGGTGGAAATGACCTGTGCGTTGCAATGAATCCACTGTTGACAGAGCCGTGGAATTGAAATCGGCAGCGTCAAAATCCACACAATGGGAATAGCTGTGTTCAGACGAAGCATTGTATTTCGACAGCAGGTTTGCACCCGCATTTACCTGTGTAGAGTAAGGAACGATCGAAATCGAATATGTGTCGTCGTCAGGCTGATTCAGCATCAGAGTATCAACAAATTCTCTGGCGGCCTCTTTGAGGTCATACAGTTTGGTTTGGCCGGATGCCGATCCACGGTTCATTGAGCCGGAGACATCCAAAACAAGGGAAATCTCGACTTTTTCAACGCCATCTACGGCAATACCGGAGGCGAAAGTCTTAAGTTCATTTATGCCACCTGCCTCGGGGTTACCTGGCGTTTCCATCATGCTTCTAAAAGCTTCGCTCATGAAACTCGTTTTGATTGTTGGGATTGCGTCAGGTGCATAATCCGCGGAAACTTTACGATAGTTCAAACCCTCATCAACCGTCGCAGTAGGGGCCATGCCAGGCATGCCGTCTTTTGCAAAGTAATCGTCGAAAATTTCCTGCGCTGACAGGGTCTGGTTCATACTGGCAGATGCCAATAGGGCGCGGTCGGTAGTGGCCTGAACTTTTGTGCGCTGGTATTCGGCGCGCATCGTGTCAACAGCCATTCCGCTAATGACCATCATACAGATGAACATATACAGCCCGAATATCATCAAGGACCCGTCTTCGTTCCTGCGGAACAAAGAGAATTTGTGCAGCAAATCGGCTTTGATGCCACCTGCTGGCTTTCCAAAATCGGTCTCGTTTGCTTCGTTAAAAGCTTTGATAAATTCCTGCGTCATAACTCGCCCTTTCATGAACACCAGACACTGGTGCCCCCAAATGCACGCGCAAAACGTGCTTGGGCATATAGGCAGGCAGTTGTGGCGAAAATAGGGCAGAGTTTGGCCAAAAAAAGACAATCTAGCGCGTTTTTGATGATTGTAGCGCCAATTGGGCCGATATTGTGCGATTGCGCCAAAAAAATAAAATATGAAGGCAAATGCTGAAATTCACGGCCACCGTATGTTGAACGGTGCTTTCATTTGGATTCGGACAGCGATTGCTAAAAGCGGGTATGATGTTAACCAAAACAGGCATAGGGTTTTTTTATTGTAAAACCTGCGTGATTCTAACGCACCCCTTTGTTCTGGAGAACGACGATGTCTGCAATAAATGAGCCCAGCTTTCGTGAATCGGTTGATATGATGTTTAACCGTGCCGTTGCGCTGATGGATTTAGCCCCAGGGCTCGAGGAAAAAATCCGTGTTGTAAACGCGACTTATACGGTGCGTTTCGGCGTGCGACTACGTGGCGAAATCAAAACCTTCACAGGCTACAGATCGGTCCATTCCGAACACATGGAGCCGGTAAAAGGCGGTATTCGTTTTTCGCTTGGGGTTAACCAAGATGAAGTCGAGGCGCTGGGTGCCTTGATGACCTATAAATGTGCGCTGGTTGAGGCACCGTTTGGTGGCTCCAAAGGTGGTTTGCGTATTGATCCGCGCGAATATAACGACGCAGAAATGGAAATGATCACGCGGCGTTTTGCCTATGAGCTGATCAAGCGGGACCTGATCAACCCATCGCAAAACGTGCCAGCCCCTGATATGGGCACCGGCGAGCGGGAAATGGCATGGATTGCCGACCAATATGCGCGGATGAACACGACTGACATCAACGCCAAGGCCTGTGTCACGGGTAAACCGCTGCATGGCGGCGGCATTGCTGGCCGTGTCGAGGCCACGGGGCGCGGCGTACAATACGCCCTGCGCGAATTTTTCCGCCACCCCGAAGACATCGCAATTGCCAACCTGGAAGGTACCCTGAAAGGCAAGAATATCATCGTTCAGGGTCTGGGAAATGTGGGCTATCACGCCGCCAAGTTCCTAAGCGAGGAAGATGGTGCCAATATTATTGGCATAATCGAGCGGGACGGCAGCCTTTACGATCCTGACGGGCTGGACGTTGAGGCGATCCACAAATGGTTGGCCAAACATGGCGGTCTGGCTGGCTATATGGACACCCATTTCGACAAAGACGGTGTTAAATTGCTTGAGGCGAAATGCGACATCCTGATTCCTGCGGCCCTAGAATCAGTGATTAACCTGACAAATGCCGCGCGCATTAAGGCCTCGTTGATCATCGAGGCTGCAAACGGCCCTATCACGGCTGGCGCTGATGAGGTTTTGCGCGAAAAGGGCATTGTGATTATCCCCGATATGTATGCCAACGCGGGCGGGGTGACGGTGTCCTATTTTGAATGGGTAAAAAATCTGAGCCACATCCGGTTTGGTCGCATGCAACGCCGCCAAGAAGAATCACGTCACCAGTTGGTTGTAGACGAATTGCAGCGGCTGGACCGATATTTGGGGGATGCATGGTCAATGTCGCCTGATTTCAAGCGAAAATACCTGCGTGGCGCGGATGAGTTGGAGCTGGTGCGCTCGGGGCTAGATGACACCATGCGCACGGCCTACCAATCGATGCGCGAAATCTGGCATTCGCGCGAAGAGGTTGAGGACTTGCGCACCGCTGCCTTTATCGTTGCGATCGAGCGTGTGGCCAAATCCTACGCCGCAAAAGGGCTGTAAGTCGCCCATCTACAATTCAATGTCGGGAAGCGGCAGGATATTTTGTTGCTTCCCGTTGAATGTTCCCTCATGAATTGGTTTCATTGGGCCAATATGTTCTGGGGGACGAAATGCGATTTTCTGGCTGGCAAGTATTGCGCCAAGGGTTAACTGGCAACAAGGGCTGGACCCCGCAATGGCGTAACCCTGATCCCAAGACCGAATATGACATCGTCATAATAGGCGGCGGTGGACATGGTCTGTCGACGGCCTATTATCTGGCCAAGGAACATGGGCTGAAAAATATCGCCGTGTTGGAAAAAGGCTATTTGGGCGGCGGCAACGTCGGGCGCAACACCACCATTGTGCGGGCCAACTATTACCTGCCCGGCAATAGCGAGTTTTACAGCCACTCCCTGAAATTGTGGGAAAACCTGGAATCCGAGCTGAACTACAACGTGATGTTGTCCCAGCGCGGGGTGATCCAGATATTCCACTCGGACGGGCAGCGCGATGCGGCTACTAGACGTGGCAATGCGATGATCAATCAGGGCGATGACGCCGTTCTGCTGGATCGCGAGGGATTGCGCAAAATCCTGCCTTATCTGGATTACGATAATGCGCGGTTTCCGGTTTACGGCGGGTTGCTGCATCCACGCGGCGGCACAGCCCGCCATGATGCGGTGGCGTGGGGCTACGCGAGGGGGGCCGATCAACGGGGTGTTGATCTGATCCAGAATTGCGAAGTCACCGGCATTGATGTTGAAAATGGTCGCGTGCGCGGGGTGCAAACCTCACGCGGGCCAATCCGCGCCAAAAAGGTGGCGATGGTTGCAGCGGGACGCTCCGGCCAAGTGGCAGCCATGGCTGGCATGCGCCTACCCATCGAGAGCCACGTGTTGCAAGCCTTTGTCACCGAAGGGCTAAAGCCCGCGATTGATCACGTTATCAGCTTTGGCATGGGCCATTTTTATATCAGCCAATCTGACAAGGGCGGGCTGGTGTTCGGCGGCGATCTGGACTTTTATGCCTCCTACGCCCAACGCGGCGGGTTGCACCGCAAGGAACAAGTGATGCAGGCGGCGATGACCTTGATGCCGATGATCGGCAAAGCCCGTGTGTTGCGCTCGTGGGGCGGGATCATGGATATGACGCCGGATGGATCACCAATTATCGACAAAACCCATATCGAGGGGCTGTTTGTGAACGCCGGCTGGTGTTACGGCGGATTTAAGGCGGTGCCGGGGTCGGGCAAATCATTCGCGCATTTGCTGGCCACCGGAAACCACCATCAACCGGCTGCCCGGTTCCAGCTTGACCGATTCAAATCGGGCCATTTAATCGACGAGGAGGGTACAGGTGCCCAACATAACTTACATTAAATCACTCGTTATTGTTCTTTTGGCGACTTTTGCGCTACCATTGCAAGCCCAATCTGCCCCACCCGAGGGCTGCTATGAGCGTACCTATAGCCAAGAGCATCTGGCTAAAAATCCGGATCAGATTGTGGAGCAGATCGCTGTAAGATTTGGCCAAAAAGCCGGCGACAGGATCGCGCAGATGTCGGTGCTAACGGCGCATCAGGGTCACGTAACGGCAAGCGGAAATGGCGGCCAGTTGCTGGACCAATTCCTTTATTGCTTTGCGCCTCAAAGCGGCAGCAAAAACTGGGCTTGCAGTGTGGAATGCGACGGCGGCAGCATGGAAATCATCCGTGCGGATGCCAAAACACTGCTGTTTCGGACAGACTATTTGCTGGTTGGCGATAGCGATCAATGCGGTGGCCCCGTCGATCTGGCAGAAAAGATAGGCAAAAGAGTGACGTACAAACTGACGCGCGTTGCGAACAGTCAATGCGCCATTAAATAACGAACAAAGGGACGCGGAAATATGCGGATCAAATGCCCCCTGTGCGGGGAACGCGACAGACGCGAGTTTTATTATCAGGGCGATGCGGTTACTTTGCAGCGCCCCGACGCAGAGGCTGCACCCGAGGCGTGGGACGACTACTTGCACAACCGCGACAATATCGCAGGCGTGATCCGCGATTTGTGGCATCACGAGGCCGGATGCGGCGCGTGGCTGGTGGTGACGCGCAACACAAACACCCACGAGATACTGGCCACCGCGCTGGCAAGCGATGAGGCACGCACATGAGGATTGAGGACAAAGGTCTGATAGACCGCAGCACAACGGTGCCGTTTTCCTTTGACGGGCAGCGCTACTGCGGCCATGCGGGCGATACATTGGCGTCGGCCTTGTTGGCAAACGGGGTGCGCCTGGTTGGGCGCTCGTTCAAATACCACCGCCCACGCGGGGTTTTGACCGCCGGATCAGAAGAGCCAAACGCGCTGGTGACCACAGGGCAGGGGGCGGCGACCACGCCTAACGTGCGTGCCACAACCCAAGAGATTTATGTCGGGTTGCAAGCCGAGAGCCAAAACCGCTGGCCTTCGCTTAATCTGGACCTGATGGGGGTCAACGACGCATTTTCGCAGTTTCTGTCAGCAGGCTTTTACTACAAAACTTTCATGTGGCCGAAATCCTTTTGGGAACGGGTTTACGAGCCGATTATCCGCCGCTCTGCCGGTTTGGGCGCGCTTTCGGGTCTACCTGATACCGCCAAATATGATCAAGCCACGGCCCATTGTGATTTACTGGTGATTGGCGCAGGACCTGCTGGCCTGATTGCGGCGCTGACCGCAGCGCGGGCAGGCGCGGATGTGATACTCGCCAATGAAGACTCGCGTATGGGCGGGCGGTTATTAACCGAGGTCGAGCCGCTGGATGGCGAGCCCGCGCATATCTGGGTAGACCGCATGGTGGCGGAACTCTCGGCCATGGACAACGTGCGTTTGATGCATCGTACCACGGTGACAGGGGTTTATGATGGCGGTACTTACGGTGCGCTTGAACAGGTTTCGGGCCATTTGGCCAGCCCGCAGGCGGGTGCGCCGCTGGAAACATTCTGGCAAATCGCCGCCAAGCAATGTGTTTTGGCCGCTGGCGCGATCGAGCGGCCTGTGGCATTCCCGATGAATGACCGACCCGGCGTGATGATGGCCAGCGCTGTGCGGGCCTATTTAAATCGCTGGGGCGTCGCGGCGGGTCAAAAGGTAGCGGTGTTTGGCAACAATAACGATGCCCACCGCACTGCACATGATCTGACGGCGGCAGGTATAGAGGTGGTCGCGCTGATCGATAGTCGCGCTGATGCCACTGTGACGGGTGATTTTCCGATCTATACCGTCGCGCAGGTGGTGGACACCAAGGGGCGTAAATCGCTGGGTGAAATCCATGTGCAAACCAGCAGCGGGGTTGAAAAGATCGAGGCAGATTGTCTGGCGATGTCAGGCGGTTGGAACCCGACGCTGCATCTGAGCTGTCATTTGGGTGGCAGACCAGTCTGGAACAAGGAAATCCACGCCTTTGTACCGGACCCCGCCAATTGTGCGGGTCTGCATGTAGCGGGGGCCGCTGCGGGTGTGTTCAGCACCAAAGGCGCACTAAAATCAGGCGTGGTTCGCGCCAAAGAAGCCTTGAAAGCCTTGGGGTTCAAGGCGCGGGCCGTGGCACTGCCGATTGCGGGTGATGAAGAGTATTCGCTGTCGCCCTTGTGGTCTGTAAAGGGCAGTGGAGGTCGCGCTTGGCTGGATTTTTCCAATGATGTGACACTCAAGGATGTTGAACTGGCGGCACGCGAAAACATGGCCTCAGTGGAGCATATGAAGCGCTACACCACCCAAGGGATGGCACCGGATCAGGGTAAAAACTCCAACGTCGGGGCGCTGGTGGCGCTGGCCGATGCAACGGAACGCGGGATTGCCGAAACCGGCACAACGACGTTTCGCCCCCCCTATGCGCCTGTGTCAATTGCGGCGATGGGTGCTGCGGGGGCGGGTAAGGGTTTTTTGCCTGAACGCCTGACCACGTCACACGCAGCAACCAAGGTATTGGGCGCGCCAATGATCGAGGCTGGGTTGTGGTATCGGCCATCGTATTTTCCGCGGGATGGCGAAAAAACATGGCGGCAATCTTGTGACCGCGAGGTCAATATGGTGCGGGCTGCGGTCGGGGTTTGTGATGTTTCGACATTGGGCAAAATCGACGTGCAGGGGCCGGATGCAGCCGTTTTTCTGGATTTCATCTATAGTAACATGATGTCGACGCTCAAAACTGGGCGCGTGCGCTATGGGTTGATGCTGCGCGAAGACGGTATTGTGATGGATGACGGCACTTGTGCACGCATGGGGGCTGCGCATTATGTGGTGACGACGACCACTGCGGCTGCCGGGCCCGTGATGCGGCATATGGAATTTGTGTTGCAAGCGCTGCACCCTGAATGGGACGTGCGGATTGCCTCTGTGACCGAGCAGTGGGCGCAGTTTGCCGTGGCGGGGCCAAAGGCGCGTGACCTGATCAATGCGGTTCTGAAGTCACCCATTGATAACGAAAATTTCCCGTTCATGGGCTGTGGACCTGTGAAAATCGGCGCAATTGCGGCGCGACTGTTTCGGATTTCGTTTTCAGGCGAACATGCCTACGAGATTGCAGTGCCAGCACGGTTTGGGGCCTCGCTATTTGATACCCTGCGGGCGCTGGCTGAGGGCATGGACGGTGGTGTTTACGGCATGGAATCGCTGAATGTGCTGCGGATTGAAAAGGGCTTTATCACGCATGCAGAAATTCACGGGCGGGTCACGGCGTTTGATATTGGCATGGGGCGGATGGTGTCGGCGAAAAAGGACTGTATCGGCAAGGCGGCGTCAACGCGGGCAGGGCTGAACGGGCCTGTGCGCGAACAACTTGTGGGCCTGAAACCTGTGGGGGCTGGCAAAAGACTGACAGCGGGGGCGCATTTGTTTGGCAAGGATGCCGAGGCAGTGCGCGACAATGATCAGGGTGGCATCACAAGCGTATGTTTCTCGCCCACATTGGGTATGCCACTGGCGCTGGGGCTGCTGCAAAACGGGCGGGCACGGCACGGCGAGGTGATCCGCATGGTGGATCATTTGCGCGGGGTAGAGACCCATTGCGAGGTGTGTGATCCGGTGTTTATTGATCCAGAAGGAGGGCGCGTTCGTGGTTGAATTACAGCCGATAACCCCATGTGCGGGGCTGTTGCCGATTGCGGTTGGTGACTACAATCTGAGCGAGGTGTCACATGCCCACCTGACCCTGCTATCCCCCTATAAAGGCAACGAAAAACAACTGGGTCAGGCGCTGTTGACAGCCCATAGCATCCGAATGGCAGCGCCGAACCGCAGCACCGGAAAGGCGGCGGCGAGATGCGTTTGGTTCGGGCACGGGCAAGTCATGCTGGTTGGACCCAGGCCGGACAAGTCCTTGGCCAAATTTGCCGCGATTGTGGATCAGTCTGACAGCTGGGCCGTCGTGCGATTACAAGGCGTCGGCGCGGCGGATGTGCTGGCGCGGCTGACCACGATTGATCTGCGCCCAGTCGTGTTCAAACGCGGCCACACAGCCCGCACTGAACTGCGTCATATGATGGTCTCGATCACCCGTGTCGGGGTGGATGCGTTTGAAATAATGGCATTCCGCTCCATGTCGGGGACGTTGGTGCATGACTTGCAAGATGCGATGGAATCGGTGGCGGCGCAGGGTTGAATTTTGGCAATATGAAAACCATATGAATTGCATATGAATCGCATATGAGCTTTTTCAGCCCCCGAAAACGCGCCAATCCCCTGCAATATTGAAACGGGCGCTAGACTCTGGGGCCGTGGTTTCGGATAAATGCCGCTATGAGTCTGCCACCAGGTTTCTTAGATGAATTACGCACCCGCATCAGTCTGACTGATGTTGTCGGGCGCAAAGTGATGTGGGACACGCGCAAATCCAATCAGGCCAAGGGCGATATGTGGGCACCGTGCCCGTTCCACCAAGAAAAGACCGCCAGCTTTCACGTCGATGATCGCAAAGGATTTTATTACTGCTTTGGCTGTCACGCCAAGGGCGATGCGATTTCGTTTGTGCGCGAAACGGAAAATGTTGGCTTTATGGAAGCGGTCGAGATCATCGCGCGTGAAGCGGGCATGCCGGTACCCAAACGTGATCCGGCGGCTCAAGCCAAATCGGACCGACGCACTCAACTGGCCGAGGTGATGGAGCAGGCGGTGCAGTTCTTCCGCCTTCAACTGAAGACGGCGAATGCCGCCCAAGCACGGGAATATCTGGCCGGGCGTGGATTGTCCGAGGCCGCACAAGATCGTTGGGAAATCGGATTTGCGCCCAATAGCCGCCAAGGGGTGTTCGCACATTTGACCGGCAAGGGTATCGCACCTGATCTGGTGATTGACGCCGGATTGTCAGCGCGGCCTGACGATGGCCGTGATCCCTATGACCGTTTCCGCGACCGGATCATTTTCCCCATTCGGGATGCCCGTGGTCGGGCGATTGCGCTGGGAGGCCGCGCCATGGACCCGAACGCGCGGGCGAAATATCTGAATTCCCCCGAGACCGAGTTATTTGATAAGGGCCGCAGCCTTTATAACCTTGGCCCTGCCCGCGAGGCGGCTGGCAAAGGCGCGCCGCTGGTCGTGGCCGAGGGGTATATGGACGTGATCGCGTTGGTTGAGGCCGGTTTTGAATCCTGCGTCGCGCCGCTTGGCACCGCCATCACCGAAAACCAGTTGCAGATGATGTGGCGGGTCTCACCCGAGCCGCTGATCGCGCTGGATGGGGATCGCGCCGGTCTGCAAGCGGCGATGCGGTTGATTGATCTGGCACTGCCGCAGCTTGAGGCGGGGCAATCGTTGCGGTTTGCCTTGATGCCCGAAGGGCAAGATCCGGACGATGTGCTGAAATCACAAGGGCGCACAGCGATGCAGCGCCTTTTGGACAACGCCCTGCCGATGGTGCAACTGTTATGGCAACGCGAAACCGAAGGCGGGGTGTATGACAGCCCCGAGCGCAAAGCGGCGTTGGACAAGAACCTGCGGGCGGCGATCTCGACCATAAAAGACCCTTCCATTCGCGGGCACTATGGCGAAGCGATCAAGCAGATGCGCTGGGAGCTGTTTTCGCCACGCCGCAGCAGCCAAGAAAAAGGCCCGTGGAAAAATGGCGCATGGAAAGACAAGCCAGCGCCCAGCAAAGGCGTTGCGAAATCGTCGCTACTGGGCAATGCGGGGCAGGGGGCTGAAGAGCATCTGCGCGAGGCGGTGATACTGGCCACATTGGTGATGAACCCGCAGATTTTGGCCGACTTTGAAAGCGCCTTGGAGCGAATGGATTTCGGCAGTCAGGAGCACCGATTGGTACGCGACAGCATTTTACGCATCGGGTCTGCCGAGGATTTGCGAGCGCGGATCGAGGCCGAGGCGGGGGCCGCGCTGACCGCCATATTGGCCCCGCGCCATGTGCAAATTTCACCGGCTGTACGCGAGCCGGGGAACGCGAAAATTGCGGCGATGTGTGTGGCTGAGGAATTGGCAAAACTGGATGCACGTCGCGGCGTGGTGCGCGAGATTGACGACGCGATGGAGGACATCGGCGGGGTGGTTGACGAGGGTCTGACATGGCGTCTGAGTCAAGCCGCCGAAGCCCTAAGTCGGGCCGAGCGCAGTGAGAGCAAGGATGCGGCCGTGTTCGACACTGCCCCCAGTGGTGCACAGTTGGATCGCGGTGAAAGGGATGCATTTGCCCGTCTGATGGGCCAAATCGAACAAAAGAGTGACGATCAAAGTAAAAAGTGAACGCTTTGGTGAGGAATAGGTAAAGAAATCAGGGTAAACGTATTGCGAATCAGTGATTCGCCGTGTTGATTCGTTTCAGCATATAAAAACGAATCACCCCGCATCCGAAAGGACCTCGTAGATGGCCGCTAAAGACACCGACGACAAAGACGATATCGCCGACACAGGACAAGCCGCTGTCAAAAAAATGATCGCCGAGGGGCGCGAGCGGGGCTACATCACCTACGATCAGCTGAACAAGGTTTTACCCCCCGAGCAGGTGAGCAGCGAGCAGATTGAGGACGTGATGTCGATGTTGTCGGAGATGGGCATCAATATCATCGAGGATGACGAGGCTGAAGACGACGACAAGGGGCCAACCGATTTGGCCACTACCTCGGGCACTCAAGAGATCGCGCTTACGGTAACGGGCGGCGAGAAGCTGGACCGCACCGATGATCCGGTGCGCATGTACTTGCGCGAAATGGGCAGTGTCGAGTTGTTGAGCCGTGAAGGCGAGATCGCGATTGCCAAGCGCATTGAAGCCGGCCGCAATACGATGATTTTGGGGCTGTGTGAAAGCCCGCTGACTTTTAACGCGATCACCATTTGGCGTGACGAGTTGTTGACTGAGGAAATCCTGCTGCGCGATGTGATCGATCTGGAAACCACATTTGGCAACACGATGGGCGAAGAAGAAGAGGAAGAACCTGTCGTTGCGCCAACGGTTGAGGGCACCACCGAGGACAAAAAGGAAGAGGTGGCAGAACTCGATGCGGACGGCAATCCGATTATTGCTGAAGACGATGATGACGACGAGGAAGAGCAAGCCAATCTGTCGCTGGCTGCGATGGAGGCCGCGCTCAAGCCACGGGTTTTGGAAACGCTGGACCTGATTGCACGTGATTACGCGCTGTTGTCGGAAATGCAGGACACGCGGATTTCGGCGACGTTGAACGAGGATGAAAGTTTTTCGAAAAAAGCGGAGACGAAATACCAAAAACTGCGCACCGAAATCGTCACTTTGGTGAACGAGTTGCATCTGCATAACAACCGGATCGAGGCGCTGATTGACCAGCTGTACGGTGTGAATCGCAAGATCATGTCGATCGACAGCAATATGGTGAAGTTGGCCGATCAGGCGCGGATCAACCGCCGCGAATTCATCGAGGCCTACCGTGATCACGAACTGGACCCAATGTGGATGGAGCAAATGAACGAAAAGACCGGCCGTGGTTGGCAGGCTTTGTTTGAGCGCTCGACCCCAAAGATTGAAGAATTGCGCAGCGAGATGGCGCAGGTGGGGCAGTATATCGGGCTGGATATCTCGGAATTCCGCCGCATTGTGCAGCAGGTTCAAAAGGGTGAAAAAGAGGCCCGCCAAGCCAAGAAAGAAATGGTCGAGGCCAACCTGCGTCTGGTGATTTCGATTGCGAAAAAGTATACTAACCGTGGCCTGCAATTCCTTGATTTAATTCAAGAAGGTAATATCGGGTTGATGAAGGCCGTGGACAAATTTGAATACCGCCGCGGTTATAAATTCTCAACATACGCGACATGGTGGATCCGTCAGGCCATCACCCGCAGCATCGCCGATCAGGCCCGCACCATCCGTATTCCGGTGCATATGATCGAAACCATCAACAAGCTGGTGCGCACGGGGCGCCAAATGCTGCATGAAATTGGCCGCGAGCCAACGCCGGAAGAATTGGCCGAGAAGCTGAAAATGCCGCTTGAGAAGGTGCGCAAGGTGATGAAGATCGCCAAAGAGCCGATCTCGCTCGAAACCCCGATTGGCGATGAAGAAGACAGCCAGTTGGGCGATTTCATCGAGGATAAAAACGCGGTTCTGCCACTGGATTCGGCTATTCAGGAAAACCTGAAAGAAACCACCACGCGGGTTTTGTCATCTCTGACCCCCCGCGAGGAACGGGTTTTGCGGATGCGGTTTGGCATCGGCATGAACACGGACCACACGCTGGAAGAAGTCGGGCAGCAGTTCTCGGTGACACGCGAACGGATTCGGCAGATCGAGGCCAAAGCGTTGCGGAAATTGAAGCATCCGTCACGGTCGCGGAAGTTGCGGTCGTTCTTGGATCAGTAATTGGAGCGTCTCGAAAGGGGCGTTTCTTCTTTCGATGGATTTTCTTGAAGAAAAAACCTCTCTTTTTCTTAATTCTTTAGGGTTGGGGGAAGTTAAATTCGAGCCGCTAGGGCGAGACACATTTCCTGATTTCTCGATCGGTAACAAAATAGCGGTAGAATGCACTAAGTTGGTTAAAGCCATCGAAGGTGTTACGCTGGAGACGGTGAGCACAAGCCAGATGCAAAGTCTGGAAAATGCTCTCAAGACGGTTAAGCGATACAGCTTCGAAAAGAGTTACTTCGTTTCTGTCCGATATCGAATTTCATTTGATGTAAGACTAATGACGAAGGTCATTAGCGACTACTTGAACAAGTGTGTTTCAACAGGTTTTGTACTGCCGGAGCAGATAAAGTTGGCAGATGGCCTGTCGGTTTCATTCACGGCTTCTAGCCCACGTGAGCAACCATTCTCATTGGGATCAGTCGTTATTGAGAACTCTGGAGGCTGGCTGATGGAAGGAATCGAACAGCAATGCCGAGAAGCAATCTTTCGGAAAAGCTCAAAAGCAATCAAACACCGAGAGGTTTTTTCAGATTTCTGGCTTGCCGTTGGCAGTGCCTTGACTATCGGGATAGGAACTCAGGAGATTCAATTCATCGGAGATGAAATCGGTTCAATTGGGCTTTGGTCACATCTATTGCTGATAGACGCTGCTTCGCCTATGCAATCGCAATTGATCAGATTGACGGGGTGAAATGCAAACTACTTTCACCATCCAAACCCACGGCCCCGGCCTTTATGAATTAACCAGACAGGTAGCGGATTGGGTCGCGGGCGAGGGGTTGCTAACGCTTCTGGTTCAACACACCTCGGCCTCCTTGCTCATTCAGGAAAACGCTGACCCAGAAGTGCAGACCGACCTGCAAAACTTCTTCCACCGTTTGGTGCCGCCCACAACGGACCCCAAAATGAGCTACCTCACCCACACTTATGAAGGCCCTGACGATATGCCCGCGCATATCAAGGCGGCGATGTTGCCGGTCAGCTTGTCCATTCCTGTCCAAAATGGCCAAATGAGGCTGGGAACATGGCAGGGAATTTACCTTTTCGAACATCGCGACGCTCCGCACGCCCGAAACATCGCCGCGTATCTGGGATAAGTGATCATTATCTAGCGGGTGCATTTCTCCACTACACAAAGCGTTGCGGCTGGCCTATAGTGCCTGTGGATAACTTGCACCCTAACCCAATGGAGAGGCTATGCGCTGCCCTTTTTGCGGAAACGTCGATACCCAAGTCAAAGATTCAAGACCTGCCGAAGATCACGCGGCCATCAGGCGCCGCCGCTTTTGCCCAGCCTGTGCCGGGCGGTTTACCACCTACGAGCGGGTGCAATTGCGCGATCTTGTGGTGATCAAATCCAATGGCCGCCGCGAAGAATTCGGCCGTGATAAACTGGAACGCTCCATCCGCATGGCGCTGCAAAAGCGCCCGGTCGAGCCAGAGCGCATGGACCAGATGATTTCGGGCATTATCCGGCGTCTGGAAAGCATGGGCGAGACCGACATCAAATCCGAAGTGATCGGCGAGATCGTGATGGAGTCGCTGGCGCGGATCGACACGGTGGCCTATGTGCGGTTTGCCAGTGTTTACAAGGACTTCCAAGAAGCCGACGATTTCGACAAATTCGTCAGCGAGTTACGTCCGAATGACGATAAAGACAGCTAAGGAACGGCGCGTGCTATGAATTGGTGCGCGACGTGGATTACCGTCCACCAGACACGTTTAGCGTGCTGCCCGTGACGTAAGACGCTTTGTCCGACATCAACCACAGCGCAGCTTCGGCCACCTCGCCAGCGCTGCCCATGCGTTTCATCGGTATCAAGCTTTCCATGCGGGCCGCGCGTTCCGGCTCGCCACCTTTGGCGTGGATCTCGGTATCAATTATGCCGGGGCGAATGCCGACCACCCGCACCCCCTCATTTGCCACCTCTTGAGCCAAGCCGATGGTCAGCGTGTCGATGGCGCCTTTGGTGGCGGCATAATCAACATATTGCGTGCCCCCTCCGAGCGTGGCCGCGACCGAGGACATGTTGACGATAACACCACCCTTGCCGCCCAGCCGCGTCGACATCCGGCGCACAGCCTGACCCGCAACCAAAAAGGCACCTAATACATTGACATCAAAGATGCGGCGCAGACGGGCGTGGCTGATGTCTTCGACCCGTGCTGCCATGTCAACAATGCCAGCATTGTTCACAAGAGCATCCAATTGGTTGAAATCCCGATCAAACGCTGCAAACAGAGCGTCGATTTGGGCGGGGTCCGCCACATCGCATTGGTAAATCTCGCAGTGCCCGCCAGCAGCAGTAACGGCCTGCGAAACGGAGTCTGCACCAGCTTTGTCTGAACGATACGTCAGGGCAACGTCATATCCGTTCTCGGCACTTAACCGCGCAATAGCGGCCCCAATTCCGGCGCTACCGCCTGTAATCAATACACATTTTCGCTGATTATCCATAGGTTTACTCCGGCCTCAATAGTTGCTTTGCCATTGGACAGCCGTCATTGCCACTGTCGCAGTCGCCAATCATCACCGTCAGGGTTTGCGCCATCTGCGTCAACTCGTTAATCCGGCTTTGCACGGCGCTCAGGTTGGTGCTGGCGATCTGGCGAATGGCGTCACATTCGACCACATCCCCTGCAATCAGCCCCAACATATCGCGCACATCCGTCAGCGCAAATCCAAGGGCGCGGCATCGCCGGACAAACCGCAGGCGCGCAATGCCGGCACTGTCATATTGACGACGGCCCGACGCGGATCGGGCCGGGGGTGGCAACAACTCGCTGCGTTCATAATAGCGAATGGTTTCGATGCTGACGCCGCTTTGCCTTGAGGCTTCTCCAATGGGCTGCATTTGGTCCTCCTGATCACGGTTTTGGGATTTGCTTCTGTAGTCACTACAGGTTGTAGGGTGAAGCATGTGATTTGGAAAGGATTGTTCATGCAAAGCGACGAACAGAGGCTGGCCAAGCTCAGCGGCGTTTTAGGCGGTGGGGCCTTTTTGACGGCAGCCTGTTGTTTTTTACCGCTGTTGTTGATGTCGGCTGGAGCGGGAATGGGATTGGTTGCGTTGGTTGGCAAGCCAGTGCTTTGGCGCTGCCGCTGATCGGGATTTCAGCGTTATTGTTGGTTGCCAGCTGGTGGGTTGCGCTGCAACGACACGCCCCAATGTCGGTGCGGATAGGGTTGGGGGCGGCGACGGTCTTAACCGGGGTGGCCGCCTTGATCGTGATGAACGAAGTTGCAGTAATTGATTTCGTATTGGAGAGAATGTGATGGCTGACAAGATTACGCTGGAAAGCCGGATTACTTGCCCCGAATGTGGGTTTTCTAAGGTCGAGGTGATGCCGACAGATGCCTGCCAATGGTTTTACGCCTGCACATCCTGCGGGGCGGTGTTGAAACCCAAACAAGGGGACTGTTGTGTGTTTTGTTCCTACGCCACAGTGCCATGCCCGCCCATTCAAGCGGGCACAGGGTGCTGTTAACGATCACCGCTTAAGGATGCGGCCAACCATTTCGGTGGTGTCTGGCGACAGTCCTTTGGTGGCAGAAATCCGTTCCAACGCAGCCTTCATCAAGGCTTGATGGTCGGCGCTGTAGCGCCGCCACGTTTGGAACGCGACGGTCATGCGGGCCGTGGTTTGCGGGTTCATAGGGTCCAGTGCGATCAGCCAATCGGCCATCAGATCATAGGCCGCCCCCGTTGGGTTATGAAATCCGGCGGTATTCATCATGAGCCCACCAAACACCGCGCGAAAACGGTTCGGGTTGGTCATGTCGAAATCCGCGTGACGCGTCAGGGCGTCGGCAATGCCAGCGGCCTTTTCGGGGGTGGCAAGGTTTACTTGCGCGCCAAACCATTTATCGATTACCAGACGGTCGGTCGCCCATTGCTGGTAAAATGCGGCGAGTTCAGGCTCGCCCGTGTCAGCATCCAGCAGGCAAGCGAGCGCCCCGAATTGCTGGGTCATATTGTCGGCACTGGCGTACTGGCTGCGGGCTTGTGCGCCGCCATCCAGCCGTGTGATCAGTCCAAGCGTGGCCCCTTGAAGGGCGCGTTTGCCCACGGGGGCCGCATCGGGCGAGTAGGGGCCAGACACATGCATTTCGGCGTAAAGGCGTGGCAAGCTGTCTTGCAAATGCTGCGCCTTGGCTTGCTCCATGGTTTGGGCGGCGCGGTAGATTTTTGCGGGGTCCGGCACATGCCCTGTTTGGGACAGCGATTGCGCAATGTCGTTCTGGCTGATCGGGCGCATCATCAAGGCGCGGTAAGCTGGATCAAGGCTGTCGTCACGCACAACACGGGCCAACGCATCCAGATACAACGTGTCAGGTGCATCGCCATCCAACACCATCCGCAGCATCACATCTTCGCCCAGAATGCGACCAGATTCCCAACGGTTAAATTCGTCGGTGTCATGGGACAACAGGAAGGCGCGTTCCTCATTGCTGGTCTCTCGGCGCAAGACAACAGGGGCGGAAAACCCGCGCAGAATGGACGGGACCGGTTTGCCCGCAGGCACATCAAAACTAAAGCTTTGCTCAGATTGGGTCATTTCCAAAACACTGGTTTCCAGAACTTCGTCGCCGTTTTGCGACAGCAGACCAACAGCAATGGGCAAGACCTGTGGCTGCTTCACGTCCTGACCGGGGGTGGGCGGCGTTTCTTGTTTGAAATGAAGGGTGTAGGTGCCGTCATTATAGTCATCTTTCACGGTCACAATCGGGGTGCCAGCCTGTGAATACCAGCGTTTGAACTGGGTCAGATCGCGCCCTGTGCTGTCCTCAAAAACCTGCAACCAATCCTCGATGGTGGCGGCGTCCCCGTCGTGGCGTTCAAAATATAAATCCAGTGCTGCCGCGTAATCCGCGTCGCCAACCAGACGTTTGAGCATGCCGATCACCTCGGCCCCTTTTTCATAGATGGTGGCGGTGTAAAAGTTGTTGATTTCGACAAAGCTGGCGGGGCGTACGGGGTGAGATAGCGGCCCCTGATCCTCGCTAAATTGTCGTCCGCGCAATTGTAACACATCATTGATCCGTTTTACCCCGTGGCCGCGCTCGTCTCCGGTAAAAGACTGATCCCGAAACACTGTCAGACCCTCTTTTAGGCACAGTTGAAACCAGTCGCGGCAGGTGATCCGGTTGCCGGTCCAGTTGTGGAAATACTCATGTGCGATGATGGCCTCGATGCGCTCAAAATTGGCGTCTGTCGCGGTTTCGGGACTGGCCAAAACGCAGGATGAATTAAAGATATTCAGCCCTTTATTTTCCATCGCCCCCATGTTGAAATCATCCACCGCAACGATGTTGAACAGGCCCAGATCATATTCGCGCCCGTAGACATCTTCATCCCATTTCATCGACTTTTTCAGTGCTTCCATTCCGAAGGCACATTTATCGATGTCATCGGGCCGAACCCAGATGTTCAAATCCACCTTGCGACCTGACATGGTGGTGAAAGTGTCGGGGTGATTGCGTAGATCACCGGCCACCAGCGCAAACAGATAGGCGGGTTTTGGCCACGGGTCATGCCACTCTGCAAACCCCTCACCGCTGTCTGTGGGATTGCCGTTGGACAACATCACCGGCAGATCGCCTTCAATGCGGACCGTGAAAACCGCCATCACGTCGGGCCGGTCAGGGTAATAGGTAATTTTGCGAAACCCCTGTGCCTCGCATTGGGTGCAATACATCCCGTTCGACATGTAAAGCCCCTCAAGGGCGGTGTTTTCCTCGGGCGCAATCTCGACTTTGCATTCCCAGATAAAGGCGGCGTCGGGCACGTCCGCGGTCAGACCTTGGTCGGTCAGCTGCGGGGTGATCGCAACGCCATCAACTGTGGCCGATTTGAAATCAAGTTGTTCGCCATGCAGAAAAAACGTCCGATCATCGGTTTCGGGGTTGGGACGAAACGCGATCTTGCTGCTCACCAGCGTTTTTGTCGCGTGCAGTTGAAACGTCAAGTCCACCGTGTCGATCAGATAGGCCGGCGGGGTGTAATCGGACAGGTGGATTTCGGGCTGGCTGGCGTCTGACATTTCAGTGATCCTTTGCGTTGTTGCCCCATGTGTAACGCATGCAAAAAGCAGCGCAAGCCATGGTCAATCGGCGGCGTCAACGGGCGGCGATTGAACGGGTTCGGCTGCGCGTTGATGCACAAAAGACACCTTGATTGTGCGTTCTGTGCAATATCCAGCAGGGTGAAATTCCCCTATGGTCGCCCCATCACAGTGAACAACAGGTCCAGATCATGAAACGTCCTATCGTAGGTATCATCGCCAACCACAACACGCTGGAAGGGGACTATACGGTCCATGCCAGCGGTACGATGAATTCCGAGGCTATCAGTAACGTGGCGGGATGTATGCCGCTGCTGATCCCGAGCAGCCCGAAATATGTGACGGTTGATGAGTTGCTGGACGCTTGTGATGGTTTTCTGTTCACCGGCGGGCGCCCCAATGTGCACCCCAATGAATATGGTGAAGAAGCAACCGAGGCCTATGGCACGTTTGACCAATGCCGTGACGAAATTGCCCTGCCTTTGATCCGAGCATGTGTGGAGCGCGGTCAGCCGTTTTTCGGGGTTTGCCGCGGGTTCCAAGAGGTAAATGTCGCCATGGGCGGCACGCTTTACCCTGAAATTCGTGACCTTGAGGGCCGGATGAACCACCGGATGCCCCCCGACGGCACGCTTGACGAAAAATTCGCGCATCGCCATTGCGTGCGCTTTACTCCGGGCGGGGTGTTTGATCGCATTCTAGGCGATGCCAACGTGATGACCAATTCGCTGCATGGGCAGGGGATCAAGGACGTTGGCCCACGGGTTGTCGTGGACGGCTTTGCCGATGATGGCACGCCGGAGGCTTGTTACATTAAGGACGCGCCGGGCTTTACGCTCGCGGTGCAATGGCACCCTGAATATAACGCAGGCGGCGATCCTGTATCACGGCCGCTGTTTGAACATTTTGGCGCTGCAGCGCGGGCTTGGGCGCAGACGGGCGCATCAGAATTGAAAACCGCGTTGAAATCTGCATAATTCGACCATCGCCTGAAATCCACTCTTGACCCTCCACCAACTGGAAGCCGCATTCTCATTGGATCGGTTCATCAGGAGTGGCCACATTGAACAAGACTATTCGCAACGCCATTGCAGTGCTGGCCATCGCAGGCTTTGGCGCATTGATATACAGCTCCAACAATAAGCAGAACATGCAAGCCGCGGCCCCCGCAGCAGGGAAGCCCGCGCAAGGGCGCGCGATTGTGGAGGTGACAGTGCCCGCATTAAAGGGCAAAGAGGTGGTGGGACAGTTGGCCTATGTGGCCAAATGTGCGTCATGCCACGGTGACAATGCGGTGGGACAGATGGGGGTCGCACCGCCGCTTGTGCACAAGATTTACGAGCCATCGCACCATGGTGATATGGCGTTTGTCATGGCTGTGCGAAACGGCGTGCGGGCACATCACTGGAAATTTGGCAATATGCCACCGGTCGAAGGGATTACAGATGCGGAGGTGGGCACAATCGTCGCCTATGTGCGCGCGTTGCAACGGGCCAATGGTATTAACTAGAGCTATACCAATCTAATGAGAATCATACATTCATCCGGCACCCCGAGGCAACGTTTGCGTTAGTTAACGCGTTCGGGGGGGCAGATGAAATCAATTGGGTTGGTTTTGCTTTAGGCCGCCACCAGTAATGTCTCATGCTTGCGCAGGCATTTACGGGCTGTGTTTCCATATCCGCTAGGGTCCGAGCGCAATTGCGGGAACAGGCTGAACACCTCTTCGCGGGCTGCGTCTGAAATGGCATTCAGGCCGATGTCGGCGGGATGAAAACTCTCGGCGGCGGTGCCATTCGCATAGACGATTTCATGCTGGTCAAACAGCATGTGCATGTAAGTCACTTCGCCGCCTGTTTGGCGGGTGATGGTTGTGCCATTCAGCATATGTTTGGCACTTCCCAGCACTTCGCTCTGTCCCAGATACAGTTCGCTACGATGGTTGCTGATCAGCATACGATGCTGCGGTGAAACCAGCAGTGTGCGGTCCAGATTTGGCAATGATCCAGCCTCGAACCGGATCGGGGCGAATTTATTCAGGGCGGGAACTGTGCGTGCGCCAATCCAGCGGATTGGTTGCAGCCCGTTGTCACGGGTGATGACAAGATCGCCAATTTTCAGATCTTTGATCAAGCGCTTGCCATGGGGTGTTAAAATCTCAGTATTGGCTTCAAAACAAACGATGTTCTCGATTTCCGAAAACGTAACGACAGTGCCATCCAGCAGGGTAAATGTGCCTGAAAGCCCACCCGCCGCGTCATCGGCGTTGGTGATTACCAAACTGTTTGTGTCGGCAGCGCCAGTCCAGTTTAGGGTATCTCCATTGGTTTCACCGCCTTCGCCACCAACGATGTTGATGGTGCCGCTGCCGGCCTCGACCAGATCAACAACGTTGAAGGTATCGTCGCCATCGCCGCCCAAAGCAGTGTCACCTTGGGCAACGGTCAGCGTGTCATTGCCCGCCCCGCCCGACAGCTCGTCGGCACCCAGGCCGCCCGAGATGATGTCATTGCCGTCTTGTCCGAAAATGATGTCATCGCCTGTGCCGCCATCAATGATGTCATTGCCATCTGGGGTGTCAACGATGGTGTCAAAATGAACGTCTGTGACCCGGATCGCCTGTGTGCCGGTGCCAGCATTGCCATAGGAAATTACAATGGAGGAAACCGGGCCGGTAACCTCGATAAGGGCGGAGCCGCCCTCATCGGCGGTGCCCTCGGCGACTAAACCGGCTGTAATGGTATTGCCTGAAAGGGTGTCATTGCTGCTGACGGTGATATTGACGTTCACCTCGTTGCCATTGGCATCATAGGCGCGGATCGTAACCTGATCGTGAAAATCACCGCTGGCCCAATCAATATCACTGATCCGAAAGCTGACGTTCTGCACGTCATCGCTGGCGCTGCTGCCTGCACCAGCGGCAAAATCAATCGTCGTGGTCGAGCTGGCCCCATCGCCATCCGCAAACAGACGGACCGAGGATGTGGTGTTGAAGGGCTCTCCTGCGGCAACGTAGTTTACGTCAGTGGTTTCAACGTTATAGGTCGGATTGTTGTTACCATCATCAGTAAAGGAAACCGTGACATCCATTTCACCGGTATCTTGGGTGAACCCAGCGGCGATGTCGGTGCCATCAACTCCTTCGGCATCCCAGTTCAGAACCTCGCCAGCGCCGGGCCCCGTATCGCCATACAGCACGTCGTCGCCAGCGCCACCATCGATGGTGTCATTGCCAGCGTCACCAAAAACGGTGTCGTCCCCAGCGCCCGCCGCAATGGTGTCATTGCCGCCACCCGCCTGAATGACATCTTGGTTGCCCGACGGTCCCGTGCCATCGCCATTGTCAACCTGCTCGCCATCTTCATCGACAAAACTGGCGTCGATGACGTCGTCTAATGCGGTTCCGGTCAGAACTCCGTCGCCGGTTGAATAGGCAGGTGCCGAGGTGACGTCAGCCGAGGAGAGGGTGTCGACTGGGCCGTAGTCGGGGACAAAATAGATGTTGCCATCTGTAGCCTCGTAATATTGTCCGGGTTCCAGCTCATCTGTGTAGGTTGTGCCGCCCCATGTGCCGGACCACGTCCATTGCCCCGCTCCAATAGAGGCGGCCGTGGTGAAACTCACCAACGGATCTGTGATACTGTCCCCAGCATCCAGAGTTATGTCACCTAGGGTTACTAGGTACCCATTTGGCATTTTCTCGACCTCATGTGTCCGTGGAATGGACTTATTTTTGAGAGGTCTGGAGAATTGCCCGCCTCCCATTGCACATAGGGATAGGTGGGCCAAGGGGCGCATTGCGGGCGGAAATGTGACGAATTTATGTAAAATTTCACCTAAAACGGCTATTTACCCGTTTTAGGTATCTTGGGGGTGGCGGATACAATCAGGCCTTGAAATCAAAGATCTTGGACAGCGGCAGTTCGCGCGCCCGAATGCCTGTCAGATCAAACAACGCGTTTGCCAATGCGGGCATGGATGGCGGCGTTCCTGGCTCACCTACCCCCCCCATATGCATATTGTTTTCAAAGATTTGCACCTCTGTTACAGGCGCAGTTGCCATCCGCACAGCGTCATAATCAGGGAAGTTTTCCTGCTGCACCTCGCCATCCTCAAAGCTGATTTCACCATGCACGGCGGCGGACAAGCCGTAAATCATCCCGCCTTCCATTTGGGCGCGGATGTTTTGCGGATCCAGGGCGGTGCCGACATCACAGGCGATCCAGACGTTTTTGATCTGGATGCCGTCGTCCGTTTGAACGACCTCAATTACTTCGGCGACGGGGGTGCCGAACGACCACGTAAACGCCACACCAAGACCAATACCGTCGGCGGTTTTGCCGCTCCAACCGGACATCTCACGCACCGCTTCCAGCAATTTGGCCGATGGCGCACTATGCTGCGCAATCAGGTCTATCCGGAATTGTAACGGGTCAGCACCAGCCGCATGGGCCAGTTCGTCAACAAAGCTCTCGTGGAAAAACCCGTTGTGGGAATTGCCAACCGAACGCCAGAACCCAATGGGGACATCAACATCGGCCAAATGACCCGTCATGCGGTAATTCGGGATCGCGTAGGGTTGATTGCTGGCCCCTTCCATATGCACCACATCCGGCCCGGGTGGCGAGAAGCCAGCCATCCGTTTCATTGTTTGGCCCGATATTGAGGGGGCAGCGATTTTTCCGTCCATCAGCACGGCCTTACCGTCTTTTACAGCGCCACGCATCTGTGCAACGGCAGCGGGGCGGTAAAAATCGTGACGCATGTCCTCTTCACGGCTCCACATCACTTTTACGGGCACATTTGGCGTCGCTGTGGCCACTTTGGTGGCCAAAACCGCTGCGTCCGCCTCGATTCGGCGTCCAAACCCACCCCCAAGGAAGGGCGTGTGCAGGACCACTTGTGCGGCTTTCAGGCCAGCGGCCTCGGCGACTTTGTCTTGGATCAGCAAAGGCGCTTGATTGCCGCACCAGACTTCCAATGCGTCACCGGAAAACAGGGCGGTCGCATTCATCGGCTCCATGGTGGCGTGGGCCAGATAGGGCACGCGGTATTGCGCGTTAATTTCCGTGGCACCCTCGGGCAGGACCGAGACATCCCCGTCGTCGCGCAACGTTGAATTAGGGCTGTCATTTAGCGCGGCTTCAATCACCTCAAACAAGCCCTCTGTGGTGGCGGGGTAGGGCGCGGCTTCCCACTCAATTTCCACAGCATCGGCCGCTTGAATTGCCAGCCACGTATTGCTGGCCACGACCGCGATACCATTGCCAAGGTCGATCACTTTTTCAACGCCGTCCATTTTTTCAGCCTCAGTGGCATCATAGGACACCATGCCTGCGCCCAAACGTGGGTTGATCCGAACCGTGGCAAACTTCATGCCTTCCAGCCAGATATCCGCACCATATTTGGCTGTGCCGGTCGATTTTGCCGGTATATCTAGGCGCGGCATATCGCGGCCCAAATATTTCCAATCTGAAGATGGGCGCAGGGCAACATCCTTTGGCGGGTTCAGCTGTGCTGCGGTCTCGGCCAGATCGATATACCGGTGTTTGCTGCCGTCCTTGCTGATTACATGGCCATTTCCGGTGTGATAATCACCTTCGCCAAATTGCGCGGCGGCGGCCATTTTCAAGGTCTCGCGGGCGGTGGCTCCCGCCATGCGCATTTTCTCATAGGCATCAATGGAAGAGGTCGAGCCACCAGTGACCTGCATAGACAGCATTTTGGGCACCACATCCAGCGCGCTACGGGTGAATTCCTGCCATGCGGTGGGCTTGCCGTCTTCAAATTCTGCGTGACCTGTGATGGCGGCACCGTTGTAATAGGCCTGTGCGCCGGGGCCGTGTATTACGCGCACGTTTTCCCATGCGACATCCAGCTCCTCGGCCACCAAAGCGGCCAATGTACTGTGCACCCCTTGGCCCATTTCTGAGCGCGGTGCGATGATGGTCACACCTTGCTGATCAATAATCAGATAAGGGTTCAATGTATACGCCCCCTCGGAGGGTTTTAGCGGGTTTTCCAGCGGCTTTTTCGCCTGATAAACTCCGAACGCCACGCCGCCAGCAACAGCGGCTGTGGAAATCAAAAAGGCGCGGCGGGTGTATTTTCTAATCCGTCCCATGTTCATGCTCCTCGCATTTCAGTGGCGGCTGTTTTGATCGCCGCACGGATGCGCCCGTAAGTGCCACAGCGGCACAGATTGCCATTCATCGCCTCGTCAATATCCGCGTCCGTCGGGGCCGGGTTTTCAGCCAGCAAGGCCGCGGCTTGCATGATCTGACCTGACTGGCAGTAACCACATTGCGCCACCTGATGGTCGACCCAGGCTTTTTGCAAGATCGACATTTTGTTTGGCGTTCCCAAACCCTCAATCGTGGTCACATCGCCATCGACATCCGATAGCGCCACCTGACAGGACCGCACAGCCTCGCCATTGATATGCACCGTGCACGCCCCGCAGGCCGAAACCCCGCAGCCGAACTTTGTGCCGGTCATGCCCACTGCGTCGCGCAACACCCAAAGCAGGGGCACATCATCGGGTAAATCTATCTGATGGGGCTGGCCATTTATGGTCAATGTGGTTGTCATTTTACGCCTCGTGTTTACTGCCAACTGAACTCATTGGTTTAGCATAGACCCAAGGCGTCGTGAGGGTCCATGCCTAATCGTATTTCTTTTTTGCACAAATATCCGCGTCGCAGACATGAAACCTTTTGCCCAAAATGCAGATACCCAATGGTGAGAAAACCCTGCCTACAGGTCAGTGCGCAAATGCCAAAGCTCGGGAAAAATCTCGACATCGAGCATTTTGCGCAAATAGGACGTGCCACTGGTGCCACCGGTGCCGCGTTTGAAACCGATGATGCGTTCAACCGTGGTGACGTGGTTAAAGCGCCAGCGCCGGAAATAGTCCTCAAAATCGACCAGCTTTTCGGCCAACTCGTACAGCTCCCAATTCTCCTCAGGGTTTTTGTATACCTCGGTCCAAGCGGCCTGAACGTTTTCATTGGGTTGATATTGCTGCGAAAAATCACGACTCAATACGTCATCTGGTACTTTGTGACCGGCTGTGTGCAAGACTTGTATTGCGGTGTCATAAAGGCTGGGCTGAGTCAGCTCGTTGCGCAAAATATCAGCAATATCGGCGCGATGCTCATGCGGTTTTATCATCGCGGCATTGCGGTTGCCGACGGCAAATTCAATCAGTCGATATTGATAGGATTGAAAGCCCGAGGATTGCCCAAGCGTTTCGCGAAACGTGGTGTATTCCGAGGGCGTCATAGTGCGCAGCACGTCCCATGCGGAATTCAGCTGCTCAAAAATACGCGCCACACGGGCCAGCATTTTGAACGCATGGCGTGGGCGCCCCGTTGCCAGTGCGTCACGCGCCGCAACCACCTCTTGAATGGCCAGCCGCATCCACAGTTCGCTGGTCTGGTGTTGGATGATGAACAACATTTCATCATGTGCGTTACTGATCGGGTGTTGGGCATCCAGTATTTTATCCAGATGCAGATAGTCGCCATAGGACATGCGCCCGTCAAAGGACATTTCAGCGCCATCATCGGCAGGGTTAAAGGGTTTTTTCATCTCGGTTCTCCAGCTCAAAGCTCATGAAAAAGCGCTCAAGCTCTTGCCCGTTTCGGGCGAGTGTTTCGGGATAATCCACCTGCCAGCCCTGTTTTTCAAAAAACCGGCGGGCAAAGTGGCTGGCGTGCGCGGACAACCGCATCAAACCGTTGCGGCGCGCCCATACAAGCATCCGGTCATAGACAGCCTGCGCCACGCCGCGACCCATCCATTCGGGCAGCACAAAGGCAAGGTCGATGTAGCCGTCAGGTGTGATGGCCATAAAGCCGACGATTTCGCCGTCAACCTCGGCGATCCAGCGCAACAGCGTGTCATCAGGTGCGGCATGCGGGAGTGTTGGCTGCGATGATGGAGCCCAAGCCGTGCGTTGTTCCTCGGTGTAAAACGCAGCCGCGCCTTCGCGCACAGACCGGTAATAGACGCCATAAAGGGCGATGTGGTCCTGTGGCGTGGCGCGGCGAACACTTATGTCACCCGGCTGCGCTGTTTGTACTCGTCCGCGTCCCATAGATCGTTCTCCATCACATCCGCAATGATCGCAACCGCGGCATCCACGTCGCCCTCGTCAATATATAGCGGGGTAAAGCCGAACCGCATGATATCGGGGGAACGAAAATCGCCGATCACTCCGCGTGCAATCAGGGCCTGCATCGCCGGGTAGCCATGCTCAAAATGGAACGACACTTGCGAGCCGCGGATCGTCCCGTCGCGCGGGCTGGCCAGTTTCAGGGCCGGACAAGCCGCCTCGACCCCAGCAATAAAGCGATCGCACAGCGCAATGGATTTGGCCCGCACATCGGTCATGTTGGCCATGTCCCAGATGTCCATCGCCGCCTCAAGGGACGCCATTTGCAACACGGGCGGGGTGCCAACGCGCATCCGTTCAATGCCGTTGCCAGCTGCATAATTCAGATCAAACGCGAAGGGGGCTGCATGGCCCAACCAGCCTGACAACGCAGGGCGAATATTGTCCACATGACGTGGCGCGACATAAATAAATGCCGGCGCGCCCGGTCCGCCATTCAGGTATTTATAGGTGCAGCCCACCGCGAAATCGGCGTTACACTCGGCCAGATCAACCGGCAGCGCGCCCGCAGAATGGGCCAAATCCCAAATCACCAGCGCGCCCACCGCATGGGCTTGTTTGGTCAGCGCTTTCATGTCGTGCTTTTGTCCCGTGCGGTAATCCACCTCGGTCAACATCAGCACGGCCACATCCTCATTGATGTGGTTTGCAACGTCGCCGTGGTCGGGGGTTTTCAACTGATGTTGACGACCCAATGAGGCGATCAGACCCTCGGCCATATACAGATCGGTCGGGAAGTTGCCGTTATCGGACAGGATCACCTTTCGCTCAGGGCGCATTTCAAGCGCCGAGGCCAGCGCCTGATAGACCTTGATCGATAATGTATCGCCCATCACCACGTGGCCTTCTTCGGCCCCGATCAGACGCGCAATACGGTTGCCGATGTTGCTGGGTTGAGCCATCCATCCGGCCTTATTCCAGCCCGTGATCAGCATCTCGCCCCATTCATCCTGCATGGTTTTGGTCAGACGAGCAGGGGCGGCTTTGGGCAATGGGCCCAAAGAGTTGCCATCCAGATAGATGACCCCCTCGGGCAGATGGAACATGGCTTTGGTGGCAGCGAAATTGGTCATTGAGTGGCTCCTGTTTCGGGCAACACTATCTTGTCGACAGGCAAAAGCAAGTATTTACTTTAGGCTTAAAGTATTCGCCAGATCGTCAATTTCACCTTGATGCCAGGCCCGAATACCATTTTGCACCAAAACCGCTGCGGTAACGCCCACACCATCACGTTTCACCCCGTCAAAATTGCCGGAATAGATAAATCCGCTGCCACAAGACGGGCTGCCATCTGTCAAAATGGCGTGACGGCAGTTTGCCTTTTGGGCCGCAACCAGGGTGGCCTGTGCCCCGGTCAAAAAACCGGCCGTCACATCATTGCCAGCGATGTCCAGTATCCGCGCATTCCCCGTTAGCACGTCTTGCGCATCGGCTCCCGGCTCAATTTCAGCGGGTAGGCGGGGCACGGCAAAGCCGCCCGCGAGTTCAGGGCAAAAGGCAATCAAACGCCCCGCTGCCAGCCAGCGAGTCAAATGCGGGTTGGCCACGCGCTTTGCGGCCCCGTCATAGCGCACAGGTTGGCCCATCAAACAGCTGCTGATCAGAATTTTGTCCATATTCAGGCTATATCCGATCACAAATCCGATAGCGAGAAAATGTCCCATTGGCGCGCGCATCAAAGGCACATATAGACCACAGTTATGAGAAACATTGAACTTCCCCCTGTCTGGCTCGCCGCCTTCATTGCCATCGCATGGCTGCAATCGGTCCATTACCCTATGGGGCTGAATTTTGGCACCGGATTTGCCGACCTGTTGGGGGGCTTGCTGATTGGTGGCGGGTTGCTGTTGATGTTGATGGCGGTGATGGAATTTTACCGCCACAAAACCACGATTATGCCGCGCCGTGACAGCAACGCTTTTGTGCAATCAGGCATCTATAAGCGCTCGCGCAACCCGATCTATCTAGGGGACGCTATGATCTTGGCGGGGCTGATCCTGCGTTGGGATGCGGTGCTGTCGTTGCCATTAGTACCGATCTTTATATGGGTGATTGAAAAACGGTTCATTATAGGCGAAGAAAATCATCTTCGTCGCACGTACCGCGCCCAGTATGCATCCTATTTGAACCGTGTAAGGCGCTGGATTTAGAGCCTGTCCAATCCGGTTGATTCTGTGCATTCTGCCGCCGCCCGGAGCAGTGTTTATCTGTCATAACGCGTTCGGGGGGCGGGTGAATTCGACTTGATTGGACGGGCCATTGCAATTTTAGCGCCAAAGATGCGCATAGCTTGCGAACACACCTTGCAATTTGGCCAACAGGCGCAGACCGGGGCGTTGGCGCGGTAACGTGCTGTTTTGCAACCGCTCAACCACCACTTCGGGCGGGCAAGGCTGTTTGGTAACAGGGTCGAAATAGCGTGGATAATCGATCAGGGTCGCGTGGGTCAATTGTGCCAGAGACGGGCGGGCGAAACGCCGATCCGGTATTTGCCCCAGATCACGGGTTAGCCCCCATCCGGCATAAAACGGCACCCCCAAACAGGTCACGGATTTGCCACGTAACAGGGCCTCAAACCCGAGCAGGGATGTCAGGGTCCAAACCTCGTCCACCACGTTAATCAGCGCAATGGGATCGGCATTGTTTGCAATCACATCGGCGTATTTGGCAGCCTCATCGGGCGCGATCAGCCCTTGACGTAATCCAGCTTCGACATCGGGATGGGGCTTGAAGATCAACACGGCGTCCGGGTTCTCGGCGCGGGTGCGTTTCAGCAGATCGAGATTGCGGCAGTCCCCATCACAGCCCTTTTGGATCGAGGCATCATCTTCGACTTGCCCCGGAACCAAAATGCGCCTGCCCGCAGGTAGGTCCGGCAGGTCGGCGTCGCCAATGTTGTATTTACTCAACCCCGCTCGGATTAGGCTGCGGGTCAACCGCTCAGCCCGAAATATGGCGTGGTCGGGCAGATCCGGGGATAGGGTTATCATCGCCTCGAGGCGGCTATCGCGGGTCGGGTCATAATAGATGCCCAGATCATCGGTGACCAGCGACAGCGGGGCGTTTAGCGTCGCGCCCAGCCCGCGTGAGCGCAAAAAACCGTCCTCGACCCGCAACACGGGTTCGTCATACATATCCGGTGTTTCTTTGCCCGCCCAAACCATCCGGCTGGCACCGATCTGTTGCGCCAATTTGCGGGCCTTAGCAGAGTCGTCTTCAAAACGCAGTTTTTTATACCGGCCATAAAATGCCTGCAAAGGTCCGCGTTTCCACAGGCGGATACCGACGGCAACATGGCCGCTTTGATCCTCGCGCCACGCCCGAACCTGAGCCTCAAGCGTATCAATCACGCACTCCAACTCGCACAAACGGTCGTGATAAGGATCATACCATTTCGGATAGAGGATCATGGCAGCCGCAAATAATTGTGGACGGGTGAGCGAGCGACTGCGCCGCGGCACCGGGTTCTGATCGTCGGTTAGGCCCCAGCCCGCATAAAACGGTTGGCCAAAAATCCGCGGCTTGTGGCCCGCAAAAATAGCCTCGAATCCCAGTTGCGACGAAACGGTATAAACCGCAATCGCCCCCTCCATCAGCCCCCATGGGGAGACCGGATCGGTCAACAACGATACGCGCGTGCTGGCGTCGGACGCGCCAAAATACCCTGCGCGGTGGCCCGCAGCGGTTTCGGGGTGGGTTTTGATAATGATTTGCGCACCGGGGTGTTCTTCTTGGGCAAAAACCAGCATTTCCCGGAACGTGGCGATGTTGGCCTTTGATGCCGTGACCGAGGCGTCGCCCTTGGTTTGGTCGATCACCAGCACATATCCGGGGGCGGGCAGGGGGTGGTCGGGGGCATGGTTATTGTATTTTGACAGATCTGCAGCGCGAAGCCGTTCAACCGCAGCGCGGGCGCGGTTGAGCAGCGCTGTGTCGTCCAGCGGATGGGTTGCCAGCAAGGTTTCAAGACAGGTGACCGTGGCGGGGTCAAAATGCACGCCGTTCTGATCCAGAAACAGACCCAGCGGAGGCTCGCCAGACCTGCCCGGATGGATCGAGCGCAAAAACGCGTCCTCCACCCGCAAAATCGGTGCATCCGTGGCGCGCGACACCGCTTCGCCACGTGGGGACGTCGGGCTTTGACCCCAGACACCGATCATGTCATCACCCGAGGGCTTGCCCAGTTTGATGTCATAGCCCGACAACTGCAAAATTCGCCGGATGCGTTTTTGGGTCAAAAAACCGCCGTTATAAATAAAAAGCCGCCGACGGGTTGATCCATCGGCGGCATCTCTATTGTCGAACTGTGGCATGGGCCGTTAGTTGCCGGCCAATGTGTTCAGCGTGTTGGCTGAATTTAGCGATCCTGTGATGGCTGACAATGTTTTGCTCCACTGCACGAATGGCGCTTCGGTCACGTAAACCGTATCGCCATCGCGGACGACAAAATCACGGGCTTGAAACATGCCGTTTGGCTCGGTCAGGTCCAGCACATAAACCATTCGCTGCTCGCCCTGTAGATCATTGCGGGCCAAAACGGCATTGGCAATTTCTTCGGGTTCGTTACGAAACACAAACACACCGGTTGGGTCAGCCAGATTTGAGCTTAGACCGCCGACTTGCGCAATCGCCTCGATGGCGGACAGGGTTTGCGTGGTGAAGGGCACACGGTTTTGCGCCCCTGTCGCCCCCATTGCGGTAAAGGCACGAGTATCTTCCTCGACCAAAATCCGGTCGCCACCGCGCAGCGCAATATCCAGTTCCGGATGTTTGTATAAATCTTGGAACCAGATTTTCCCGCGCTGTTTGCCGCGAATAACGGTGATTTGGGCAATTTCAGACTCAACAGCAATGCCGCCCGCGCGCGCCAGCATCGCGCTCAGCGTGCGTGTTGGGCGTTCAATCGCAAAGATACCTTGGCCACCAACACCACCAACGATCGAAACCGTCGCGCCGTCACCGGCAAGACGGGTCACCAGCACTTGAGGGTCGGGGGTTTGTTTATCAAGCTTTGCGGTGATGATGCGGCGCAGGGCCTCGGGCGAGTTGCCCGCGGCGCGGATGCGGCCCGCGTAAGGAATAAAGATAAAGCCCGAGCCATCGACCTGAACTTGTTCAAGTGGTGTGGCGCTTGCACCGGGGGCACCCAGCAATGGATCACTGACGTTTTCCCAAATGGTCAAGCCCAGCGTGTCGCCGGCCCGAATGGTGTCCGACCCGACAACGCCTGCGTTTTTGAACGCCTTGGAAAAGCCAAGCGCCGGTACGACGGCCGTGGTGCGCGTGACATGATCATTAACGCTGATAACAAAAGCATCGCCTTCTTTCAGGACAGACCCTGCAAAGATTTCACGCTTATTGGGGCCAGAACGCGGCAAGCCACAAGATGAAACAACAGCGAGCGCTGCCGTAAGGGCCACTGCGTTAGCCCAATTTGAACCCGTGAATTTCACTGCCGGGTCTCCTTTTTATATTTAACACTGCCTCAGTCTTTGTCTCGGTCTTTTTTTTGTAAGCTACGGGAATCCGGTCCAAAAAGCTAGTGATTTGATTTGCGGGCCTAGTTTACAACGCGAAACTGTTGCCGAGGTGCCGCGTTTCCGGTTTCCAGTGCCTCGTAGGGGTCTTGGGGGGCCAATACCATATCAACCACCAATCGCATCAATTGATCGCGCCCACGGGCCGAATAGAACCCGCCCGCAATTTGCGAGGTTTCCAGCAAATATTGGCGATATTCCTTATAGGCAAGCATATCCGGACGGCTGGGTTTGTTGAAAAATTCAGGCAACGGCAGGGTCGAAACGAATTCGGGCTTGGCAAACACAGCATCGCCAAACACCTTAAGCGGAATCCCGCGTCGCAGCACCTGTTGGGCGGCGGTTGAATTCACCGTTACCGCACTGCGGGTGTGGTCCAGCAATTGGGCCAATTTGCCGCCGCGCACATAGTGGACGCGTTTCTCCACCCCGTATTCGCGGGCAATTTCAGCCACGATATTGCGTAATCCTGCGCGGCCGGTCTCAAGCGGGTGGGCCTTGAAAACTAGGTGATGATGGATCGGTGCACCTTTGGCAAACCCTTCAATCACCGCATCAATAAATTCGGACATTTTACCGAACGGGCTGTGGGTCTGAAAACTGCTGTCATGTTCCAGCTGCAACAGCGCCAGATGGTAGGGATATCCGCCGCGTTTTATCCGCATAGTTGAAACGACACGGCTGATCCAGTGGACGGGCATCATCAGCAATCGACGCAGGTACAGTTGGAATTCTGCCACCACCCCCAATTCGCGGTGTGCTTTGAAATTGCGATAGGCGCCGTTTCGAAACATTACAAACCAGTGGTATAGGGCACCATAAAACACATGATGACGCATATCGCCCCAATGGCTCGGGGCCTCGGGGGTGATCAATTCGGTGTTGGCCAGCGTTTTACGCATGGATTTCACTTCCATATCCATCAGGCGGGAATGCCCGTTGCTGCCGCCACGCTCGTAGGTGACCCAATAGGGCCGCAAATAGCCTTCTTCAAAGACATGCACCGTTATGCCAGCCGCTTTGGCGCATTTGATCGCCTCGGTGTGGATGAAACGGGTGTCACCGTATAAAACCAGATCGGTGATGGATTTCTCGGCCACGATCGCCGCGAAACGATCCGGCCAGTTTTCTTGTGGCTCTTCGAAGGAAATAAAACTGGCGGAGTTAAACCAAAAGGCGCGATCACCCGCGTTAAACCCAACACGCCACACATCCGCCCCTGCCGTGCGCAGCATTTTGCCAAGCCGATTGAAGAAGGGCCCATGCGGCCCCTGCAGAAATAGAAAATGTCGATTTGAGCCAGCTGTGTAACCCATTACACCCTACTTGGTTATCCGCCTCCAGATAGAGACTGTTTGAATCATAGTATACGTTTTGTCACGTGGTTATTGTTATAATCACTGTAAGATTGGGCGAAAATGTGACGCAAAGTCAGGTTTGGTGTATATTCGTTAAAAATGGGTGCGCCCTTGTGTGAAAATGGGCAAAGAGCTAGGAAATTGGAGATAAGGAGCGCAATCATGAGCATTGATCACGGCAAACTGGGGCACAACAACGGGCCGAGCATGGCAACAGGTGTGCGGTTTCGCAAATTATGCTGGGGCAAGGCGCGGGCGCAATTGCTGCCCAAACTGCCAATCGAAGTGATCCGGCGGCGGGTTAAACGGGCGGGCGAGCTGGGGTTGGATTACAAATCCTACGCCTCAATCCGCGCCACCAGCGGCCATGATGTGGTGGCGTTTCTGTTCTCGTCCAATGCGCTGCGGCTGCTGAAAAACAACGGCACCCTGCCAGTCGATCGGGTTGAGAAACTAAAGACCTTACAACGCACCGGTAAACTGGTGGCTGTGAATGCCCCGCTGACACCGGACGCGATGATTGCAGTGGCCGCACACGCCTGCATTGAGTTGGACACGGTGATCAACGCCCCTGATATGACCCATACTTGGGGGCAGGCCCGCAGCATTATTCTAACCGCGCTTGAGCCCGGCAAATTGCCCGCCGACACTGTGGTGGCGATTGGCGACACGGCGCTTGAGCGGGAATGGTGCGCGGCGGGTCGACTGGCCGGATATGTTAGCGCACAAAGCTTTTTTGGCGCGCAACCGGGTTGAAAAACAGCCGCATTGCCCCCAAATTCCTACCTAAGAATCCCCAAAAGGAGATGCCTTGATGGCTGCCAATACCTCGCCTAATACCCTGCCGATCCCGCATTTTGAAAAGCCCGTCAAACTGCTGGTCATAACGGCTCCGTACCATAAGGATGTCACTGACGAGCTGCTGGCGGGGGCCAAGGCGACACTGAAAGAGGCGGGCGTTGAATTCGACACCATTGAGGTGCCGGGGGCCTTGGAAATCCCCACGGCAATCGCGATTGCCGAGCGGATGAGCAACTTTGACGGCTACGTCGCACTGGGTTGCATTCTGCGCGGCCAGACCCGCAATCACAAGGCTGTCAGCAACACCAGCTATCGGGCCATCAGCCAGTTGGGGCTGAACGGGATTTGCATAGGCAACGGCATCCTGACGGTGCGCAATCTGAAACAGGCCAAGGCACGGGCCGGTATCAAAGATCACAATTATGGTGGCAATGCAGCGATTGCGGCCTTGCATCTGGTGGCGTTGTCGCGCAAATGGGGCCGTGAAACCAAAGGGATTGGCTTTAAACCCGCATCAACCGAATTCCTGATGGCTGACAGTAGTGATAACGAACCAAATAAAGCATGAGCACCGAATGAGCCCTGACAAACGCCAAATGAAATCTGCCGCCCGCCTTTACGCGGTGCAGGCGCTGTTTCAGATGGAACATTCCGCCCATACCATTGACAATGTGCGCACCCAGTTCGAAGACCACCGCTTTGGCGCGGTCTATGAGGGTGACGAGATGGCCGAGGGCAACGTCGATCTGTTTCGCAGCTTGCTGGAAGACGCCGTGGAGCACCAAGCGCCGATCGACCAGATGACCGACCGCGCGCTGGTGGCCAAATGGCCGCTCAAACGCATCGACCCAACTTTGCGCGCCCTGTTTCGCGCCGCAGGGGCCGAGCTGACCCACAGCAACACGCCGCCCAAGGTGGTGATCAACGAATATGTTGATGTCGCCAAAGCGTTTTTCCCTGAAGGACGCGAGCCAAAGTTCGTGAACGCGGTGCTGGACCACATGGCCCGCGAGGCCAAACCCGAGGCGTTTTAGCAAGTATCCGGACCTGCGACGACAAGACACTTGGAATTTCGTCCCAATTTGATACCATTTTAGCGAATGCGCCAATCAGGAGTCGATTTATGCCAAAACTCATCAGCCTTTATATCCGCAATGTCCTGTTCGGTTTTGCCCTGTCAGGCATTTTCGTGAGCGCATTGATGTATTTCAACGTCGCCAATCTGTGGCATCTGGTGAACAGCTCCAGCATGGGCTGGGTCGCCGCTGTGATGCTGTTCATGTTCAACGGTATCGTGTTTGCCGGCGTGCAATTTGCTATCGCGATTATGCGCATCGAAAAGGATGACGAACCTTCAGGCGGCAATCGTGCCCCTCTGGTTGTGGACTATCAGCCGATTGCCATTCCTGTGGACGACACCCCCCGCACGCGCCGCTAACGCCAGACTTACGGGTCCTCATGGGCGCCTTAAGAGCGAACGCCAGTTCTCGTCTGCCGCGCCAAAAAAACAGCCGCTCGCGACGCGTTCGCAAACCGGTGTTTTGGGAATTTTCCGCAATAGCCTAATTTATCCCAACAGCAGGATGTCGGACGCACCTGCGCTGCGGCGCAAAGCATGTACATCTGCAATATCTGGATCCGTTGACCAGGCAATCGCTGCTTCTTTGTCAGGAAAACTTAGCAACGCAGCCACGTTGGGCGCATCGGGTGCGCCGTCTAGGACAGTGAATTCACGTGCCGCGTTTTCAACTTTACCGCCGTGTTTGGCCAGCGCTGCATCGGCTACATCGCGGTACTCAGCCAAAGATTCTGGGTTGGTTACAGTAATTTTTGCGTAAGCGTAGATCATAATTTTCTCCAACAAATGATGATAAGGACAAAATAACGATAATGGCACGTGTAAAAACGCATGTATGAATGTTGCATGGGATGATCTGCGCACGGTATTGATGCTGGTTCGCCATCGCTCACTGGCGGGGGCAGCTCAGGCTTTGGACGTGAACTACACAACCGTGGCACGCCGGGTTCGCCGTGCTGAAAAAGCATTGAACCAGCTGCTGTTTGAAAGGCTACCTGATGGCTATCGGCCGACCGAATCCGCACATGTGCTCGCCGAGCATGCCAGTCAGATGGAAAAAGCCGAGCACAGCCTGATGCGCCAACTACAAGGGGCAGAAACCGAACTTTCAGGCGTGATAACAATAACCGCCCCGCAACTGCTCATCGCCGGTTTCTTGGCCCCAATAATCGACCAATTCAGCAAGGCACATCCAAACATCGAATTGCGCGTGCTTGCTGCGAATGAGGTTTTGGATTTGACGCGGCGCGAAGCCGATCTGGCAATTCGCATCAGCCGGAACCCGGGGGACACGTTGACGGGCCTGCGTTTGCTAGATCAGGAAACGGCGAGCTTTGCCAATCAGGAGGTAGCGGGCGGCATTTCCTTGGACCCCTCGGCAATGATTGATTGGGTTGTTTATGATGCCTATCCAAACGTGCCCAACGAAATTAGCTCTCGTTTTCCCAACAACCCTGTGCGCTTTCGTTTCGACGATATGGTTGCGATGGTCGGGGCCGCTCAGGACGGGTTGGGCGTGGTCAGAATGCCCATGTTTCTTGGGCGGGCAACTACGGGTTTGGTGCAGGTTCCGGTCCTGCCACCGCAACCCTACGCCGATATCTGGGTGGTGGGGCACCCTGATTTTTGGCCTTCGCCAAAGCTGCGCGCTTTTCGCGAAATTCTGGTGAGGCATTGCAAATCACATCGACATCAGTTCATCGCCTAAGCCCTTTGGTTTTAAAGTTTTGCAGTGAAAACGGCACCCCTGTTACGTCGTAAACGGTTGCTGTAACCCCAAAGACGCCCTTCGCTAATTCAAACATTTCGATCAATTTATTTGACAGCTTCAAGTCGGGTGTGGTTGGAATGGCTGTAGTTGGTCCAATACGACGAAAGCCAAGGGATGAGGGAGGCTCGGCGCTGTGGTGTCTGGGGCGTGCCAAGGCCGATCAGCCAAGACGCGAATAGACCTACCTGTATTATCCGTGAAAGGGCCAGAAGACATTTGATCGACGGGCTGAAATATGCGAAATTTTTTGGGAAAATGACGAATTTGGGAGGATTCCGATGCTGGGACAAATGATGCAGATGCCACTAACGATTGGCAGTTTGATTGATCACGCTGAACGGTTTCACACAACAGCCGAGGTGGTCTCGGTCGAGACAACTGGCGGCATTGATCGCAGCACATGGGGCGGGGTTGGCCAAAACGCGCGCAGGCTTGGGTCGGCTTTGCGTAAACTTGGGCTAAAGGACGGTGACCGCTGCGCTACCCTTGCGTGGAACAACCGCCGCCATCTGGAAATCTACTTTGGTGTCGCAGCCGAGGGCATGATCTGCCACACGCTGAACCCGCGTCTTGCACCGGAACAGATGATCTTTGTGGCCAATGACGCCCAAGACCAGATTCTGTTTTTGGACCGGACTTTTCTGCCTGCCGTCGCAAAACTTGGCCCGCTGATGAAATCAGTGAAGCACATCGTTTTGATGGGGCCACGGGACGAAGAAGCGGCCGCAATGGTCGAGGGCTTGTTGTTCTATGACGAGCTGCTGCAGACCGGTGATCCGGATCACAAATATCCGCAGGTTGACGAAAACGCGGCCTCAAGCCTGTGTTACACATCCGGCACCACGGGCGACCCAAAGGGCGTGCTTTATTCGCATCGCTCGACCGTGCTGCACTCGATGGCTGGTAACCAGCCAGACGGCCTTGCCATTGCCGCCAAGGACACCGTCATGCCGGTTGTGCCGATGTTCCACGTCAATGCGTGGGGGGTGCCCTATATCGCCGCGATTTCAGGGTGCAAACTGGTGCTGCCAGGGCCCGGCATGGACGGGGCGAGCCTGGTCAACCTGATCGATGGCGAGGCTGTGACACTGGCGCTGGGCGTGCCCACAATTTGGCTGGGACTGCTTGGTGCGCTCAAGGAATCAGGCTCACAAGCGCCAAGCCTGACACGCACGGTTGTGGGTGGATCGGCGTTGCCGCCCTCGATGATTGCGATCTTCCGAGATGATTACAATGTTGAGCTGATCCACGCATGGGGCATGACCGAAACATCACCGCTTGGGACAGTGAACCAGCTTTTGCAACGTCACACGGTGCTTTCAACAGATGAGCAGGCCGAACTGCGGTTGGGGCAGGGGCGTCCACCGTTTGGCGTCGATTTACGCTTGATCGGCGAGGAGGGCGAGGTGCTGGAGCACGACGGCGAGACCCAAGGCGCACTGCAAATCAAGGGCCATTGGATTGTCGATAAATACTTCGGCAAAGACACCAGCGCCTTGACGGACGACGGCTGGTTTGACACCGGCGACGTGGCCACGATTGACGCCGATGGATACATGATCATTCGTGACCGCGCAAAGGACATCATCAAGTCGGGCGGCGAATGGATTTCAACCGTCACACTGGAAAATATCGCGATTGCGCATCCGGCCGTGGCCAATGCGGCGGCCATCGCGGCGCGCCACGAAAAATGGGACGAGCGCCCTGTTGTACTGGTTATCAAGGTTGAGGGGGCCGAGGTGACGGAGTCCGAATTGCTGGCGTTTTATGAGGGTAAAGTACCGCACTGGCAGGTGCCTGATAGGGTGATCTTCATTGATGAGCTGCCGATTGGCGCGACTGGAAAAGTGCAGAAAAACAAACTGCGCGAGGCGCATGGCGACGTTTTGCTTGTGGGTGGTTGATTTAGCTCCGGTGAACGTCGCCTATGCGGACGAAGCCGACTTTGCTCGTATGAAATCCAACAACTGCTTTGGGGTCCCGACACGCGCATCTAGCGATCACGGGAGGGCGCAAAGCGACTTAATCCCGTCAAGCTCAGTCCGATAGCGACAAAACCAAGCACAAGCCCCGCCACGGCTCCAATGAGCCCGGCCCATCCAATCACAGGGACATTCAAGAAGGGGTAAGGATAGAAACCGCTAAAGCGCGCGCGGATCAGGATATAGACACAATAGACAATCGGCCATGCAATCCACATTGGGATATCGCCCCAACGCAACGCAGGCCTTGGAGCGAGAAAAACCCACCACAGACCGGTCAGCAGCGGCACAAAGGTGTGCGTGCCGTGGTCGGCCCAAAGGTCAATACCGCTCAGCGTTACTAAGTGCGCCAACAATGCATGATAAATCAATCCAACGCCAACAATGGCGATAGTGACCGCTTTGATGAGCCTTTCCGAAAGGTCGCGGCCAAGTGCGATCCACAGCATCATGAGCAGCGTAATAAAGTTCGTGAGAAGTGTGAAATACTGCGACATGTAAGACAGCGCATCGAGCATCCCGTCGCTTTGCTGGAGCCGAAGGTACAGCCGCATGGCAAGCGTCACGGCGGCAACAATGGCGATAACAGCCGCGCCGCCGCGCCGTGCGGTTTGCGACATCGGTTCGCCAACCTGATCTTCAGCCAGTTTCAAAAATACACCGCAGTGAAAATCGCTTTTGGTTCACCAGCGGTGTCCTGCAAAATGAGCGTTTCGCCCTCGATTATGAACTTCGATATCTCTGAGAGGGCAAGACCAAACTGTCGCTCAAGCGCATCAAGCGGTTCAGGACATGCCATCATGGTCGACGCGGCGGGTGAAAAACCCAACTTTTCACCGTCGAGCGCATAAGAGCCCCGCATCCGGTTACACCCAACTGAGGCGCGATAGCTGCTGCCATCGGCTGTTTCCAGCATAAGATGTGGTTCCCGCTGCGCGACGTCTGATGGTAAGGCCGAGCCAGCCAACACGTCCAGCCTCCAATACGTGTTTTGCAGGCTTGCATCCGCCATCTGCCGCTCGCACATCACCTCGGGCCGGGTTCGGATAAACCTGTCAACGATCACCATCTCGCGGTCAGGCCCTTCCATGGCGGGGCGAAGCGCATGGCCGCCTTCCAGCATTACGTAGAGAGGCTCTCCGGGCGCAGAACGATCCGACAAATAGGCTTGCTCCAATGCCAGATAGTCACCTTCCATCGCGATCGGGAAGGTCGCGCCGCTTTTGCATTCCACCAAGATGGCGGCGTCGGCCATATAGGTCATCATACCAGCAATTAGCATATCACTACTTTCGGTGGTTTCGTCGGAAGGTGCCACGCCGGGTCGCACCATCAAAAGGGTAACATCAGGGTCCTTAGTCGGATATTCCTCAAGGATTGTCCCGGTGCCCATATAAAGCCGATCTTGCCACATCACTTGTGTCTTCAGGGCGTAGAGCCCCGCTTCCGTCACGGCGTCGTCTGCAAATGCAATCGTAAAGGCATAAGGTGGGCCTGCGTCGCCCGGCCCCTCGAACCGCCCGATCTCAACCTGATCGTTGTTCGAGATATCGTAGAGAATGGCCATAAAAGTCGCCTCGGGTGGGAGTGCGATACGTTCGCGATATGAGGCTGTGCCAGAAAGCTCTCCGGCAAAAGTTTGAGTTGCGGCAATAATCATCACCAAGCTCATAAATACGCGTGACATCATGTGATGTTTGGGCAGGAGGGTTGGATGGAGGGCAAATCATGCCAAGAGTTCAACTTCCCGCTGTCACCCCAAAACGAAGAGTCTGGAATAAGGGTCGCCTCGTCGGGCAAAAGCGCCCGCTTCTACCCAAGCAGGTCTGGGCCATCCGCTCTCGCCTCGAACTCGCGGGCAATCTCCGCGATCTCGCTCTGTTCAACGTCGCAATAGATCGCAAATTACGCGGTTGCGACTTGGTGTCACTAAAGGTCACCGACCTACTCCGGGACGACGGAATTCGTGAACGCGTGTCCGTCGTTCAAAGCAAAACGAACAAGCCAGTGCAGTTTGAACTGGCTGAAAACACGCGAGAAACTGTGACCAACTGGATCAAGTCCCCGGAAATGATCGGATGCCAGTTCTTGTTCCCGAGCCGTTTTCATGATCGGCCACACATATCAACACGCCAATACGGGCGTTTGGTTCGGGATTGGGTTGTTTCGATTGGCTTGGAACCTAGTGGCTGCGGCACCCATTCTATGCGCCGAACGAAGGTGGCGGAAATCTATCGCAAGACAGGCAACCTGCGTGCTGTTCAGCTTCTACTTGGCCACACAAAAGTTGATAGCACCGTCAGATATCTGGGGGTCGAGCTCGAAGACGCGCTGAGCATAGCAGAAAGGATTGATATCTGAGAATTCTGACGAACGGTTGGAGCCGTTCGTCATTTCGAAGCGGTCTTGATCGTTTGATACTTCCTACGGCAGCAGTGAGCCCATAGCGGCGAATGTGATCCTAGCCAGAAAGCCTGGTTTGACTCCGACTTTCAACGTAACGGCTCTATCATTGGCGTGATTGCCCAACAAAACGTGCCAGGGTTTTTTCGATATCTCCAAGATACCTGCCAGGGGTGTTGCCGAGAAAATCGCTGAATGCGCGTGTGAAATGCGCCTGATCAGAGAAGCCTGTTTGAGCCGCAATACCTGTCAGATCACCTCCGTTACTTACAAGGAGATGGTTCAGGGACTTATTGATTTGCAGGGTTCTGCAAAAAACCTTTGGGCTTAGTCCGACCAGCGTCTTGAACTCGGTTCGGAACTTTCGTTCGGACAGGCCCAGTTCGGCCATCAAAGTAGAAATTTTCAGGTCTCCATCTACCGCTTCGATCTGCTCAATCGCAGATATGATGCCATCAGGGACCGGGTGTTTTGGCAATTGATACAGGATATCCGCCAACAAGAGCATGCGTGCCTTTATGGGCATGTTCTCTGCACCTACGATCCTATCCAGATGTGGCCCCAATGCAGGGTTCAACAGATGTGGTGCACCTGCCTCTCCCAACATTTGCTCGCCGTTTATTCCGAGCAATTGAAAATGGCCAAGTGCAGAGAACTCCAAGAAGATCTGCCCGACATCGCGCTGCATTTTCGCGACGACGTCATTATTTGACACCTGACCAGATAGATGAAGAGGACCGTCGCGGTCGCTGTCAAACCGGGTTTCCCCGTTGACGTGCCCCTGCCAGCGACCACGCCATATCCAACCAAAATAATGGTATCCTGTCGCGCGAACATCCACCACCATATCGACCGGATCGTTGGTGTCGGCGACCAGCACGCGGCGGATATAGGGTCTAAGACTTTCAGGGACATCCATCGGACGGTAGATGTCGGGGTTGGATACTTTCTTCATCGCTACGCCTATAATTCAAAATCGCCGAAATGTTCAATACAAGCGGCGCTGGGTTGCAGTAATCTATGTCGAATAGCGGCTTTGGCTCGGTTTTTCACATGAAAAATTACGCAACAGCGGTTCTATTGGAACTGTATCGGATTTCGCGCTTTGGATTCCGCACAATCTAGGAGGCTGATAATGTGCCTATTTCACCCAAACCCACCGCGAAATCGGGTCATTTTCGTCGGCCTGATCGGACAGGGCAGGATGGTATCATGAAGCACATGGTATCATTATTCATGCTGTATTTGTGTACCGCGACCGCATCACTTGCAGCAGACATTTGCAATGCGGATCTGTCCCTTGATAACCTGCGGGGAAATTACACGTTGGGGCTATATCCGGGGACAATGACCATCGTGACCAGCAAAGGTGACGAACGCGTTCATGACGCGTCTTTGGTCACGGGCACTGCGACGATCGCGTTATACGATGGTGTGCCGGTGTTGCAGTCTGATGACCTTGTCGATGGCGGAGTATTGGAAATTCCACTGCACCTTGTTGGACAGGATGAGAAAAACTTCAATTTACTGAATGACCCGACACTTCCGGGATTAACACCGGATGACATAGCCCTGATTGCGGACTGCGGTACGGCAGGTGAGCTGCCTCAAATTGCGGGGACAGGCACGTTGACCGGGCCTGAAATTTTGATCCCGGTTCAGGTGCAGATGATTGTCATGACGCAGGATGAGAATGGCATCAACGCAACCGGCGTTTACGACAGCACAGTCACTCCCCCGGGAAGAGGCGGAAAATTAATACTCCATGTGAGGATTTCGCTTGCACCCGAGTAACCCGCGCCCAAAGCGACCCTGACAACAATTAGACCAGATGAGTGAGGCCAAGTATGGTTATTCGTTACAGGAGACCCTCGGAAAGCGTAAGAAAGAGTGCTGAGAAACTTGATGATTTGCCCCCGCCATCTATCGAACAGCGGATTCAGGCGACACGCGTGATGGGCTATGTCGGCGGGGCCTTGTTTGCGGGGTTCTTGCTTACGATTGGCTATTCTGTTTTTGAGAACTCCAAGACAATCCCGGTTGACGGAACTGTCGTATCAATCTCGTCCGATGTCAGTGGGACCCACAATGGAACCTATGACGGGTCGCGACTGACGTCCTATTGGCACAAGTTTCGTTTTACTGATCGAGATGGGGTTGAACACATTGCGGACTCTGTTGGTGATGGCCGCGATACCGCGTTTCAGGTCGGGGATGTCGTTTCAATTGGCTATTATCCCGATGACGCAACCAAGGTCCGGGTGCGTTCATGGTTCGGGCTTTGGAAGCTTCAGCTGCTGCTATCCGGTCTTGGTCTTGCGCTGATTGCCTTTTCAATCTGGAGCATTAAGGAAATCAGAAACGAAGAACAACCGACAGACTAAATTAATGAAAATAAAGGAATATAATCCATGAAGTATATATCAGCGTTTGCAATTTTGCTCTTGATGGTTGGTTGCGCGGAAACGGTAACCTCTCCAGAGCGAAGCATAACACCTCTGTATGATGCATCAGGTTTGGGCGCGAGCGCCTATGTCGGGGTGAACACATCTGACAGTAAAATTGAGATTGTTTTTGAGCCCTCGCAAACGACGCCTGAGCGAGTCAGAGCCGCACCGATAAATGTATGCCAGCATCTCATGGGTACAGTTCAATCGACCACAACCGACGTACACCCGTCACCCGAGTTTTACCCAACCGCCCGTGTGTTGAAAATCAAATGTTCAAGGTGATGTCAGCCTTAAGCGGGGCCAAATACCGATCATCGTGCTCAAACCGAAAGACGTTCAAGCCTATGCCAAACCTGTTAAAAACCTTCGTGCTGATTGTTGCTGGGTTGTTTGCTTCACCAACTTTTGCACAGGACGACCTGTGTGGATCCCACTCTGTTGATGATCTATTCCAGGATCTTCAATTGAGCAGCTCGGCCCAGTTGGACACGCGTCCCGTGCAGCTTGTAGATGGCGTCGTATTCGGCGTGCCGATTGCTAATGTAACCGCAGAGATGTCGCTCTTTCGGGTTGATGAAGAAATTGGGATGATGATCAGCGGGGGCGGCATGGCGGGGGCATTGGAAGCCAATCTTGATCGTGTCCCGAAGGCCGATGCGCTAGATTTCAGAGGGGCAGGGTTCGCTATGGATCTTGAAGATTTCGGCACCATAAGTGAGTGCACAGATACCTCGAAAATCCCACAGTATTTTGGCCCCGGTCACTTGCTAACACCGGACGGTAGAACTGTTCCTGCGACAGTTCGAATGATCTTGTGGCTGGGGACAAATACCACCGAAGGTTCTCAGGAACCGTATAAAGCGCTTTTCGCAGTCGGTGTGATTAGGAGCGAAATACTCAATGGTAAATTCTTAGTTATACCTGGGGTTTCATGAAACGATAATAGACATTGCTTCAGTTGCGGCGAATGGTGGGTCTGTCCGCGACATGTGAATTTATGCACAGTGCGGAGAAAGGTCAGTTTGTGATCCTGAACTGTTGACAGATTTGAACGGCTGCTTCGGTGACAAATGCTACAGAGCCAAGTGCGCACCGCTGCAATTGCGAATAAATGCTGCGTCAGCAATAGCCGCACCTGCATAAAGCCGGTTTTCCGCATCTGAGGCGTTGGTGCGAAACGCAGCGAAGGTCTGCAAACCGCCCAAAGTACCGCATGCTGCGCTTGAACTCAAAGCCGTCATTCGCCATTCGTTAGTCCAGAATCGCAAACAGGTCATTCCCTTGCGGAATCCGTGAAGTCTAAAGTGGCGGGCCCACACGAGCCGTAGAGGTGCGTAAATTCCCGAGAACCTGTATGTACAGGTGGGTGCCAGGTAAGTGGACCAGGGTCCAAACAGAGCCAGCTCCCTTTCGGTTGAGTAAGGCCACTGGAATTGAACCTCATGTTTACGAGAAAGGCAGAACCCGCCGTTGCCTAATGTAGGATAGGAAAAGTGTTTCTACAAGGGCAGGCGAGGCGGTGTTTGTTGTCGACACAATAGAAGATGTATTGTAGTAGAATAAAGGAACAAAAGGAGATCGAAAAGGTGCAGGGATATTCGTTCGCAGAGTTTTTTTCTGGGGGGGGGATGGCGCGTGCCGGATTGGGATCATCTTGGCAGTGCGTTCTGGCAAATGATATTGACGCAAAGAAATGCAGCTCTTATCGGAAAAACTGGTCTAACCAACATCTTTTTCATTGTGATATTGCCGAACTCCCTAATGATAAATTGCACCGTGATATCGATTTGTATTGGGCAAGCTCCCCGTGTCAGGATTTCAGCCTCGCTGGAAAAGGTGGGGGATTGGTGGGGAAGAAATCTTCAGCGTTCTATCCGTGGTTGGCCCAGGTGGAGGGGGCCGTAGATGCAGGATTTGCACCAAAAATAATTGCATTCGAGAACGTGGTCGGATTGCTAAGTGCAAATCGCGGGCGTGATTTCGCAGCGGTGGTTGAAAGCATTTCGAACCTTGGGTATCGCGTTGGTGCTGTCATTCTTGATGCAAAGCATTTTGTACCTCATTCCCGTCCAAGGCTTTTCGTGATTGGGGTCCTTAAGGGGTTGACCTTACCCGACGGTGTAACTGAAGATTCTCACGCCAATCGCCCCTCTCAAATTCAGAAAGCATTTGATAGTTTACCCATTTCCCTTCGAAAAGAGTGGGTTTGGTGGAACAATGCGGTCCCAGCGCCCAAAGACGTATCGTTGACGGACGTCGTAGAAAAATCGGTTGCACGGGATGCTTGGTTTTCAGAAGTTCAAACTAAAAAACTGGTTTCGCTAATGAATGAGTTACATCGCGAAAAACTCAAACACGCCAGTCAATCCGCAAAGTTGGTTGTTGGTACAGTTTACAAACGTGGCCGCCCAGATGGGGCAGGTAAAACGATTCAACGTGCCGAGTTGCGTCTGGATGGTGTTGCAGGATGTTTGCGCACTCCGGGAGGTGGATCATCCCGCCAAACTGTAATGTTTATAGAAGGTGACCGGGTGCAAGCCCGTTTATTGACAACGTTAGAGGCGGCTAGGTTAATGGGCTTACCCGATTGGTATCAAATGCCTGAGAATTATAATGACGCCTATCATTTGGCGGGCGATGGTGTCGTTGTTCCGGTGGTTCGGCATCTTGCAGAACGCTTTTTTGAAACAATATTGAGCGCTCAGAAGTTGGAGAAAGCCGCCTAAATGGATCCAAAGGATTTTCGGAAAAAGGCATTGTCTGATTTGACAAATGAAATAGGTGTTTATGCCTTGTGTGATCTGGATCTGGTGCCGATTTATGTTGGTCAATCAGTCGATGGAATCCGGGCTCGTGTGCAGCGGCATCTGACGTCTGCTCGGTCGGACATCATTGCGAACCGTCAGATTGATGTTTGGGAAATTTGTGCAGTTATGGCTTGGCCTGTGGCGCAAAAGGACCGTATAGAACGGGTTGAAAACTACCTCTTTCACAAGTTTGATAAGATACTCCCGCTGATGAATGGGAAAATTCCTCCAGCGCAACCCGATCTTGAATTCCCCCTGGCTAATCCGCAAATTGTGAATGTGATGGCTGACGCGGAACGCCAAAAGAGACTCGACCCGGCTCTGCGTTTACCCCGTCAAATTGAGCAATACCAACGACTTGTCGACTACATACAGAATGTAAAAGATGCAGAGCATTTAAAACGGTCATTACATGCGCATTTTCAGCGTTTGATTGAGTATCATGGAAAATTTTTAGCCTAAATCATATTGTGGGTTGTCGAATGGAGCCGTTCATCATGTAGGTGTTCGTCTGTTTAGCGGTAGGGCAAGAATGAGCAGGTGGCTCAGTTTGTTTCGGGTGTTGGGGGCGCACCATTCAGATGGTTCTTCAGGCTGTTTTCAAAATAATGCCCCCATCCGGCAACACAAACGCGATGGCACTCTAAATCGGGGTTTAACCCTTGGTGGGTCAGGGTCACACGACAGCCTGATGCGGTTGGCGTGATGTCCCACAGCAGCTTGGTGCCTTTCCATTCGCCGTGGTCCCCCACATCCTCGATGATCATACGGGCGTCAATGCAACTCCATGTGAACCGATTTTCGGTACCGTCCGGATCAAAAGCAAAGGTGACGTGGCTGTTACGAAACCGAATGGTGACCTGCCGGTCGTTTTGCTCAACCCGCAGGCTCCACCATTTGTCCATCTCGTGCTGGATGGCCAGTGCCGCCTGCGCGGCATTGGCAGTTGTTTCAATTGAGGCGCTGTAGTCCATCAGCTATCGCCGTGCAGTGAGGCCCGCATCCGCCCCATGTGATCGTCCCAGCCTTTATCAAGCGCCAGTGTCAGACCGAACGCCTCCGCCCCTTGGGGCAGGCCGGTGTGTTCCAACGATAAGCGGGTGCCGCCTGCAACGTCTTCTAATGCCCACTTCACGGTGCTGGTGGCATCGCCCATTGGTGCAATGGTGAAGGTATATTCCAATGCGTCAAATGGCTTTGATTTCAACACCTTACCCCACATCAACTTGTCTCCGCTTTCCGCTCCATACATGGCGTAGTCTTCGCCATCCGCAAGCGCGGTTTTGGGCTTGTGAAACCAGATCGCCAGTTTGTCAGGGTCGGTCAAATAGGCCCAGACCTGTTCTTTGCTGGCTTTCAGGTAAATGGATTTCCGAAGAATTGTATCAGTCATTGTTCGCGTCCTTTTCAATGGCAGTTTTAAGGGTATTCAGGCGATCATCCCAGAAGGCGTCAAAGAAGCTGAGCCAATCCAGAACAGGCGCTAGCCCCGTGGGGCTAATTTGGTTGATACGGGTGCGCCCTTTGCTGTGAACCTCGATCAGGCCACCATCGGACAACACGGTAAGATGTTTTTTGACGGCAGCGCGGGTCATGGCGAAATTATCTGCCACCTGCGCGATGGTCATATTTTGATCTCGCAGCATCATCAGGATGTCGCGCCGTGTCGGGTCGGCCAAGGCGCGAAAGGTCATTTGCGCGGCGGCGTTCATTGGGCCACCGGTGTAAAATCAAACGCCCCGTCCTGATAGAGATAGGCAATGCAGGGCACATCCGAGACGCAAGCGCTGATATGCGGCAGGCCTTTGGGCACTTTGTAGAATGACCCAGCCCCAACACGCGAGGCAGTGTCAGGGTCTTGCCCCGCAACGATATGGGTCATTTCGCCCGCAATCATCACGCCGAACATATTGGCGGATTTTACATGCAAGGGGCTGGCGATGCCTGCGGGCAGGCGCACCATGGCGCTGTAGGATTCTGTGAAACGATCCCCCTCAAGGGCGGCAAAGGCGACGCCTTCGGGTGTCTCAACCCAGTCAAGCGACGGGGTTGGGATCAGGGTGATTGCAGGGGGCTCGGCGGCCATTGCGAAAAAGGGCAATCCGGCAATTGCGCAAATTCCGATTATGCTGGGGCGAAAGGGCATTGGCGTCTCCATGTAAAACCATTTGGTATCCTTTTATGTGATACCTTTAGGTTCTATGTCAATGGATTTCTCACATCATTCATCAGTCCCTACGGCCCTTCTTTGCTAAAAACCTATGCACGTTAAAGGTAAGACGCGCGGCGGGCTTGCAAAATGTTCACCTATTGTTCATGCTGGAAAAATGCGAAATCACCTGCAACCCGGTCAACTTTTGGCCCGCGGCACCTGCCGCCATTTGCGCGACCTTGGATTCGCCTGTGTTGAAGAACTGGTGCCGACCCGTGGATTGCGGGTGGACGTGATGGCACTGGGGCCAAAGGGCGAAATCTGGGTGGTCGAGTGTAAATCATCCCGCGCCGATTTTCAGACCGATCAAAAATGGCAGGGCTATCTGGAATGGTGCGACCAGTATTTCTGGGCGGTGGATGCTGATTTTAACACGGACCTGTTGCCGCTGGACAGCGGTTTGATCATTGCGGATGGGTTTGATGCCGAAGTTATTCGTACGGGGCAGGGCGCTAAACTGCCCGCGGCCCGGCGCAGTGCCTTAACGCGAAAATTTGCCCGCCACGCGGCGGATCGCTTGCATCGGCTGCGCGATCCTGATGTGGGCGCTATTTTCCAGCCGTAATGGTCTTGGCAGCGGCCATCAGTTCTTCGGCGATCTCGATGGCTTCTTCCGGCGAGAAATCCAGCGGCAAATCCACACCATCGCCTTCAATGTAAATACGCACCATGCCCTGTGTGGTGGGGCCGATTTGGATGTTTGCAGCGACGTCGCTCTCGGTATTAATGCCCATGTGTACTCTCCGGTTGGTCGCAGGTTTGCTACAGCGCAGGGCACTGCTCTGCAAGCGGATCATTATTTGACTTAGGCAAATAATATCCGCTAGGTTGTCTACCAAGGAGACCGATATGCATCAGTCCGCCGACGCCCTGCGCGCCTTTAACCGCTTTTACACCCGTCAGATTGGCCTGCTGGACCGCAGCTATCTGGACAGCGGCATGAGCTTGTCCCAAGGGCGCATCCTGTACGAAATCCATGACGGCAAACGAAGCGCCCGCCAGATCGCGCAGCATCTATCGCTGGACGAAGGGTATCTGAGTCGCGTGTTGGCGGGGTTCATTAAGAAGGGGCTGATTGAACGGCATCCCTCCAAGGCGGATCGTCGTCGCGGTGATCTCACCCTGACCAAAGCGGGCGAGAGGCTGATGGCGGATCTGATCGAGCGCTCTCGGAAGGGCGCGACGGAGCGATTGTCCACACTCAACGCAATAGAGCGCAAAAAGCTGTTTGAGGCGATGGACACAATTCAGCAGTGTCTTTCCCCTGAAACCTCGCCGCCCCAAGATGTGCAACTGCGCGACATCCAGATTGGTGACTTGGGTCATCTCGCGTCCCGCCATGGCGTGCTCTATGCCCAAGAATGCGGGTTTGATCAAAGTTTCGAGCTGCTGGTGGCGGATATACTGCTGGATTATTGGCGCGACCACGACCCCAAAAAGGAACGCGCTTGGATCGCCGCGCAGGGTGATCAGGTTTTGGGCAGCATTTTCTGTGTGCGCATCGATGAAGCGACCGCAAAACTACGCTTGTTCCATCTGGAACCCGAGGTTCGTGGATTGGGGCTAGGGCGGCGGATGTTAGAGACCTGCATCAACTTTGCCCGCGAGGCGGGATATCAGAGATTGGCGCTCTGGACCCACGAAAGTCATCAAGCCGCCTGTGCCCTCTACCAAAAAACCGGCTTTACGATGCTCAGCCAAACCCCCGTGCGTAGTTTCGGGCAGGATTTGGTTGAACAAGCCTGGCAAATCGATCTTTGACAAAAATGATGCATCTGGCCCTTGCATTGCGCCGAATGGGTCGCTAATTGGGCACCTGTGTGCCGGCGTAGCTCAGTTGGTTAGAGCGCTTGATTGTGGATCAAGAGGTCACCCGTTCAATTCGGGTCGCTGGTACCACCCTTATTTCCCACAAAACATGACTTAAGGTTGCCTTTGGTGTAACAACCCCATAGTGGGCACCCTTGCGCATCCGCCGCCCTTGTTCCGAAAGAAAAAACCGTGACTGAAGTATCCGAACTGATGACTCCCCTCTCCCGTGCCTTAACTCGCAAGGGTTATGAAACGCTCACCCCTGTTCAAGAGGCGATGGCAGATCCTGATCTGCTGGGCAAAGATGTGCTGGTATCGGCACAGACAGGATCGGGTAAAACCGTGGCCTTCGGGATAGCGATGGCACCCACCCTTATGGAAGAGGCCGAGAGCTTTGGCCGTGCGGGTGCCCCCTTGGCGCTGATCATTGCGCCGACCCGCGAACTGGCGCTGCAAGTGATGCGCGAGTTGGAATGGCTATTCGCAGAAACCGGTGCGCGGTTTGGATCATGTGTCGGTGGCATGGATGCCCGCACCGAGCGGCGCACGCTGGATCGCGGTGTTCACATCGTGGTCGGCACCCCTGGCCGCCTTCGCGATCACATCACCCGTGGCGCGCTGGATTTGTCGGAACTACGTGTCGCGGTGCTGGACGAAGCCGACGAGATGCTTGATTTGGGTTTTCGTGATGATCTGGAGTTCATTCTAAAAGCCGCCCCTGATGAGCGCCGCACTTTGCTGTTTTCCGCAACCGTGTCACGGCCCATCGCTTTGCTGGCTAAAACCTATCAACGCAATGCGGTTCGCATCGAGACCAAAAGCGAAACCAAACAACACAGCGATATCGAATACCGTGCCTTGGTTGTGAAACCCGCCGACAAAGAAAACGCCATCATCAATCTGCTGCGCTACTACGAGGCGCAAAATGCGCTAGTGTTTTGTGGCACGCGGGCGGCTGTGAACCACATGACGTCCAAGTTCAACAATCGCGGCATGGCGGTTGTGGCGCTGTCGGGCGAACTCAGCCAGAACGAGCGCACCCATGCGCTGCAATCCATGCGCGATGGCCGTGCACGGGTTTGTATTGCCACGGACGTCGCGGCACGCGGTATCGATTTGCCGGGCCTTGATCTGGTGATCCACGCTGATTTGCCACAGAATAAAGAAGCCTTGTTGCACCGTTCTGGTCGCACGGGTCGGGCGGGCTCCAAAGGGGTTTCTGCCCTTATCGTGCCGATGAGCCAGCGCAAAAAAGCCGAGCGTCTGTTGGGTTGGGCCGGTGTCACCGCCAAATGGGACACACCGCCGACCGCCAAAATGGTGCAAGAACGCGACAATGAACGCCTAATCGACGGCTTTGTGGTTGGCGATGCACCAGACGCTGAATTCGTGGCGCGGTTCTTGGAAAAATACACCGCCGAGCAAATTGCCGCCGCCTATATTGCGCAATACCGCAGCCTGCGGTCAGCCCCGGAAGAATTGCAAACCGTTTCGGTAACCGGACCGGATGTGAAGGCCACACGCGACGAATTTGCCGAAAGCACGTGGATTTCACTGACCATCGGGCGTGATCAAAAGGCCGAGCCGCGCTGGTTGCTGCCGATGCTGTGTCGCGCAGGTGACATCACCAAACGCGACATCGGGGCGATCCGAATGCAGCAAAACGAGACATTTGTGCAGTTGAATGCGATGATTTCCAATGCGTTCATGAAGGCACTGGGCGGCAAGAAAGAGCTGGAGGAAGGCATCAAGGTTACGGTTCTTGATACACCGCCTAATCTGCCGCCGCAGCCGCGTGGCAAACCCTCCGGTGGTCCAAAACGCCCGTACCAACGGCGTGAGGCTGGGGCCGATGGCGGCAAGCCCACCTATAAGGGCAAGAAAAAGTGGGAACCGAATGACCGTGACGGTGCCAAGCCCGCTTATGCTGGCAAGCCTGCCCGTGACGGTGACAAACCTGCATATCAAGGCAAGAAAAAGTGGGGCAGCGACGGCCGTGACGGCGGCAAACCCGCCTATAAGGGTAAAAAGAAATGGGATGGCGACGATACTGACAGCCCTCGGACCCCCTATAAGGGGAAATCCAAATGGGACAAAGAGGGTGGCAAACCTGCTGCCAAACCCGCTGGTGACAAACCCAAAGCCGCGACCAAATACGATTCCAAGCCGCGCCACAAAGAAGCCCCCAAGTCGGATTTCGCGCCCAAATTTGGTGGTGAAGCCGATGCGATGCCAAGCCGCAAAGGTGGCAAGCCAAGGCCAAAGAACCTAGGGGCCGACGATCGGGGCAGCAAAAAGCCACGTCATAAGGCCACCGGCAAAGGAAAATTCGCCAAACCAGCGGCGAAGAAAAAAACCGTTAAACCGATGGGAAAAAAACGGGATTAACTTGCCTGTCGCTCATCGACCCCTGAAAGAGGTTTGATGAGCGGTTGGCGGCTATGCCAGCGGATCTGGCCCAAAGCTGTTTTCGCCGTCTGTGCCCTTTAGAAAACCCAGTTCAACCAGCGCCCAAATGCCGACAACCAATGCGACCAGACTCACAAGCATGGCGAGTTTACCTGGAACAAGGAAATCTTGTCCGGCAGAACTAAACATACCCATCATCCCGCCCATGCCTTCCATCTGGGACATATCAAGCACCGAGTAATCAATCCGGAAAATTTGCATCAGGTTGGAAATAAAGCCGGGTAGAAAAAAGATTGCGAGCCATGGCAAGGTGGGTTTATTGCGATCATGCAAGCGTTTCGCCGATATGGCCGCCGCGGGATAAAACAGGGCCAGCGAAATGATCGTCCACACAAATTTCGATACCGTGCCTGAGGTGCCGAACAGCGTTCCCAGCGCGAATATTGCGATAATCGATGCGCCAATGATGCCCAGTATCCCAAGCCAAAAAGACTGGCGCGAGATGCGCCCGTCAAATGATGTAAAAAGTTCCATAAGCTGCTCCTGTAAAGTTGGTTTATTTTAAATACTGGCAGTTTAAGGGCTGGCCAGCAAAAATCAAACCATTCCCAGATTTCAACTGAAAAGAGGCGCAAAACCTAAGCAAGCAATAAACCCGTAAGGCATCAGATACGGGTGGCTATTTGATCGGGATAGTTTGGCGCAAAGCGCCGCTGTCTTGGTCAAATATCAGGATCTCATTCCCGGTTGTCACCACTGCATACCAACCCGTGCCCACCGTATAATTGCTGGCGTGGGTGCCATCCGGCAGGGTAATGCTGCTCGGCAACGCGATCACAGCCGGTTTGGCATTAATCCGCATGACAAGCAGGCTAATGATCACTACAACGCCCACAATCATCGTGCCGGTCAATACTGTAACAAGGCGGCGCAGAAACTTCAGGTTGGCTGGCTCAATCGGCTGCATCGGAGCGTCCTTCATGGCTGAAACTTCCTCTCTATCCGTTGTCATTTCTGACAATCACCCGTTCACGCGCCTTGATAAAGGGTTATCAAAGGATGTGCCAGAGGAGGCGAACCTGAGCCGCTCGCGATTGGCCAAATTGATCGCGGCCGGGCAGGTGACGCTAAATGGCGTGGTTGAGGTGAACCAAAAGGCCAAAATCGCACCCGGCGATGTGGTAGGGATCACCGTTCCCGTGGCAAGCGAAAGCCACATCGAGGCCGAGGATATCCCGCTGGACGTTGTTTATGAGGACGATGATCTGATCGTGATCAATAAACCGGTTGGCATGGTGGTGCATCCCGCCCCCGGCACACCGTCTGGAACATTGGTCAACGCGTTGATGCATTACTGCGGCGACAGCCTGTCGGGTGTTGGCGGGGTGGCACGGCCCGGTATTGTGCACCGGATCGACAAGGAAACCTCGGGCTTGTTGGTGGTGGCCAAATCGGACGCCGCCCACCATGGGCTGGCCGCACAGTTTGAAAAACACACCGTCGAGCGGCGCTATCTGGCGGTGGTTTATGGTGCGCCAGACGCCTATGATCCGCGCCTTCGCGGGGTGAAGGGTGTAAATTTTGAGGCCGGAAACATCATGCGCATCACCACGCAATTGGCCCGCCACAAAACGGATCGGCAAAAACAGGCGGTGGTGTTTGGAAGTGGGCGTCATGCCGTGACCCGTTCGCGCATCATCGAGCCACTGGGGGAACCTGTCGTGGCCTCGCTGATCGAATGCTGGCTGGAAACGGGGCGCACACACCAAATTCGGGTGCATATGTCCCACGCGGGGCACGGGTTGATTGGTGATCCGGTTTACGGAGGGCGGCGCAAGCTGTCGGTGAAATCGGTTGGAGAAAAGGGGCAGGCAGCGGCCAAGGCATTTGCACGTCAGGCGCTGCATGCGGCGACTTTGGGGTTTAAACATCCGGTGACGGGCGAAAACTTGCAATTTGAGGCCAAAATGCCCGATGACATGGTAAATCTGATCGCGGATATGAAACAGAAAAGCACGCTTGCGTGAAAAACTGACACATTTCTGGATATTTTATCTGTGTGTATTCATATAAAGTTAACGACACTGATTTATGGCCCGAGACAGGGCTTTAGGTCTTGAAAACACGCAAACCATGCCTATCTTGATGTTAAGCCTATAAACATCACTACAATTAGGGGGGCACCAATATGAGCAATTACACCGGATTACCCGCACCGTCACCGGAGCAGGGGTTGAACAGTTACCTTCAGAGCATTCGCAAATTCCCGATGCTGGAGCCTGAAGAGGAATATATGCTGGCCAAAAGCTGGATCGAGCGCGAGGACACCGATGCGGCCCACAAACTGGTCACATCGCACTTGCGACTGGCCGCTAAAATCGCCATGGGCTATCGCGGCTATGGATTGCCGCAAGCCGAAGTTATTTCCGAGGCCAATGTCGGCCTGATGCAGGCTGTGAAACGGTTTGACCCTGAAAAGGGGTTCCGTCTGTCGACCTATGCCATGTGGTGGATCCGCGCCAGCATTCAGGAATTTGTGCTGCGCTCGTGGTCTTTGGTGAAACTTGGCACCACCTCGGCGCAGAAAAAGTTGTTCTTTAACCTGCGCAAAGCCAAATCCCGTATTGGCGCGTTGGAAGAGGGCGATATGCGCCCCGAAAACGTCGCGCGCATTGCCTCGGATTTGGGGGTCACCGAGACCGAGGTGATCTCGATGAACCGTCGGATGGCGGGCAGTGACGCGTCGCTGAATGCCCAAGTTGGGTCAGATGGCGAAGGCACCATGCAGTGGCAGGATTGGCTGGAAGATGAAGATGCCGATCAGGCGGGTGATTATGCCGATAAGGACGAATTGGACGTGCGCCGCGAGTTGCTGGTCGAGGCAATGGATGTTCTGAATGATCGTGAAAAATCCATTCTGGAACAGCGCCGCTTGAAAGATAAGCCTGTGACGCTGGAAGAATTATCCGGTCAGTATGACGTATCACGCGAGCGTATCCGTCAGATCGAAGTGCGGGCATTTGAGAAAATCCAGACCCGGATGCGCGATTTGGCCAAAGATAAGGGCATGATGGTCCCAGCCTAATGCGGAGTTAATCAGGATTTGTGCCGCCTACGGCGTCACCCCAGGCGCTGACCCCTTGCAGGGCCAGCGCCTTTTTTGTCTGCGGCGCAGGTGCTTAATAAAAGAAGTGTAGCTCACCGCTTTGTTGTCGCTTGCAAAGCAGATCTTACAGTCAACAAAGAACGTTAAAGTGACCTGCTGTAAAACTCTCTGTCAAATACTGTAAAAATCCGTGGTGAGCTACAATTGTCCACCCCCCATTGACCCGAATCACGGCTTTGGTTAATTAATTGAACAACTGTTCAATAAATAGGCTGGAGTCCCCATGTTTAATGCTGTGATGAATTTCGATCTGGGCGAGGATGTGAATGCGATCCGCGATATGGTGCACCGGTTTGCCCAAGAGCGCATCAAACCGATGGCCGCCGATGTGGATTTGAGCAATGAATTTCCGAATGAGCTGTGGCGTGAATTCGGTGAAATGGGTCTGCTTGGGGTGACCACGCCCGAAGCGTATGGCGGCGCGGATATGTCCTATCTGGCGCATGTGGTGGTGGTCGAGGAAATCGCCCGCGCCTCGGCCAGTATTAGCCTGTCATATGGGGCGCACTCCAACCTGTGCGTCAATCAAATCAAACGCAACGGCACCCATGAGCAAAAACTGAAATTCCTGCCCAAACTGACATCAGGTGAGCATGTAGGCGCACTGGCGATGTCCGAAGCGGGGGCCGGATCGGATGTGGTTTCAATGAAGCTGCGTGCCGAGAAAAAGAATGGCTATTACACCCTGAACGGCACCAAATTCTGGATCACCAACGGGCCGGATGCCAACACGGTTGTGGTCTACGCCAAAACCGACCCCGAGGCCGGGCCGCGCGGCATCACCGCCTTCATTGTGGAAACCGATGCGAAGGGGTTCTCAACCAGCCCGCATTTCGACAAAATGGGGATGCGCGGCTCCAATACCGCCGAGCTGATCTTTGATGATGTCGAAGTGCCGTTTGAAAATGTGCTTGGCGAAGAGGGGCGCGGCGTGGCTGTACTGATGTCCGGTCTGGACTATGAGCGTGTGGTGTTGTCGGGCATCGGCACCGGCATTATGGCCGCCTGTATGGACGAGGTGATGCCCTATATCGCCGAGCGCAAACAGTTCGGTAAACCAATCGGCGAGTTCCAGCTGATGCAGGCCAAAATCGCCGACATGTATACCGCGATGAATTCTGCCCGCGCCTATACCTACGAGGTCGCCAAGGCCTGTGATCGCGGCGAAGTCACGCGGCAGGATGCGGCGGCGTGTGTTTTATATGCGAGTGAGCAGGCGATGGTGCAGTCGCACCAAGCGGTGCAAGCGATGGGCGGCACGGGGTATATGAACGAAAGCACGGTTTCACGGCTAATGCGGGATGCCAAGCTGATGGAGATCGGGGCTGGCACCTCGGAAATCCGCCGGATGCTGATTGGGCGCGAATTGATGGGGGCGATGAAGTGAGAGTTTTTCTAGCATCGTTTTTTGTCTTGGTGTTCTCGATGCGGCTTATGGCATCGGTGAGCATTGAGGACCAGGCACAACATGCTATTTGGGAAGCGGATTTCGCAGAGCTAGAGCGTTGTGTGCAAGGTGCTTTAGCAGAGACCATCGCAGTAGATTGCATTGGTTTCACTGCTGATAATTGCTACGAGCGCAGAACCGACAAATCACGCGCCGCTTCTATAGGCTGCTCTGCCTATGAGCGTGATTTTTGGAAGCTGGCCTATACAAGGCGTTTGGGACGGACAGTAGGGGCATTATCTGGAATCACCCCAACAGATTTCCTTTTTTGGAAAACACGCAAAGACGACGCAAAAATATTTATGGAAAATGAGGTTCTATGGCGTCGATCCATGGAGGCGGAATGCGAATTTTACCAACATCAAAACGGGAGTATGGCAGGTGGTTTCAGGAACCTACATTGCCAAATGACCAAATATGCAAATCGTATCAAGTATCTAAACGGACTTGGTTCACTCGGAAAAAGGTAAAATAAATTGAAGCTCCAATCCCAAGCTATTTCTAATTCAGAAACCGTTAATACCAACCGCAAGAATCATCTTGAGGCTTTGGATGTGATCGCCAAAGCTGCCAACATTGCTGCCTCTGGTGGCAGCGAGCGGTCGCGCGACCGGCATCTGTCGCGGGGCAAAATGTTGCCGCGTGAACGGGTGGCGAACCTGTTGGATGCGGGGTCGCCGTTTCTGGAGATTGGTGCCACGGCGGCACATGGGATGTATGACGGCGTTGCGCCCTGTGCGGGGGTGATCGCTGGCGTCGGTCAAATCCACGGGCAGGACGTGATGGTGGTCTGCAATGACGCGACCGTTAAGGGCGGCACCTATTATCCGATGACGGTGAAAAAACACCTTCGCGCGCAGGAGATTGCCGAGGAGTGCAACTTGCCGTGCGTCTATCTGGTGGATAGCGGCGGGGCGAACCTGCCCAATCAGGACGAGGTGTTTCCGGACCGTGACCATTTCGGGCGGATTTTTTATAATCAGGCGCGGATGTCGGCCAAAGGCATTGCACAGATTGCGGTTGTCATGGGCAGTTGCACGGCGGGCGGGGCTTATGTGCCAGCCATGTCGGATGTGTCTATTATCGTTAAAGAACAAGGCACTATATTCCTTGCGGGTCCGCCATTGGTCAAGGCGGCAACCGGCGAAGTGGTCACGGCTGAGGATTTGGGCGGTGGCGATGTGCATACCCGCTTGTCCGGTGTGGCCGATTATCTGGCCGAGGATGATGCCCACGCGCTGGCCTTGGCACGACAGGCGGTGGCGGGGTTGAACCGCAGCAAACCTGACACGGTTCAGTGGCAAGAACCCGAAGAACCGGCCTTTGATTCAGAGGAATTGCTGGGCGTGGTGCCCGCTGATCTGCGTACGCCGTACGACATCCGCGAGGTGATCGCACGGGTGGTGGATGGCAGCCGGTTTGATGAATTCAAAGCGCGGTTTGGCGAGACGCTGGTGACGGGCTTTGCCCATCTCAAGGGCTGTCCCGTCGGGATTATCGCCAACAACGGCGTGCTGTTTTCCGAGGCGGCCCAAAAGGGTGCGCATTTTGTTGAACTCTGCTCGCAACGCAATATCCCGTTGATTTTCCTTCAGAATATCGCCGGTTTCATGGTTGGTCGCAAATACGAGAACGAGGGCATCGCGCGGCACGGGGCCAAGCTGGTGACCGCTGTAGCGACCACCAATGTGCCAAAAGTGACGGTGGTTGTCGGCGGCAGTTTCGGGGCAGGTAATTATGGCATGGCGGGGCGGGCCTATCAGCCGCGGTTCATGTGGTCATGGCCCAATTCGCGGATTTCGGTGATGGGCGGCGAGCAAGCGGCTGGCGTTTTGGCCACCGTCAAACGCGACGCGATTGAGCGGGGTGGCGAGGAGTGGTCGGCGGAGGACGAGGCCGCATTCAAGCAGCCCACGATTGATATGTTCGAGGCGCAGTCGCATCCTTTGTATGCCTCGGCGCGGATGTGGGACGACGGGGTGATTGACCCGCGAAAAACCCGTGATGTGCTGTTTTTGAGCCTGACAGCGGCGCTGAACGCACCGATTGAAGAGACCAAATTTGGTTTGTTCCGGATGTGATTTTGGCGCGTATGAATCGCATATGAAAAGCATATGAATTCCATATGAGTTTCGCGCATAGAGATTTACGCCTCCGGTGGAGGTTTCTACGAAAAGAAGAAGGGTGCCGGATTTTGGATGATCGGGGAGAGACACAGTGATCAAGACACGGTTGACAAAACGCTATAATCTGACTCATCCGGTCTTGTCGGCCCCGATGGCGAACGCGTCGGGCGGGGCACTGGCCGCGGCGGTGACGCAGGCGGGTGGTTTGGGGTTCATTGGCGGTGCTTATGGCGACACCGACTGGACCATGCAGGCGTTTGATGATGCAGGCAACGCAAAGGTTGGCTGCGGGTTTATCACGTGGAAGCTGGCCCAAAACCCTGATCTGTTGACGCAGGTGTTGGCGCGGGAACCCGCCGCGCTGTTTTTGTCATTTGGTGATCCGGTGCCGTTTGTGGATCAGATTGCAGCGGCCGATGTGCCGCTGATTTGTCAGGTGCAAACCCTGAGAGATGCCAAACATGCCGCTGATCTCGGGGCAGACGTGATTGTGGCGCAAGGGGCCGAGGCCGGCGGGCATGGCGAAGGCCGCGCGACCATGACGTTGGTGCCCGAAGTGGCCGATTGGTTGGCCGTGAACGCAGCAGGCGTCTTGCTGGTTGCGGCGGGTGGCATTGCGGATGGGCGCGGGCTGGCCGCCAGCCTGATGCTGGGCGCGGACGGCGTTTTGGTGGGATCGCGATTGTGGGCCAGTGACGAAAGTCTGGCTCATCCCAACATGGTTGAGGCAGGGATTGCGGCCACGGGGGATGAAACCCTCCGGTCGACCGTGATGGATGTGGCGCGCGGGCTGGGCTGGCCGGAACGTTATACCGCGCGGGTGCTGCAAAATGCGTTCACCGATCAGTGGCACGGCGATCTGGACGGGTTGCTGGCCACCGCCGAAAGTGAAGCGGCGCGCTGGGCGACGGCCTGGGACGCGGGCGATACCGAGGTCGCGAATACCTTTGTGGGCGAGGCGGCAGGGTTGATCCATAGCCGAGGCCCTGCGGGTGAAATTATCGAGAATATGGTGACGGAGGCTGAAGCGTTGATGCGCAGGTCTTTGGCGCGTTTGGGGGAATAAATGTTTACTAAAATTCTGATTGCGAACCGTGGCGAAATTGCTTGTCGGGTGATGGAGACAGCGCAGAGCATGGGGGTGGCGACGGTTGCGGTGTATTCCGATGCCGATGCAGCCTCTAAACATGTGGCGATGGCCGATCAGGCGGTGCATATCGGTGGCTCGGCTCCCGCAGACAGCTATTTGCGCGGCGATGTGATCATCCAGGCCGCCCTTGAGACTGGCGCACAGGCGATCCATCCGGGGTATGGGTTTTTGTCCGAGAACCCCGATTTCGTTGACGCTTGTGAGGCGGCTGGTGTGGTGTTTATTGGGCCATCCGCCAAAGCGATCCGCGCGATGGGGCTAAAGGATGCCGCCAAGGTGTTGATGCAAGAGGCCGGTGTGCCGGTGGTGCCGGGGTATCTGGGTGACAATCAGGACCCTGCGCATTTGGCGACTGAGGCTGGCAAAATTGGTTATCCGGTGTTGATCAAGGCAGTCGCGGGCGGCGGCGGCAAAGGCATGCGGTTGGTTGAGGCCGCAGGTGAATTTTCTGATGCGCTGACGGCGGCCAAGGCCGAGGCGCTGAACGGATTTGCCAATGATCATGTGTTGATCGAAAAATACATCCAGCAGCCACGCCATATCGAGGTGCAGGTGTTTGGCGACGGCACCAACGCGGTGCATTTGTTTGAGCGCGATTGTTCTTTGCAACGCCGCCACCAGAAGGTGATCGAGGAAGCGCCTGCGCCTGATATGACCGAGGAGGTACGGGCCGCGATGGGCGCGGCGGCTGTGACGGCGGCCGAGGCGATTGGATATAGTGGTGCGGGCACCATTGAGTTTATTGTCGATGGGGCGAATGGCCTGCGGGTTGACGGGTTCTGGTTCATGGAGATGAACACGCGCCTTCAAGTCGAGCATCCGGTGACCGAAGCCATCACCGGCGTTGATCTGGTGGAATGGCAGTTGCGGGTGGCTGCGGGCGAGCCGTTGCCAAAAGCACAAGCTGAGTTGCAGATCAATGGCCATTCGTTTGAAGCGCGGCTATACGCCGAGGATGTGCCGGCCGGGTTTTTGCCCGCGACGGGGACCTTGACGCATTTGGAATTTCCAAAAGCGGCACGCGCCGATAGCGGGGTTCGGGCGGGCGATGTGATCTCGCCGTTTTATGACCCGATGATTGCCAAACTCACTGTTCATGGCAGCAGCCGCGCCGAGGCTTTGGGCAAGCTGGTGCGGGTTCTGGAGAAAACCGAGGTGGCCGGGTCTGTAACAAATCTGGCTTTCCTGCGGGCTTTGGCGCTGCATGGCGGGTTTGGTCGCGGCGAGGTCGATACCGGATTGATTGCCCGTGATCTGGACGCTTTGGTAATTGAACCGGTAGCAAGCAGTGCGATTGTGGCGCTGGCGGCAATTGGAGCATTGGGGCTGGATCACACCGCGAGCGGGTTTGCATTGTGGGCACCGTTGCAGCAGACGGTTGTGTTGCGGGACGGCGAGGACGAGATCCTGGTGAAGATTGCCACCTTGGGGGCGGGTCGGTTTGAGGTAACGCTTGCGGAGTGTGTGTATCAGGTTGAGCGTGGGGCGCATTGGTTGGTTGATGGCGCGCGCATTGCGGCCAAGGAGGTCGTGCTGGGGGATACAGTCAGTGTATTTGCCGGACATGGGTTTCATTTCAGTGTTGTTGACCCGCTTGAGGTGGATGCGAGCCACGCTGGGGACGGCAATTTGATTGAGGCTCCGATGCCTGGATTGGTGAAGGGGGTGTTTGCCAAAGCAGGGCAGGTGGTGGCCGAAGGAGATAGGTTGGCTATTTTGGAAGCAATGAAGATGGAACATGCATTGTTGGCGGTGCGTGATGGCGTGGTTGCCGAGGTGTTGGCAGCTGAAGGGGATCAGGTCGAGGCGGGAGCGGCGTTGATCCGTTTGGAGGAGGTTAGCTAAATTGTGACCCTGCGGGTCGCTTTATATCTCGCCCCCGAAAAGGGGGGCTCGGAAAATGCCCGCGGCGCAGGTACTTGGGGCAAGAAGAAAGGGAAGGTTAGGGATGGAAATCGTTTTACACCATGTGGCGCAGGCGCGTAGTTTTCGCACGCTTTGGCTGATGCAGGAGATGGGGCTGGAGTTCGAGGTTAAGCAGTGGGACTTTTTCAGCAAATCGATGCGCGGGCCGGAGTTTCGGTCTTTGTCGCCAGCGGCCCGGGTTCCGGCACTGGAAATTGACGGGCGGGTGTTGTTTGAATCGGGTGCGATCACCGAATATCTGGTTGAGACGCGGCCTGAATGTGGGTTTGGGCGCGCAGTTGGCGATGTCGAACGGGCCGATTGGTTACAGTGGTTGCATTACGCCGAGACCATTGGTCAGCATTTGGCCAATCTGACCCAGCATCATATTGCATTGCGTGACCCCTCAATGCGATCTCCGACCGTGATGCGGTTGGAGGCCAAGCGGTTGGAGAAAGTGCTGGAGGTGGTAGACCGTGTTGTGGCGGGGCAGGACTACCTGTTGCCAGACGGATTTTCAGCGGTGGATGTGAATGTCGGCTACGGGGTGATGATCGCGCGGCATTTTGTGCCAGCAAGTTTGATGCCCGATTTGGACCGATATTTTCAGCGATTGGAAGCGCGGCCCGCTTTTGCGCTGGCCAAGGCGCGTGATGGTGATACGGTGATCTATAGAAACGCGTTTTATTCCCCACCCGAGGAGGGCCAGCCATGAGCGGAAACTTTGTAGAAATATTTGAAGTCGGGCCAAGGGACGGATTGCAAAACGAGGCACGTGCCATTCCAGCGGTTGAAAAAATCGCGCTGGTGGACAAGCTGTCCGAGGCCGGGTTTCGCCATGTCGAGGTGACCAGTTTTGTATCCGCTAAAGCGGTGCCGCAGATGGCGGATGCCGCTGAGGTGATGGCCGGAATCATGAAGGTTGACGGTGTGGCCTATTCCGCGCTGACCCCAAACATCAAGGGTTATGAGGCGGCGATTGCAGCCGGCGTGGACGAGATCGCGATATTTGCCTCGGCCTCGGAAGGGTTTAGCCAAAAGAACATCAATTGCACGATTGAAGAGAGTTTTGAGCGGTTTGCGCCGATCCTGAAGGCGGCACGCCATGCGGACATACCGGTGCGCGGTTATGTGTCCTGTGTCACCGATTGTCCCTATGAGGGGGCCATAGCCCCCGAGGTTGTGGCGAAGGTCGCAGCGGATTTGTTTGCGGCCGGCTGTTACGAGATTTCTTTGGGTGATACTTTGGGCCACGGCACGCCTGACACCGTGGCGCGGATGTTGCTGGCAGTGCTCAAAGAAGTGCCAGCGCATCGGCTGGCGGGACATTTTCACAACACTGGCGGGCACGCGATGGAAAACATCGATGCGTCATTGGCGCTGGGCTTGCGGGTGTTTGACACCTCAATCGGTGGATTGGGGGGCTGTCCGTTTGCCCCTGGTGCCGAGGGCAATGTCGCAACCGAGGCTGTGCAAGAGCATATCACAGCGCTGGGCTATGACACTGGGTTAAACAGTGAAACATTGGCTGTAGCGGCTGCCATGGCGCATAAAATGCGAGGCTGACGATGGTTGAGATCAGCATTGATGCCCGCGGGGTTGCAACGCTTACCCTGAACAACCCGGACAAGCACAATATTCTGTCACCTGATACGATTGCTGGGCTGACGGGGGCTGCGACGACGCTGGGCGCTGACCCATCGGTGCGGATTGTGATTTTGACGGCGACCGGCAAAAGTTTTTGCGCTGGTGGAGATTTGGAGTGGATGCAAATGGCGATGGCGGCGGATGGGCCGACACGCCTTGCCGAAGCCCGCAAGCTGGCCACCATGTTACAAGCGTTAAACACCATGCCAAAGCCGATGATTGGCCGCATTCAGGGGCAAGCCTTTGGCGGTGGTGTCGGCATGATGAGCGTTTGTGATGTCGCCATCGGTGTGACGGGCGCGCGGTTCGGGTTTACAGAAACCAAGCTGGGTGTGATCCCTGCCACCATTGGCCCCTATGTCATAGCGCGCATGGGGGAGGCCAAGGCGCGACGAGTGTTTATGTCATCGCGTCTGTTTGATGCTGAGGAAGCACTGGCGCTGGATCTGTTGACCAAGGTGGTTGCACCAGAAGATCTGAATGCCGCGGTTGAAGTCGAGGTAGCAGCCTATTTGAAATGTGCTCCGGGGGCTGTGGCCGATGCCAAGGCCTTGGCGCGCAGTTTGGGCCCTGTGATTGATGATGCAGTGATTGAGGCGACGGTTCAGTCGTTGGTGGATCGTTGGGGCAGCGAAGAAATCCGCGAGGGGATTTCGGCGTTTTTTGAAAAGCGCAAAGCGGCTTGGGTGGTTGACGGATAGCAACTCGGCTTAGAGCAAAACCGATCCAATCAAACCTGAGCCTTCATCCGACAAGCCGAGACAGGGATAACAAAACTTAGAGCGTTCGGGGTGCCGGATGAATTCAACTGGATTGGTTTCGCCCTAAGCGGAGTTGCTGTCGCAACGCTTTACATCTTGGCCCCACAAGGGGGCCTCGGGACAGGGGCTGCCCGCCCCTCTTGTTTGCAACAATTCACCCCTAGGGTATTTGCCAAAAGGCATGCGAAGGAATCGCACCGGCAGGGGTAGGGCACCAGTTTGGCAAAACCTTGATCTAGATCAGTGTCCGATTGCATACAAAAGTCGATTTGGGTACAAATAAGCGGCAAAGAGTTCATTGGTTCTGTTGACCCGCACATAACGCAGGGGTAGACCTGCACCCAGCAACAACATGCGCAGATTGTCGCACCGAGGAGCCACACGTGGAAGACCTTTTAAGAGAATACCTCCCCATCCTTGTATTTCTAGGCATGGCAACGGCGTTGGGGGTCGTTCTGATCCTCGCAGCTGTCATCCTTGGACCAACGAATCCCGACCCCGAAAAAATGAGCGCTTATGAGTGTGGTTTTGCCGCCTTTGATGATGCGAGGATGAAATTCGATGTGCGGTTTTATCTGGTCGCCATCCTGTTCATTATTTTTGATCTGGAAATCGCGTTTTTGTTTCCTTGGGCGGTGGCCTTTAAGGATTTAACGGCCACAGGGTTTTGGTCGATGATGGTGTTTCTGGGCGTTTTGACCATTGGCTTTGCCTATGAGTGGAAAAAAGGAGCCTTGGAATGGGAGTGATGCCAGAAAAAGTGCAAACCGGAGCAAATACGGCCGGAGCCGATAAAGAGGTTTCCACCCGCGCGATGAACGATGCGCTGGCCGACAAGGGGTTTTTGCTGACCACCACGGATGACATCATCAACTGGGCGCGCACCGGCAGCTTGCACTGGATGACCTTTGGTCTGGCGTGCTGTGCGGTTGAAATGATGCACACGGCGATGCCCCGCTATGACATCGAGCGCTACGGATTTGCACCACGCGCCAGCCCACGCCAATCGGATGTGATGATTGTGGCGGGCACCCTGACCAACAAAATGGCACCCGCCCTGCGCAAGGTTTATGACCAGATGCCAGAGCCGCGCTATGTAATCAGCATGGGCAGTTGCGCCAATGGCGGCGGCTATTACCACTATAGCTATTCGGTGGTGCGCGGTTGTGATCGCATTGTGCCGGTTGATATTTACGTCCCCGGTTGTCCACCCACAGCCGAGGCGCTGGTTTACGGGGTGTTGCAACTGCAACGCCGCATCCGGCGCACCGGCACGATTGTAAGGTAGGGGTGCTGTTATGTCAGACGCATTGAATGAACTTGGCGCACATATCGAGCTGAAACGGCCAGATGATGTGTTGTCCTACGAGGTGCTCAACGGTGAATTGACGCTGCTTGTTGCGCCAACGACCTTGGCGGGGTTGGTCGAGTTTCTCAAGACGGACTCCACCTGCAGGTTTTCATCCCTGATTGATATCACGGCCGTCGATTATCCAACCCGCACCAAACGTTTTGACGTGGTGTACCATTTCCTGTCGATGTACCAAAACCACCGCATCCGCCTGAAATGTGCGATCCGCGAAGACGATACCGTGCCCTCGATCACCGACGTGCACCTGTCCGCCGGCTGGTTCGAGCGTGAAGTGTTCGACATGTTCGGCATTCTGTTTACGGGCCACCCCGATCTGCGCCGCATTTTGACGGATTACGGATTTCGCGGTCATCCTTTGCGCAAGGATTTCCCGACCACGGGCTATACCGAAGTGCGTTATGATGATGCGGAAAAGCGGGTGGTTTACGAGCCGGTATCGCTGGTTCAGGAATATCGCCAGTTTGATTTCATGTCGCCATGGGAGGGTGCCGAGTACATCCTGCCAGGGGACGAAAAATCTGACGAGGCCAAAGGTTAAGAATGGGAGAGGCAGTTCTGATGTATGGCGTAGGGGCAGTTAAGGCTGGCACGAGCTGGCTGTACTCCTATTTGGAGGGCCACTCGGAATGTGCCATGCCGCCATTCAAAGAATTGCGCTATTTCTACATTCTGGAAAGTGGCTATTTTGACGGGCAAATCAAACTGAGCCGCAATCTGGTGCAAGAACTCAAGCAATCGCTGGACGATGGCACGGCAAAAAATGTACCTGCGGTGAAGTTGCGGCTGAACAAAACCCGCCACTGGCTGAAAGTTCTGCAATTGCGCGCCGAGGCCCCCGAGGCCTATGCCGAATATATGATGGATCTGGCCAGCGGGGCCAAGTTGACGGCGGATATCACGCCGGAATACTCGATGATGCCTGTCAGCCGCCTAAAGCAAATGGCGGGCTTGGTGGCGCAAACGAAATTTGTTTACATCCTGCGTGATCCGGTGGATCGGTTGTGGTCCAACATCCGTATGAATGCGCGACGCAAATCCGACAGCCCCGAATTGATCCGTGGCCATGCCTTGGTCGAGGTTGACGAGGTGCTAAACGGCAAACCGAATGAGGCGTTTGATCGCTCAGATTACGCCCAAGGGCTGACGTCACTGGAGCAGGCCATACCGGACGAAGACCGCAAGGTGCTGTTTTACGAAACCTTGTTTTCTGACGCCAGCATCCGCGAGTTGTGCAGCTTTTTGGGGCTGTCTAATCACCCCGCTCCACTGAAAAAACGCATCCACGAGGGGGTTCCGATTAGGTTAGACACCGCCCGCCGTAATGGTCTGCAAAAACTACTGGCACCACAATATCATGCCGTCGAAAAACGGTTTCAATCCCTTCCTGCCGCTTGGCAGGACAATATGGCGAGGGTCTGATTATGGATGGCTCAAAATTTGACGACGGATCAGTTGACGCACGCCAAGGCGAGCAGAATATCCGCAATTTCAACATTAACTTTGGCCCGCAACACCCTGCGGCCCACGGCGTTTTGCGCATGGTGTTGGAGCTGGACGGCGAAATAGTTGAACGGGCTGACCCGCATATCGGCTTGCTGCATCGCGGTACCGAGAAGCTGATGGAGAGCCGCACCTATCTGCAAAATCTGCCTTATTTTGACCGACTGGATTATGTCGCACCGATGAATCAGGAACATGCCTGGTGTCTGGCGATTGAAAAGCTGACCGACACTGTGGTACCGCGTCGAGGTTCGTTGATCCGGGTGCTCTATTCCGAAATCGGGCGCATCCTGAACCACCTGTTGAACGTCACCACCCAAGCCATGGATGTCGGTGCGTTGACCCCGCCATTGTGGGGCTTTGAGCAACGCGAATTCCTGATGGCCTTCTATGAGCGGGCGTGCGGGGCACGCATGCACGCGGCCTATTTCCGCCCGGGCGGAGTACACCAAGACCTGCCACCGGAATTGATCGAGGATATCGCCGAATGGTGTGTCACTGAATTCCCGCAATTCATGGAAGACATGGACGGGTTGCTGACCGAGAACCGTGTGTTCAAACAGCGCAACGTCGATATTGGCATTGTCACAGAACAAGACATTCTGGACTGGAGCTTTTCCGGTGTGATGGTGCGCGGATCGGGTCTGGCGTGGGATTTGCGCCGCGCCCAGCCATATGAGTGCTATGACGAATTTGAGTTCGACATTCCGGTCGGCAAAAACGGCGACTGCTATGATCGTTATCTGGTCCGGATGCAAGAGATGCGCGAAAGCGTCAAGATCATCCTGCAAGCCTGTGAAAAGCTGCGCAACGAGCCAGGTGATGTATTGGCACGCGGCAAGCTGACGCCGCCAAAACGCGGCGAAATGAAAACCAGCATGGAAGCGCTGATCCATCACTTTAAGCTATATACCGAAGGGTTCCACGTGCCAGCCGGCGAATTTTACGCCGCGGTCGAGGCCCCCAAGGGTGAATTTGGTGTTTATCTAGTGTCGGATGGATCAAACAAACCTTACCGCGCGAAAATCCGCGCGCCGGGGTATCTGCATTTGCAGGCAATGGATTACGTAGCCACTGGCCATCAACTGGCAGATGTGGCGGCCTTGATGGGCACAATGGATTTGGTATTCGGGGAGATTGACAGATGATGAAACCCATGATTTTGGCTTTAAGTATCGTTGCAGGCTTGGGCGTTATGCCCGCCGTGGCGCAGAATGTGCAAAGCTCAGATGCCAATCTCTATGAATTGATTGACTTGTCGGATGGCTATTTCAGCATTCGTGAAAACGTGGTGATGATCGAGGGTGAATCCGAGATCAAAGCCTGTCACTTTGGCCTGTCGACCGAGTTCTTTGCGGCCTATGGTGCCGGGGACGCGGCAGGTGTTGAGGCGACGCAACCCGCTGTGGTCTGTGTGCCACTTGAGGCGATGAACGTTGTGCCCACCCAATCAACGATCGACAGTAGCCGTGCGCTTTACGACTTCATCGACACCTCTGAAAGCTATGTTCAGGTGAAACAGGGCATCGTGATGATAGAGGGCGAAACCGAAATCGAATTTTGCCATTTTGATCTGACGGATGCGTATTTTGCGGCGGTTGCGGCCAAGGATGATGCGGCAATGGCCATCAATCAGCCAAACGTAACCTGTGCGCCGTTCTCGGACGTTAGCAAATGATCAAATGCGCCAAAATATCTTTGGCCGCGGGGCCAAGTGGCGTGACCAAGCGACTGCCGGCTGTCAGCACATATGACACCGCTGGACCAGTACTGATAAACGAGGGATGCCTGTAATGCTGCGACGTCTGCACCATACGCAACCAGAAGATTTTGCTTTTACCCCTGCCAATCAGGTATGGGCCGAGGCACAAGTGACCAAGTACCCCGAAGGCCGTCAGGCCAGCGCGATTATAGCGCTGTTGTGGCGTGCACAGGAACAGACCGGTTGGTTGACCCGCCCCGCGATGGAGCATGTGGCCGATATGCTGGGCCTAGCGCATATCCGCGCTTACGAGGTGGCTTCATTCTACTTTATGTTCCAGCTCAAACCCGTTGGCTCGGTTGCACATATTCAGGTTTGTGGCACCACGTCCTGCATGATTTGCGGGGCCGAGGATTTGATCGGAATTTGCCGTGAAAAGATCGCCCAAAACCCGCATGAATTGTCAGCCGATGGCAGATTCAGCTGGGAAGAGGTCGAATGTCTGGGGGCCTGCACCAACGCGCCGATGGCACAGATCGGCAAAGATTATTACGAGGATCTGACCGGCGCACGGTTTGGCGAAATTCTGGACGAGTTGGCGGCAGGCAAAGTGCCTCTGCCAGGACCTCAAAACGGACGATATGCCGCCGAACCTTTGGGCGGGCTGACGTCGCTGACAGAATATGACAGTGGTAAGACACAGTATAATGCCTCGGTGCAGGCGGCGGTTGATCTGGGTGACACGATCAAGCGGATCGATGGCACCGAGGTTCCATTGCTGACTCCGTGGCTGGGCAAGGGGGGTAAGCGCCCCGTTGCCAAGAAGGTGGCGGCCAAGCCAGCGGCGAAAGCAAAAGCCAAAGCGACAGCTAAACCCGCTGCAAAAGCCAAACCCGCGACCAAACCCGCGACCAAATCCGCGCCTAAACCAACCCGCAAACCGGTTGCCAAGGACGGCAAACCCGAGATGTTGAAAAAGGCACGCGCGGGTGGGGCGGATGATCTGAAACAGATCAAGGGTGTTGGCCCCAAAATGGAAGCTCTGCTGAACAGTATGGGCTTTTATCATTTCGATCAGGTATCAAACTGGCGCACCAAAGAGGTACAATGGGTTGACGAAAACCTAGAAGGCTTTAAGGGCCGCGTGAGCCGTGATGAATGGGTCAAACAGGCCAAGGTTCTGGCCCGTGGCGGCGCAACCGAGTTTTCCAAGCGTGTAAAAAAGGGCGACGTTTATTAATGGCGCTTTATCAAGAGGATTTCACAGTAATGAGTGAGAGAACAGAATGCAGCAACAAGAGCAGAGGCCCCAACAGGGCAAATACTGCCAGCGGTTCTGTGTGTAACGTCAACAGGGCAATTGTAGAGGATAATCAAGATGAGTACTGAAAACGAAGGCGGACTATTTAGCTGTCCAGTTATGTGCTGGATCATCGGCGCATTGTTGGGATTGGCGACATACCTGATTTTGGCTGGTCGCTTTGCGATGGGCACAACTTTGTCAGTGATCCTTGCGGTGGCGGTCTTTGCCGCTGCTGCGTTCTTGTTGGGCCGTCTTTTCTGCCGCCCGTCAGTGTCCACACATGCCCATCCAGCTCGTCATGACCACGATATTGCAACAACATCGCAAGCAGTTGCAGGCGTAGACAGAATTGGCGGTGGTGATTTGGCTACGACGCCAGTTGTGCCCGATGCGGTCAGGGAAACAACCAGCGCCGGCTCAGCAGCGGCTGCGACAGCCAGTGTAGCAACGGTGTCAAAAGCGGATAGCGCTATCGCAGGGGCGAAACCTGCGACCAAAGCCAAATCCGCTGGTCCGGCCACAAGCAAAGCGAAATCAGCATCAGCTGCTGGAACGGGTGCCAAGAAAGCCGCAGCCAAGCCCGCCACAAAGGCCAAGGCAGCGGCGAAACCTGCTGCAAAGGCCAAGGCAGCGGCGAAACCTGCTGCAAAGGCCAAAGCAGCGGCAAAGCCAGCGACGGCAACTAAAGCCGCCAGTAAACCAGCAGCCGCAGCGAGCAAGCCAGCCGCCAAAAAGCCAGCCGCAAAAACCGCGACCAAGCCTGCGCGCAAGCCTGTCGCCAAAGACGGCAAGCCAGAGATGCTGAAAAAGGCCCGTGCAGGTGGGGCGGACAACTTGAAAGAGATCAAAGGTGTTGGCCCGAAAATGGAAACCATGCTGAACAAAATGGGCATCTATCATTTTGATCAGGTCTCGGGCTGGCGCGTCAAAGAGGTGAAGTGGGTCGACGAGAATCTAGAGGGCTTTAAGGGCCGTGTGAGCCGTGATGAATGGGTCAAACAGGCCAAAATTCTGGCGCGCGGCGGGGAAACCGAGTTTTCCAAAAAGGTCGAAAAAGGTGGCGTTTACGCCAAGAACAAAAAGTAAGTGAGACGATAAACAATGACATTGAGCCCCAAAGAAGACGAAGCACTGGCGCGTAAAGCGCGCTTGGTGGCTGTGGTGATCACAGTTGCGATGGTGCTTTGGATGGGGGCTCAGTGGTTGGGCGGGCGCATTGGGTTGCAAACCAAATACGTCTTTCTGTTTGATCTGGCCACTTTGGCCGCGTTCATCTGGGCGATGATCAACACCTATCAAATTTGGCGCACGCGCCGCGACAGCAGAGGATAAGGCCCATGCTTAAGGATCAAGACCGGATCTTTACAAATCTATACGGGATGCATGACCGCTCCCTAAAAGGGGCGATGGCCCGCGGCCATTGGGATGGCACCGCTGCGATCCTGAAAAAAGGCCGCGACTGGGTTGTGGAAGAAGCCAAAGCCTCGGGTCTGCGCGGACGTGGCGGGGCGGGCTTTCCAACCGGATTGAAATGGTCGTTCATGCCCAAGGAATCCGATGGCCGTCCGGCCTATCTGGTGATCAATGCCGATGAATCCGAACCCGGCACCTGTAAGGACCGCGAGATCATGCGCCATGATCCGCACACTTTGGTTGAGGGCGCGTTGATTGCCTCTTTCGCGATGAATGCCCACGCCGCCTATATCTATATTCGCGGTGAGTTCATCCGCGAACGCGAAGCGCTGCAAGCTGCGATTGATGAGTGTTATGACGCCGGATTGCTGGGCAAAAATGCCGCCAAATCCGGCTGGGATTTTGACCTCTATCTGGCGCATGGCGCTGGCGCTTACATCTGCGGCGAAGAAACTGCGATGTTGGAGAGCCTTGAGGGTAAAAAAGGCATGCCCCGCATGAAGCCGCCATTTCCGGCGGGCGCGGGTCTGTATGGTTGCCCGACCACAGTGAACAACGTGGAAAGCATTGCGGTGATCCCAACGATCATGCGGCGCGGCGGCAGCTGGTTTTCCAGCATGGGCCGCCCGAATAATGCGGGCACCAAACTGTTCGGGATTTCCGGCCATGTGATCAACCCCTGTGTGGTTGAAGAAGAAATGTCGATCCCGCTGCGCGAGTTGCTGGAAAAACATTGCGGCGGTGTTCGCGGTGGCTGGGACAATCTGAAAGCGGTCATTCCGGGTGGCTCTTCCGTGCCGTTACTGCCCCGTGACGTGGCCGATGAATGTATCATGGATTTCGACTGGTTGCGCGAGCAACGTTCGGGGCTGGGGACGGCTGCGGTGATTGTGATGGACCAATCCACCGACGTGATCAAAGCGATCTGGCGGCTGGCGAAATTCTATAAACACGAGAGTTGCGGGCAATGCACGCCGTGCCGCGAAGGCACCGGCTGGATGATGCGCGTCATGGAACGTCTGGTGACAGGCGAGGCCGAGATCGAAGAGATCGACATGCTGCTCGACGTGACCAAACAGGTCGAGGGCCACACGATTTGTGCGCTTGGCGATGCGGCGGCTTGGCCGATCCAAGGGTTGGTGCGCCATTTCCGCGACGAGATCGAAGATCGCATAAAACATAAGAAAACAGGGCGGGTTTCCGCTGTGGCAGCCGAGTAATGATGCAGTGTTATTGCATATCAAAGGGGTCAAACCCCATCTCCTTTTTAGCAAAAGGAGACTATTATGATTGCAATTCGTAGAGCGATGACGGCTGCCCTGACGGTATTCGTAGTGACAACAGCCAATGCTTCGGCGCTGACCCCGTTGCCAAAGGAAACGCACATTAACTATTCGCTGATGTCGGCCAAGGTGGCGGATACGATCCGCAAGACCTGTCCCAGCATTTCGGCGCGGATGTTTGTAGCGTTGGGCAAGGCGAACGCGCTTAAAGCTTACGCAATCAAGAAGGGCTATCAGGAACCCGAAGTTCGCGCGTTCCTGAAAGACCCGACCGAAAAAGCCCGCGTCAAAGCGATAGCTGCGGATTACCTGAAATCGCATGGCGCGGTGGCGGGCAATGCCGAGAGCTATTGCATCGTGGGCCGTGAAGAAATCGCCAAGAAGAGCCTTATTGGCCAAATGTTGAGGGCAAGATAGCAAATGACTGACCTGCGCAAGATCATCATCGACGACAAAGAGGTCGAAGTTGAAGGGGCAATGACCCTTATTCAGGCCTGTGAACAAGCAGGCGTGGAAATCCCGCGTTTTTGCTATCACGAGCGTCTGACCATTGCCGGAAATTGCCGCATGTGTCTGGTCGAAGTTGTCGGGGGGCCGCCCAAACCTGCGGCCTCTTGCGCCATGCAGGTCCGCGATCTGCGCCCTGGGCCCGAGGGCCAGCCACCCGTTGTAAAAACCAACTCGCCGATGGTCAAAAAGGCCCGTGAAGGCGTGATGGAATTCATGCTGATCAATCATCCGCTGGATTGCCCGATCTGCGATCAGGGAGGCGAGTGTGATTTGCAGGATCAGGCGATGGCCTACGGTCTGTCGGGATCACGTTATAACGAACCAAAGCGCGCGGTTGATAATCTGGACCTTGGCCCACTGGTGGCCACCGAAATGACGCGCTGCATTTCCTGCACCCGTTGCGTACGCTTCACCACCGAAATTGCCGGCATCACTGTGATGGGCCAAATTGGCCGTGGCGAAGATGCCGAGATCACAGCCTATCTGGATGAAACCCTGAACAGCAACCTGCAAGGCAACATCATTGATCTGTGCCCTGTTGGGGCGCTGACATCCAAACCCTATGCGTTCACAGCCCGCCCTTGGGAGCTGACCAAGACCGAGACCATCGACGTGATGGACGCGCTTGGCTCCAACATTCGGGTCGATACCAAGGGGCGCGAAGTGATGCGGATATTGCCGCGCAACCACGACGGCGTGAACGAAGAATGGATTTCCGATAAAACCCGTTTCGTTTGGGATGGTTTGCGGAGCCAACGGTTGGATCGACCTTACGTTCGGGTTGGCGGCAACCTAAAGCCCGCCACTTGGGCCGAGGCGTTGTCAGCGGCCGCAGCTGCGATGAAGGATGCCAAGATTGCCGGTCTGGTTGGCGATCTGGTGCCGGTTGAGGCTGCATATGCTTTGAAACAACTGGTCGAGGGGCAGGGCGGCAACGTCGAGTGCCGTGTCGATAACGCTAAACTGCCCGCAAACAACCGTTCAGGTTATGTCGGCACTGCGACGATCGAGGATATTGATAGCGCCAAGATGATCCAGCTGATCGGCTGTGATCCGCGCACCGAGGCCCCGGTTTTGAATGCGCGCATTCGCAAAGCTTGGACACTTGGGGCGCAGATTGGCCTGATCGGACAACCCGTGGACCTGACCTATGAGTATCACCACATGGGCGACAGCCGCGCAGATCTGATGGGCATCATGGACAACAAGTTCAAAGAAGTCCTAGACGTGCCGTCCGTTATCATCGTGGGCATGGGCGCGTTGGTCGAGGCTGATGGTGCGGCTGTGTTGTCTCAGGCCATGAAGCTGGCCGAAGCCACAGACAGCAAGTTGATGGTGCTGCACACGGCTGCTGGCCGTGTTGGCGCGATGGATGTCGGGGCGGTGACCGAGGGCGGCATCACAGCAGCACTCGACGGGGCAGACGTTGTTTATAATCTGGGCGCGGACGAGGTTGAAATCGCCTCGGGCGCGTTTGTGATTTACCAAGGCAGCCATGGTGACCGCGGTGCGCATCGGGCCGACGTGATCCTACCCGCCGCCGCCTATACAGAAGAAAGCGGCGTGTTTGTGAACACCGAGGGACGCCCTCAAATGGCCAACCGCGCAGGATTCGCACCGGGAGATGCCAAAGAAGGCTGGGCAATCCTGCGGGCGTTGTCAGCCGAACTGGGCGCAACACTGCCCTACGATAATCTGGCGAGCCTTCGCAAAGCCATCGTGGCTGAAGTGCCGCATATGGGCGCAATCGATGTTGTTCCGGTCAACGATTGGAAACGGGTGGCGTTGAAAAAACCAGCCAAGGCATCGTTCCTGAATGCGGTGACGGATTTCTACCTGACCAACCCGATTGCACGGGCGAGCCGCCTGATGGCGGAATTGTCGGCGGGCAGCAAAGCCCGCACTGAACCAAAGGTGGCGGCAGAGTAATGATCTCGCAACTGGTTCATAAAACGGCCTTTGCCCTCGCCCTCGCGGGCGTGCTGGCGGGGTGCGAGCCGCTTGATACGGCTGAACCGGTCACGCAGGGGCCGTTTAAGCCAACCTATCTGGGCGTCAAAACCCGATTGTTGGACGGCGATCTGGTGAATTTCTTTGTCACCATGCGCGGCGCGCGTAACGACAGCGACGTGGCGGCCTATGCCCAATGTGCGGCGGTGCAATATGCACTGATCCGTGGTTACGGATTTGCCCGCCATGTGCGCACGCAAATAAACGAGAAGAACGGCCTTTGGAGCGGGGATGCGGTTTACACCATCTCGGCTGCACTGCCGCAAGGATTAAAAACAATTGATGCCGAGGTCGGCGTGACCGACTGCATCGAAAACGCGATACCGAGGGTGTAAGAACTGATGGCTGAATTTTTAACAACCCCGCTTGGGATTTTTGTTCTGATCTTCTCGCAAGTGCTTGCGATCATTGCCTTTGTGATGATTTCTCTGCTGTTTCTTGTGTGGGGAGACCGCAAAATCTGGGCGGCTGTACAGATGCGCAAAGGACCGAACGTTGTCGGGGCTTATGGCCTGCTGCAATCGGTGGCCGATGCGCTGAAATACGTGGTCAAAGAGGTGGTTATTCCGGCAGGCGCTGACAAACCGCTGTTCATTCTGGCGCCGATGCTGGCCTTCGTGATGTCGATGCTGACATGGGCGGTTTTGCCGTTCAACGAGGGCTGGGTTCTGGCCGATCTGAACGTCGCAGTGCTGTACGTGTTCGCCATTTCGGGCCTTGAGGTTTACGGCGTGATCATCGGCGGTTGGGCGTCAAACTCGAAATACCCGTTTCTTGGCGCGATGCGCTCTGCCGCGCAAATGATTTCCTACGAGGTCAGCATCGGCTTGATCCTGATCGGTATTATCATCTCGACGGGCAGCTTGAATTTCAGCGACATTGTGCATGCCCAAGACGGCAACTACGGGTTCTTTAGCTGGTACTGGTTGCCACATTTCCCAATGGTTATTCTGTTCTTTATCAGCGCCTTGGCCGAAACCAACCGGCCACCGTTCGATTTGCCAGAAGCGGAATCAGAATTGGTCGCGGGCTTTATGGTGGAATACTCGGCCACGGTTTACCTGCTCTATATGGCTGGCGAATATATCGCGATTTTCATGATGTGCGCCCTAATGTCCGTGCTGTTTTTCGGTGGCTGGTTGTCACCGATCCCTGGCTTGCCGGACGGCGTGCTGTGGATGTTCGGCAAGATGGTGATTTTCTTCTTCATCTTCGCGATGGTCAAGGCAATCACCCCGCGCTACCGCTATGATCAGTTGATGCGCATTGGCTGGAAAGTCTTCCTGCCGCTGTCACTGGCGTGGGTCGTATTCGTTGCCTTCATGGCGCATTTTGGAGCGTTCGGCGGGGCCTATGCCCGCTGGGCCGTAGGGGGTTAAGAACATGGCATTTGACTACGTTCGCGCAACGAAATATTTCCTGCTGTTTGATTACATCAAAGGCTTTCAGCTGGGGTTCAAATACTTTTTTGCTCCTAAGCCAACGCTGAACTATCCGCACGAAAAGGGCTACCTGTCCCCACGTTTTCGCGGTGAACACGCGCTGCGCCGCTATCCAAGTGGCGAGGAGCGCTGCATTGCTTGCAAACTGTGTGAAGCCGTTTGCCCAGCCCAAGCGATCACCATCGATGCGGAACCGCGCGATGATGGGTCCCGGCGCACCACGCGCTATGACATCGACATGACCAAATGCATCTATTGCGGGTTCTGCCAAGAGGCGTGTCCGGTGGATGCGATTGTCGAGGGGCCGAATTTTGAATTCGCCACCGAAAACCGCGAAGAGCTGTTTTACGACAAAGAAAAACTACTGGATAACGGAGATCGCTGGGAAGCCGAGATCGCCCGCAATCTGGAAATGGACGCACCTTACCGCTGATCTGGGCGGCAAGGCAAAATCAGGGGCAATGACCCCATGAACGAAGGGACGAACAAATGGGTGTAGCGGATATCGCATTTTACATCTTCGCCATATGTGCGGTGACGGGCGGGCTGTTTACAGTCATGTCCAAAAACCCTGTGCATTCGGTGCTGTGGCTGATTTTGGCATTCCTGTCATCGGCGGGATTGTTCGTGCTGCTGGGGGCAGAATTCGTCGCCATGCTGCTGGTCATCGTCTATGTCGGCGCGGTGGCGGTTTTGTTCATGTTCGTTGTGATGATGATCGACGTGGATTTCGCCGAATTGCGCGGGCAGATGTCTAAATACACGCCAATTGCCG
>Ga0209345_10000116_pt1 | contig 114635 bp, 114 predicted proteins | sample Cruoilmetagenom7_FD_187294 | JGI IMG/M metagenome (GOLD analysis project Ga0209345, IMG submission 187294) | Oil polluted marine microbial communities from Coal Oil Point, Santa Barbara, California, USA - Sample 7 (SPAdes) (version 2) | ecosystem: Environmental > Aquatic > Marine > Oil seeps ... | reverse complement strand
ATGGGGGATGTCCTTCTGAGGTTTAGAGCAGAGGCATCATTATTATCCAAAGCGGAGATTGGAAAATGGACCAGCAAAACAACAACTTGAACCACCACACTCAGCATAACACGGGCACGGCATATTATGTGTTATGCGGAGCTCCGCATAACACATAGTCGCGCGGCGTCAGCGCGCCCTCGACGAGTTCATCATCGGGGTCCATCACCTCCATGCGCCGTTTCAAAAGGCTTTCGCCCGTTGAAACCATTTGGATAACGCAGGCATAGCCATCGGATAGGTCCTGCTGAATAGCGCTGACAATCGACGGAGCTTTCATCCCCATCAGCAGATGATTGAAGAACCGCTGCTTTGTGCTCTCGAACCGCGACTTGGCGGATGCTTTTGCAGCAGACGCATTTGTCTCTCCCGAGGCATCATTGACGCCTGTCGCGGTCAGTGCGGCCTCCAAGTTATGGTGGATCGTGCGGAACGCGCGCGCATAGGCATCGTAGATCTCTGTTTGGGCGGACGTCAGTGCATGTTCCAGCACATCGTATTCGACCCCGTTAAAGCTCAGCGCCCGCGCGGTGTAGAACCCGAGCGTCTTAAGATCGCGGGCCACAACCTCCATGGCAGCCACGCCGCCCGCCTCCATCGCTGAGACGAAGCTCTCGCGGCTGGGGAACGGATATTCTGGGCCTTGGCCCCAGAGCCCGAGCCGGGATGCATAGGCGAGGTTGTGGACAGATGTGGCTCCCGTCGCCGAGATATAGAAGACGCGAGCGCTCGGAGTGGCGAGTTGCAGGCGCAGACCTGCAAGACCTTGCTGGGATGGTTTTGCCCCCCTGCCCTGCTCTGATCCGGCCGCATTTTGCATCGCGTGGGCCTCGTCAAAAGCGAGCACGCCATCGAAGTCGTCTCCCATCCAGTCGAGAAGCTGGTTCAGGCGCGTGGTGCCACATTTGCCCGCGGAGCGCAGCGTTGCATAGGTGACGAACAAAATGCCATCGCCCATGGTGACAGATTGATCCGGTTTCCATTTCGAGAGCGGCTGTATATCTGCGGGTGAGCCACCAAGGTCGGTCCAGTCGCGCACGGCGTCTTCAATCAGGGTTGCGGATTTTGATACCCAGACGGCTTTGCGCCGCCCAGAGAGCCAATTGACCAGAATGAGGCCTGCGCACTCGCGTCCCTTACCGCAGCCAGTGCCATCCCCGAGGAAGTATCCCAAGCGGTAGGCTCGTGCCTCCGTATCCTCATCACTGCGCAACATCTTGGTCTGATCCTCATCGATGGTGAACTTGCCGGGCAAGTCCCGCGCATGGGCGTCGTTGGCCATGATAATGGTTTCAAGTTGGGCCTCAGAGAGATGGCCCTCTGCAATCAAGCGGTTCGGCAGCCGCAGCCCCTCGGCGGCCTGCAAGGACGGCACGGGGGGTGCGACTGAGGCCATGGCAATGCTTTCAACAAGCGGCGTCGGGTGTTCCTGTGCGCCGGCGATATCGATCCGCTGCGGGCGATAGCGGGCGTATATCTCGGAGATGGGGGTGTTTTCGCGCGGTGTCTCGAGCGTGGCGAACGACAGCGGTGTTGCAGCGTGTTTAGGAGTTTTGGCGGCAGATGCCTTTGATGCGACAGGCTTGCGTGCCTTGTGGGACCCGGGTGGCATCAGAGGGAGCCCGACATTCAATGAGCGTGCCGCCGTCACAGGCGGGCGCGTCGCGGCAATCTTGTCCACGATACTGACCGCCTCATCGAGATCATCAACGGAGGCTCGGATCATCTCGCCGCCCTCATCAACCTTATCGAAGACCATCAGCTGGGTATCCACGCTGGTGCCAAGTTTACGGTAGACATGGCCGGGGATGGTCAGGGCCAGCCGTGGCGTGAGAAGGCTCATCGCGCGGGTCCAATGTGCAGCATCCCGCTCGGGGGTGAAGCCCATCGGCATGATCGCAACAAGACGCCCTCCAGGTGCCAATCGTTTCGCGGCGCCGATGAGATGTTTTGCTGCTATATGCTTATCACGAGAGCGATCGACCGAGGATGCAAACGGCGGGTTCATCACGACAACGCTGGGGGCTGTTGTTGATGTCAGCAGATCATCGATATGCTCGGCATCATGTCCGCTCGCCTGCGCGTCAAACATCACATCAAGCAGCCGTTGGCGAAACGGATCGACTTCGTTAAGGAAAAGCTTGGCCCCTGCCTGCTTGGCAAAGCCTGCCAATGAGCCGGTTCCCGCAGAGGGTTCCAACGCAGTCTCACCTGTCCGGATTGCGGCCGCGCGCGCCGCGAGGGCTGCGTAAGGCAGCGGGGTCGAGAACTGTTGCAGGCGAATTTGTTGCTCGGACCGACGGGTTTCGGTCAAGAGCCGCATCGCGAGGTTCTTGGCAGCACCAAGTGCGCCTGACCCGTTCGCATACAAGAAAAGTGTTTGAACCGCAGCAGCCTGCATCATGTCGTAGGCCATACGCCAGCTCCATGCACCGCTCACGTCGCTGCCGCCAAAGGTGTTGCGCATAATCTTTGAAAGAGAGGAGCTGCGCAGAGGGCCGCGCGCGATCTCGGCGGCGATCAGCGACAGGGCTGATTTAAGCTGAGCGTTAGATGGGGTTAGATTGGAGTGCTTCTGGTTGGGATGGGCCATGTTTTCTGTCCTTTGTGATCCGGGTTGAGGTTCACAGGACAAAAAGCCTCCTCTACGCTTTGCAGCGCGGAGGAGGCCCCTAGGGCCAGAATACGGCGTGGAACGCGCTGTGGGGCCTCCTATGGCGTCTGCTGGCCAAAATACTCCGCCAACACGGCACTGCCCTCAGCTATTTCACTGCTGATGAGGGTCGATCCCGCCAGCGACGCCTTTGAGAGCCGTACAAGGCTGCCGGTTTCCTCAATGCGGTAGCAGCGGCGTTTTTGCCGCCCTCGCTTGTAATGCGTCGCGGTGACGATCTGACAGGTGCTGCCATCGCTGAGGGTCACAGGGGCAACCAACTTGATCTTGTCGCCCTCAGCGTAATCAGGGATCGCGGCCCAGTCCCGACACCGCTGCCGCCAAGCGTGGGCGTAGCTTTCGGGGTCTTTCAACTCGGACAGCAGATTGAGGATGCTTAGCGGCGCGCGGGATTCGCAAGGACCGGCGCTTTCCTCCATGTCCTTGTAGCCCCAGCACCCGTCGTCGGTGCGCGTCAGGAACACCGCACCGAAGGTGAAGGTTCCATCTTCGTCGGTTGCATATGTTCGATCCTCCAAACGTGCCGCATCAAGGCTCTCAACTTTTGCTGCCGCATACCACGTCGAGCCAACCTTACTGGCTTTGAGCAGTGTCGTGCGGCGCGTTTCTGTCTCGAAGGTGCAGAGACGCGTGATCTCTGCTTTCTCATCGGCGTAGGTCTGAACTCGCCGGTCGGTGTAAAAGAGCCAACCCATTTCAGCGTCCTTTCTTTCATAGAAGAGTCATTTGTCGCCAATGTCCCGAGAAGGCCGAAGGCCTGGCAGGGTATTGGCGATGCGAGTGAAGAAAGGGCGCGTTACGCCGCCCTTCGGTCTTCGAGCTCCATGAGTGCATCGAGCGGCACGCGATACGGCTGCATGGCATCGAAGTCTTCGCAGTTGCCGCAGTTCTGAACGATGGCAAAGGTGTCGCAGGCGTCCTTGAGGACCACTCGGAATGTGCCACCCAAGCCTGACGGAACCTCATAGGTGCCACCAATCAGGAAGTCTGAGGCGCGACGGACGAAGACACGGATAGAATGCCCATCGGTTGCCAGCCGAATGGCCCCCTGCTCACGATCAATCAGGGTTTGCACATCATCAAGGATGTCAGTGTAGAACTGCCCGGTCAGATCGCGGAACGCCATTTGACGCTGTGCCATCCAATCGCTGTCGCGAAATGGATTGATGCCATTCGCGAAGGCAAAGCTGGGATCGGACTGCTCGGTGGTGACGATGCGCGTGGTTGATCCGTCAATGCCGTTGGAGCGCAGATGTACGCCGTTCCCAACGATGAGGATCAGGGCAGGCTTGTCGACGGGCCCGTTCCAGTTGGGCAGAAAGGTTGAACACGAGCGCGCATGCGCGATTTGCACCACGACAGCGGACGCGGAGAATTTGAGAATAGCCATGGGGATGTCTTTCTTGGTGTTTCAAGGGAATGTCGGGATCTGACCCGCGCCAGGTTGTTTCCAAGCGCGGGTCGCCTCGATGGATCAGGCGGCTTTCGCCTGAACGGTCTCGGTTTGGGCGGCGGCTTCTTCCGCATCGACAACCAAGCTGACGCCACCGGTCGTTTGCATCATCGGCGGGCACCAGGCCGCGACCGCTGCATGCTGTGCCTCCGTGAGCGTCGCAAAGGGCTCGGCGAAGAGCTTGTCGCAGAATGCAACGATCTCTTTCTTGCTCATGGAGGCTAGGGTCACTGCCTCCTGCGCAAGGCCGAGTTCCTCACCAAGGATTTTGAGCAGCCATGCCTTTTTGAACCGGTTGAACAGCGCCGCATTCGGCGTCCAATGCGCGCGCACGTCGGGCATCACCTCGATCTCGAAGTCATGCATCAGGCTGTCGCTTTGTCGGCTGCGGGCAAAACACGATTGCGTGGTGCTGGCCGTGGCATAGGCGACCAGTTTGGCCTTCTCGCCTGTCTCAAGGGCGCGGAACAAAGCAAACTGATCTGCAGGAGACTTCGCCTCATCCGCCCAAGATAGATCGAGCGCGTCATGCGCCTCAGCAACCTGTTCCAGTGAGGTGCCGTCGATCTCATCCATCTTGGCGTGGCTGCGGTATTCTTTGCGGGCCTCGACCTTGACGGCGTGAGTTGCGCTCATGCCGCCAAGCACGTCCGTGACCAGCTTGAACAATGTCAGATCGAGCGTGGCCTCCGGATGCAGGGTCATGGCCGCGCCGAGCGCCATTGCCCGTTCAGTCTTGAGGTCTTGGGTCAGCGAGGCGGGGTAGACGATTGCGTCTGCGCCCTGCCCTTCGACGTTGTCTGACGTGCCGCCGGCGCTGGCTGTCTGCGCTGTCGCCTCAGGCTTGTCCTCTGGCCGTACTAAGCCAACATGCAGGGTAATCTTGCCGTTTGACCAGGACGCGATAACACCACCCTGCGCAAGATCGTCTGCACTGTAGGCTTCCTGCAGATCCCGCGCCTCTTCTTCGAGCGCATCCACGCGGTCGTAGAGGGCGTTGTAGGGATCGGTCTCGAGGGTCTCGTCCTCCATCTCAATCTGTAGTTTCTCGAGCTCCTCGGTGATCGCATCGACACGCTTTTGGCCAGCGGCGTCAGGCTCGACCGGACCGGGATGGACGCGACCGTATTCTGCCATCGTTGCATAATCGTAGCGCACCAATGCCTCGGCCCACGCAAATCCCATTTGGGCCCGTGCATCTTCGGCAGCGGCGGTGAGTTTTTCGACCATGATCGTCTCAACCAAAGCGATGTCCTCTAGCACGGAATGCTCCTCGAGGAGATCAGCAGCGATGGGACCACCCCGCGCCTCATAGTCCTCGCGCACGAAGGCCCCGATATCGTCGCTCACCTGCACACCGCGGGTTTTAAGCGCCTGACGCACCGTATAGGCCTGCACGTAGCTGTCATCGCTCGTTAGCGCCTCATACACCTCAAGCTGCACGGCTTGGCTTGGATGGTCCGCAAAGGCCTTCATCGTATCGAGGGTGATCGTCTTGGCGCGCGCGGCTGCGCGGATATCGGGATGGATCAAACCATAGCGCAAGCGACCCTTCACGGCGGCGACTGTGGTGCCAAAAGTCTTGGCAATCGTCTCAGGTGACTGCCCATCGACCTCCATCATGCGCGCGAAGGCTTCGAACTCGTCGATAGCGTTCATCGGGGCTTGGGTGATGTTTTCTGCGAGCGAGAGCGCTGTAGTCACATCGCAGTCGTCCGGCACCAAGCGGCATTCGATCTTGGTTTTGTTGGTGAAGCCCTTGGCGGTCTTGTCAACGACCAGTTCGTTCAAAGCTGCGCGACGTCGACCACCTGCCAAGACGCCGAACTTGCCATCAATCTTTTGCACAAGCAACGGTTGGATGATGCCCAGAACGCCGATGCTGGCCTTGAGATGGGCTATCGCCTCGGACTCGTAGGTTTCAGGCGAGTTGCTGCGCACGTTGGCAGGATGCGACGTGAGATCACCAATGGCGACCGAGATAGATTTGAGAGCATGTGTCATGTGATGTCCTTTTGAGATGTTTGCGCCGCCCCGAACATTCGGAACGGCCTGACCAATCCCCAGGGCGGGGATCACATGAAAAATGGCCCGCTTTCCCTTTGGAGGGGTCAGCGGGCCTTCAGATTGTGCATCGCTTGTGAGGTTGGGCCCCCTGCCCTACCAGTCGGATGCCATCATAATGGTGAGCACGCGCATGGTGGTTGCAGGGTTGTCAGGGGCCTCAGCGCCATACCGGAAATCGCTATCCGCTTCATAAAGATCGATTTTCCAGAAGACCTTTTGCCCGCGGATATCCACTGCACCAAAGTCGTGGCACCCGTCTGGATCGTTCTCTGGCTCGAAGACGTCGAACTCACCCACAGCTTGCACGGCCTCAAGGGCTAAGCCATCTTCTGCCATCGCCAGTGAACTTGCGAGGTGCATTCGACCCTGAATGGGCTGCGAAGGGGTTTCACCAAGGCAGGCGAGTTTGCGGAAGGCATCATTCTGCGCCGCGATTGCTGCGATGTCGGGGCCTTCGGTTTGAGGGAGTGCGGAAGTGGTCATGGGTCTGTCCTTTCGAGGAAATTGAAAACACAAAACCCAAAGCTTGCTTTCACTCTTTGAGCGACACCGCCTGCGACAACACCTGACTTCTCATGCTGCCTGGTCGGTGGCCCCTGCCCTGCCCGCCTCTGAGCGTGCAATGAGGTAATCACAGGCCTTCTGCGCGTCCGCCGCGTGTTTGAAGATTGCCGTCTTGTCCGAGCGCAATACGCGCAACCAATGATACAAATAAGACGCGTTCAGCTCGAGCGTATGCGCAGTGAACCCGAGCTCCTGCCCCAGAAAGCAGGACGTCAGTTCTGCGACGATCTCTTCGCGGGAATAGGCTGTGTTGCCAAATCGGCTGAGACCGTAGTCTCGGTTCAGGCGATGGGGCGCCTTGGTGGCATGGGCAAGCTCATGCGCCCAGACCCCGTAAAAGTTCAGGGGGTCCTTGAAGCGCTCGATGCTTGGCATGAACACCTTGTCGACGGGCGGATTATAGCGTGCCTCGGTTCCACCAAAGACCGTCGTAATATCGATGGCATCAAAGAACGCCTGCATATGCGGGATTGGCGCAGATGGCACATGATCGGGGACCGGACAAGCATCCGGGCGGAATGCCTCCGGCAAGCCCTCGATTTGATCTGCGTTGAACACGCGATATGACTTCTGGAAGCGAAAAACACGGGCTTCTTCGGTATTGCCATCGTTGGTATCTTGCTCATCATCGGACTGCGTTCGACTCTGGCCATAATAAACAACAACAGACGAGCGTTCGCCCTTTCGGATCTTTGCTCCAAGAGTATTCGCCTGCGGCACGGTCATCCAGAACGGAGAGGTATATCCTGCCATCACCGTGCGCATGGTGAGCAGGAAGTTGTTCACGCCTTGATAGGGCTCACTGTTGTGGCGCAACGGACGCGCGCTACCGCCAGCGGTCCACGGTTTGCGCCACGGCAGAACACCGCGTTCGATGATGCGGATGAGTTCATTGGTGATGGCTTCGGATGCGTCAAATTTGGACGTGCGGGAACGGGCCATGGCTGGCCTCCTTTCGGTTGAGATTGATTTGGAAGGATGGGTTAGGTCGCGCGACCTGCGCGCGGATCGTTGACGATACGAGCGCCGAGGCGTTCGCTAAGATCGAGATATGTCAAAAGCGGTATCCGGCTGGAGGACGTCCAAGGTTCTGGATCAACCGTGCCATCCATTGTGACCTTCGGCAGGTTTACCAAGGTGATGATGTCGCTGATGGGGCGGCAGTCAATCAGAGGCGTTCCAAGCCGGACGGCCAAGCTGGCGAGCGGGAAGCGTTCAACGGGGGCATAGAGCGAGACTGTTGTCAGCCCGATGTGAAGAATGGTCCCTCCCCCACCGCAGCTGACATAGGCATTGGGGTTGTTGAGGGCCGCACGGAGATATCCAAGATCGCGGCGGATTGTTCGGCGTTCCAGCCGACAAGCCTCATCAAGGTCACCAGTTCTTCTAAGCTCTCGATGCCACCACCACGACTGAGCTTCAGTGCGCAGCACGCGCAATACTTCTGTTTGCATGGGAGGTTCCTTGTCAGGACAGACAGGCCGGAAACTGACCCGGACCCGTCAGGAACACCCACAAGGGTTCCTTCAGACAGTCCCAAAACAAGAAGGAAACTTTTACTTTTCGGCAGCGCCAGATCCGAACCAAATTGACCTTACCCAAAACAGCTGCGGGGCATCTACGATGAGATCTTTGACCTGGCCATTGAAGTATCGAGCATCGTGAACTGGTAGAAATCAGTTCAGATTGAATGACGCTATCTTAATGAAGGTCAGCGAGGTGATTTTGGACCTCCCCTAGGGCTATTCACCGTCTATCTCATTGATAAATATATATTTATCGCTATTTGAGCAATCTATTCAGGACATTTTGGATGGCAATAAGCGAGTAGATACCAACGATCACCATTCAAGAGCATGAATAGAGAAGGGCATACAATTTTAGCAACAAAACTCCTTATCCATCTTACGGTTACCCGACCTAGACAATCGACAGCGGTAGCACCAACTGGAAGCCTTGCATTTTCTCTTTGCAATATACGTCCGGGGATACACCTGCCTTTTTAAAGCATGGCTGCGCGCGACCAGTATCATGGTTTTTGTTGCTGTGTACGAAGATGACCAAGATTGTACGTACTGTCTCCGCTCATTGAAGGAAGTGTTTAAGTTTCTAGCTAACGACATCAGCGAAACATGGGAGCTCCAATAATGTTGGAATGATGCTCGCACGCGGAGTGGTGTTTCGTCGAAGTGCGGTCAGAGCGTTCACTCATGATCTCAGACTGAGTTATGGAAATACGCATTCTCGTTGTGCTGAAAATATTCATGGCTGCCCTCAAACTTTTCACCGCCATGCGATTTGGTCCATTCGCCAATGGTGCGTATGACTTTCAACGAATGGCCGGAACCAAAGGGTAAGTAAATCGTCATTTTCGTTGTTCTTTCAAAGTGTCCACCGCGGTGGACGTTATGCATTTACAGTATCTGCTTTTGATAACCTATCGAGCAAGACAGTTGGGTTGAACTGCTGAACTCTTTTGCCAAGTGTTATGCTATGAAAATAGGCTCCGAAGTCTCTGATCTGGCTCCCTAGCTGAAGTATGATGAAGATGGCACATGATGCCTTCTCTGAGCCTACGGCCGTCTTTGCTTTGTCGAAAGTGTTTGAGTGAATGCCCATCATCGGTGCAAGGGTGCGTGCATGGTTTTCGATGTCTAGCCAGCAATGGAGCCTGTTCGTTGAGAACGATATTGCCTGATCACATATCGAGATAAGTTTCTGAATTGTTGGTGGCTCGTTGGCTTGATTGTCTTCTAAATCTTTTTGTTCTTTTATAGACCTAGAATGGTGCCGGACAATTTGTCCGTCATTGGCGGGCAGTTTGATCGTTTCTGGAGCGTCCACCGCGGTGGACAAATCGATATATTCGGCGTCAACGTCGGTCAATAGATTGCGATATTCTGCAATCGTTAGCTTTCTCCGGAGTCTTTTACGAACTTCGGAAAGCAAGCTGTTTCTGGGATCGCATTCTTCCAAGCGGGCCAGTTTTGTCAGTATCTGTTTACGGAGGAAAATACGATCTCGACGGTTGTTTTCCATTTCCTGAGCGACGGATAACAGCTCGCTGGCGCGTTCCAATAACGGAGTAAGAGAAAGACCATAACTGATGGAATGACCATCTGATGATCTTACACGGTAGCGTTTCCGGTTTGGACTGTCGTGGCGCTTCATAAAGCCGAGTTCGACAAAGCGGTCGATATGTCTGCGGAGTGTCCTTTCATCGATACCTCCGACGCGCCGGCAAATCTCGTTGTTGGAGGCGAACACGGTATCACCGTGACCTGGCCTGAGGAAACTCAGCATAGCTTGAAGTGTTTGGACGTGGCCGGGGCGTAGTTCAAACATGCTACGCGAGTCTCTGAGGGCCCTGAAGATTGCCCAGATATCAGTCTCATGAGGTGTTTGCGAACCTGACGCTGGAACAGCGGGGGTGCTTTTGATTGAGAGTTTTGTGAATGCCATGATTTATGAACGACGACCGTTTGGCCCACAACTTCCCCGTCTTGTCTCGCGTTTTGAAGCACGACAAGGCAATAAAAAGACGTCCACCGAATCGGTGACTCTTGACCGTTGTATTGGAGGTTGCTACATCAAAGGTGCAAAACTACTGATGAGGGCTCTCCGAGGGAAACTTTGGGGGGCTCTTTTCTTTCTGGTCTTCGTATTTCTCCTCTGCTCGTGTTTCTAATTTTGACTGGGATCAGGATCCCGAGTCTCTCTCACTCTGCCACTGGTCGAAAAGCTGCAGAAGCGTTGCCTCTGCACGATCTTCTAGCCACTGGCCGAATTCCGGGTTGTCCTTGCGGGCGATTTTGATAGCAATCGCTTTGCCATCAACTGCAAGCGTCGCTAGAGGACTGCCGTTCTCATCTTTTACGACGGTCGTCAGGCCCTTAGGGGCTAGCCTCACAGCGGGTTTTATCTTTTTAGCGCAGGCAGCGTACACCGCTTGAAACTTCTCTGAGCTTGGTGTCTCGATGGGCAGTTCGCCAAGCGTTTCCTTTGCGATATCAATAAGTTGTACTCGCTTGGCAAGAGCGGCCAACTCCCCCCACTGTCGCCTGCCAACACCATGAGCAGGTCCGATTATTCGTACAAGCTCTTCAGGTAATTGCTCAATGACTACGCGATGGTTCGATACGCCTTGTCGCGTCAGCCCCAACGCGTCCTGGATAATGCTGGGTTTGTATCCGGCCTCGTGCATCTCTTTGATAAAAAGAGATTTTTCGATAAAGGAAGGGTCGAGCCGAAGGTTGTTCTCTTGGCCTTGTGCGATCAATGAGGCATCGTCGTCCAGCGTACGGACAATTGCCTTCACTGATCCGCCTATTTTTCGAATTGCCGCAAGTCTACGTCGACCATAAACGATGCGGTAGCGATCATGCTGGTCCGAGGGACGGACCATGATTGGTACCTGCTGACCATGCTTTCGTATGCTCTCGGCGAGTTCGTCAATGCTGCTGTCTTCCAAAATCAATCGGTCGCGCAGTCCGTCCATATCGATCTGATCAGGCTCTATGTCGCGAATAGAATTGGCTGTGATCTCGCGGAGGGAGTCACGAAGCCCACCGACAGAACCGGGTAGCTTTGTAGATCTCGCCGGGGCAGGGGAGGGGGATGCGACTTTGTTGTCATCTGCTGGGGGTTGGTTGAAAATGTTGCGTGCCATTAGCGGCGCCCCCATGCCAGCTGAATTGTCTGCTCAAGCTCATCGGCAACGCTGTCTATACTGGATAGCGCACGATCAATGGTTTTGCGAATGAACTGACCGGGGTCCACTTCATAGACAGTCTGTTGGGTCATTCCTGCATCTGATACTGCAGTCGACTTTAACATCGGTTCTGTCATGACTTGCCCAGCAAGAATTGACCTCAAATATCCGGCCATTTGGGTTTGGGGTCCGTCCGAGGGCTCATACCGCGTGATAAGGAACTTGACGAAATCCCAAGTGACTTTTCGTCCAATAGCTTCTTCGACGGCCTTGATAGTCTCTGACGCGAGTTTGAGGAACTGACTCATGGATGCAATGTCAAGCATACCTGGGACAACAGTGACGAGCAGGCCAGTCGATGCGGCTAAGGCTGTCAAAGTGAGAAATCCCAATTGCGGAGGGCAATCGATTAATACGATGTCGTAGTCTGCTTCCACTTCCTCTAGGGCTGCAGAAAGGCGTTCTGCAAAAATTGGTTGTACTCGCCGAGCGAGTGCGTTCGCTGTTTCGGTTTCGTACTCAGAAAGCATTAGACCCGCTGGAACCATGTCTAGCTTGTGGAAATAAGTCTTCTGAATGACTTGGCTGAGGGGGATCTGATCTTCATAACGCAAAGCGTCGTATATCGTGCCGCCTTCAGCAAATTCGAGCTCTGGCCGAAAGCCAAAAAACGTTGTTAGACTAGCTTGTGGATCCAGATCTAGTACGAGCACGCGGTAGCCGCGTAAGGCATAGCGCTGTGCAAGATGGATTGTAGCGGTTGTCTTGGACGATCCACCTTTGAAATTTACGACTGATATTACCTGTAGGCGGTCGCCTTTGCGGCGGCCGGGCAGGTAAGAATCGGCATTTTTGCCAGTTCGAGCTAAGATATTTCGCAGGTCATCGACCTCTTCGGCCGTATAGAACCTGTGACCGCGACCATCAGTGAAGACTTCCGGAAAGCTACCGTCTTTATGGCGATTACGCAGATTGGATGTGCTGACGCGAAGCAAACCAGCAACTTCGGTTGAGCTGAAGCGCCTGAGGAATTTTCGCTCTTCGGGCTCGAAAGCTATCTTCATCTGCCGGTCAAGAGACTCAGCAAGATTGTCTGCAAAGGCTCCGATATCAGAAGAACCTATACCTTGTGCATAACCTGTGTTTTGTTCATTCATCTACTGCCGCCTGTCATGGCCTTTATTAAGGCTCTTCGCTCTTCTGACGACCCAAGGTGCGTCTGACGCGCTTTGTCGTCAAAATGGGAATGCCATGAATGAGTGAGTCCGGCAAGAAAAATCTATATGTAGTGCAATAGTTATCCACAGCACCAATCAGGTCCGCGCATGAGGATGGCTACAATATACTGATAAATATGTATATTTCTATTTTTAGCTCGAGTTTCTCGTGGAAAACGCAACTCTTCAGATTGGCGACGGTTGGGACTAGTGATTTTTTTCTTCAGCTATGATTCTTCGATATTTTTGTATGACGAATGTCAAATTGTTGTCGGAAATATCCCTTAACGGGTGTCAACGGTACTTGACGATGAGACCAAATTCTAACTTTCGTGCACTTCAAGTGCGAGAAGGTTAGAATTTTCTCGCTGGATCGTAAAAAAACGTCCATGAAGTTGGATTGACCAAATGATACACGAGAGCACACCTATTGCGCAAAAGGAGGCTCCTAATGCACAAATGGTGTGGCCTCCAATAGTCGAATGGTGGGTTCCCAAATTCGAACCAAATCTTTCATTTTGAGCGGCTAGTTCCTAGCTAAAGCCCTGCCGCCTTGGTCAGGTTCACGCGGAACCGATCCCGTCGACGTTGATATCGGCGGGTCATCTCTGCGGAAGCGTGGCCCAGTTGTTTTTGGACGTAGCGTTCGTCGACTTCGGCGGAGCTGGCGAGGCCCGCCCGCAGGGAATGCCCAGAGAACAGGGCGAGGCGTTCCTTTTCTGGCAGCTCGCTTCGGAGTCCAGCGTCCAACACGGTTTGCTTGATCAGGCGCGCAACGTGCTTATCGCTTAGCCGTGCCTTAAGCGCATTCTTTCCATCCCGTGTAGCGCGGACAAACACTGGGCCGAAATCGATCTTGGCGAAGTGTAGCCATTGTTCGAGTGCGTGCACCGGGCAAGTCTGGCTAGACGATCCGCGGCCGATCTCGACCTCACGCCAGCCGGTCTTGGCGTTCAGCGTGAGCAGGGCACCATCCTCGAGGATCTCGATCCAGCCACCACTGTCGGGTGTGTCGTCCTTACCAACATCTAGGCTAACGATTTCAGAACGACGGAGACCTCCTGCGTATCCAATAAGCAGAATGGCCCGATCACGTAGGTCTCTCAGCCCAAATCCAAGGGTCTCAATCATATCAAGGATGTCCTCGGCAAGGATGGCCTCTTTCTGTACCGAAGGACGGGCGTGCTTGCGTTTGATCCCGGCCAGCACCGTGGCGATGTGACGGTTCTTACGATCGAGGTTGAAGCCACGCTGTGTGTAGTTCCAACTGAGACCTGAGAGCCGACGATCTATAGTTGAAACCGAAAGGGCAGGGGCTTTGCCAGTAGGCGCAGCCAGATCTGCAAGATAAAGCCCGATCATTTCGGGCGAGGGGGGCAGGGGGTCTATGCCCTTCATCCGGCACCAGCGAGAGAAGTGTGCCCAATCCTTCGTGTAGGCCTTTAGCGTGTTCTCAGATGCAGCGTGCTTCGCATAGTCGCGGGCAGTCTCAACCAGCCGATCGAGTGTGCCAGAACCAGCCACAAAGGTGGGGAGGCTTAGAGCCTCATCGGAAGAAGGATAACTTTCGTTGTCCTCGTTGGGGCAGGGCGCGTTTGCTGGACTTGAGGGCGATTTCTCGTTGCTTTTTGACATGTCGCAGAGCATATCTTTCTATGTCCGATAATACAAACTTATTGGACATAACTGGGAGCAGCAGGGTGGGGCGGTTTGTGCCGTATATTGTAGACGAAAGCGCCGCCGTGCGATAGTGTTGTGGCATGACATATCAGCCTGCCGCTATTCAAGACGACCTGAACACCCTACCCAAGCTGCCCGCCTGGGTCACCTCTCAGCGTGCAGAAACCCTTGAAACTGTGACCTTTCGGTCGGGGGCGGCGCTGACCGTGCTCGACGCTTTGGTCACTAATCCGACCCACGGGGTGCCCGTGAAGCTGCTGGCCAACCGGCTGGCACTGACCGCCGCGACCGCCACCTCGAAACTCGAGGGCCGACTGGCGCGGGAGGCGGATATTCGCGATGCCTATCATCTAACGCCGCCAGGCGAGGCGCGGGGTCCCGACGGCGATCTCTTGGCCTTCTGGCGCGACGCAGTGCGGTTCCGACTGAACGACCGAGAATGGCAAGCCGGGCTTGGGAGCCTCATCGGACCTGACGCTGAGACTGACGTGCACATTTGGCTCAACGCGAGTATTGCTCGCGCGAGGACGCATGGGCCGTTGGCTGGGTGTGTTGCGGTACTGGGGGCGGTCCTCGAAGCGGATGACCGGGCCGAGCGGATTGCCTGCCTGCTCAGTGATGTGGTTCTGGCACGCATCTTGAATTGGCCATCTCTTCTTCCGATCACGGCGCAGCATCTCACCAAGGCACTGTTGCGGGACTTGGTCGCAGACGGGCAGGGGGGTGAGTTGAACGTTCAGCAGCGCCTCGTCGAGTCCATCGAAGACACGATCCGGATCGCGTGCGACTGTTCATCGAGAGCGGTTGCTCTTCAGTCTGTGGCCCCGAAGTTGCGCGCCAAGGGATCGGAGGCGGCGGTCGATCTGTTCCTGTCTGAGGATGCCGTCGCCCCGGCGTCGATGCTGTCACCGATGATCCAAGGCACGACCACGCGCATGACGGATCGAGCGGCGCGGCGGTTTTGTGATCGGCTAGTGGAGCTGGGCATTGCCCGCGAGTTGACCGGGCGGTCAACGTTCCGGCTCTATGGGATCGTACCATGACCCGCACCGCCATGAACGTTGCGGCCAAACGAAAGCCTGTGAAAGGGCAGGGGCGCACGAAAGACGAAGACTTGTTTGACCGGGAACTTGCAGACCTGCCGCAAGAGCTGCGCTGGCGTGAATGGATGGGCCGGATCGAAGCCGTGTTGTTTGCCAGTGCGTCGCCAGTTGGTCGCGACGACCTGGCGCGCGTGGTGGGGCAGGGGGCCTCGGTTGAGATGCTGATTGCTGATATCCGGGCGGAACTGGTGGGCCGACCCTATGAGCTGGCCGAAGGTCCCGGCGGGTGGATGTTCCGCACGAAGACGCAGTTTGCGGATGCGATCAAAGCCGCTGCCGACCTTGGTGATCAATCCCTCGCGTTCACCGAGACCGAGATGGGGGTGCTTTGCGCCATTGCCTATCACCAACCGATCGACCGGGCTGGGCTCAAAGACATTTTTGGCAAAGACGTCAGCCGCGATCTGCTGGCGCGGTTGCGGTTCAAGGATCTGATCGCCAGCGGTCCGAGAGCACCGCGACCCGGCGCGCCGCATACCTTTGTGACGACGGAGACGTTTCTGACAGCGTTCGATTTGCAGACACTGCGGGACTTGCCAGAGTTGGAGTTGGCTGTTGGAAATGCAAGTAAGGAGACCGAGGCAACGCAGAATTGAAGATCTTCGCTTTCAATTGGTCGGATCTTGACTTTCAATTGGTCGGGTGAGTACTTTCAATTAGTCGGAAGGAATCGCACGACAATGTACCCAAGATTTGCCAAGGCTAGAGTGGAAGAAGCGCTGTCCGACACCCGCGTGGTTCTCATCTCGGGGCCGCGTCAGTCCGGCAAGACGACACTCGCAAACGAAATTGCGTCGGACAAAACACCCTTCCTGACATTGGACGATGCCAACGTATTGCGATCGGCGATTGATGATCCGGTCGGTTTCGTCCGCGGATTGGACCGCGCTGTGATCGATGAGATTCAACGCGCGCCCGATCTTCTGTTGGCAATCAAGAATCTGGTCGATGACGATCAGACACCGGGAAGGTTCCTCCTAACGGGTTCGGCCAACCTCATGACCATTCCAAAAGTGGCGGATTCCCTTGCCGGTCGCATGGAGGTCGTTCGGTTACTGCCTCTCTCACAGGCAGAAATTCTGGGTACGAAATCAGAGTTCATTGATCGGGCCTTTGCCCGAGAGAAACCGACTGCCGGCCAGATGATCGTCGGAGACGACCTCATTGAAAGCGTCCTTTCAGGCGGGTATCCCGAAGCGCTCGGTCGGGCGCGATGGTCGCGGAAGCAGGATTGGTATCACGCCTACCTCGATGCGATCGTCCAACGTGACGTCCGAGACGTCGCACAGATCGAACAACTTGCCGTCATGCCAAAATTGATGTCCGTACTTGCCGAACACTCAGGCCAGTTAGTCAACTACACCGGGATCGGTGCGGGCCTCGACCTCAACCATGTCACCACACAAAAATATGTAAATGTCTTCGAAAGCCTTTACCTTGTTCATACGCTCCAGCCCTGGTTTACAAACCGCCTGAAACGTCTAACCAAGTCGCCCAAACTACATTTTCTCGATGCGGGCCTCCTAGCCGCGATGCGAGATGTTTCGCCGGACGTGGTTCGCAGGGACAAGACGAGCTTCGGGGCGATCCTAGAGACCTTCGTGTTCGGCGAACTGCGAAAGATCGCCACTTGGAGCGAACAGAGGTGCACGTTCTCGCACTTCCGGGACAAGGACAAGAACGAGGTTGATATCGTGTTGGAGAACCGCCGCGGCGAGGTGGTCGGGATCGAAGTAAAATCATCTGCCACCGTTTCGACCGCCGATTTTTCCGGAATGCGCAAACTGGCGGACGCCTGCGGCAAAAAGTTCGTCCAAGGCATGGTGCTCTACGATCACGATAAGGTCGTCCCCTTCGGCGAAAACATGTTCGCAGCCCCGCTGTCATGTCTGTGGGGACGCTCATGAATCTCGTCGAGGAACAATGCGTCGAGGATCTGGCGGACCTGCTTTACGGCTTATTGCCCGGGAGCGGAAACTCTCGGACCGCATTTCCATTGGCGGCTGCAAAGGTCCAATGTGAAGACCTGTGGGTCGGTGGTAGCAAGCGCCCCGCGATCGTCCAGATGTTATCATCAACCCTCGGGCAGAGGCGACACAAATTTAGCCCATTGATGCTGATGATCGTACGGCAATCAATGACCTGGCGCAGGGGCAAAGGAGAGCCGCTGACCCGTGCAGAGGTAGTCGCGTTGAACGCGCTTCTCTTGCGCCTGTCGCTAAAGGTGCCCGAGCTCAACGACCCCGCGTTCCTTGAATCACTGCCAGGAGATGAGTCTGAGCCGGAGACAATTCCAGAAGAAGCGACAACCACGCTGTCAGACGAACTGGCACAGACGTTATCGGCACGATTGATCGGCCTATTTGAACACCCGCCGCAGCGTCGTGGCTATGAGTACGAGCGCTTTCTCACAGAACTTTTTGCCGCTTATGGGCTGACGCCACGAGCACCTTTCAAGCTGACGGGCGAACAGATTGACGGAAGCCTTAAGCTGCATGGGGAGACCTACCTCGTCGAAGCCAAATGGCAGGCTGGCCTTACAGGTCAGGCCGATCTGCTGACCTTCTCCGGCAAGGTCTCGGGCAAGGCGACGTGGGCGCGCGGGCTCTTCATTAGTAATTCGGGGTTTTCTGAAGACGGCCTCAAGGCTTTCAGGACCGGTAGGCGCACGAACATAATCTGTGCCGATGGCCTCGACCTACATCAGATCGTTCATAACCGTCTCTCATTGATCGATGTTCTTGACGAAAAGCTGCGACGGGCGGCCGAAACCAATCACGCGTTCGTTCCGGTCCGAGAGTTACTATGATGAGTTCCGAACCAAAAGGGCGAAGAAGTGCCGGCATACCATTAACTGGGCGGCGGGCGATTAAGGGACAAGCCGCGCGGGGCGACAATTTTGAAATGACGATATACTGTGGAAACCAACTTTCATGATTATTCCAGATAACGAGACCGCCGTCGACCTGATCTACTCTGAGGCCGTCTCCGCGACGGTCGCCAAAGTGATCAGAGACTCGGGGACCGAACCTCTCACAGTCGGCGTCCATGGGGATTGGGGCGCGGGAAAGTCGAGCGTTTTGCTCATGCTCGAGGACGCGTTCTCGAATGATGATCGCACTTCGGTCATTCGGTTCAATGGCTGGCTGTTTCAGGGCCTCGAAGACGCCAAAACCGTAGTCATCGAAACGATCGTCGAACAATTGCTACGGGATCGCGCGCTCACGACCAAGCTGAAGGACGCATCAAAGAGGCTGCTGAAGCGCGTTGATCTCATGAAGGTCGCGTCCAAGGCGGGTGGCTTCGCCTTGACCGGGCTCACGGGGATCCCGTCCCCGGACATGCTCGGCGGACTCATGAAACAGGGAAAATCGCTTCTCGCAGGAGGCGCAAGTCTGACGGTTGGCGACATGACGGGCTACGTCAAAGAAGTCACAGACTGCCTCAACGACCCTGATGCCGAAACATTACCTGCCCACATTCATGCGTTCAGGTCGGAATTCGAGGAGTTGCTCGCGGCGGCAGATATAGATCGCCTCGTTGTTGTCGTGGATGATCTTGACAGATGCCTTCCCGCGACCGCAATAGAGACGCTTGAGGCGATACGCCTTTTCCTGTTCGTGCCCGGAGCGGCATTTGTCATCGCCGCCGACGAGGGGATGATCGAATACGCCGTTAGGTCTCATTTTCCGGACTTGCCTCTGTCGTCTGGCCCGTCGACCTACGCTCGAAATTATCTCGAAAAGCTCATTCAGGTCCCGTTCCGTTTGCCGCCGTTGGGATACGTCGAGACCAAGATATATTTGACCCTCCTTGTGGCTGGGAGCTCCCTCGATACCGGTTCGGTCCAATTCAAGACGTTGCTAGAACTCGGTCGTGAAGCGTTGAGGCGCCCTTGGGACGGGAACGGGTTGAGCCGGGGCGCGATCGAAGAGCGGCTCGGCACGGTCTCCGCGGAGCTGGAGAACGCGCTTATTTTGGCAGATCAACTCGCGTTGCCACTGGCCGAAGGGGCTCAAGGTAATCCCAGACAGATCAAGAGGTTTTTGAACACACTCAATCTCCGCCTCGCTATCGCAGACGCACGTGGGATCGGAGAAGATGTAAATCCCGCTGTCCTTGCCAAACTGATGCTCGCAGAACGCTTTAAGGCAGATTTCTTCGAGCGTCTGGAGGCAGAGGCCGCTGTCAGCGGTTCCTCGAAGACAGTCGCAGACCTCGAAGAAATCTTACGCAAGGAACCTGAGGAGTCTGACAAAGCCAAGAAGCCGGCGTCGGCCAAGAGCCGGGATCGGACCGAAAAAACAACTGACGACGACCTTCTTGCGAGTGAATGGGTCAGACGATGGGCTCTGGTTGCTCCAGCGCTAGCGGATGAGGATTTGCGTCCTTATTTGTTCGTGTCTCGTGATCGCAAGGCGTTGTTCACCGCAGGCTCAAATCTGGCGTTGAAAGAGGACTGGATCGAGAAACTTTGCGGCAGCACCCTTGGCGCACGCGCTGCGGCTGTTGAAATCGCAAAACTCACACCGGGAGAGATCGAGCAAATTTTCGACGTGGTCGCCGCAAGGATCAGGGCTGCGACGGATCTAAAGAAGCGACCCGATGGTATTGAGGGCCTAATGGAGCTTTGCAAGATATCTGCCAATCTCCAAACCCCGACGGTTCGCCTCCTCGCCGACCTGCCAAGCGGTCAGCTGGGGCCTTGGGCGGCAACCGGTTGGGAAAAAATCTTCACCGGTGCGGAGGCCAATCGCGAATTTACCAAGATCAAAGAGGCCTGGGCCAAACTTGACGAAAATAAACCACTGCAACTAGCAGCAGGTGGTGGACGAAGTTTCCGTGGCAAGGGGGCAAGATAATGGGAACGTCGAGTTCATATGGTGGCCCATCATCCGGCCTTGTCCCAGACTGGGTCGATGGTGTCGATTCGGGTATGGGGGGAGACGCGACCGATCAAGACGGAGGCGGCGGTTCTGACACCGAAAATCCTACACCGACCGACGGCGATGACGCTGGCACGCCACAGACGTTGCCCGCTGTAGCGCCTCCCGGCGGCAAGTTCGCCTATCCTCGGGGACAGTTCACCCGATTTACCAATGGGGGCGGGAACAAGTCTCTCGGACGCGCACTAAAGGGTTACGTCAGCGCCGCGGGGGGCGGTGCCGGGGCCACGCGGCGAATGCCGCACTCAACTCGGGTAGCATCCGGTGTCGCCGGGCTCGCGAGCGCGGTCGCGACTGACGGTGCCGAGGCGGCACTAGCCCGATTTAATCTTCAAGACCTCGCAGGCCGTCCCGCCGTAGAGGTCCTCGAGGCCGTGGCGGAGGTCATCTGTCCTGATGGTGGAACGATTGATGAGTCGATCGCTCGCGACGCGATGCTCGAAGCAATCGCAGAGGTTGCAGAAGATGATCCCGGCGCGTTTGATGAGCTATCTACGGATCAACTCGACGAATTCCTATGTGACGTGATCACCCGAAGCATTGTGACAAAGGTTCTCAACGAGATTGGGACGAACGCGTTGCACGGGTCAGCGTCTGATGCCGATTTTCGAGAGGCTGAGCGGATTACCCGAGATTTTACGCAGGGGAGGGTGAGGGATGCGCTCGGGAACAGGTTCGATGCTGGATCACGTCCGACGCAATCCGAAATTGATAGAAGCATTTCTGATGTCTATGCCGATACATTCGACATGCTAGGCGCAGTTCTGGAGACCATGCAATGAGACGTAATATCTTTGTACGCCTAGGCCATCAGGACGACGAACCTGCTCAAGACACCGCTGATATCATCATCGATATGATCGATAGTTTTGGTGATCTCGACAGGGGGTTGGGCCAGCTATTGGAACGACTCTTCAAGTTAGGCGCGACACCGAGCGAAGCTGCGGTCGATTTAATGATCGTCGCGACCGCAGTATATGCGGCCGACACCGGCGTCTCGCGGGAACGGTACGCCGATGACGGCTGGACGCGTATGATTGATCTCAACGTCGCAGTGTCGGAACCAGGCCTCTGGCGGAAACAGCAGGACCATTTATCCAGAATGCTTCAATTCTTGACTGGTGATCATTGGGGTTTCACGTTTCGCGATCGACCAAACGACCTCCAATCCTTCACGAAGCAACCTGAGGAGATGGATCTTACGGACTTTACGCAAGTGAGTCTGTTCTCTGGCGGATTGGACAGCCTCATCGGGGCGATCGACCTCCTGGCTTCGGGACAGCGACCGCTCCTGGTCAGCCACTACTGGGACGGAGAGGCATCAAGTGCGCAACGGCAACTACTCGAAGTATTGAAGGACCGTCACGGCGATGCCTTCGAATCTGTCCGGGCCTATATAGGATTCCGGAAGTCGGACTTTGCAGAGGCCGGGAGCGACAACAACCAAAGGGCGCGATCCTTCCTCTTCTACAGCCTCGCCGTGGTTGCGGCCGACGCGGTCGCCTCTACCAACAAGGTGCTTATCCCCGAAAACGGTTTGATCGCCCTCAATGTGCCTATGGATGCCCATCGGCTCGGATCACTGAGCACGCGCACGGCCCACCCGCATTTCATTCGGTCGATGTCCGAATTGGTAAATGCTCTGGGCGTCGACGTGACATTGGAAAACCCTTATCGATTCAAGACGAAGGGGGAGATGGCCAGACAGTGTTTGGATCGCGACCTGCTTGCCGAGTTGGCACCCGCCTCGATGTCATGTTCCCATCCGGCACAAGTGCGATTTGAGAGCGCACCTCCCCAGCACTGTGGTCGTTGCGTCCCGTGCCTGATCCGTCGCGCGTCGCTCGCTGCTGGGCTCGATGAAGCGGATACAACTACCTATTTTCTCGATGATCTTAAGAAAGGGGTCTTGAACTCGAAATCGGCGGACGGGAAGAACATCAGATCCTTCATGTTTGCTGCCGAAAACCTGCGGAAAAATCCAAGCCGGGCAAGGTTTCTAGTGCAAAAACCTGGGCCGCTGGGCCGCGATGATCTGGACGCTTACGTCGACGTGTATCGCCGGGGCATGAATGAAGTCTCGGAGATCCTTAAGGGTGTTAGGACGAAGCATGTCTGATGAGGATGCGTCCGGTCCCGTCGACTTTCATTGTCATCTCGATCTCTGTCAGGACATGCGGGCGGCATATACGCGCTGTGAGTCCGCTCGGTGCTTCACACTCGCGGTCACCACGACACCGAAAGCGTTTGCCCGGAATAAGAGCATGGCGCGTGATAGTCACTTTGTACGCGCCGCCCTCGGCATACACCCGCAGTTGGTCGCTGAGAGGGCGTCGGAACTCTCCCTCTTCGAAGAGCTCGCGTCCTCGACCAGGTTTATAGGCGAAGTTGGCCTCGATGCCGGCCGCCGGTTCTATCCATCCTTCGAACGCCAGAAGCTGGTGTTCGAAAGCGTGTTGGCGCTGTGTACGAGGCTCGGCGATAAGGTCATTAGTATTCACAGTGTCCGGACTGCCAAACAGGTTCTTGACGTCGTCGAACGGACAGGCGCGTATCGCACCTGTGTCCCGGTGCTTCACTGGTTTAACGCGTCTGAATCAGAGATCAGGCGTGCTCTCGAACTGGGCTGCTATTTTTCTGTCAACGAGCAGATGTTGCAGTCTCCGAGGGGGCGGATCCTGCTTGATACCGTCCCTATCGAACGCGTCCTCACTGAAACGGATGCCCCATTCCAGTCCGATGAGTTTGGCGGCAGATATCCGGGTGACGTCACTGGAGCCATCCGATTGATTGCAGATGCATATGGCGAGGATCACGCGGTGACCTCAGATCGGATCAGACGAACGGCAAAGCAGCTGTTGACCGGTTGATCGCGTTCGGCGTAGGGCATTTTCGCAACCCCAAGGGACAGATGGCATTCAGAAAGTGAACTTTGATAGATGCCGGCCGGAGCAGGAATGGAGGAAGCGGCATGTCTTCTGACAATATCAAACAACTGTACAACTTGCGGGAAAACGATCCTCAAAAAGCGATTGAGCTCGCGCGTGTTCCGGGTCCCGGACCGGGAGAGAGGGAGGCCGCAGCAGTTGTCCTCGTCGATTGCGGTGACGCCGTCGGTGACTTTGCCTCTGTGAGCCAAGGCGTCGAGATCTTTAACGAGCTTGTGGAATCTGGTGGGTCCGATGCGGCTCTCTCTTACAATCTCGCAAATGCCTTGCAAGTACGTGCCCGGCTAGCATATGGGCCCGTATCTCCGATCTCAGGCCAGGCTTTCGAAGACCGTTTTCGGGCAAGAGTTCGGTTCGGAGAGGTGTTGCGCGATGGCATAGCATCTCCGGAGCTAAAATCTCAAGCGCTGACAAATATAGGTATTCTTCTATTGGATACATCTCGTTGGGTCGAAGGCCTGGATTGCTTTCAGCGAGCGCTCGAGGCGCTGCCACGGAACGGTGTCGCAGCATATCAAGAAATGCGGCATTCAATGGGACTGGCCGGGCTCTTTCACCGACAGCACGAGACTTATCAAACCTACTGTCACATTGATACGCTCCTCCAGCGTATACGTCGGCTCTCCGACGTCGTGTTCTCAAACCAGGACGTAATCATCGATTTTTCCGGGAGGGACGTATTGCGAACTGTGATCGACGCCGCGAACGATGCCGCGAAGATCGAGTCTGTCCCTCGAAAGGCGATTGAAAATCGCTATTTCGCATTCATTGACGCGGAGGGATTGGCGCTGTCGCTCTGTTGCAGCGTCGAAGAGTACGAAGCCGGTCGGTTCGATTTGTTGACGATTCCGTCGATAAGGGCAAAGGAGTCGGATGAGCACTGTGTCCCAGAAGTTTTCGCTATGATTAATGTGATGAAATCAGACTACGCGTTCGCGCGGCAAGTTTACTATGACGTCAGAGAGTATGATGTGGAGACGCCATATTTGGAGACGACCTCTCACGCGGACACTTTAGACTACGCCGTCTACGGTGTCCGTTATTCGGCTCTGACGAGTGCGCAACGCATCGCGTTCGACCTACTCGACAAGATCGCCGTCGCCCTGGCGTGCTATCTTGGACTGAAGAAAGCATACAAGTCGAGCTTTGCGGACGTTTGGGGTAGGACTGGAAAGGGCGGAATCTTCCAGCTGCACGATGAGATATCCGCCCATCTAAGAGCTGGTAATCCCGGCTTGATCGCGCTGTTTAACATCTACCATGACATCTCGAAGGATGAGAGCCGCGGAGATGGATTCATGCAGGCCCACAAGAGCTACAGGAACAGCTCGACGCATCGCTTCTCCGTCTTCCATGATGACATGTTTTCCGAAGACACGTCCTCTGCCTCCTTGGCGGTTGATCATACGCATCTAAACAGGTTTGATCGCCTAACCCTCGATTCACTGAAACTCGCACGCGCGGCCCTTTTCTACTTCGTGGATACGATCAACTTTGCCGAGGGCGCGCATCGAGACAGAGAAGGCGCTATAGTCCTCTCTTCGAAAGTTCCCGATCATGACTACATTCGAGGTCGATAGCGGGCTTTAATAGATCGTCGCCAACTGCACGCCGTTGGCATCCACGCCTCCAGGTGGCCCAATCTATTCTCGTACCTTCCAAAACAAGTCGCGATCGCGTGTCCGTCTGGTCATGTACCTTCCGGCAGATCCGGCCAGCGACGAATAACCGCGTCCCTGACTTCAGTCTGCACCGGCTCTGGCGCACGACGAACATACTCCAACGCGACTATGAGATTTTCTACTGGCAGCGTTTCGAGAAAACGTATCGCCGCGTCGACTGAGAAGGGTTCGTCCCGCACATCCGCGAAGTTGCTTGCAAGCGCGGTCCAGATCGCTGCGTCGAACTCTGAATTCTCCAACCACGCACGCACCGTACGAACTGTTTCCGGGTGACGTTCCATCGCACGTTCGCTCACGTCGCCGGACAATAAGTCCGCGAAACCGACGCCGTTAACGTGCAGCATTCCCTCGCGAACTCGAAGATTCTCCTTGGCTGCGCCAAGATCTTTGAAATTGCTTGTCGCGACGAAGGTTGGGCAAAGGGCTCCGTTGCCTTCGTTGATCACCAGGGTCAGACGTGGTGTCGGTCCGTCCTTTCCGGAGATTCGGCTGAATTCGATGGGCACCATCGGTCCGGTGGGCTCAAAAGCGTCAGAAATTTCAAGAGATCTAGGGTCCCATTGAAGGGAGCCCCATGCCAAAATACAGATCTTCATACACGTGCCCTATAAGGAAGTTAGTCGAACGGTTGTGACACAGATCATCGCGGAAACCACGTGGCTTAAGCAAAGAAAAGTACCTCGTACACCGGAGGCATGTGTGAAAGACCACCTTCGGCGCCAGTAACGTTGAGACCAGTGCAATATTGCGGATAGGGATATCATCGGTACTCTTGCTAATTGCCTTGTCTGGATAAGCTTAGACTGAAAATTGAGCAAAACAGGAGGTTACGCGACATTCTTTCGACGCATGTTCTTCGATGCCCGCACCGCGTCAGTTACACCAACTCGATATTGATAAAGTTGCCAGCTAACTTGGTATTCATCCTCAATCTGGGCTCTTGAATACCTATTCATAACCATGAAAACTGTTGCCTTTTTGGGTAACAGAAGTGTCGCACCGAACCACTTGGCCTCTTCTTCAATATTGCGATCAAAGGCGCGCTCGCCGTTCTCTTTGATTGGAACGTCCATGTCGTGTCCTAAGATGACGTGAGCAAGCTCGTGGGCCAAATCTGAATTCTGTCGGCGTGGGTGATTAAAATCGTTGTGATGGATTTCCCTGTAGCTACCGTCAGAGATGATCAACCCCGAGAAGGGATCATCGGGATGGCTGGCCCAGTAATTTGGAATCTCTGGTGGAAGGCAGCTGTTTTTCTTAATCCCAAATATTGGAACGCCCAGATGTTTGGCGAGTTTTCTCGGACACAGGGGCGCATGTGGCTCGAGGTTCAGTTCACCTCGAAACTCTTCGGCGTATCGCTCTGCCTCTGCCTTGAATCCGTGCTTAAACTTGTGCGCCATCCGCCCTACGTTTCCTCATGTCTTCATACAGCGTCTTAATCATCAGTTCCATCGTTTGGGCGTCTTCACCCTTGATGTTCCTGTCGGCCCGCAAGAGTGTTGTGATCTCGGCTAAGGTATCCTTTTGCGATCGTGTCATCGTTTCGGTCCGATAGAATTGGCTCACATCAAGGCTTGACCACGAGGCGAGTGCCGCGAGGCTATCAACGTCGGGGCGTTTCCCTTGTCCCATGCGGGTAAGCGTCGAGGCAGACACCTTGGCTTTTTCTGCAACTTTCTTCCAAGATACCTCCCGGTCGCGTCTGATGGCGTCGAGGGCCGCATAGAATCCTTCAGCATCAAAAAAATTCGACATGTGATCTCCCGTTTCACTGTTGCAATATACCGGGAATCGGATATACAGCAATTGCTACCTAGCAACATAACGTCATCCTAGCAAATGAAAGGAAATCACATGGCTAAAAAAGGAAGTGGCACTCGTGCCCGAAGCACCATATCTGGACGCTTCGTTACGAAAGCTCATGCAAATCGCAGTCCACGTACAACAGTGAATGAAAGAGTTGGTGGTGGATCAACTCACGGTGCAACACGTAGTGCTGTCTCGGGCAAGTTTGTTAGCTCTGGATATGGCGCTCGCAATCCTCGCACAACGATGCGCGACGGATGAAGTTCGAGGCAATGCGTGAACCGAGCGATGGCAAGGCTGAGGCTTCATCTCCTGCAGCTTTGCCATCAAGCCTTTGATTTGATCAGGGCAAGAAATGAGCGGTGAAAGTACAAAAACTAGCGCACCACATTGGCCGAGGCTGCATGCCGGTGAATTGCTGCTAGTTAATTAGGATTTTGACAATTAAGAAGAGTGAGGCAGAGCCCGTGATCAGGCACCTGTGCCATGTTTGGGGGGATGAAGTCGACATTCCTCGTGCGGCAGAAAGCGAACCAAGTTTTCTCACTTTCAAGTCTTGGCTGGATCAAAAGGGATACGGCCACTACCTGAACTTTCGCTCCGTTCGTGGCGCGTCAGCTGACGCCGAGCTCTGGTTTGATGAAGAGTTTAAGCAGCAATGGCGAAACTAGAAAACGACAGAGCGTATCGATATTTACTCAACTAACGCATTTAAGACATTGGCCCTTTCTAGCGCGCGCCGAAGCGCGGTGTTCGAAACCCTTACATAGATTTCGGTGGTCCTGAGGCTAGCATGTCCGAGCAGAGCCTGCACAATGCGGATATCGGAGCCCTCTTCGATCAGCAGTGTCGCAGCTGAATGGCGGAACCGGTGCGGCGTCAGATGCGGCACGATCCCTAAGCGGTGTGACAGCATGCGCAGCCGTTTCCGAAACGTTTGCGACCGGAGCCGGCGGCCCAACGCATTCAGGAAGAGCGGCGATTTCAGGGACCCGTGTTCAGCGCAAAACATGCAGTAGCGTCGGAACGCGTCCTGCAACTCTGCGTTTGGCACAAAGACGATGCGCTCCCTGTTGCCTTTGCCGCGCACAATCATCTGTGCCGCGTCGGTTGAGACATCGCGTATCTTCAGGTTGGTCAGCTCGCTGATCCGCAGACCCGTCACAATCAACAGCTTGATCATCAGGATTGTAACTTTCTGATCTGCGGCGAAAGCCTGGTCAGAAGGCTGCGCCCTGGTCAGCTCAGTTTCCGCGTGCAAGACAGCTTTCAACGTGTCGCGTTCAATCGGGCGCGGCAGGCGCCGCGGGATCCGAACTGAGATGCGGACGTCCACAAACGGAGAGGGCAGGGCGCTGTTCCGATCCGCGCACCAGGCAAAGTACGACTTGAGGGTGACCAGCCGCCGCTCGATGGTTGCGGGCTTGGCCTCTAGATCATCGCGCAGATGACGGTGGTAGGCAAGGATGTCGTCTTTCGACAGCGGATCGGTGAGATGACGCTCCTTGGTGAAGCGCGCGAAGGTGCGCAGATCCTGGGCATAGGCCCGCAGCGTGTGATGTCCGACGCCGCGTTCATCGCGGCAGGCATTGACGAAAGCGGTGTGATCGAGATGGGGCATGTTAGACTCCTGTTGAGGTGTCCAAACAGTTGATCATAGGCGCTTCGTCGTTTCGAAGTCAGCTCTCTTTGGAGTAACGATAATGGCCCGCATTATCGTTACCGACAGACCGCGCGGCTGGCGTTCGATGAGTTTAGATCTTTTAATATTACATAATAAACCTTACGCTCCGTCAGTAATTGACCTGTTCGAAGCCGTAATTTCCTTCGTAATCACGCCAATCAACGAAGACCGATCGATGGTAAATACTCGGACAATTATATCCCCATCGTTCAAGTCCAGTATGTGCCTCGGGTAGAGCTGCTGGAGCAGATCGAGCCCATGAAAAATCACCTTGGGTTCCATAGGTACCGAGGTAAATGGTAGCAGATCGGTTGCAGTCTCCATCGCGGCCGGACTCGTTTTGGCGTGCATATCGGACATCATAAACACGGATTGAGCGTACAAAGTTGAATTCGGGGCCGCTGATGTCGATGTCAGCGCGGTCTTGGACCAACTGGAGCGCAAATCCTTCCGGAAGCAGGTTAGGCTTTGGACCAGCAATATTCAAAACGGCATTTTCAGAAGGCAGAGGTTCAGTTGCTGGCGACAGAAGTGGTCGCGGGCGATCCTGACTAGTGAACATGATATCGTAGAAACGACTTCGATTATCTGACGGGGCATCTGGATCATAGGATGCGCCCATTGGGCACCGCCAAATCTGCAATGGCGGCTCAACGGGCCAAGGCGTGATCCGGCGGATGAATTCAGCGCGTGCACGGGCACATGGAACTGACGCTGGCCAGCCGCCAGAGAGGCACAGCAAAATTGCGCAATCGATCTGATAAGTTTGAGCCTGCACACGATTGGCAAGGCCTACGGACGAACCAACAAGTGCAAGTACGGCGACAATTGAGTATTTTCGAAATCTGCGAAGCATGTGAAGCATCCTATCGAGTAGGGTGCAAGCAGCATGACTCCATTAGTATATTATTGCAACTCCAAATATATTATTGCTAAAATACGCATAATCAATCTTATGTTAAATATAGCGTAGCAAGCTGGATATTAAGCAAATAATATTGGCTCAAATTGGCAGATTTCGCGGTAGCAGATAAAAATTATGTGGACCACCACATCGTTGAATTGATCATTCTGCAGCAACATTACCCGTTTCAAACGCCCCTTCAGATTGCCACCGTTGCGCAATTTCACCTAAGGATTCGAGCACTTGGCGCAGATCGTCACCTCGCTCAGTCAGACCATAGGTAACCGCGGGTGGGATCGTTTGAGTCTGATCGCGCCAGATCACTCCGGCCGCCTGCAACATTCGCAACCGCTCCGTCAGCACACGGGTTGAAATTCCCGGCACTGCCCGTTTCAGCGCCCCAAACCGCTGTGGCCCAACATCGTTTAGGACCCAAAGAATATAAGTTGTCCACGGCCCCATCAGCAGGCGCAAAATGGAGTCCATGGGACATGCGGGCGGTATTTTCTGTTTCATTTTGAGTTTCTCCAAGGGTAGTTACCTTTACGTGCCTACTTCCCTTTAAAAACTAAGGCGCTTTATAATACTAGAGTGAAAAGAAAAACCTAGCAAGCATGGGCGGGCTGGATCGTCAGGCTTCGCTCGCAATAAAGACGAAAGGATGCAGTACATGCCCCGGATGCCGACGATGTTCATTCCACACGGTGGAGGCCCATGTTTCTTCATGGACTGGGACCCGCCAGAAACCTGGAACCGACAGCGCGAGTTCCTTGCGGATTTACCGGCAACATTGCCGGATGCCCCCAAGGCGTTGCTGGTGATTTCAGGCCATTGGGAAGAGCAGCAGTTCACAGTGCAGAAAAACCCGGCCCCGTCGCTGTTGTTCGATTATAACGGGTTTCCACCTCACACCTACGAACTGACTTGGCCCGCGCCTGGCGACCCCGCGCTGTCCGACAGGGTGCAGACGCTTGTCGAGGCGGCCGGGTTCCCCTGCCCCGTTGATGAGGCGCGCGGTTACGATCACGGCGTGTTCATTCCGCTCAAGGTGGCCTTTCCGCAGGCAGACATTCCCTGTGTGCAGCTTAGCCTGCGCAGCGATCTTGACCCAACTGCGCATATTGCGGTCGGGCGGGCACTGGCGCCGTTGCGCGACGAAGGTGTGCTGATCATTGGTTCGGGCAACACCTATCACAACATGCAAAAAATGATGCGTGCGATGCGGGGTGGTGTCACCGATGCCGTGAACGGGCAGGAATTTGACCGCTGGCTAAGCGATACGGCCACCCGCACCGATCCAGCAGAGCGTGATCAAATGCTGGCTCAGTGGGACGCCGCCCCTGGTGCCCGCGATGCCAACCCGCGCGAAGAACATCTGATTCCGCTGCATGTTGTCGCGGGGGCCGCCCTTGCCGACAAAGGCGTGAAAACGCTGGAGGATCACGTGCTCGGAGCAGTCGAAAGCGCGTTTACCTTTGGCTGAATCCCATCAGACGCTTGAACATCCAAATCCAACCCGAAAAATCGAGGAATACCCAATGACAAACATTCAAAACGGCCCTTTCATCGTCACCGGTGCATCCGGCCAGCTTGGCCGACAGGTCATCGACAATCTGATTGCGGCCGGTGCCGGTCCGATCATCGCCGTTTCGCGTTCGCCGGAAAAGCTGGCCGATCTGGCTGACAAGGGCATCGAGGCCCGTAAGGGTGATTTCAACGACCCCGCATCGTTGAGCGCGGCTTTTGCGGGTGGCAAGCGTCTGCTGATCATTTCGACCGACGATCTGGAACCAGGCAAGCGACTGGCAGCGCATAAAAACGCCGTTGCAGCCGCGACGAAGGAAGGGATCACACATATCGTTTATACGTCATTGACAAACCCGGTTGAGGAAAGCCCGATCACGTTCGCCAAAGATCACAGCGACACCGAAGCGCTAATCAAGGACACCAGTGTCGACTATACCATCCTGCGCAACAACCTTTACACCGATCTGGTGCTGATGGGTGGTGGGCAAAGCATTGGAATGGGGCAACACTTCGCCGCTGCTGCTGAGGGGAAAACCGGCTATGTTACTCGCGCCGATTGCGCCCGCGCCGCTGCAGCGGCCCTGATGCAGGAAACCGGTTCAAGCGTTTTGGACATCACCGGCCCCGCGGCGCTTTCCCAAAGCGACATCGCGGCCTTCCTGTCGGAAATCTCGGGCAAGGATATCCCCTATATCCCGATCTCAACCGACGATCTGGTCCAGGCAATGATCGGCGCTGGCTTGCCAGAGTTCATGGCAAAGGTTTTTGCGTCCTTCGACGAGGCGATGGCCAAGGACTATCTGAGTGTTGCAACGGGTGATCTGGAAAAACTGACCGGACAGGCCGGCCAGTCGGCGCGTGATTTCCTGATTGCCAACAAGGCGGCCCTGCTCACCCCACCGGCGCAATAAGGAAACCATGATGAAGCTTTACAACGCCAATTTCTCGCCCAACGCCCTTCGGGTGCGGGCGGTTGCCCTGGAACTGGGGATCGATCTTGAGATCATCGAGGTCGACATACGCGGCGGCGACAACCGCAGCGTGGAATTCCTGTCGATGAATCCCAATGCCAAGGTGCCGGTGCTGGCAGACGGCGATTTCGTGATATGGGAATCCCGCGCCATCAATTCCTATCTGGCAAGCAAGAAACCCGAGCGCGGTCTTTATCCTGACGACCCAAAGGCCCGGGCAACGGTGGATCAGTGGCTTTACTGGCAGACAATTCACCTTGGTCCGGCAATTCAAAAGTTGTCGTTCGAGCGGTTCCTGAAAGCGAAGTTCGGCATGGGAGAGGCGGATCAAAGCGTCATAGACGCCGAGTTGAAGAACGTAGATCAGTTCCTAGCAGTGCTGGAATTCGGCCTTGCGGGCAAGGATTGGATCGCGGGCGATCTTAGCGTTGCGGATTTCGCGCTGGCCTCGACATTCATGTACCGTGTGCAGTCTGATATCTCGCTTGACGATCTCCCGAACGTCGCGGCCTGGATCGAACGGCTTGAGGCGCGCGCTTCGTGGAAGGAGGCGTTTGCACCTGTTCGGGCCCTATTTGGCGTTTAGAATCCACGGAAATATCTGCGGGGGCGAGGTATTCGCCCCCGCCCCAAAGAAGGCCATATCGTGCAAATAGGCATATACACATTCGCAGAGTCGGGCGCCGATCAAGCTGGCAGCGTCAGCCCTTCCCAAAGGCTGCGCAATCTGGTTGAGGAAATCGTGCTGGCCGATCAGGTCGGGCTGGATTGGTTCGGCGTTGGCGAACATCACCGCCCCGACTATGCAGTTTCAAATCCTGCTGTAGCGCTGGCAGCGGCGGCTACACAAACCAAAAACATCCGCCTTTCCAGCGCCGTCACTGTGCTTAGTTCCGATGATCCGATCCGCGTCTTCCAACAGTTTTCGACGCTGGACAACCTGACCCAGGGGCGCGCCGAGATCATGGTCGGGCGCGGTGCCTTTGTTGAATCCTTTCCGCTGTTTGGTCATGCGCTGGATGACTACGACGGCCTTTTTGCTGAAAAACTCCAGCTTTTGATGATGGTGAACGAAGCCGAACACATAAGTTGGCCTGGCACAAAACATTTGCCTGCGGTCGATCATCAGGGCGTCTATCCACGTCCCTATCAGGACAAGCTGCCGATCTGGCTGGGTATCGGGGGAACCCCACAATCGGCGGTGCGGGCCGGCACACTTGGCCTGCCTCTTGCGCTTGGTATAATTGGCGGGGAACCTGTGCGGTTTGCGCCTTTGTTCGATCTTTACCGCTCTGCCGCCACCAAGGCCGGGCACGACCCGGCCATCTTTGAAACCTCACTGAATGTGCATGGGTTTGTGGCCGAAACCAGTCAATCCGCCCGCGACATTTACAGTGGCCCGCATAACGAGGTCATGACCCGACTTGGCGCAGAACGCGGATGGCCCCCGGCAACCCGTGAACAGTTTGATACCATGAGCGGCCCCAGCGGCGCGTTGTTCGTGGGCGGCCCCGCAGAACTGACCGACAAGATCCTCGCCCATCATGAAATCTTCGGCTTTACACGGATTACCATTCAGATGGCGATCGGGCGGCTCGATCAAAAATCCCTGATGAACGCGATCGAGATCCTGGGAACCCGCGTTGCACCGGACGTCCGCAAGGCTCTGGGGTCCTAACCATATAAACCAGAAAGGCTGGAAATGTTTGAACTGACGCCCCGCATCGGCCCGCGACCAGAGACTACCGATTGCGCGCCTCACGAGCAGGTAACCCAAAACCCCGATGCCAGTACCTATCAAAAGCTCAAAGAGCGCGCATTTGATTTTCCCTTTGTCGAGCGTCGCCCCAGCATTATCTCTGTCCCCGGAGCCGAAGCTCTTTGGCTGGCACATGATCATGCCCACGGCTGTCAAGAATCTTTTATGGTGGGAAATGAGTTTGCCCATGTGCATCCGCATTATGACGGCTCCATGCATCTGATGCTGCCAATCGAATGTACGCTTGAACTGTTCGCTAAAGGATGGGGCGAGCCGCACCCGATGGCGGCCTCAGGCATGATCCCCGCAACCGCCGTCATGGTGTTCGCCGCGCGGGACACAGCCGAGATCGAAACAGCATTGAAAATCCTCGCTACGTCTTATGATTTCGCGCGTGGAAAACTCTCAAACCCCGCGTCGATCCGGCTGTGAAGCTGGCTCCCCCATGTTTCTGAACGCATTTAGCGCCCGAGCTGGCGCATTAAACCTGAGCAAAATCTGCGAACTTTTGAGCGGAGGACGAGGCGAAATGAGTTTCGGTCAATTTCAGATGTTCGTGACAAGTCAGAGTAGTTACACGTGCCAGATCGATACCGTGGGGTTTCGTGCCAATGGCACCGCAAAGTGCGTTAACCTCTCAGTTCAACAAACACGTTAATTCATCCGGAATCCAGTTCTTGCCGTCTAAAGCCGCTTGGCAATTTCTTCCAACATCACTTCGGTTGCGCCGCCGCCAATGGCCTGAATACGCGCGTCGCGAGACATCCGTTCAACCGGGGTTTCGCGCATGTAGCCCATGCCGCCGTGAAACTGAACGCAATCATACATCACCTTGTTGACCAGATCGCCGCAATAGGCCTTGACCATCGAAACCTCTTTGACACAATCCATCCCCTGAGCGTCTTTCCACGCCGCGCTGTAGACTAGTTGCCGGCCAGCCTCGACCTGGGCGGCGCGCTCGGCAAGTCGGTGACGGATCACCTGTTTGTCCCATAGAACACCGCCAAAGGCAGGACGATCCTTCACATAATCCAGCGTCAGTTCGATGGCTTTCTGCGCCTCACCCATGGCCATCGCTCCCAGAACCGTTCGTTCGTTCTGAAAGTTCTTCATGATGGCGTAGAAACCCTTATCAACCTCGCCCAGAATATGGTCGCCTGTGACACGGACGTTGTCAAAAACCAGTTCGGCAGTATCCGAACACAGCCATCCAGTCTTGTTCAGCTTCTTGCCGACCGAAAATCCCGCTGTGCCTTTTTCGACTGCAAAGATCGTGACCCCGCGCGAACCTTTTGCTTCGGTGTTGGTTTTGGCAGCGACGAAAAACAGATCGCCATGCACACCATTAGTGATGAACATTTTGGTACCGTTGATCACCCAGCCATTGCCGTCGCGGACCGCGCGTGTGCGCATTCCTGCCACGTCTGACCCGGCACCGGGTTCGGTTACGGCAACGGCACAGACGCTTTTGCCTGACGTGATACCCGGCATCCAGCGTGCCATTTGTTCGGGTGTGCCTACATTGGCCAGATGCGGACTGGCCATATCCGTGTGCACCAGCAGGTCAGCTGAAAAGCCTCCGAATGTGCAGCGGCCCAGCTCTTCTGCCAGCACGACGCTGGCCATCGTATCCAGATCCGCTCCGCCATATTTCTCAGGGTAACGCATTCCAAGAAAGCCCAGCTCGCCCATCTTGGCGAATACCTCGCGCGGGACTTTGCCTGCTTCTTCCCAGGCGTCGCCGTGCGGCACGATCTCGGCCTCGACAAAACGGCGGATTTGCTCGCGCAGCATGGTCAGTTCGTCGGAAAAATATGGGTTGGTCATGGTCATTCCTCGGGGTCGATGGTGATCAGCACGGCGCCCATATCGACGTTTTCTCCGGCTGCATAATTGACTTGGGCGACAGTGCCCGCACAGGGCGCGGTCAGGGTTTGCAAAAGTTTCATGGCCTCGATTACAACAACCGGTTGTCCGGCGATGACAACATCACCGGGTTGGGCCAGAACGTCCGAGACAAGGCCGGGCATCGGTGCGCGCACCTGATTGCCGCCACCCAGTGCGGCCTCGCCAACCCCTTGAATGATCCTGTCGCTGTCCAGAACAACAAACGAGGCGCGACCGGTTTGACCATCCAACGAAACTTTCTCACCGTCGATTTCGGCGCTTGCGCTATGGCGCATGCCGTCAGTTTCATAAGACAGTATGCCGCCACGCAGGCTGGCGTTTTCCATTTCAATAGGGGCCAGATCATGAAGGGTGACGATATAGGTCCCGTCGCGCCCCTCGATGCGGGCATCTTCACCGTTGATCCGGTAAATGGCGCCACCTGGTCGACCGGACGGTTCGGTCACGCGCCAGGCACCCAATGCGGTCCAGGGATCATGTCCGCCCCGGTCATTGCTGGCCAGAAAGTTTGTCAGAACGGCCTCGGCCCACTGATGGTGGCCGGGTATGGGCGCGTGCCAGCCATCGGGATAAGCCGCACCAAGGGATGCGGTGCTGTGCGTTCCGGCGACAAAATCCGGCAAGGCCAGAAGATCGCGCAGAAAGGCGATATTGGTGCCGGGCCCGGTGATGTGATACTTGGCCAGCCCCTGATCCAAAAGCCGGATCGCCGACGCGCGATCCGGTGCCAAACTGATCAGCTTGGCCAGCATGGAATCGTAATAATGGCTGACAATGCTGCCCGCGCGCACACCGCTATCGAGCCGCAAGCCGGGCATGTCGGGGGCGGCGTAGCTGGTGATTTTTCCGATCTCGGGGCGATAGTTGTTGGCCGGGTCTTCGGCGGCGATGCGGGCCTCGATCGCCCAGCCGGAGCAGGTGATATCGTCTTGCGCGAACGGTAGCGACTCGCCCCCGGCGACACGCAACTGCCATGCGGCAATGTCGATGCCGGTGACCGCCTCTGTCACCGGATGTTCCACCTGCAGGCGGGTGTTCATTTCGAGAAAATAGTATTCGCCGGTATCGGCATCCAGCAGGAACTCAACCGTACCCGCGCTGTCATAGCCGATGCCCTTGGTCAGCCGCACCGCGCTTTCCAGAAGGCTGGCGCGAACGTCGGCTGGCAGTAGTGGCGCAGGTGCCTCTTCGATCACTTTCTGATGGTTTCGTTGCAGCGAACAATCGCGTTCAAACAAGTGGCGCACATTACCCTGCTGGTCCGCAAGGATCTGCACCTCGATATGGCGCGCGGTGCCGACATAGCGTTCCAGCAAAATCTGGCTATCGCCGAAGGCAGCCTCAGCCTCGGCCCGAGCGGCAATCAGTTCGGTGGTAAAATCGGCCAGATCATGCACCTGTCGCATACCGCGCCCGCCGCCCCCGGCGCTGGCTTTGATCAATAGCGGCACGCCGATGATATGCGCCTCGGCCAGCAGCCGGTCGTCGGACTGATCATCGCCGTAGTAGCCCGGCACAACCGGCACGTTTGCCGCAACCGCAACCGCTTTGGCCGCGATTTTTGAGCCCATCAGCGCAATGTTTTCCGGCGACGGTCCAACGAAGACCAGACCGGCATCAGCGCAGGCCTGCGCGAAACCTGCATTTTCGGCCAGAAACCCATAACCGGGATGAACAGCCTGCGCGCCGGCCTGTTTGGCAGCCGCAATAATCCGGGCACCATCCAGATAGCTCTGGGCGGCCTCGGACGGGCCGATATGCACCGCCGTCTCGGCGGCAACCACATGCGGTACCTCCCTGTCCGCGTCGGAATAGACTGCGACTGCGCGCAGGCCCAGACCCTGACAGGCCCGCACAAGGCGCAGGGCAATCTCGCCCCGGTTGGCGATCAAAACGGTTGAGAAATTCATTTGCCGGTCCGCCATGGGGGCAGTGTCTTGCCCAGAAAACTGTTGATGCCGGTGGTGCCTTCGTCGGTTTCCCATGCGTCCGCCAGGCGATCGGCGGTATAAATCATGCTGTCGTTGATACTGTGGCTGGCGACGTAGGCAATCAGTCGCTTGGTTTCACCGACTGCACCCAAGGCCGCCTCAAGATGGTCGGCGATGATCGAGTCAATCCGCGCGTCCAGATCGTCAGGCGTTACCGTTTCGTTCAGCAACCCGATCTTTTCGGCATTTGCTGCGCTGAACAAGGCCCCCGACAGCATCGTGGCCCGCGCATTGGCCGCGCCGATGCGTGCCACCACATGAGGCGAGATATTGGCCGGGATCAGCCCCAGACGCACCTCTGTCAGACCAAAGCGTGCGGTATCGACACCCACGGCGATGTCACAAACTGAAATCATCCCGACCCCGCCGCCATAGGCCGGGCCCTGGATCCGCCCGATCAGCGGTTTGGGCAGCGCATTCAACGCATTCAGCATATGCGCCAGCTTGCTGCTTTCGCGGATACGGGTGGCACGGTCGGCTGCGGCATTGCCTTTGAACCAGTTGAAATCACCTCCCGCGCAAAAGCTTTTGCCTTCGCCGGTGAGAACAACAACCCGGACGCTGTCATCCGACGCCAACAAATCTGCGGCTTGTTTGAGCTCGTCAATCAGCTGACCGTTCAACGCGTTGTGCTTGGCAGGCCGGTTCAGCGTCAGGCGCGCCACGCCGCGCGTGTCCGTTTCAACAGTGATGGTCTGGAATGTCCGGCTGGTCATAGTACGGTCCTACATTCGGTAAACTGGGGAGTGTCCCATTGCATCAGGTGTGCTGGACACGATCGACAGACAAAGACCCAACACATCACGGGTTTGCGCAGGCTCGATGATGCCATCATCCCAAAGCCGTGAGGTGGCGAAATACGGGTCCGATTGTTCGCCGTACTGGGCGCGCACGCGGGATTCGATTTCGTCCAGTTCTTCTTGCGTGGCGGTGGGGGCTTTGACATTGGTCCGGCGCAGTTCCAGCATCACGTTGCTGGCGATATCGGCCGACATCGTGGCCAGCACCGCGCTTGGCCATGCGAACAGGAAGTTCGGCCGAAAGCCGCGCCCGCACATGCCGTAATTGCCCGCGCCATAAGAACCGCCGACGATGACCGACAGCTTGGGCACCCGCGCGACTGCCTGTGCGTAAACCATCTTGGCGCTGTTCTTGGCTATGCCTTCGCGCTCGGCGACAGTTCCAACCATGAAGCCGGTGATATTATGCAGAAACAGAAGCGGGATGTTGCGCTGATCGCAAAGGGTTATGAAATGCGCGGCTTTCAGTGCCGATTGCGATAATAGCGCGCCGTTATTGCCGATTATCCCTACCATATGACCATGTATGCGGGCGGTGCCGCAGACAACCGTTTCGCCCCATTCAGGTTTGAATTCGCTGAAACCGCTGTCATCCACGGTGCGCGCAATAATTTCGCGCACGTCATAGGGCATTTTGGGATCGGCGCTGATCACCCCGCCAAGCTCTGATGCGGGGTATCGCGGCGACAGCACCGGCGCGACCTTTGCTGGCTTACGCTCAAAATTCGTCTCGCCGATCAGGGTGCGGGCCAGCGCCAACGCCTGGTCTTCATCCGCCACCAGATGGTCGCTTACGCCAGAGATCCGCGTGTGCATCGCGGCGCCGCCTAGAGTCTCGCCGTCAACCTCTTCGTTGATCGCAACCTTGACGATTGACGGGCCGCCCAGATGGATGCGTGCGTTGCCATCAACCATGATCACCTGATCGCTGAGCGCCGGAATATAGGCACCACCGGCGGTACAGCCGCCAAACACCACCGATATCTGCGGCAATCCGGCAGCCGACATGCGGCACTGGCGATGAAACGAATTTCCGAAATGGTCGCGGTCGGGGAACACCCGGTCCTGTTCCGGCAGATAGGCCCCGCCGCAATCCACCAGATAAAGGCAGGGCATACGGTTCTGTTCGGCGATCTCCTGCGCGCGCAGGTGTTTTTTCACTGTCTCGTGGAAAAAGCTGCCGCCCTTGACGGTAGCATCATTGGCGATGATAACCACATGCTTGCTCTTCACAAGGCCGATACCGGTAACGATTCCGGCCGCGGGGACCTGATTGTCATACTGGCCCCAGGCGGCAAGTGGCGACAGTTCCAGAAAGGCCGTGCCCGGGTCGATCAATCGGTCGATCCGGTCGCGCACCAGATGCTTTCCGCGCTCATGGTGGCGGGCGCGCAGCTTTTCCGCGCCGCCAGTTGTGGCAAAGGCCATGCGTGTTCGCAGAGTTCCCAACAAGGTTTGTGATTGCGCCCAGTTTTGTTCAAAAACCGGGGATCGGGTATCTATCCGGGTTGCGATGCGGCTCATGTGTTGTCTCCGCTTTGGCTGAGAATCCCGTTCAAGAATGTGTCGGCATAGTCATCGGCAAGATCCTCGGCGCTGCCCTTCTGGGGGTCGAACCATTCAAGCGTCGCGTTCAGCGCGCCGATCAGCAGCAAGCGAAACCGGGGCAGATTGACATCGCTGCGGATCGCGTCCCGCACCTTCAATTCTGACAACAGATTATCCAGGAAAGCCTCATAGGCGCGGCGAACCGGTAGGTTGGCGTCGCGCACTACAGGTGGCACTTGGCCGAAGATGCGCACGTTGGCCGAGGTGTAAGCGCCATGTTCCAGCAAAGCACATAGATGCCCACGGAGTACTGCACGAAATACGTCACGCGCGGGCGCATCTGCACTCAAGGCCGCCACCCTGTCGCGGACCTCGTCATGAACCGCTTGGATTCCTGCATCAAGAATTTCCGTGATAATGTCATCTTTAGAGGCGAAGTGATAGTAAATGCTGCCGGCCTTGATCCCCGCGGCCTCGGCGATCATGCGCAGAGATACCGCCCCGTATCCTTGGCGGCCTAACAGCAAGGCGGCCGCATCCAGAATGCCCGTGCGGCCTACCTCGGCGTTTTGTGCAACTGTTTTCGAGAGTGCCATCGTGCCCTACAAAAATTTACCTACCTAACACTTGTTAGGTGTCGGGCGACATCCTGTCAACCCGGTTTCAAAGTCAGGTAAAATTCTTGTGGCCAATGATATAGACCGTGCCTGTAAAGGACGCTATATGCCCTGCCGTGTCGCCGCTGACCGTCACTTCGTAGACCGCGATCTTGCGAGACCGAGAAACTTCGGTTGCTGTCGCGGTCAATACATCCCCAAGCCGGGCTGCGGCGTTGTAGGTGATGTGAACGTCAATGCCTGCCGCCAGTGTGCCATAGCTGTTCGACGCCACCCCAAAGGCACAATCCGCGACTGAAAAAATCGCGCCGCCATGGCAGGTTCCGTTGAAGTTCAGACTGTCCTGACGGACCGGCATCCGGACAATTGCATGACCGCGACCCATCTTGGCCAGTTCAGCGCCCAACGACTGCATATAACCGTCGCGCGCCACAAATTGCGCCTTCAACAGTTCAAATGACGGTAGGTCGGTTGCAGAATCATCCATTGTCTTGGCTTTCGCATAGTCGCATCAGGACCTTTGTAATTGCATCGTCCAGACCGATCCCTGCCTGTTGAAGGTCCGAAACCACCGCGTCGATGGTTGCGCATGTATCGTTCAGAACGCGATGTTCTGCATATTTGGCGACGGATTGTGCCAGCAAGCGCCGGGTACGCCCGCCAAGGGCATCACGCGGGCCTTTCATTTTGCGCGTCGCGGCCCGGTGATCGACTGCGTCGGCCAGTTCGCACAGGCCCGTCCGATCGACTGCATTGGTCGCCAGGACCGGCACTTTCCAGTCGCCCGGCGCACGCAGGGCCAACATTGCCTGCAACTGACCAACTGTCCGTTTGGCCAGCGGCAAATCGGACTTATTGACGACCAGAATGTCGGCGATCTCGAGAATGCCTGCCTTGATCGCCTGAACGTCATCCCCCAGGCCCGGCGCCGAGATGACAATCCTGACATCCGCCATTTCCGCCATCTCGACCTCGGATTGCCCTGCACCCACGGTCTCCAGAACGATCACGTCAAAGCCCGCAGCGTCCATAAGGTCAGCCACCCGCGCGGCCGAAGCCGACAGGCCGCCCAGATGCCCCCGCGATGCAAGCGAGCGGATGAACACGCCGGCGTCCATCGTGTGCTCTGCCATCCGGATCCGGTCACCCAGAACCGCGCCGCCGGTAATCGGGCTGGAAGGATCGACAGCGGCGACTGCGACTGTCCGCCCCCGCCCCCGCATTTCCCCGATGAACGCATTCACCAGCGTCGATTTTCCAGCACCCGGCGGGCCGGTAAAGCCAACCACGATCGCGCGGCCCAGATGCGGCTGGATTGCTTTCAACAGCGCACTGACAGTTGGACCATCACGCTCGACGATGCTTATTGCGCGGGCAAGTGCGGCGGTTTGTCCGGCCAACAGACGCGCCAAAAGCCCCGGCTTTTCGGCGGTTTGATCCTGCACGGTGATCAGGCGACTACAAGCGGTTGGCCAAAGCCCAATTCGTCCCGCAACACCTTGACGATTTCACCCAGTGTGGCGCCAGCACGCACCGCGTCGATCTCGGCGGCGAAGACGTTGATATCTTCGGACCGCGCGGCCTGACGCAATTCCTGCAATGCATTGTTCAGCAAAGCGGGGTCGCGGGCAGCCTTGATCTTTTTCAGCTGCTCTACCTGTTGTTTCATATGTACCTGCGAGGGGCGCTTCAGGAAAGGTCGGGCCGAGGCGTCTTCATCCTCTTTGAATGCGTTGACGCCGACAACGATCTGTTCGCCGCTGTCCACCTGATCCTGGAATTCAAGGGCGCTGGCCCCGATCATTTCTTGCACAAAACCGCTTTCGACGGCCTTGAACATGCCGCCTTCCGCGTCAATTTCCGCAATGACATTCAGGATTTCCACCTCCATCGCATCGGTCAGGGATTCAACGTAATAGGACCCACCCAACGGGTCGATCACATCGCACAAATGCGCCTCGTGTTTCAGGATATTCTGGGTGGAAACGGCAACCTTGGCAGAGTCTTCGGTAGGCGTTGACAGAACTTCATCATAGCCGTCCGTGTGCATGGATTGCAGCCCGCCAAGGATGCCGGCCATTGCCTGTATCGTTACCCGCGCGATATTGTTCAGCGGCTGTTGCCGGGTCAGATCGCAGCCCGATGTCTGGGCGTGAAACTTGAACCGTTTGGCGCGCGGATTGGTGACCCCGAAACGATCGCTCACAAGCCGGTTCCAGATACGCCGTCCGGCGCGGAACTTGGCCACTTCTTCAAAGAAACTGATCGAGATGTCGAAAAAGAAGGTGAACCGTTCAAGGAATTTTTCCGGGTCCATCCCGCGCGCTTTGCAATCCTCGGCGTATTGGATGGCGGTGGACAGCGTCAACCCCATCGCCTGTGCCGGGGTCGCCCCGGCCTGTTGCATATGCTGGCCAACGATCGAAAAGGCGTTCCAGTTCGGCACATGCTCGGCCAGATAGGCGGCGGTGTCCAGCTGCACCCGGCGGGCACCTTGCAAAGACAGGCGATAGAACATGTGGTTGGCGACGAAATGCGAGATGTAGTCGCTTTGGTTTGACGTTCCGGTGACCTTTTTCCAATCGATCCCGCGCTTTTCGGCCACCACCAACATCTGCGCCAACATGGTGAACGGGCTTGGATCGTTCAGACCGATCGAAATCTCGTCAATCGGGATGTCTGCCAGACATATGTCCATGTCCTCTTCGGTATTGATAATGGTCCCGCAAGTGCCCAGAATTTCTGGCTCTACCTCATCACAGTCGATCCCCCGGTAGACCGAATTGCACGGTATGATGCTGAGTGCGCTGGCCCCTGAGGCCAGTATTTTCTTGATCCGCCCATTGAAATCCACCGGACGGCCCAGCCCGATCAACTGGCGCTGCGACCATGTGCGCCCGCGATGCATCGTTGGATAAATGCCGCGCGTCATCGGATCGGCGCCTGGAAACCCAAGTTTTTCGTTATAGGCACCATCGGGATCGTCCGACGGCCAGTAAAGCGGTTCGACCTTGATGCCAGAGCGATTTCTGACCGGTTTGTCCTCCCCGATCAGGGCGTGATAATTCTGTTGCCACTCGTCAAATGCAGCTTGGTGTGTACCTTTTCCGGTCGACATCACGGGCTTGGCTATCTTGTTCATCACTTCTGCCTTTCTCTAGTCCAAAGGGCGTTCGTTGCTGGCGGCGATTGCAAGTCTTTCCACCTCGGTGACAATGTCTTCGCGCACGGCTCCAGGGTGAAACACCTTCGAAACGCCTGCGGCCAACAGATTCGCTTCATCTTCATCGGGTACAATGCCGCCGACTACGACGCGCACATGGCCCAACCCGGCCGCATCCAGCGCGACCATCAGCTTTGGAACCAACAGATGATCGGTTGCCAAAGAGCTGATGCCGATGACATCCACGTCCTCTTCGAGCGCCAGCGCCACAACCGCGTCGATGGCCTGCCAGGGGTTGGTATAGATCACTTCCATGCCCGCATCGCGCAGATAGGCCGCGATGATGCGACTGCCGCGGTCGTGCCCGTCCAGTCCGATCTTGGTAACCAGCACCCGCGCAGGGGCCAACAGAACGTCATTCATCCTCAATCCTCCTCGAAACTGGTTCACCTGACGCATCTGTACGGGCCGCTTCGCTGGCCCCTGCCCCGACCAGCGGCACGTGCAGATTTTCGATGAATTTACGGGCAAGTCCGGCTGGTGTATCGCGACCCTCGCGGTACCAGACTGGCGTGTGATTCATTGCGCCAATCAGCATCAGCCGCAGAACGCTTCGGTCGGTCTGTGGCGGCAATGGCAACGCATCGCAAAGCCTCGTGAACCGCGCCTCGTATTGCCGACGCAAGCCAACCAGAGTCTTTTCCGCGTCGCTGAAATCTGACGGCAACGTTCTGATCACGACATGGGCATAGCTGCTTGTACCCAGCAGCATCGCCAGGTGCGCCTCGCAGGCGGCCTGCAAGCGCACCCAGGGGTCCGCGCCCGCGGCCTCCAGGGCTGTATCCACACTGGCGCTTATCCGCTGCACGCCTTCTTCGAATACGGCGACAAGCAAATCATCTTTTGATGCGAAATGATAATACAGCGAACCGGGCAACATGCCGGTTGCCTTGGCGATATCGCGCGTTGACGTACTGGCAAAACCCTTTTCAACAAACTGCTGCGCCGAGACGTCAAGAATGAGTTCTCGGCGATTGTTGCTTCTGGCTTTGGGTGCCAAGGCTGTCATCGTGATTCCTTAAATAAGCAAACGATTGCTTGGTTATTTCGCCAATTGTCAAATTTGTCAACAAAGGCTTGCAGTGAAATGCCTTGCATCAATCAGATCAGTAAACCTTTAAGCAGTCTCGCCGAAGGCTTTAGCCCGAGCTGATCTGAAAAATGGGGCTTTCCGGCGCATTCAGACGAGCGTGTTGTTTTACTTCGACAGTCCGCCAAGAAGCAGTTTTTGCAGAATTTCGACAAGTTCGGGCAACGAGATATTTCCCTCCTGCCCCGCCTTTTTTGGGTCAAACCATTCAACGGTCCAGTTCAATGCACCCAACATGACCTGCCGCAAAGGGACGATCCTGATATCGGAACGCAAGCAACCGGAGTCTTGCGCATCTTTCAGAATGCGGTCCCAAAGCTGCGCATATTCATGGCGCACTGGCCAATGGCGAGCGCGCACATTACTGGGCAGTTGACCATAGATTCGAATATTTGCCGAAGTGAATTCACTGGCCTGAAACAGACACTCCATATGTGTCTTGATCGCTGCAGACATTCTGCTCAGGTCATCAGGAAACTTTTCCCAATCAGAAACGGTCCTAGTCACACCCTTCAATAGATCGCGCAGCCCCAAATCCAGCACTTCATCTAAAATGTCATCTTTTGACCCGAAATGGTAGTAGATGCTGCCGGCCTCGATCCCAGCCTCGGTCGAAATGGCCCGCATTGTTGCCGCTTTGTAGCCACGGTCGCGGATGATCCGCGCGGCCGCAGATAGCACTTGCATACGTGTACGTGCTGCCTTGTTGGTATCGGCTTCCGGTTCAAAAATCTGCCGGTCGCGATGCCGGGGGACAAGAACCAGAGCGTGCTCTTTTGTGGCCATCCCATCCAGCAATAGCCTTGTAACCCGCTCGGACAGTGTTGCGACGGGAAAACGCTCCGTGTCATACCATTCGACCGTCCAGTTGAGCGCGCCGAGCACGAACTGGCGTACAGGCCTGATCGCGATATCGGTGCGAATACAGCCATTCTGCTGGGCTTCTACCAAGAAACCGTTCCACAGGTCGGAATATGCGCGTCGCAGCGGCCGGTGTTTTTGGCGTAACTCTTTGGGTAGCGTCGGAAAGTTGCGAATATTGGCGGATGTAAAATCGCTTTCAGACAAAAGAAAGGTCAGGTGTGTATCGACCATCTCTGACAGGACCTGTCGGAAATCCTTGTCCTGCGCCCTAGCCTCGGCCAGAACCCGCGACGCCTCGACATAAAGGCGGCGCAACCCAAGCTCCATAACTTCACCCAGAATGTCTTCTTTGGACGAAAAGTGGTAGTAGATGCTGCCAGCTTCCATATTTGCAACTTTGGCGATTTTGCGCATGGTCGCGGCATTGTACCCTTCATTGCGGAAAAACTGTGCCGCCGCCGCGAGGATCGTCTCTCGCGTCTGCTCGGACTTACTTGGCTGTCCGTCATGCAGCACAGCGTTTTGGGGTTTGGGCGTCATATTCATGGGTAAATACCTCTGGACACACCGATATCAAGCAGATAAATTCAAACAGATGTTAGATTTTAGCCCGTGCGCGACTAAACAGCAAGGGCCCAAGAGGAGTTACAGGATGCGTGGACTGCAAGGTAAAAGAGTGATCGTCACAGGTGGTGGCAGTGGGATTGGACGCGAAGTGTGCAAACGTTTCGCCGAAGAAGGGTCCGAAGTTGCGGTGTTTGACCTCAATGCGGACGGCGCGGCCGAAACCGTATCGCTTATTGAGGCAAATGGTGGGAAGGCCAGCGCCTACACGGTTGATATCGCGGATCGCGCCGCAGTCGATAGCGCTGTAACTGCATTCGAAGCGGGCGGGCCTATCGATGTTCTGGTCAACAATGCGGGCTGGGATGTCGCAAAGCCGTTCCTCGATACCGATGTCGCGCTCTGGGACAAGATCATTGCAATAAACCTTTATGGGCCGCTGCATATGCATCACGCGGTACTGCCCGGAATGGTTAAGAATGGGGGCGGTCGCGTGGTCAACATTGCTTCGGATGCCGGGCGTGTCGGATCGTCCGGGGAAGCGGTTTATTCGGCTTGCAAGGGCGGAATCATCTCTTTTTCGAAAACAGTCGCACGCGAACTGGCCCGCAAAGGTGTGCAGGTGAACACCGTATCTCCAGGGCCGACTGACACAGCGTTGTTTGCAAGCTTTGCCGAAGGCGAAGCCGGCGTAAAGATTGCCGAAGGCTTGAAACGCGCCATTCCGATGAAGCGACTTGGCCAGCCCGAAGATTACCCTGGGATTGTCTGCTTCCTAGCGTCGGAGGACGCTGGGTTCATCACAGGTCAGGTCATTTCCGTGTCGGGCGGCTTGTCCATGCACGGCTAGGCATTTTAGTCGGGCGCGTGCGCCCCCTGGAAGGTAAATAAAAGAACTACCTCCTCAACTGGCCGCGCTACGGCGCGGCCTTTTTCACAAGGTCCGACATGTTTGATCCCGCCGATGATATCCGTAAAAACAGCAATCTTGCCGGTTTTCTGAACCATTGTGGCGCGGATACATACGAAGACCTGCTTGAACGGTCCAACGCCGACCCCGATTGGTTTTGGTCTAAGATTATTGATCTTGCCGGTATCCGGTTCTCGCATCCCTTTCATACACTGCGTGACTTCACCGGCGGCCCCGAGAATATCCGCTGGGCCACCGGTGCCACGCTCAACCTGACGCAAACATGTCTCGACGCGCGAATTGACCTTGGACTTGGCGGCAAGACCGCTATTGACTGGGTGGCAGAAGACGGGACCACCCGCAGCTGGACCTACAACGATCTGGCCGAGCAGAGCGCCCGTGTCGCCGGCGCTCTGGCCGCCCGGGGCATCGGCGCGGGCGATGCGGTTGGCATCTATATGCCGATGATCCCTGAAATTGCGGCCGCGTTTCTGGGCATTGCCCGGTTGGGAGCCATCGCTGTGCCGTTGTTTTCCGGTTTCTCCGCTCCCGCAATCACCGCACGGCTGAACGACAGCAACGCCCGGGCTGTGCTGACAGTTGATGCGTCACCGCGCCGGGGCAAGCCGGTGGCGATGGAGCGGACACTGGTCAGTGCGATAGACGATCTTCCGTTGGTGCAAACGGTCATCAGCCTGCGCCGATTCGGGGGAACATCCGCCGATCCGGCCCGCGATCTGGACTGGCATGACACTATCGCAGCGGCCGATCCGACCTTCCCCGCCGCTCCCGTAGACGCCGCAGGTCCCTTGATGATCGCCTATACTTCGGGCACAACCGGCCGGCCCAAAGGTGTGGTACACACGCATCTGGGAGTTCAGGCCAAAGCAACGACTGACTTCCTTCTGTGTCTCGACCTTCAGCGCGATGACCGGCATCTGTGGATGACGGATATGGGCTGGGTCATGGGGCCGCTGACCCTGATTTCGGTTCTTCTGGCCGGTGCCACGCTGGTGCTTGCCGAAGGTGCCCCGTCAACGCCAGACGACCCGTTTCGCTTGCTGCGCGTTGCCGCCGAAACGAAGGTGACCCACATGGGCGTGGCGCCCACGCTGGTGCGTCAGTTTATGGTACAGGACCCTGCCCCGTTGGCCGGATACGATCTGTCGCCACTGCGCATCGTCGGATCAACCGGAGAGCCCTGGACCGACGATGCCTGGCTATGGCAACTGGCGCATATATGCCGCCATCGCGCAGCCCCGCTGAATATTTCCGGCGGCACCGAACTGTTTGGCGCGATCCTGACCTCAACGGTGTTGCACCGGCTATCGCCGGGCGGGTTCTCGACGCAAGCGTTGGGGGTTGGCGCCAAGGTTCTGCGCCCGGATGGGTCAGAGGCTGATTTGGGCGAGGTCGGTGAGTTGGTGGTGGCCCAACCACCCATGGGGCTGACGCCGACAATCTGGCAGGACAAGGCGCGGTATCTGGAAACCTACTGGTCCACCTTCCCCGGCGTCTGGTGCCACGGCGACTGGGTGCGTCATGATGCTGATGGCACATGGTATATTCTGGGCCGATCCGACGACACTCTGAACATCGCCGGCAAACGCATCGGTCCGCCCGAGATCGAGGCGGCCATGACCCTGACCGGCAAAGTCATCGACGCCGCCGCCATCGCTGCGCCAGATGCGTTGAAAGGTGTCGCCGTTGTCGTTGTCTGCGTCGCAGCCCCCGGCGTGACCCCCGACGCGGCATTGGTCGACTTTCTAAAAGACGCAGTGGGCACAGCGGTCTCAAAACCGTTCCGCCCGCGCGAAATTCATTTCGTCGAAGCCCTGCCAAAGACCCGGACGATGAAAACCATGCGCCGCATCGTGCGGGCAGCATTTCTGGGCGAGGATCCGGGCGATCTGTCGTCCGTGCAGAACCCGGAAACCATCGCCCCAATCGAAGCATTGCAAGGAAAACAGACATGATCGTTATTTTCGGTGCCACTGGCACGATTGGCACACACCTTATTTCTTCGCTTTCGGACAAAGGCATCGCCCTGCGCGCCGTGACCAGCGATGCCTCGCGGATTGCGGCGCTCAAGGCGCAGGGTTGCGAGGCCATGGTGGCTGATTTCGACGACCCTGCCGCGCTGGCGCGGGCCTGCAAGGGGGCGCAAAAGGCGTTCCTTGTCACGCCCGCACATCAGGAAATGGGGCGCTGGAAGGCGAATGTGGTCCACGCCACAGCAGACGCAGGTGTGCAGCATATGGTCATGTCGACCGGGCTCGGGGCCTCGCCCAAGGCCCGGCTGACCTTTGGCATCTGGCATTCGGCCAGCCAGGAGTTGCTGAAGGAAAGCGGCATGGGCTGGACGTTGATCCAACCGACCTATTTCGTGCAGAATCTGCTGTGGCAGTCCGATAGCATCGCCAATGGAAACACTTACCTCGACGATGTGGGCGGACCCGTTTCCTGGGTCGATGCCCGCGACATCGCCGATGTGTCAACCGAAGCTTTGACCGGCGAGGGGCATCTTGGCAAAGCCTATGGGCTGACCGGCGACGAGGCACTGAGCGGCGACGATATTGCGGCGCTGCTGACGCAAACGCTTGGCCGCGACATCACTCGCCGCGCCGTTGGCCCCGACGAGGCGCGCGCCAATATGATAACATCCGGCATGGTCGCAGAGGTCGCCGATGCGATGATAGAACTGGCCGGACTTGCCCCGAAAGGATATCTGTCTGGCACCGAAACCACGGTGCAGGACGTTCTGGGCCGCCCTGCCCGCCGGTTCGCGGGTTTCATCACCGAGAACGCAGCCGCGTTTGGCCGGTGAATTCATCAATCAGGCGGATCAGAAGGTCTGCACCAGCCTGACCCCTTCGTCGATGGCGCGCAGCGCATCCAGCTCGGAGGCCTCTTTCGCGCCGCCAATCATGGTGGCAACAACGCCCTGATCCGTCAGCGCCTGATATAGCGCGCGCACCGGCTCCTGCCCGGTGCACAGAACAATCGTGTCGGCCTCGACGCTCATTGGCGCGCCATCCAGCGTGATGTGTAGTCCGGTATCGTCAATCCGGTCATAGCTGACACCGGTCAGCATCTTGACCCCGCGTTTGCGTAAGGCGTTGCGCAATATCCACCCCGTGGACACGCCCAAAGCCTTGCCCGGTTTACTGGGTTTGCGTTGCAGCACGGTCACTGCACGTGTGCCAGGAACCGGAGCCAGCGGATCGCCACTCAGCGCCCCGGGCCGGGTGAATTTTCCATCCACGCCCCAAACACTAAAGAACACGGCGCTTTGTTCTGTTTCGGCCGGTGCCGTGACCAAGAACTCTGCCACGTCAAAGCCGATACCGCCTGCACCCATCACCGCAACCCGCGCACCCGCGCGGCGTTCGCCTGACAGGATCTGCGCATAAGTCGCCACCTTGGGATGGTCGATACCCGGCACATCCGGAAATCGCGGCGTCACACCAGTGGCGATCACCACATGGTCAAAGCCGCCCAGATCCGTGGCTGAAGCAGCTGTGCCCAGTTTCACGACCACACCGTGTTTGTGCAATTGCGCCCGGAAATAGCGCAGCGTTTCGTCAAATTCGTCTTTGCCGGGGGCGGCGCGTGCCAGATTCAGTTGCCCACCCAATGTGTCGGCGGCCTCAAATAGGGTTACGTCGTGACCCAACCGTCCGGCCTCGGCCGCGCTGGCCAAGCCAGCCGCTCCGCCCCCGACCACGGCGATCTTTTTGGGCACGGTCGCCACATTGTCGTGGAATTCAGTTTCGCGCCCGGCGCGCGGGTTCACCAGACATCCTGCCACACGTTCCGAAAATATATAGTCAAGACAGGCCTGATTACAGGCGATGCAGGTGTTGATCTCATCCGTGCGCCCTTGTCGAGTCTTGCGGACGAAATGCGGGTCGGCGAGCATAGGGCGCGCCATCGAAATCAGATCCGCATCGCCGCTGGCGATAATGTCCTCGGCCAGTTCAGGCGTGTTGATCCGGTTCGAAGCCACGACGGGGATCGACACCGCGCGCTTCACATTCGCAGCTGCCTGACGCCACGCTCCGCGGGGCACAGGATATGCGATGGTCGGCACGCGCGCCTCATGCCAGCCGATACCGGTGTTCAGCATATCGGCGCCTGCAGCCTCGACTTTCTGGGCCAGCAACGCGATTTCTTCGGCAGGGGCACCGTTTTCAATAAGATCCGCAGCAGAAATCCGGTAGATAATCATGAAATCCGGGCCGCAGTGATCGCGCACGGCGCGCACGACCTCTACCGGCAAGCGATGGCGGTTTTCGACACTGCCACCCCAGTCATCGGTGCGCTTGTTGGTATGGGGCACCGTAAATTCGTTCAGCAGATAGCCTTCGGATCCCATCACCTCGACCCCGTCGAAACCGGCGGCCTGCGCATTGGCAGCGGCGGTGACAAAATTATTGATCGTGCGAACGATGTCTTCATGGGTAAGTTCACGGGGAACAAATTTATTGATCGGGGAGCGGATCGGCGACGGTGCGACGCAGTTTTCGACCTTGGCGTACCGCCCCGCATGCAGAAGTTGGGCGCAGATCAGTGCGCCCTCTGTGTGGACCGCATCACAGATGGGCCGCAGCGTGGCAGTTTCGACGGCATCGTCCATACGGGGACCGCCTGGCTCCAGCAACCCCTCGCTATTTGGGGAGAACCCTCCAGTGATAACCAGCGCAACCTCGCCACGCGCGCGTTCGGCGTAAAACGCGGCCTGCCTGGTAATTGGATCGGGCCCGGATTCAAGCCGCGTGTGCATCGAGCCCATGATAACGCGGTTGCGCAATTCAAATGCCCCAACGCGAAGCGGCGACAGCAAATTATCGAATGCGCTCGTTCTCTTTTGGTTCTGATTCATGGAGATCTCCCTTTACGGCTTGCCTCACTTTCTAACATTTGTTAGGTTTTATGAAAAGATAGAATCCGACACTCTGGGAGGAAATTTAGGAATGCAGTTTCAGCCAACAGAAGATCAAAAAACCTTTCGCGATCTCGCCGCACGGTTTGCGCGTGATAAATTGGCCCCTGGCTATCAGAAACGGGCCTCGGGCCATACGTTTGATCGGGAACTGATCCGTGAAATGGGCGCGCTTGGCCTGATTGCCCCTGACCTGCCCGAGGAATATGGCGGGTTGGGCCTGGAGTCCGTCACCGCCGGACTGATTGTCGAAGAGATCGCCTATGCTGATTTCAACGCCAGCTACATTCAGCTTCTTGGGTCTCTTATGGGCGGCATGGTCGCTAAGCATGCCTCGTCTGAAATCGCGGCGGAATGGGTGCCAAAAGTCATCTCGGGTGATGTGGTCATCGGGTTGGGTCTGACAGAACCGCGTGGAGGTTCGGATGCCGCCAACCTGCAGCTCAAGGCCGAAAAATTTGGCAACGGCTGGCGTCTGAGCGGTGAAAAAACCTCGATGAGCTTTGCCGATCAGGCCGATGCAGCCGTAGTTTTTGCCCGCACTAGCAACCCCGAGGGCGGATCTAGAGGCGTCAGTGCCTTCTTCGTAGACCTGACCGAAAAGGGCATCAGCCGTACCCATTTCGACGATATCGGAACCAAACCTGTCGGGCGGGGATCGGTGTTTTTCGATGATGTATATGTGCCCGCCGAAAACATGATGGCCGAACAAGACCGCGCCTTTGGCTCGATCATGGCCGGATTTGATTTCAGCCGTGCACTGATTGGACTGGAATGTCTGGGTGCGGCGCAGGCATCCGTTGATGAAACTTGGGCCTACGTGCAAGACCGCGAGGCTTTTGGCGCGCCGCTGGTACAGTATCAGGGCGTCAGCTTTCCGCTGACCGAAGCCGAAACCCAGCTGACGATGATGCGCCAGCTTTGCTATTATACGCTGAATCTGCGGGACCAGAACCTGCCACACACATCCGAAGCCGCGATGTGCAAATGGTATCTTCCCAAGACTTGCTGCGAGATCATCCATCAATGCCTGATCCTGCACGGGCATTATGGCTACACCACCGACCTGCCGCATCACCAGCGCTACAACGATGTGCTTGGCCTGCAGATCGGCGACGGCACCGCGCAGATCCAGAAACTGGTGATCGCGCGTGAAAAAGTCGGCCGGGTTGCGCTGCAATACGACAACAAATCCAAAGGGGCGGCGAAATGAGCACTCCGGTAACTGCTAGAATCGAAGGAAATGTCGGCATCATCGAGTTGAGCCGTCCGGAAAAGTTCAACTGCCTGTCGTTGGAGGTGCACGAGGGCATCGCTGCCGCCCGCGCCGAATTCGAGGCCAACCGCGAGGTACGCGCCATTTTGATTCGCGCACAGGGCAAGCATTTCTGCACCGGTGCCGATCTGACCGAGGTCAAGGAAAAGTTATACGATCCAGTCGCGCTGGACCATTTCATCGGCTTTGGTATGGACAACCTGCGCAAGCTGGAGCAATGCCCCCTACCCGTCATCGTCGCGGTTCAAGGTTTGTGCCTTGCAGGTGGGATCGAATTGATGCTGGCGGCGGATGTCTGTTTTGCCGCTGAAACCGCCCAGTTCGGCGACCAGCACGCCCAGTTCGGGCTGATCCCCGGTTGGGGCGGCAGCCAGAGGCTGACCCGGTTGATGGGGCAACGCCGCGCATTGGACCTGATGTTTTCGGCCCGCTGGCTGGGGGCGGGTGACGCGAAAGACGCGGGTCTGATCAACTACATCGTGCCGGACAGTGATCTGCACATAGCGGCGCAGGAATATTGCCAGACCATCGCAACCCGATCACGGCCCGGCATAGCCGAAATGAAACGGCTGGCGCGCGAAGGCGCAGACATGACGGTTGATCAGCAGATGCGACTGGAACGTGACGCTGCAGTGCGCGCCCTGCCTAGTGCGGATGTGGCCGAAGGTTTGGACGCCTTCGAAAGCCGCCGCACGCCTGATTTCAAACAATAGACCGGAGATCTGAACAATGGATTTCAACCTGAACGACGAACAGCGCCAGATTTATGAATATGGTGGCCAGTTGGCGCAAAGTTACGACAATACCTATTGGCTGGAACACGCGCGCCGCCATGAGTTTCCCAAAGAGATGTTTCAACAGATCGCCGATGACGGCTTTCTGGGCATCATGGTGCCCGAGGAATATGGTGGTGCCGGGCTGGGCATGACCGAAATGGCATTGTTCATGGAGGGCACAGCTAACCATGGCATCCCGCTGCTGATGATGGTGGTTGGGCCGACGATGTCGATGGCGCATCTGGCGACACACGGAACCGAATTCCACAAAAAAGAGCTGCTTCCAGCCGCTTGCAAGGGTGACATCCAGTTTTGTTTTGCAATCACCGAACCCGGTGCCGGATCGAACTCAATGAAAACCAAGACGATGGCTAAGCGCAACGGCAACCGGTTTTCTCTGTCTGGCGAAAAGACCTTCATCACTGGCGCGGATGTGTCGGACTACTGCCTTGTTGTGGCGCGCACCACACCGCTCGATCAGGTGGCCCGCAAGACCGATGGCTTTACGCTATTTGCAGTCGATCTGAAGAAAAAGGGCGTCGACATGCAACGGGTACGCATTTCAATCCCGTTGCCCGAGGAACAGTGGACCCTGTTCTTTGACGATGTGGACCTTGGCCCCGAGGATGTGGTGGGTCACGTCGACGAGGGGTTCAATATCCTGTTTGATTCGCTCAACCCCGAACGGATCGTACTGGGTGCCTTGTGCTGTGGTATCGGTCGCTTTGCGCTCAACAAGGCAGTGACTTATGCCAGTGAACGCAACGTGTTCGACCAGCCGATCGGCGCGCACCAAGGTGTGCAGCATCCGCTGGCCAAGGCCTATACCAATGTCGAAATGGCCAGCTTGATGACCCGGCGTGCGGCTTGGGAATTTGACCACAAACTGCCCGCGGGGGAATCATCGAACATGGCGAAATACGCCGCCGCCGAGGCCGGGATCGAGGCGGTGGATGCCGCGTTGCAGGCGCATGGCGGGTCGGGTTTCACCGAAGACACCGGCATCTACGAGATGTATCCGATGATGCGCCTGTTGCGCACCGCCCCGGTGAACAGGGAATTGTGCCTTAGCTATATTGGCAACAAAGTCATGGGTTTGCCCCGGTCCTATTAAGCCGGGCAAATGTGAATGGAGGGCGATGATATGAAATTCGCAATGCAGTACCGCCGCGCGGATGCGTTGGAAAAGGCAAATGCCGAATGCTGGCATGACATCGAAATGGCTCCGCCGAACGCGGTGCGCCGCGTCCAGGAGGAAAACCTGGTCGCGCAGATGGCTTATCTGAAAGAGAACTCCGATTTTTACCGCGATATTCTAGCTCAGGCGGGCGTCGCATTTGACGATATTCGCACCATCGAAGACCTGCAAAAGCTGCCCTATACGTTCAAGACCGACATCCGCGAAAGCCTTGCGTCGCGAAAGCCTTTTGGCCGACATCTGGCGGCAGACCCAAAAGACGTCATCCAGATGCAGGCGTCGTCCGGCACTACCGGCAGCCCGTCGTATGTGGCATTGACTGAAACAGATGTCGAAGTCTGGAACGAAATGTCGGCGCGGTGTTTCTTTGCCAACGGCATCCGCCCCGGTGACCTGGTGTTGCACGGGTTTTCGCTGGCCAAAGGCTTTGTCGGCGGTATTCCGGTGATGCAGGCGCTGCAATACATGGGTGCTGTTGATGTGCCGATCGGCGCTGATGGCGGGGCGGACCGGCTGTTGCGGGCCTGCGCCGACACCCGCCCGCGCTGTATCGTCGGGGCGCCGAACTTTGTGTTGCATCTTGGCGAAAAGGCCGAGGAAATTCTTGGGGTCAAAGCCTCGGAGCTGGGCGTCGAACGCATTATTGTCGGCGGCGAGCCGGGCGGCGGCATTCCTGCCATTCGCAACCGTATTGAGGAACTCTGGGGTGCCAAATGTTGCGAAATGCTGGGCGGCACCGATCTGGGCGTGGCCTATTGGGCAGAATGCGACGATCAATCCGGCATGCATATGGTCAGCATGGATCACATCATTACCGAACTTCTGGACTCGGATACCGGCGAAATCATCCCCTTTGACGAGGGCGCAAAAGGCGAAATGATCTATACTGCCATCACCCGTCAAGCCAGCCCTGTATTGCGCTTTCGGTCGGGGGACTTCATCGAAGTTCTGGGCACTTCCTGTTCGTGCGGTCGAACTGGGCCAAAAATCCGCTGTGTTGGGCGCACTGACGACATGTTGATCGTGCGCGGCGCGAATGTGTTTCCGTCCGCAATTCACAGCATCATCAATGACATGATGCCCGACACCAACGGGATTATGCGCGTGGTGGCCGATTTTGACGGCCACACCACTCAGGGTGCCCTGAAAGTGATCGTGGAGCGCGGTCCGGACAGATCGCCCCAGGACGATCCCGACCTGAAATCAACCATCGAAACCCGGCTACGAGAAGCGTTGGTTTTCAAAGCGGATGTCACAATCGTCGCAGCCAACACGTTTGAAAAGCCGGGTGCCGCCAAAGTTGCACTTACTCTCAGTGAATTTCCGGAGTTGCCATGACCCAGCTGAAAACGACGATCAACACAGGGTCGGAAGAGTTTCGCGCCAACGAGGCGCATTATCGCGGGAAACTGGACGAGTTGCATGAGTTGCGCCGCGCGCAACGCATCGGTGGACCAAAGAAGGCGCGCGAGCGTCATGTGGCCAAAGGCAAAATGCTGCCCCGTGAACGTGTAGAGCGGCTAATTGATCCGGGCAGCCCGTTTCTTGAACTGGGCGATTTGGCAGGGCTTGGGAAATATGAAGACGTGCCACCGGGGGCCAGCATCATCACCGGAATCGGGGTGATCGAGGGTCGCCAGTGCATGATTATCGCCAATGATGCGACTGTGAAAGGTGGAACCTACTTTGGCATGACCTGCAAGAAACATGTGCGGGCACAGCGTATTGCGTGGCAAAACCGACTGCCCGTGATTACACTGGTCGACAGCGGAGGGGCGTTCTTGCCCGAAATCGCAAATATCTTTCCCGACGAGGGCCAGTTCGGTTCGATCTTTCACCAGCAGGTTGGCATGTCGGGGGACGGCGTGCCACAGATTGCTGTGGTCATGGGGCCATGTACGGCGGGCGGAGCCTATATTCCGGCGCTTTGCGACGAGATTGTGATCGTGCGCGGCCAAGGCTTCATGTATCTTGGCGGACCCGAGCTAACTTTTGCTGCGACCGGCGAAAAGGTAGACGCCGAAACGCTGGGCGGGGGCAAAATGCACAGCTCGGTGTCGGGAGTTACCGACCATCTGGCCGAAGATGACGCCCACGCACTGGCCATCACTCGCCAGATAGTATCGCATTTAGGGGAAATATCGAGCCCCCGAAAAACCCCTGCCGCGGCCATCCCTCCCGCTTATCCGGTTGAGGATATTCACGGCATCGTCAGCCGCGATGCCAAAGTGCCCACCGACAACCGCGAGATTGTTGCCCGCCTTGTGGATGGTAGCGATTTTCACGAATTCAAACCGCTGTATGGCGACACCATGATGACCGGCTGGGCGCGCATTCATGGCCACGAGGTTGGCATCCTTGCCAACACTGGCGTGCTGTTCGTCGAGGCGGCACTGAAGGCCACGCATTTCATCAACCTTTGTGTTCAACGCGACATTCCGCTGGTGTTTCTGGTGGATGTGAATGGGTTCATGGTCGGCCGCGAGGCCGAACAGGCCGGCATCGCCAAGGCCGGGGCCAAGATGATCACCGCCATGTCGTCGGCCCGGGTGCCAAAATATACGGTGATTACCGGTGGGTCTTATGGTGCCGGCTATCTGGCGATGCTAGGCCGTCCATTTCAACCAGACGCGATGTTCATGTGGCCCTCGGGGCGCTCGGCAATCATGGGGCCGGAACAGGCCGCCAGTGTTTTGGCACAGGTGCGCGCGCAAATTCTGGCACGCGACAACATGACATGGACCCCTGAAGAAGAAGAAGTCTTTAAGGCTCCGGTTCGCAAGGAATACGAAGATTTCCAGGGTGCCTATAATTTTGCGTCAAATCTGTGGGCCGACAACGTGATTGAACCCTCCGAGACCCGTGATGTGCTGGCGTTGCTGCTGGATGTCGCCTCGCGGCGACCGAAAGTTGAAACCAATTTTGGCGTGTTCCGGTTCTGAGGAGAGTATCATGAAAATCAATACATTGCTCATTGCCAACCGTGGCGAGATTGCCTGCCGAATTGCCCGCACCGCGCGCGCGCAGGGTATCACCCCCGTGGGCGTTCACTCAGAGGCAGACGCGAACGCACTGCATGTGCGCGAAATTGGTCGCTCCATCCTGATCGGGGCGGGGCCGGCCAGCGAAAGCTACCTCAGGATCGACGCTGTGCTTGACGCCGCGCGCCAAGTGGGTGCCGATGCGATCCATCCCGGCTATGGCTTTCTGGCCGAGAATCCGGATTTTGCCAATGCTGTCGAAGCCGCCGGGATGATCTTTGTCGGCCCAACGGCCGAAACGCTGGATCGTTTCGGTGACAAGGCCAGCGCCAAAGACGCGGCGATTGCGGCAGGCGTTCCGGTGGTCTCTGGCGCGAGCGGTGCCAAATCCGACCCCGCCGAAATTGCCGCCGCAGTGCGCGAGATGGGCTTCCCGGTGCTTCTCAAGGCTGTTGGTGGCGGTGGCGGGCGCGGTCAGCGTCTGGTCGAAACTGAGAACACATTGGTGCAAGACATCGAAGGGGCCCTGCGTGAGGCGAAGTCCACATTCGGGTCCGAGGGCATGTTGCTGGAACGCTTCCTGCCTGCCGCGCGACACGTCGAGGTGCAAATTGCGGGCGACGGCGCGGGCCATGTGGTGCATCTGTTTGAACGCGACTGCACTCTGCAGCGCCGTCATCAAAAGGTGATCGAGGAAGCTCCGGCATGGGGTCTGCCACGTACCTTGCTTGACCAGATTGCAACGGATGCGGTGAAACTGGGAGAGAGCTTGAACTATCGTGGATTGGGTACGGTTGAGTTTCTGGTCGCGGGCGACAACTATTTTTTCCTCGAGGTTAATCCGCGGATTCAGGTCGAACACCCGGTGACCGAAGCGATCACCGGCCTTGATCTGGTGGCGATGCATCTGCGCATTGCCCAGGGCGCGGGCCTTGGGATCACCCAAGGTGATATCACCTGCACTGGCCACGCCGTCGAGGCGCGGCTGTATGCCGAAGACCCCGCCAATAACTTTGCGCCTTCAACCGGCAAGATCACCACCCTATCGCTGCCCAAGGGCATCCGCATCGACAGCGGTGTCGAAACCGGCGACGAGGTTAGCCCGTTTTACGATCCGATGATTGCCAAGCTTATTGTTCACGCGGTCGACCGCGAAACGGCGCTGGCCCGGCTGGCCGAGGCGTTAGATCACACCATCGTCGCGGGCGTTCAGTCAAACCGTAGTTTCCTGACGGCGCTGGCGCGCGATCCCGAATTTGCCGCGATGAACGTGCATACCCGCTGGATCGACACCCGCCTTGATGCGCTGACCACACCTCCGGCAGACGCAACCGCCAACCTGTGGCGCGCTGTCGCAGCCGTGCTATTTGTCAGCAACGGGCGAACTAACGACACCACCAATCCTTGGAGCAATCGTTCGACCTTTACTGGCTGGCGGCTAAACGCAGGCGATGCTTTGGTCGAGGCGGACCAGCGTGTCACCCTGATGGGATCGGAGAAGGGTGCCAAGCACGAAGAACTGCGCGTAGGCCCGATTGGGTCGGGCGGTTATTTTACCGTTTTTGATGCGAATGAAGTGCCTTTGTCCCTGACCTGTCTTGAACTGGAAACAGGGCGCTGGCGCGTTACCCATAACGGCGAAACCCTGATGCTGGAAGCCCGCGTCACCGGCAATGCTATCGAAATCACCACGGCCGACGCCCGCCGCCTGTTTCACGCCGCCCCGCCCCTGGCTTTTGCGGGCAGTGAAGGGGCAGCCGAGCGGATGGTGGAATCCCCGCTCACCGGTATGATCGTTGATGTTGTTGTTTCTGATGGAGATTTGGTCGTCGAAGGCGATGTAATCGCCGTTATGGAATCCATGAAGATGGAAATATCGATAAAGGCTGCAGCGGCAGGAATCGCCATCAACATTTCTGTAACCAAAGGCATGATGGTCGACCGCGGTCAGACCATCGCCGAAATTGCCCCTAATGAAAGCGAACCGAAATGAGCGATTTTCCCAAATTCGTCGAAATCCGCGAGGAAGGCCCGCGCGAAGGCTTCCAGATCGAGAAAACGATTTATCCTATCGAGCAGCGTATTGAGCTCATTGATCTGCTGTCCGACACAGGTTTGAAACGTATTCAGGTCGGTAGCTTTGTCAGTCCGAAATACGTGCCGCAAATGGCTGACACGGGAGAGCTGTTTCAACGCATCAAACGCGTGCCCGGTGTCAATTACACGGCGCTTTGGCTGAACGACAAAGGGTTTCGCAAGGCGATGACCGCGCATGATGTCGATATCGACCCGCGCTTGCTTTTCTACCCCTCCGATAGGTTTTCGCGGAAAAACAACAACGCCTCATCAATGGAAATGCGCGAGAAACAGCGTGAATGGGTCAAGCTTTACAAAGCCGAGGGGCTGACAGTTGACGCGGCTTATGTGATGACCGCATTTGGCTGCAATTTCGAAGGCGAGATTCCGCAGGAACGGGTGCTAGACGATTTCCGTTTCATCCTTGATCTGTGCGCCGATGAAAACATCCCGTTGCCAATTCTTGTGATCGCTGACACGATGGGTTGGGGCAACCCCGAAGCGGTCAAACGCATGATCGGAGCACTGCGCGACATGGCCCCCGAGGCCCGCCTCGGCATGCATATCCATGACACGCGCGGGCTTGGTATCGCCAATGTCTATGCCGCACTCAGCATGGGTGTGGACATGTTCGAAAGCTCGGTTGCGGGACTTGGGGGATGTCCTTTTGCCGGTCATGGCCACGCCCGAGCGGCAGGCAATGTCAGCACCGAAGATATGGTATTCCTGTGTCACGAACTGGGGATCGAAACCGGCATTGACTTGGATAAACTGATCCTTGCCGCGCAGAAAGCCGAAACAATCATCGGGGCTCCTTTGATGGGCCGGGTGATGCATACTGGCGGGCTGGAAAAGTACCGCAAGGCAAAGTGAGGGGAAAAAGATGACAAAGATAATGGATGGCAAGGTTGTTCTGGTGACCGGGGCTGGGGGCGGCATCGGGCGCGATATTGCGCTGGCTGCTGCTGCCGCCGGGGCTGCGGTGGTGGTCAACGATTTGGGTGCATCGCTGAAGGGCACGGGACAGACCGAGCTGGCCGCGCAAAAAGTCGTCGATGAAATAACCGCCGCAGGTGGGTCTGCCGTCGCCAACGCAGACAGTGTGGCCGATCCCGATGCGGCCCGCGAGATGGTTGATCTGGCGGTCAGGGAGTTCGGTCGTATTGACGCAGTGGTCAACAACGCCGGCATCCTGCGCGATGGGTTTTTTCACAAGATGACCTACGAGGATTTCGACGCTGTGGTGAAGGTCCATCTTTACGGTGCATTTAATACCAGCCGGGCTGCCGCGGATCACTTCCGCACTCAAGAAAGCGGTGCGTTGGTGCACATGACGTCAACCTCAGGCCTGATTGGAAACCTTGCCCAAGCAAATTATGCTGCGGCAAAACTGGCCATCACGGCGTTTTCCAAATCCGTCGCGCTGGATATGAAACGATGGAACGTGCGGTCAAACTGCATCGCGCCTTTCGCTTGGAGCCGGATGATTTCGTCAATCAAGGTGGACACTCCCGAGCAGGAAGCGCGGGTTGAGAAACTCAAGCAGATGACTCCTGCCAAGGTCGCGCCGATGGCTGTCTATCTTGCGTCCGACAGGGCCGCAGATGTCACTGGCCAGATTTTTGCGGTGCGTAACAACGAGATATTCCTGGTTAATCAGCCCCGCCCGATCCGGTCTGTGCATTCCGGCGATGGCTGGACACCCGAGGCAATCGCCAATCATGCGATCCCTGCTTTAAAGGCCGATTTCATGCCGCTTGAAGTGTCAGCCGATGTGTTTTCGTGGGATCCGGTCTGATGGGAAAACGCAAGGATAAATTGACCTCTTCAATTGGCTGGAGCACTGCTGATAAAATCTCTGTGCGCGGGCTGGATCTGCCCAATGAGATTTTGGGGCATATGAACCTGGGTGATCTGGCGTTTTTGCAACTGACTGGGCGAAAGGCGACACCTGAGGAATCCAAGGTCTTCAATGCCATCGTGATAACTCTGGTCGAACACGGCATCACCCCGTCGGCGATTGCCGCGCGGATGACCTATATGGGCGCGCCGGAATCGTTGCAGGCAGCAGTGGCGGCGGGGCTTTGCGGGCTGGGCACGGTGTTTGTCGGCTCGATGGAAGGCGCGTCAAAGATGCTCTACGAGGCGTTGCCACACGACAAGCTGGGCACCGGTGTTGATCTGGATGCGCTGGCGGTTGAAACGGTGGCCGGTTTCCGCGACCGCAAGGCCATCGTGCCGGGGCTGGGGCATCCTGTGCACAAACCCGTTGACCCACGCACGCCGCGATTGTTCGAAATTGCCGCCCAGAACGGCAAATCCGGCGAGTACGTCGCCTTAATGCAGAAAATCCAGACCGAGGCCGAGGCCCGATCTGGCAAGATGCTGCCGATCAATGCCACCGGTGCCATTGGCGCGATCTGCTGCGAGTTTGGCTTCCCCTGGAAAATTGTGCGTGGCTTTGGTGTGATGGCCCGCGCCATCGGGCTGGTTGGCCATATCCTTGAGGAAAGCGAAAACCCCATATCCTATGATATCTGGCAGCGCGTCGAAGAGGAAATCCTCGAAACCAGCGGGCCGGGGGCAGGCTGATGACCGCACCGCCGTGCAATGGTGCTGGGATGCGACCGCTGGACGGTATCCTGGTGGTTAGTCTGGAACAGGCGGTTTCCGCCCCTTATTGCACGCGGTTATTGGGCGATCAGGGTGCGCGGGTGATCAAGGTTGAACGCCCCGATGGCGGCGATTTTGCCCGCAATTACGACACCCGCATTAATGGTGAAAGCAGCTATTTCATCTGGGGCAATCGTTCCAAGGAGAGCCTGACGCTGGACCTGAAATCGCCCGATGGGATTGCCACGCTGAAATCCATCCTGTCGCGTGCCGATGTGTTTGTGCAAAATCTTGCGCCTGGTGCTGCCGAACGGCTGGGTCTGGGAGAGGCCGAGCTGCGCAAAGACAATCCAGGCCTGATCACCTGTTCGATCTCCGGCTTCGGGCCGGGTGGGCCATATGACGGGCGCAAGGCGTATGATCTACTTATTCAGGCCGAGGCCGGATTTTTGTCGATTACTGGTACCCCCAACTCGCCCGCGAAGTCCGGCATATCCATCGCCGATATCTGCTCCGGGGTCACTGCCTATCATTCGATCCTGGCCGCGCTTTTGATGCGCGCAAAGACCGGGGCGGGCGATCATATCGAAATCTCGATGCTCGAAGCGATGGCCGAATGGATGGGTTATCCGATGTATTATGCCTATGATGGCGCACCCCCGCCGCCGCGCACCGGTGCCGGACATGCCACGATTTATCCCTATGGTCCGTTTGAAACCTCGGATGGTCAGGTGCTGTTCGGGTTGCAAAATGATCGCGAATGGAAGGCGTTCTGCGAACAGGTGCTGGAACGCCCGGACATGGCGCTTGATCCTCGGTTTGTTGGCAATTCCAGGCGCTCAGATCATCGTGATGTAATCGCGGGGGTGATTGGTGACGTATTGCCAAAACTTACCACGACCGAGGCGCTGTCACGGCTAAATAGGGCCGGGATTGGCACCGCCGAAGTGCGAGATATGGCCGGGCTGTGGGCGCATCCGCAGCTGGCCGCGCGCGGGCGTTGGCAACAGATTGACACGCCAGCGGGCGCGATGCCCGCGCTGACCCCGACGAGCGGACAAGGCTGGAAGCCACAGATGGCTCCGGTGCCGCGCCTTGGTGAACATACCCAACAAATACTGGAAGAATTCGGACCGGGGAGTGTGTCGGACGCAACCGCCGATCCGAAGAATGGAGCGTGATTATAGTGAAAACCTCGGCCCCCGATACCCATGATGACCTGCGTGACGCGCTACGTTCGCTTTGTGCCGGATTTCCCCCTGAATATCACCGCAAACACGGTGCCGCGGAAACATATCCCGTAGAATTCGTCGATGCTCTGACCGAGGCCGGCTGGCTGGCGGCGATGATCCCCGAAGAATTCGGCGGCTCGGGTCTTGGCCTGACCGAGGCCAGCATCGTGATGGAAGAGATCAACCGATCAGGCGGCAACGCTGGCCATTGCCACGGTCAGATGTACAATATGGGTACTTTGCTTCGACATGGTTCGGATGTGCAAAAGCAGCAATACCTGCCGGGCATCGCCTCGGGCAAACTGCGGCTGCAATCCATGGCGGTGACTGAACCGACAACTGGCACCGATACCACCAAGCTGAAGACCACCGCCGTGAAAAAGGGCGACCGTTATGTGATCAACGGCCAGAAGGTCTGGATCAGCCGGTTGCAGCATTCTGACCTGATGATCCTGCTGGCGCGCACAACACCGCTGGCCGACGTCAAACGCAAGTCACATGGCATGTCGATCTTTATTGTCGATCTGAAGGACGCCATCGGCAACGGGATGGAGATCCAGCCGATCGACAATCTGGTGGGCCACGAAACCAACGAGGTATTTTTTGACAATCTCGTAATCCCTGCCGAAAACCTGATCGGCGAAGAGGGGCGCGGGTTTCACCATATTCTTGATGGGCTAAATGCAGAACGAACCCTGATTGCTGCGGAATGTATTGGTGATGGCTATTGGTTCGTTGAAAAGTCGCGCGATTATGCCTGTGAGCGGGTGGTTTTCGACCGTCCCATCGGGAAAAATCAGGGTGTTCAATTTCCAATCTCAAAATCCTACGTCGCCATTGAGGCCGCTAATCTAATGCGGTTTGAGGCGTGCAAACGCTTTGACGCAGGTCAGGATTGCGGCGCGCAGGCCAATATGGCCAAACTGTTAGCCGCCGACGCCTCTTGGGAGGCTGCCAATGCCTGCATCCAGACCCATGGTGGCTTTGGCTTTGCTCGCGAATACGACGTCGAGCGCAAGTTCCGCGAAACTCGACTATATCAAGTCGCCCCGATCTCAACCAATCTGATCCTGTCTTATGTCGGCGAGCATATCCTTGGAATGCCAAGGTCTTTTTGAGCCAATGACCAAAGAAATTGATTTACCCTCCCTCAAGGACTGGGTCGGAAGGTCCGAAAAGGTCGGCGATTATTTGACAAATTCGCTGGTCGACAGGTTTTGCGCCACACTTGATCCATTCCTGTGGCTTGAGGGGAGAGGAGCTCCATTGGGCATTCATTGGTGTACCACCGTGTCGGCCACCCATAAAAGTAAACTTTCAGAGGACGGTCACGCCGAAAAAGGTGATTTTTTGCCGCCTGTGCGGCTTCCTGCCCGGATGTGGGCCGGAGGTGAAATCATCCACCACCAAAGACTTTCTTCAGACTCGCCGGTGACCCGGATTTCAAGGGTTTCGGACGTTGTTGCTAAAAATGGGAAAAGCGGACCTCTAATCTTTGTAACGGTCGAGCAGGAATTCTTCTCGCAGGATCGCCTGTGCATATCTGAACGCCAGGATCTCGTTTTCAGAGATTTTCCAAAGACCGGTAATCCCCCAAGCTCCAAGCCAGCATCGCAGAGCGATACGAACCGGGGCACCCAACTGGGCAAGCTGACACCTGATCCGTTATTGTTGTTTCGCTACTCGGCCCTGACCTTCAATTCTCATCGTATCCATTATGATCAGGACTATGCCCGCAACACCGAAGGCTATGTCGACCTTGTGGTGCATGGTCCGTTGCAGGCCACGCTGTTGCTAAATCTCGCTGCTAAAATCGCCGGTAAACCACCCCGCCGCTTTTCCTTCCGGGGTCTGGCGCCGGTTACACTGGGAAGCTCGATCTCGTTATTTCATACTGAAGAAAATAGCGGCGGCAAGGTCTGGTGCGAGGCGGATAATGGCGTAAGAAGTTTTGTGGCACAGTACAGTGATAATTGACCCGGTGCGCAGTCGTCGTGTCTTCTGCTAAGACTTCACATATCCCGGCGATCAACAATCAATTCGGCATCTTCGGGCAGTTGGTCGATGAACTCCACCTTGTCAGCACGGATGCGCGCGGTCCTCTGAAACGCATCTGCTGCGGCCTTTGTGGTGGTGCCCTTGTCGGTGCCGTGGTCCAGAACCAGATGCAGGCGCACTGTATCACGATCATTTTCGCGCGTGACCACAGCCTGCGCTGCGATGGCCCCTGATACCGCAATCACAACTTCTTCGATTGCCCGGGGGTAGATGAATATCTCGCGCACTTTTACTGCGGCACCGACCCGCCCCTGAATGGCCGAAAGTCGGGTGACTCGACCATCCGCCTCACTTTCCAGCGCATAGGCACTGTCGCCAGTGCCAAACCGGATCATCGGCCAGTCGGCTTGGCGCGCGGTGACGACGATCTCGCCTGTTTCGCCATCCGCCAATGGCGTGCCGCTTTCGGGGTCACATATCTGCACGATCCGGTCGGGGTGAACCAGATACCCTTCGCCACCGTCCTCATAGCCGACAAGCCCCAGATCGGCGGTGGCATAGGCCGCCCAGGTTTTTACACCATAGTCGGATTCGATCCGGCGACGCTTGGCCATCCAGTCGCCCATTTCTCCACCAAGAAAGGCGGATTTCACGGTCCAGGCTTCGCGGCCATAGGTTTCGATCACCTTGTCGGCCAACGCCAGAAAAAACGCAGTGCTGGCGCAGATCGACGTAACACCGGTTTCGCGAATGATCTGGGCCTGCAATTCACGGTTTCCGGTTCCTCCCGGAATCACGGTCGCACCAACGACCTGCGCCGCCTCATCAAACAGTAGGCCCGCGGGGACAAGATGATAGGCCCAAGTGTTCAGGATGATATCGGCATTTGTGATCCCTGCAGATCTGAACAACAGGTCAAGCCCATGGCCGCCCACACCGGGCAACGACGGCTCAAATATCGGGCCCGGAGACACATAGATGCGCGATACCTCTTTGGGATCGGCGACGAGGAACCCGCCGAAAGGCGGGTTCGCTCTTTGGAGCGTAAGCAACTCCTCTTTTTTCATCACCGGCAGGCGGGAGAGATCCGCCAGTGATGAAACCTTGGATGGGTCAAAACCCGCTTTGTCAAACCGTGCCTTCAGTCCCGGTGCCACTTGTGCTGCTTTGGCATAGGCTCTGGCAATTTCCGTATAGACAGCGTCAGACATGGTGGCCTCCCTTGTTGTTGGTTGACCTAGAGCGGGCAATCTTTGCGGAAATTTGGCGCGCGTTTTTCGCGGTGTGAAAGTACACCTTCTTTTACGTCATCGCCCATAAATCCCAGCATCTCCAGGGCGGTCGAAGCGTCAAAGATAGGCCCGGCCTGACGCAGCCAGTTGTTCAGTGAGTATTTGGTCCAGCGAAGTGCGCTTTGCGATCCCGTGGCCATTTCAGTCGCGGTATCAATCGAGATCTGTTCAAGTTCGTCATCCTCGACGCACATCGACACCATGCCAATACGTTCGGCCTCTTCACCGCTTATCGGCTTGCAGGTCAACAGGTAGTATTTGGCTTTGGCCATGCCGCACAGGAGGGGCCAGATGATCGCGGCACAATCGCCCGCAGCGACACCCAAACGCGGGTGGCCATCAACGATTTTGGCGCGTTTTCCCGCGATCGAGATATCGGCAAGGATACCCACAACAAGGCCCGCACCAGCCGCCGGGCCGTTGATCGCCGAGATGATAATCTTGTTACAATTGATGATGTTGTAAACCAAATCCTTGGCTTCTTTCCATGTCTTCATCACCGTGTCGAAATTGCCGGTGATGCCTTCGATCAAACTGAAGTCGCCGCCTGCCGAAAACGCTTTGCCCCGGCCTGTAACGATTACTGCATTGATGTCCTGGTCGCGGTCAATGTCGATCCAGATATCGGTCATTTGGGTGTGGGTTTCGGCATCAACCGAGTTATAAGTCTCTGGCCGGTCAAAAGTGATGCGCAAAACGCGATCTGCCGGGTAGTCGAAAGACAATTTTGGGTACTTCGTTGCGTAGTCAAACATTTTAGTTTCCTCTGTTTGGCAAATGATCGTCACAGGCCCAAAACGGCCTTAGACAAGATATTTCGTTGGATTTCGTTTGAGCCGCCGTAGATTGTCGTCGGCCGTGCTTTGTAAAAACTGGCCAACACATCGACCCCGACATTGCCCACCTGCAGCGGCCCGATACTGCCACCATCGGGGCCTGCGACCTCGATCATCAGTTCCGATATCCGCTGATAGGTCTCGGTCACCCAGATTTTCAACATCGAGACATCGGCTCCCAATGTCTCTCCGCGCTTAAGCTGATCGGCAAAGCGGCTGTATAGGGCTGCGTGGTCTTCAACGTCCAGCGCCGCCTCGGCGTAGCGATCCCGAAACACGGGGTCGTCAAAGGCACCGCGACCACGGGCAAAAGTTTCAAGCTGACCCAATGCATTCTGCGCAAGGCCGGGTGAGCCGATGAATATCCGCTCAAAGCTGAGCAGCGCCTTGGCCATGCTCCAACCCTTGTTGATCTCGCCCACCAGGTTGGCGCGTGGGGTGCGGGCGTTGTCAAAAAACACCTCGCAAAACTCGGTCTCGCCAGCCAGCGTGGTGATCGTGCGCACGTCGACGCCTGGCTGATCCATGCTGGCCAGAACAAAACTGATGCCCTGTTGTTTTTTAGGCGCATCGGGGTCGGTACGCACGAGCATGAAGATGTGGGTGGCGTCATGCGCCATCGTGGTCCAGATCTTCTGGCCGTTGATGACGAAATTATCGCCATCAATCATAGCACTGGTACGCAGATTTGCCAGATCAGAGCCCGCTCCGGGTTCGGAATAACCCTGACACCAGATGTCTTCACAGCTCAGGATCCGCGGCAGCCAATAATCCTTTTGTGCCTCGGTGCCGAATTTGATAATCAGCGGACCAACCATCTGGATCCCCATGTCTCGACCCCGGTTGACGCCATAGTGTTGCTGTTCTTCGTAAAAGATCAGCAGTTTGGCCGCCTCCAAGCCCATGCCGCCAAATTCGATGGGCCAGGCAGGTGCGACCCAGCCTTTGGCGTGTAGCTTCACATGCCAGTGCTCAATCTCGGCAAACTTAGGTCGGTGCGGCAGGTGACGTAGTTCTTCGGGATATTCGGCCTCGAAAAAAGCCCTGACCTCTCGGCGAAACTCTTCATCGCTTATTCCATTCCAGTCGGTCATTGCGCGGCCACCTCTGTTTCATTTGCATCCAGCCAGCGGCGGCGATGAAACGCCGCATCCCCCAGCCAAGCCGACAGGACAAGCGCCCGGTTCAGTAACAAGCCGACATCGAATTCATCCGTGTACCCGACCGCGCCATGCAGCTGGATCGCCTCGCGGGTGATTTTTTGCGCGGCGGTACAGGCGCGGGCCTTGGCGCGGCTTGCCTGTCGCACCCGTTCTAGCGTCGAACCTGCTTGATCCATCGCGGCCAGCGCCTCGCGTACGGCGGCCTGGGAAACTTCCTGCGAGACATGCATATCAACGGCACGGTGCTGAATCACCTGAAACGAACCAATCGGCTTGTCAAATTGTTCGCGTGTTTTGATATAGTCCAGTGTCAGTACCAGCGCTGTACCGCTTAGCCCGACCAGTTCGGCGGCGGCTAATGCGGTCGTATCCGCAACGGCATTAGTCAGCGCATCAGTGACCTGCGCGCCTTCGGCCAGCACCTCTGCCGGGGTGTCCGCAAAGCTTATGCCCCAAAGCTCGCTGGCATCCGATTGCAGCCGGGTCTGCATCAGCAGACCAGACGCATCCGCCGCGATGCGCACCAGAACCGAACCTCGCGGCCCCTCGGCGAGGACCAGAATATGGTCCGCACCACTGGCCCCCACCACCCAATCCTTACTGCCGGTCAGTGTGGTTCCATCAAAACGGCATTCGATATCATCCGATAGGCCCGTCGCGCAGCGTTCCTGCCAGGCCACGGCCAACACGACATCGCCAGCGATGGCGGCTTCCAGCATCGGATCCTGCCGGCACAGCCGCTGCATCAGCCCGATTGCCAGCCCGATTGTCGGCACCACCGGCTCAGGCGCGGTCACGCGGCCAATCTCTTCGGCCACGACACCAGCCGCCGTCAGCCCCATACCAAGCCCCCCGGCCTCTTCGGGGGCTGCGACCCCCAGTACACCGGCAGCAGCCAGTTCCTGCCAGATACCCGCGTCCCAGGGCGTATCGTCATCACGCACGCGGCGGGCGCGCCCAAGTCCGCCCGCCCGATCCAGCAGCGTACCAACGCTGTCGCGCAAAAGCCGTAGGTCTTCGTCTTGTACCATAGTCATTTCAGGTCTTCCTTTCGGCGCTGGATCATCACTGGGGTCTCAACGCTCATAACCAACTCACCGGCGGGGTTTCGCGCTTCGAGCGTGTAAATCAAAACACCCCGGTCAGGCTTGCTGCGCGATGGGACCAAAGACTGAACTTCGATCCGGATATTCAGTGGTTCTTCTGGGCGCACTGGTCGCAGCCAGCGCAGCTGGTCAAACCCGATACCACCAATGTTGGCGACGTCGACCATCAAGTCCTGCATGATAGGTTTGAACACGGTCAGAAGTGTCTGGAAACCAGAGGCGATCAGCCCGCCGTGGATACCTTCAGCATAGGCTTCATCCGTATGCAGACGCTGAGGGTCCCATTCCTGAGCAAACTCCATGATCTGCTGTTTGGTCAACGGCGCAGAGCGAAATTCGAAAACCTGACCAACACTGAAATCTTCCAAATACTTCATTTTGCAGGTGAGCCTTCGGGACTAGCAAAACCCGCATCAAAGAACTCACCGGAAATCCTGCGCCGGTTGAATTCCTTCAGCTTCGGATATGTCTCACCAAATGCGGTCAGGAACTCCTGCATCGGCGCATCCACAAACAAGCCCCGATCATTGACGTATTCCATATGGCGGCGGTTCGTGTCGTCAAATTCGTGAAACAGCGCGTCGTGCTCTCCGTCAAATTCCAGCGGCTTGACGCCAAAACGCTGGCACAATTCCATGTTGAAGGCCGGGGTCACCTTGAAAGATGATGCACCCAGCCAAAGCTGAACATAGCCGTGGTAGATGAACAGGTCGGTGCCCATCAGCTCGGCCAGTTTGGGCGTATTCAAGTGGTTGCGAACATCGGCAAAGCCAAGCGCCGCCGGAATGCCAACGGCCCGCAGGCATGCAGCCAAGAGGATCGCCTTGGGCACGCAAAACGCCGAGTCCATGTCCGCGATAACACTTGCTCTATAATCCTCAGCGGTCAGAGAAAACGTATAGGGATCATACCGCAAATCGTCGCGCACAGCCTGAAACAGGCGCACCGCCATGTCCTTTTTGGATGCATCCGGTGCCATGTTGCGCAGCGCCCGCATCACAAAGGCCTGCACCTCCCTGCTATCGCTATCGACATAGTGCGCGGGAGAGACAAATCGTTCCGCTTCAGCGGAACGTTCCGACATCGGCTCAGACATTGTAACCCCTCCCAAAGGAATTCAAACAAGTTTCTAACATTTGTTAGATTATTCCAAACAGCGTCAGCCGTCAACCTATTCTGACGCCTCAGCGACCACTATTTACAACCCAAACTCGGCATTTTGCTCACCCAGATCGGGCGCGGCGCGACTGTCGGCGACTGCCCCGCGAAATTCTGGTGCAATCGGCAAAGGCAGTGCCGGAACTTGCTCGCCCCCAACCGAAACCACCCGCCCGAACGTGTCGCGCGCCGTGAAATGCGGATCGGCTGCGGCCTCGGCCGGTGTCTTGACAATGGTGCAGCAGCAATCCGCCGCTTCCAGCAATGGTGCCCAATGAGCAGATGGTTTGACCACAATCCGGCGCGCGACCTCGGCCTTTGTCGCCGCTGGATCGGCAAGGTCATCGCGCAGGTCCCGCGGCAGGTCGATGACATTGCAAAATGCGTCCCAGAATTTCTGCTCCAGCGCCCCGACCGCAACCTGTCGGCCGTCTGATGCCGAATAGAGCCTGTAACGTGCCCTGCCCCCAGTCAGCCTGTCACCGCCATTTTCAATAGGCTCGCCCGCGATGACCCCCTTGGCGTGCGCCCAATAGGCGAAGGCAAACGCGCCCTCAGACATGGCGATATCCAGATGGACGCCTTGCCCGGTCTTGTCGCGCTGGCGCAGCGCAAGCAGGATATTCATGATTGCCGGATAGGTTCCCCCGCCGATATCGGCGATCAGACCAAACGGTGCGGTCGGACTGTCAACCGAACCTGAACTAAGCGACAGGACACCCGCATCCCCAACATAGTTCATGTCATGCCCGGCAACGTCTCGTTTCGGGCCGCTCTGGCCGTACCCTGTTATTGAACAATAGATGATTTTGGAGTTAAGCGTCCTGACCGCATCATACCCCAGTCCCAACCGTTCCATGACGCCAGGACGGAATTGCTCGACGATAACATCGGCCTTTTCGATTAGCGACCGCAAACTGGCCACAGCCCCTTCCGCCTTGAGGTCCAGCGCGATGCTTTTCTTGCCCCGGTTCAGGATAGCATAGCCCAGACTGCGGCCCTCGATCATTGGCTCTGTCAGGCGCATGTCTTCGCCGGAGCCCGGACGCTCCAGTTTGATGACCTCCGCCCCGGCTTCGGCCAGCATCAGCGTGGCCATCGGACCGGGCAAAAGTGTGCTAAAATCCAGCACCAGAATATCGTCAAGCGGTTGTGTCAAATGTCTCTCTCCTCAGGCAAGCCTTGCAGCGCCATTGTTCAGCACCACCACGTTACGTTCGGGTACCACTGCTCGAAACCGAACCTCTGTGCCGTCCCGCCAGATTTCGAAGCGCACAGTTTCACCGGGGTAAACCGGCGCGGAAAAACGCACATCCAAACCGGTCAGGCGGCTTGCATCATAGTCGCAGATCGTCTTCAAGATCGCTCGGCAGCCCAGACCATAGGTTGCCAGACCATGAAGGATCGGACGGTCAAACCCCACCGATCTCGCAACCGCCGGGTCGGCATGAAGTGGGTTGTAATCACCGCTCAGTCGGTAAATCAGCGCTTGGCGCGGCAGTGTGGTCAGATCGCAAATATGGTCCGGTGCCCGATCCGGCAACGTAGCCGGAATAGGCCCAGCAATCTTCTCACCACCGAAGCCGCCATCACCACGCGCAAAGGTCGACATCGAAACCCGCGCCAGCGTCTCATTGCTGGCCGCGTCAATGATATCGCGGCTGATATGAAGCACCGCGCCCTTGCCTTCGCCCTTGTCAGAAATATGATCAATCCGGGTGCGCCCGATCACCTTACCCTCGACAGGCAGGGGCTTGAACACATCCAACCATTGTTCACCGTGCAGGACCTTTTTCCATTCGACCCCTGTGCGCGGGTCGCTCAGCCAGAAACCGGGATATCCCAGAATGACGGCCATGCTTGGCGCGGCCAGCAGACCGTCTTCATAGACATAGGCCAGTTCTTTTTCATCGTTTGGGTCCTCTCCGAACCCCAGACCAAGGGCATAAAGCATCGTGTCCCGCTTGGTATAGCTGTGCTCCAGGTCTTTGAATTCCCAAGCGTTCAGCGCATCAATATCCAAAGGCATTTCCGGTTTTTCCTTGCTTAAATCAAACGGTGCTGGCCGCGCCGAGAATGGCCGTAACTTGGCTAGACAATACCCCACCATTGCCATGCGCCAGCGCCAGCTCCACGTTATCCTGTTGCAACCCCGGCGCATCACCTCTGATCTGGCGTGCGGCCTCGATCACCGTGAAGATGCCGTACATTCCGGGGTGCACACATGACAGCCCACCGCCATTGGTGTTGACTGGCAACGCCCCGCCCGGCGCGATCCGGCCATCGGCAACAAATCCGCCGCCTTCGCCCTTGGCGCAGAACCCGAGATCTTCGAGAAACAGGATGGTGTTGATGGTAAACGCATCATACAGCTCAACGACGTCGATATCGCCCGGCGTCACCCCGGCCATCGCAAAGGCACGTTTGCCGGAGTCGCGCGCCGCCGTAACCGTGAAATCCTGCATTTGCGAGATTTGCCGATGGCTGCTGGCCGCCGCAGACCCCAGGACATAGACTGGTGCCTTGGGGAAATCCCGCGCCCGATCGGCCCGCACCATCACGATGGCACCACCGCCATCGGTCACTAGGCAACAATCGCGCGTGGTCAGCGGATCGCCCACCATACGCGCACCCAGTACATCTTCGCGGGTCAACGCGTCGCGCTCAAAGGCTTCGGGATTATGCCGGGCCCAGGCGCGTGCCGCAACGGCTACGTCGGCCAGTTGTTCGCGTGTCGTGCCATATTCATACATATGCCGCGCCGCAGCCATCGCATATGCCGAGATCGGATAGCGCGGGTTATACAGCCCTTCGTAGGGCGGCAGCTTTGACGCGGTCACAAGCCGCCCTGACGCCGTACGCTGATTGGATCCGTAACAGATCAGCGCCACATCACAAAGCCCAGCCTGCAACGCCAGTGTCGCCGAGGTCAGATAGTTCACAAACGACGAACCGCCCGTCATCGTGCCATCGACATAGCGCGGCTGAATCCCCAGATATTCGGCCGCCATGAGGACCGGCATGGCATCTTCCATCATGGTGCAGAACAGACCATCGACATCGCTCAGCTTCAGTCCGGCATCGTCCAGCGCCGCGAGTGCTGATTGCGCCATAATGTCATAGGCCGAAAACCCCGGTGCCTCGCCAAAACCTGCATGCCCCACGCCGACGATCGCGGATTTTCCGCGCAATTGATCAACCATGGTTCATTCCTCCACCGGCTTACACAGCACGGCAGGAACACCGTCAATTTCACCGACAAAGGCCGTGACCGGCAACCCGATCGTCACCTCGGCAGGAGAGATTTCATCGACCCGGCTCATCATCCGCACCCCCTCAGCCAGTTCAACCATGCAAACGTTATAGTCACCCCCACGCTCAGGCTTTCGCCGCACGGTGGTCGTGGTGTGAACGATACCGCCGCAGGATGCCGGGTGCCATGTCAAGGACTGCCCTTTGCAATGTGGGCACAAAACGCGCGGGAAAAAAATGAACTTTTTGCAATCATTACATTGCTGCAAGTTGATCTGCCCCTTTGCCAATCCGTCCCGGAAGGTTTTATCCGGCCCCTGATTTTCCGGCATTTCGACTGCTCCTTCGATAGATCGAATCTAAGTTGCCTTCAATTCTAACACCTGTTAGATTTAATGCAACTCTCCACCTCAATAAAAGCGGGTTCTAACCATGAGCATCAGTAAAGACGGCATGCTTGCAGGCGTCAGGGTCATCGACATGACGTCGGTTGTATTCGGCCCCCTTGCCACGCAAATGCTTGGTGATCTGGGTGCCGATGTCATCAAGGTCGAAAGCCCCGAAGGCGACATGCTGCGTCAGGTGCAACCTGCCCGGACGCCTGGTATGGGTGCGGCATTTCTGGGCACAAATCGCAACAAGCGCAGCATTACCCTTGATCTGAAAACCCAAAAGGACCGCGCCGCTTTGCTTGACCTGCTGGATGATGCGGATGTATTTGTATCCAGCGTCCGCCCCGCTGCGCTGGCGCGGCTGTCCCTTTCCCCCGAGACCCTGCGCGAACGCAATCCCAAGCTGATTACCGTGGCCGCAGTCGGGTTCGGCTCGGACGGGCCGTATCGCAACAAGCCCGCCTATGACGACAGCGTCCAGTCTGTCTCCGGCATGGCCGGACTGGCCACAATGTGCAACCCGGACAATCCACCTGCCTATGCTCCCACGATTATCGCCGACAAGCTTGGCGGGGTCACTGCGGCCTATGCGATCATGGCCGCGCTGTATCACCGCGAACGGACCGGGCAGGCCCAACATGTCGAGGTTCCGATGTTCGAAACACTGGCCTCCTTCCTACTGGTCGAACATATGGCCGAGGCAACATTTGAATCCGAACCGCAAAGCTTCGGATACCAACGGATGCTGGTCCCGCATCGACGCCCAGTAAAAACCGCAGATGGCTATATCACCATCCTGCCCTACTCGAATGCGCAATGGGCGCGGTTTTTCAAAGCCGTGGGGCGCGACGACATGCTCGATCATTCCTGGGTCACGAACATGGACGAACGCAGCCGGAATATCGGAGGGATCTATGACATGGTGGCGCAAATAGCGACGACACGCACCACCGCCCAGTGGATTGAACTGACCGAACAAGCCGACATTCCGGCCATGCCCGTGCGGATGCTGTCAGATCTGCCGCAAGACCCCCATCTGGCCGCGACAGGATTTTTCCAAACCATCGACCATCCCACTGAAGGGGCCGTCTGGACCACCAAACCGCCCATCAAATTCTCTGCCACACCTGCGCGCCACGACATCACTCCGCCGCCTGCACTGGGTGAGCACAACCCTGACATCCTGAAACGGCCCAAGCCCAAGTGATCAGCCGCCCCAAACCGGGAAAAGGCCCGCCTAACCGGCGGGCCTTTAGGGTATCGTAAGGTCGGAAATTTGGCGACCATGTATCAGAGCTTTTCGAGCAGTTCAGGCACGGCCTCGAACAGATCTGCAACCAGCCCGTAATCGGCAACCTGAAAGATCGGCGCTTCTTCATCTTTGTTGATCGCGACGATGATCTTGCTGTCTTTCATCCCGGCCAGGTGCTGGATCGCGCCTGATATACCGACTGCTACATAGAGGCTAGGGGCCACAACCTTACCTGTTTGGCCAACCTGCCAATCGTTCGGGGCATAGCCCGAATCGACCGCAGCGCGGGATGCGCCAACAGCCGCGCCCAGCTTGTCCGCCAGCTTTTCGATCAGCGCAAAGTCTTCTTCAGACCCAACACCGCGGCCACCGGACACAACAACACCGGCCGAAGTCAGCTCGGGGCGGTCGCTTGCCGCCACGTGGTCTTCGACCCAGGACGACAGACCGGGATCTTCAACCGCCGAGATCGTCTCGACCGAGGCAGACCCGCCGTCGCCAGCAGCATCAAATGTCGACGCGCGGAAAGTGATGACTTTCTTCGCGTCAGAAGATTTAACCGTTTGAACCGCATTGCCCGCATAGATCGGCCGCTCAAACGTATCGGCATCAATCACGCCGGAGGCGTCAGAGATGATCATCACATCCAGCAGTGCCGCAACCCGTGGCATCACGTTCTTTGCGTCTGTCGTGGCAGGGGCAACGATGTGATCGTAATCGCCCGCCATCGACACGATAAGCGCTGCCGTGGATTCCGCGAGGCGGTGACCCAGCGTGGCATCCTCGGCGACAAGCACCTTGGAAACCCCGTCGATTTTTGACGCCGCTTCACCTGCCGCAGCAGCTGAGCCGCCACAGGCCAGTATGGTGATATCGCCCAATGCTTTGGCGGCAGTCACGGCCTTGGCCGTGGCATCCATCGCCAATTCGCCATCGGTTATTTCTGCAAGGAGTAGAACAGCCATTACACGGCCCCCGCTTCTTTAAGTTTCGCTACCAGTTCATCCACGGATGCAACCATGATACCGGCTGCGCGCTCTGCTGGTTCAACGGTTTTCACGATCTCCAGGCGGTTGGAAACATCAACGCCGTAATCTGCCGGTGTCTTTTCATCCATCGGCTTTTTCTTTGCCTTCATGATGTTGGGCAGGGACGCATACCGTGGCTCGTTCAGGCGCAAATCAACGGTGATGACCGTGGGCATCGAAACTTCGATGGTCTGCAAACCGCCGTCCACTTCACGTGTGACTTTGGCTTTGTCGCCTGCAATCTCCACTTCGGATGCAAATGTCGCCTGCGACCACCCCATCAACGCTGCCAGCATCTGGCCGGTCGCGTTCATGTCATTGTCGATGGCCTGCTTGCCGCACATCACCAGACCAGGCTGCTCTTCATCCACAATCGCTTTGAGGATCTTGGCAACGGCCAGTGGTTCGATGTCGTTGTGTACGTCGTCTGTGGCGACAACGAGGATCGCGCGGTCCGCGCCCATGGCCAAAGCGGTGCGCAATGTTTCCTGAGCCTGCTTGACGCCGATGGAAACAACCACGACCTCTTCGACCTGACCGGCTTCTTTCAGACGGATCGCCTGTTCGACGGAAATTTCGTCAAACGGGTTCATCGACATTTTTACATTAGCAAGATCAACACCCGATCCGTCCGCTTTGACGCGCACTTTCACGTTGTAGTCAATCACGCGCTTTACAGGTACAAGTACCTTCATGGGCGATAATCTCCTCTTGAGGTTAGTATATTTTGAATCTCTTTACTCAGCAGTCTCGGAATCTCGGCTTTCGTTTCTCTGTGAAAGCATTCATTGCTTCGGGAAAATCATGCGCGCCAAGCAGAATGGTCTGCGCGCGGCACTCAATGTCCAAAGCTTCCTCGAAAGAGCACTCCGCGGCCTCACGCATCACGCGTTTGCTGCAATTCATTCCAAACATCGGGTTTGCTGCCATCTCGGTCGCGATTGCGATCGCGGCAGCTTCGGTTTCGTCAGCGGGCACACATTCTTCTACTGCCCGCATCTGATGGGCCGTCTTGCCCGAAATCTCACGCCCGGTCAGCACCAGAAGGCGTGCCGCGCCTGACCCCATGCGCTGTTGCAACAGCCAGCTCGATCCCGTGTCGGGGCAGCCACCCACTTTTGAAAAAACTTGGCAGAACCGCGCATCTTCAGCGGCGACAATCACGTCGGCACACAGCGCCAAACTCATTCCTGCGCCATAGGCGACGCCATTCACGGCAGCAATCAGCGGCTTGTTGAACCCGTATGCCGCGCGCCCGCCACTATGCACCTTGTCAACCATCTCATAGGTTGCACGCGCGCCTTTTGCGATCTCGGACCGAAACCCGACAAGATCACCGCCGCTTGAAAAATAATCGCCGCCAGTCATCACAACGGCACGCACCGCATCATCCCTTTGCGCCACATCAAGAGCCGCAATAAACTGGTCAACAAATGCCAGGCTATAAGGGTTCCGGCGCGCGGGCTGCGTGAATCGCAAGACCCCCACCCCGTTGTCGACGTCAAATCGCATAAGGTCAGACATATCAAGCTCCTGGTTACCTATCTACCCTGCCAAACCGGGGGGCGTTTTTCAGCAAAAGCCCGCGGGCCTTCGATGGCATCCTGGCTGGCGTAGACAACTTCATGCAACCGCTTGCCTTCTTCTAATCCAGCAGCACAGCCCAGATCCATCGTTGCGCGCACACTTGCTTTGGCGGCGATCACCGACAACGGCGCGCCCGAAGCGATGCGGTCCGCCAGTTCGCGGGCACGGGTCCGTACGGCGTCAGGTGTTTCTTCCAGGTAATTAGTAAAACCATAGTCGTGCAGCCGTTCGATCGGCATCAGATCCCCCGTCAGGACAATCTCCATCAGGACCGGTTGCGGTAGCATCGACAGGCCCGGGGCCGCCCACGGCGATCCTCGACCAATCTTGACCTCGGTTATGCCAACCTTCGTTCCTTTCAGTCCGACCCGCAGGTCGCTCATCAGGGTCAGCATCATGCCACCGGCCATTAGCGATCCGGTCATCGCTGAAATAATCGGCTTGGAACAGGTCCGCATCCGGTCATGGAACGGATCGCGCATTTTGGACAGGATATCGATACCTTCGTCGCGGGCAATCTCGGCAGCTTCCTTGAGATCGAGCCCGGCGCTGAACACACCACAATCGGCGGAGGTCAGGATGACGACGCGGATACTATCGTCAGCCTCGATCTGTTCCCAGGCATCCGCCAACCCGTTCGCTGCCACTACTGACAAGGCATTCTTTCGCTCTGGTCGGTTAATAAAAACTGTTGCCACACCGTTTTCAACGGTGAGTTCAATTGGGTTATCTGTCATGGAATGTCCTTGAGATACGGGTTTGAGCAAAACTGGTTCGTGTTGGTTCAAACCCGGTGGAAGGCTGGGGGCGAACCCCCAGCCACGTTTTCTTACTCAACCGTGAACTTGCTTGAGCTTTCTTTGACCACGTCCCAGATTACGTCGGTATAGGCTGCGGTCCAGTCCTGCTGAGGGACCCAGGTTTTGCCATCCCACATCTCGATACGGGTCTTACCGCCGCCGCCGTGATCATCCGCTGTCACCGTAATGGGGGCGAACAGACCGTTGGCGTCAAAATCCACGATGCTTTCATAGCCAGCCTTCATGGAATCGGGCGTAACTGGGAAACCATTCTGCTCGACCGCAAGGCGCGCCGCTTCAAATGCAGCCGAGTAGATCGCCAGACCGGTATTGTAATACACGTCGTTGATCTTTTCGACCGGCCCGGCACCTTTGCCCGCGCCGTAAACGTCGGCAAGGATTTCCTGAATGATCGGAAGATCCTGCCCGCCGGCCACATTGGTCCCCCGCTTGAGCCCGATTGCGGCCTCGGCTCCGATGTTGGCGATGTCCACCTCATTCAGCCAGTTGACCGAGATATAATTGCTGATCGGAAAGCCGTTGCGTTTCATCTCCTTGGCAGCAACGACGTGCCCACCTGCGAGAAGCCAGGCAACCACATAGTCGGGCTTGTCGCGACGCACTTTGGTCCAAACGCTCGCCTGATCACTGCCGGGCAGCGGCACCGGATAAAGCAAAAGCTCAAAGCCTTCTTTTTCGGCCAGTGTTTTCAGGATTTCGATCGGTTCCTGACCAAAGGGATAGTCCAGATAGGCGAAACCGACCTTGACACCTTTCATGTCACCACCGCTTTGCTCTTTGATATAGGCAATATCGTTAGCGGCTTGGCCCCAATAGGTGGGACCAACCGGGAAGATCTGGCTGAACACCGATCCATCAGCGGCGTCCCCCCGGCCTACAAGAGATTGAATCAGAATATTCTTGTCTTTCATAATCCGCGGCAGCACAGCGACGGAAACCGGCGTCGACAGCGTGTCGAACACAAACACGCCTTCACGCTTGAGCTTTTCGTAGCATTCAATACCACGCTGCGGCTCGTTGCCGTGATCTTCAACGATGATTTCAATTTCATGACCACCGATGCCGCCCTTCATATTGGTTAGGGTGGCCAGATCTTGCGCAGCCTGCGTGATTTGCGGCGTCACAAATGTGTAGGACTTGCTCAGATCATAACACAAACCGAACTTGATCTTGTCCTCAGCTGCATTCGCGGCCGACAGGCTCGTCAGCCCCATCACGGCTGCCGCAGCCAATCGTTTTACATAAGTCTTGGTTTTCATTGGTTGGTCCCTCCTCTGTGAACATTCAAACGCAAACGCTAGCTCAGCCAGCGCTTCCGTCTGCTGTAGTGCTTGATGTCGTGAAAATTCTTGCCTTCACCTCCACCGAGATAAAACTCCTGAATGTCGGAGTTTGCCTTCAGCGCCTCTGCCGAATCGTGCATCACGACGCGGCCATTTTCGATCAGATAGCCGTGCGAAACGATCTCCAGCGCGGCCAGCGCGTTTTGCTCTACCAGTAAAACCGACAGGCCATCTTCCTTGTTGATACGCTGGATAATTCCAAAAATTTCGGCCACCAGAAACGGAGCAAGCCCGAGGCTGGGTTCGTCCAACATCAACAGGCGCGGTTGGGTCATTAGCGCACGCCCGATGGCCAACATTTGTTGTTCGCCGCCTGACAGATACCCCGACTGTGATGCTTTGCGTTCCGCAAGGCGCGGAAAATATTCGTATATGCGGGCTTTTTCCGAATTCACCTTTTGGCGCGACATCGACATCGGCGCTGCCGCCTCAAGGTTTTCATCCGGTGTCATATGCTCGAATACCCGGCGGCCTTCAATGACGTGGCAGATACCCATCGCAACGCGGTCTTGCGGCAGGATGTTGCCGATAAGTTTACCGTCAAAGCAAATTTCCCCCCGGCTGACCTTGCCCCGTTCGGCCTTTAGCAATCCACTGATTGCTTTCAGGGTGGTGCTTTTGCCTGCTCCGTTGGAACCCAAAAGGGCAACCATTCCTCCACGGGGAACCTCGATCGAGACCCCTTTAATCGCGAGCAGAACTGAATCGTACAAAACTTCAATGCTGTTCAGAGACAGTATCTGGTCGGTCGCTGTGGTTTTAGGCTGTGCCATGTCGCCCCCTATTTCTTAAGCTGGTCAAAGGGCCAAACCATCAGGTAATCCCTGACATTGGCGTAGAGTTTTCCAAGCCCCAAGGGCTCGACCATCAGGAAGATGACAATCAGTGCGCCGTAGGCCGCGTTCGGAATGTGCGCTAGCGTTTCGATGCCTAAATCCAACCCCAAAAGATTAGCTCCCAATGAGAACAACTGGTTCACGACCCCGGGCATGAGCAGGATGAGTGCGGCTCCCAGATAGCTTCCAAGAATGCTGCCGAGCCCGCCCACAATCACCATCGCCAGAACCTGAATGGATACGTTCACGGCAAACTGTTCTGGGGCCGCAAGAAAGTAGAACGTCGACACTAGGATCGCGCCGCTGACACCTGCGATAAATGACGATGCGGCAAACGCGACAAGTTTATAGTAAAAACTGTTCACACCCAGAATAGCTGCGGCAAAATCCTTTTCCCGCACGGCAACCAAGGCCCGGCCCAATCCGGTGCGTCGCAGGTTGAGCATGAAGATCGTGACCAGAACGCACCAGCCGAATGCAACGTAATACAGACCTGCATCCGAAGTAATGTCCTGCCCCAACAACGCAAAGGTGGGCGATTGCAAGGACGCGTGCGATCCCCCTGCGATCGTTGGCGAATGGGTCAGTACCCAGTCCATCACGAACTGCATCGCAAGGGTTGTGAGGGCCAGGTAAAGCCCCTTGGTCCGCAGCGCCGCAAAAGCAAACAGACTTCCGATTACCGAAGAGGCTAGACCGCCTATAAGCAAGGCAAACTCCCATGGAATTCCGAATTTCGCCGCGTGAACAGCCGAATAGGCACCAACGGCCATAACGGCCGCATATCCCAGATGCAGTTGTCCGGCCCAACCCGTTACAAGGTTCAGTCCCAATACGGCCGCCGTCCAGATCAGCCAAGGCAGAATGTAACTGTTCAGATAAAGCGAACTGACCAGATAGGGTGCTGCGAGCCCGAGCAGCAAGAAGAACACAACGGCGTTGCGATCAGCCGGAACCGGGAAGAGCTTGCTATCAGAAACGTAACTATTGTGGCGAACACCTGAGAGACCGTAAAACATAATCTAGACCCTTTCGATGTCATGACGGCCAAACAGGCCATGCGGGCGGATCATCACCGTCAGGATCAACACGGCAGCGACAATCAGATCCCGGCTGCCACCTCCGACAATTTCATCTAGATAAAATGAACCGACACTTTCCAGAATGCCCAGAATGATACCGGCGACAATCGCGCCGATGATACTGTCCAGCCCGCCCAAAACGGCCACTGTCAGCCCCTTGAGCAGCAGGATCGACAACGACTGATCGACGCCCTGGATTTCGCCCCAAATCACACCGGTTGCCACCGCCACGATCGACGCCAGTCCCCAGGACAGGCCAACACCCCGTTCAACCGAAATACCCACAGACCAGGATGCCATATAATCGTCAGAAATGGCCCGCAAACGAATACCAAGCCGACTGCGGAAGAACAGAAAAAAGGCAACAAACAGGGCGAGCGCAACACTGGCACCGACAATGTGGATACGGCTAAGAAGCACGTCCCCCACAAAGAGCGGTTCATAGCTGACCCCCAAATCAACCGAACGCGAAGACCCGCCCCAAATCGCCAGGGTGGTGCCGCGCAGAAAGATGTCGATCCCCATTGTCATCATCAGGATCATAATGACCGGGCGCCCCGCCAATCGGCGCAGCGCAACTTTTTCGATGCCGATGCCCACAAAGAACATGATCACCACCGCCAAAGGAATGGCCACCCAAAGCGGCAACCCCATATTATGCGAGAATGCCAGCACCACATAGGCACCCAACATGGTTAGGGCCCCCTGAGCCAAGTTTGGCACCGACGACGATTTGTAAATCAGGACAAGCCCAATTGCAAAAAGCGAGTAAAGCAGGCCTGTCAGCGCGCCATTCACTGTCAGCTCTGCCAGAAAAACTAAATCCATCTTATATCTCCCTGATCAACAGGGTGCGTTCGACAGTCCCCGTTTCGCCTGTTTCGTACGTTACGACCGCTTTGACGTGAATATCGGCTGCACCGTTATAAAGCGCCTCGATCACCTGACCGTAGCGTTCTTCTACAACTTTGCGCCGCAGTTTACGGGTTCGTGTAATCTCGCCGTCATCCGGATCAAATTCTTTGTGCAATGAAACATAGCGATGCAATTGCAGGCCTTCGGTCACCGCCTTGTTCACCCGAACAAATGCCTCTTTCACCAATTCAGCCACCTCAGGTCTTTGGGAAAGATCCGCATAGGATACGTAGGGCACACCGTTGACTTCGGCCCAATGCCCGACCGCCTCGGCATCGATACAGATCATTGCCGTCAATTCGTCCCGTCCCGCGCCAACCACAGCGGCATCTTTGATGTAGGGGCTGAACTTGAGACGGTTTTCGATATAGTTGGGAACATATCGTTCGCCGCTTTGGGTAAAGACTACCTCGGATACGCGCCCCAGAACAACGAGATGGCCGTCGTCTTCCAGATAACCGGCGTCGCCGCTGTGCAACCATCCATCCTGCAATGCCTCGGCCGAGGCCGCCTCATTTTTGAAGTACCCTTTGAACACGCTGTCCGCCTTCATGAGGATTTCGCCATCGTCGGCAATCTTCACTTCGACGCCCGGCAAGGGCTTGCCGACGGTATGCAACTTCACCTCGCCAGGGGCCTGGATAGCGTTGAACGCGCTGTTTTCGGTCTGGCCGTAAAGCTGGCGCAATTTGATACCAAGGGCCCGGTAAAAAATGAAAGTATCTTCGCCGATAGCTTCACCACCGGTGAAGGCGCGTTTAAGGTGGATCAAGCCGAACTGGTCCTTGATCGGGCCAAAAATAAGTTTCTCGCCGACCAGCCGACCCAGCCGCTCAAAGGGTCCGCCACTGAGACCGTTCAGCTTGCGCCGTTCGGCCTCGACAGCCCGATCCATAAAGAAATGATAGAGCCATTTCTTCAGAGGCGTTGAATTCTCCATGCCCACCTGAATGGCAGTCAACATGTGATCCCAACTGCGCGGTGCGGCGAGATACAGGCTGGGTGCAATCTCGCGCAGGTCACGCTGCACGGTTTCCTGACGCTCCGGCACGCTGACGGTAAAGCGGAACGCGATCGCCGACGCCACCGTCAGAGCAAAGTCACCAACCCATGCCATTGGCAGATAGGCCAAAATTTCTTCGCCATATTCAAAAGCACCTCCGGCATGGGCATTGCGCGCACCCGACAACACATTCTTTTGGCTCAGCACGATCCCCTTAGGCTTGCCCGTCGTACCCGAGGAATGCATGAACACCGCCGGATCTTCTGGCTTGGACTCCTCAATCAGGTGCCGACGCAAATCCGGATCGGCAGACAGTCTCTTGGCACCCGCTTCCACCAGGCTTTCCCACGACTGCAGGCCAGGCGCATCATAGAGATTCAACCCGCGCGCCTCATCGTAAACGATAGATGCCACCGACGTTCCAGCGTCGCGCAGCTCAAGGATCTTGTCGACCTGTTCTTGATCTTCGACCAAAGCGGCTACAACGTGGGCTTCCCCAAAGAAATGCTTCAACTCGTCAAGCGTCGCGCCGGGATAGGCCGGCATGGCATAGGCGCGCAGCATCGACATCGCGGTCATTCCAGCATAAAGCCTCACGCGATTGTCACCCAGAATAATGACCGCGTCACCGGGCTTCACGCCCAGAGCCATGAAGCCGGCGGCGCAGCGCAGCACCTCCTCAGCATAGGCAGACCAGGTCACTTCCCGCCAGATACCACGGTCTTTCTCGCGCATCGCAATATCATTGCCATACTCTCTTGCATTGCGCATCAGAAGGCGCGCAATAGTATCGTCCCCGGCGTTTGGCACGGCCTTTAGAACGGTGGATGAAGGATTATTCGGCATGTGCGCCTCCGATATAGGCCTCGATAACGCGCGGATTTTTAATGACTTCTCTTGGGATGCCGCTGGCAATCATTTCGCCATAATTCAGCGCCAACATTCGGTCACAGATCCCGATGATAACGTCCATATGATGCTCGATCAGCAGGACACTGACGCCGCGCTCGGCGCGGGCATCCAGAATGAACCGCGCCATGTACTCTTTTTCTTCTTGGTTCATCCCGGCCATCGGTTCATCCAGTATCAGAAGATGCGGTTCGGCCACCAAAGCACGGGCCAACTCCACACGTTTCTTCAACCCGATCGGGATTCCGTCGACCATCTCGTGCCGGATGCTTTCCAGTTGAAGAAAGTCGATTACCTCTTCCACGACTTCTCGGTTGGCAATTTCCTGGGGCCGCGCCAACCACCAGTATAGCGCCGTGCGGATCACGCCAGGGTTCATATGGATGTGACGCCCCAATAAAATATTGTCGAGCACGCTCATTCCGTTGAACAACGCAAGGTTCTGGAATGTCCGCGCAACTCCCATGCCCGCAACCTTGTGCGGCGCGGTTCCAGTAATATCCCTACCGCCCAACAGGATCTTCCCCTTTTGTGGCGGGTAAAAGCCGGTGATCGCGTTGGTCAGCGTCGTTTTTCCACTGCCGTTGGGACCGACAAGACCGAAGATTTCGCCTTTCTCAAGTCTCAGATCCACGCCCGATACCGCGACAAGCCCGCCAAACCGCCGCTCTATGCCGATGCATTCCAAAACCGGCACCTGGCCGCTGCCTGATGTTACAGGTCCATTCATCCGTGCGCGCCTCCCAGCAAATCAAAACTCACCATCCCGCCGTTCTCTCTCTCAGTCTATCTTGAAGTAATCAGGACGTCCCGTCGGCCAGGGATCACCCCACATCTGCTGACCGCCATCTATGTTTAGAACCTCTCCGGTTATAAATTTGCCCGACAGTGCCGCCATATAAACAACTCCTTCGGCAACATCCCATTCGTCGCCCGCCCGGCGCATGGGGTTGGATTCCTTGAACGTCGCGGCACCCTCGGCTGGATAATTTCCAAACCCGGTACTTTCGCAGCATCCAGGTGCGACACAGTTCACACGTACACCGTAAGGTGCCCATTCAACTGCGACAGATTTGGACAGGAATATCACCCCGGCGCGTGCCGCGGCGGTATGGGCGATACCGGGCATTCCGCGCCAGACATCTGCGACGATGCTGACAATATTGCCCTGGGTTCCGGTCTCGACCCAATTTTTCGCTACCGCCTGCATCATCCACCAGGTACCATTCAGATTGGTGTCGATCACCGCGTTCCAACCTTTTATGGAAAAGTCCAAGGCCGGCTGCGGAAACTGTCCGCCTGCATTGTTGACCAGAACATGCAGCCCACCGAAACGTTCATGAACAGCGTCCACAAAGGCGGCAACCTGTTCAGGGTCGCGTATCGTCATTTCGCGCGCCATCACTTCGCCGCCAAACGAACGCAGGAATTCCGCCGCGCTTTCCAGTTTTTCAGGGTTGCGCCCACAGATCGCCAGCCGTGCGCCCAGGCGGGCGAACAATGCCGCGATAGCCAGGCCAAGCCCGCCACCCGCACCAGTCACGACAACAGTCTGGTCCTGGAAAAGACCCAGCGCATAGACGGTATTTCGGTCCCGTAGTTCGGTTCGTGTGAACCCAAAAACCGGCTCTTGCGAGTCAGTCATCTTTCCCCCCCTGCTAGCAATTTCGCTAGCGTTTCAAAAAACCTAACATGCGTTAGATTTTTTGGCAAGATTTATGTGATCTCTCAAATTAGGTGTATTTTACTGAGTTGCGTTTAGCTGACGCAGCATGCGAAGCGGCTCGTAGACAATACATTCGCTGCCATCCGCCTTGAGCACCCGGTTTCGGCTGCGCACCAGACCACGTCCCGGCCTAGATGTTAGACGGGCCTCGATAATTTCGACTTCAACGTGGATTGTATCACCGACAAAAGTAGGCCCCTTCACACTGAAATCAGCATGAAGAAACGCCAGACCCGTGCCCTCCATCGTGTGCGTCAACAGCCCCTCGGCCATTGCGTAAACCATCACCCCAGGCACCACCCGCCCATGCGCCGCAGCGCCGTCGCGGGCATGCTCAGTATCGGTGAACAATGATTCCGTCATCCACATCAGGTTACAGAACCCAACAAGGTCAGCCTCGGTCACTGTCCGGCTGCGGGTTTCGAAGCGGGCACCAATCTCGACTTCATCGAAATAGAAGCCGGTGGTGCGCAATACATCTTTCATAGTGGCCCCTTTCAGTAGGATTTTGGCAGCCCAAGCGCCTTTTCGGCAATGAACGACATCAGCATATGCGGCGTCACCGGTACGATGTGGAACAACAACGCCTCGCGGACCAGCCGCTCAACATGATATTCCTTGGCGTATCCAAAACCGCCAAACGTCATCTGGGCCGTCTGCGTCGCCTCCACTGCGGCTTCCGCTGCCAGCAGCTTTGCAGCATTCGCCTCGACACCACATGGCTCGCCCGCATCATACAGAGCCGCGGCATGCATCACCATCAGATTGGCGGATTCGACCCTGGCCCAGGCTTTGGCAAGCGGATGCTGGATGCCCTGATTCTGCCCGATCGGACGGCCGAAGACATGTCGCTCCTTTGCATATTCCGACGCCCGTTTGATCGCGTTTCGCGCAATGCCGACGCATTCCGCCGCCACCAGTATGCGTTCGGGATTCAGACCGTGTAGGGTCTGGCGGAACCCTTGGCCTTCTTCGCCGATCATATCCTCGGCTGGAACAGGCAGCCCGTCGATGAACACCTCATTGGAATCTACCGCTTTGCGGCCCATTTTTTCGATCTCGCGCACGTCCACAAAGGTCCGGTCCAGCGTCGTGTAAAACAGGGTCAACCCCTCGGTGGGCTTTGTAACCTCTTCCAGCGGCGTGGTGCGGGCCAACAACAGCATCTTGTGAGCCACCTGCGCGGTTGAAATCCAGACCTTCTGGCCATGCACCACATACCGGTCGCCCTGTCGGATTGCCCGTGTCTTGAGCTTTGTTGTATCCAGCCCCGTCGTCGGTTCGGTTACCGCAAAACAGGCCTTTTCGCGCCCCTCCAGAAGCGGCACCAGCATCCGCTGTTTTTGCTCCGGGGTGCCGAATTTTACCACTGGATTGAGCCCGAAAATGTTCATGTGGATGGCCGACGCACCGCTGGCACCACCGCCCGATTCCGCGATGGCCTGCATCATGATTGCCGCCTCGGTTATGCCCAGTCCGGCACCGCCGACCTCTTCCGGCAATGCGATACCCAGCCAGCCGCCATCCGCCAAAGCCTTGTGTAAGTCGTGGGGGAAGCCCCCATTGCGGTCTTTTTCCAGCCAGTATTCATCATCAAAATCGGCACAGATACGCAAAACGGTGTCGCGGATTTCCTGCTGCGCCTCAGTATACCGATAAGTCATGCTTTTTCCTCGGATTCTTGCGGCATGCCCACCACCCCTGACGAGGCCAGCGCCGCGATTTCTTGTTCGTTCAAACCCAGATCGCGTAACACTGCGTGGCTGTCGGCGGCCTCGGCCCGGCCAAGCCAGCGTACGCTTCCCGGCGTGTCTGACAGGTGCGGCACCGCGCCGACCACCCGTGTCTGTTCTCCCGCTACATCCACGATGTCGCCGCGATGGGCGATCTGCGGATGGTTCACGATATCCTCGACGCTCAAAACCCTCGCAGCAACCGCGTCGTTTTTTGTAAACTCGGCCTGCACAGTGTCAAAATCACGCGCCCCAATGAACTTCTGAAGCGCGTCAAAAACCTCGGCCATATTGGCGCTGATCCCGGCCATTGTGGCAAAGCGCGGATTGTCGGCAAATGCATCCCCGGCCGCCGTGCGCAACAGACGCCGAGCGGTTTCTGCCCCGCCTGCGGATACCGTGACCCAGACACCGTCGCTGGTGCGGAACATACCGCCGGGGGCAAAGTCCATCGGTTGGCGAAGACCGTTGCGCAGCGGCGACACGGCCGCGCCTGTCAGCGCAGGCACGTGATAGTCGATCAGCCGCAACAGCCCCTCGAACACCGCGAGGTCGATGACCTGCCCTTTTGCGGTTCCATTGCCACGCGCGTGCAGCGCCAGCATGACACCCAGTGCGCCCATCAGCCCGGTGGTTGAATCCGCCGCCGGAAACCCTGGATGCATCGGCGGCCCGTTGGGGTATCCCGTCAGATGTGACAATCCGCTCATGGCTTCGGCTGCGCGACCAAAGGCCGGCGTCTTTTTCATCGGGCCTTCCTGCCCATAGCCCGAAATACGCAGGATGATCAAATCCGGGTTCCATCTGTGCAACACGTCGGGTCCGATATCAGCGCGTTCCAGCACGCCGGGCCGGAAATTCTCAACTAAAACATCACTGGCTTCGACCATGCGGCGCAGAATTGCGCGTCCTTCAGGGGTCTTCCAGTTAAGCGCCAAAATGCGTTTGTTGCGCGCCAGTGTTTTCCACCACACACCTAGCCCGTCATCCTGCGCCTTGGGGCCGAGATCGCGCATCATGTCACCGCCGCGCGGGTTTTCGACCTTGATCACCTCGGCACCGAAATCGGCCAACAAAGTCGCCGCCAGCGGTCCGGCGATCACATGACCAAGTTCGATGATACTAATGTTTTTCAACGGTCCTTGTGACACGCACACACTCTCCTTGGTCATTCAACAGCGGCGGCTATTTAGATTACAAAACCCCCGCCGCAGATCACATATTGCCCGGAAATGAAGTTCGATTCCGGCGCACAAAACAGATAGACAGCCCCTGCGGCTTCCTCGGGTGTGCCGACACGGCCCAGTGGAATAGACGTTTCCATCTGGCTTAACAGATCGGGGCTGACACCGACGCGGATGTCCTTGCCTTCAACCTTGATCGTGCTGTCCCCCTTGGCGCTGCCTTCGGTCAGGCGCGTGCGGATCGGGCCAAAGGCCACGGCATTGACGTTGACCTTGTATCGGCCCCACTCTTTTGCCATCGTTCTGGTCAGTCCGATGATGCCGGCCTTGGCAGCAGAATAGTTGATCTGCCCCGCGTTGCCGCCGGTTCCGGCGATGGACGAAATATTCACAACCTTGCGAAACACTTCCTGCCCCGCTTCAGCTTCGGCGCGGGCCTTGTCGCGGAACACTGGCGCGGCGGCTCTAAGGATCTGAAAGGGTGCTGTCAGATGAACATCTATGATGGCATGCCATTGCTCATCCGTCATTTTCTGGACTACGCTGTCCCAAGTATAGCCCGCGTTGTTAACGATTATGTCCAGCCCGCCGAAGGCATTAACGCCGGTATCAACGAACCGTTGGGCAAAGCCATCTTCGGTCACCGACCCGGCGCAGACCGCGGCCTCACCGCCCATGTCACGGATCATTTCAGCGGTTTGCGCCGCCGGATCCGCATCCAGATCGTTGACCACGATCCGCGCACCTTCGGAGGCCAATTTCAAAGCGATCTCGCGGCCAATGCCGCGTCCAGATCCGGATACCAGCGCGACGCGCCCGTCAAGCCTAGCTGTCATGTCTATCCTCCCCAACCACAGCGTCCGTGCAAATGCGCCGCCCTCATACCGCCTCGTACAGCGTCACGACACAAGCGCCCCCTAGGCCCAGATTATGTTGAAGCGCCAGCCGCGCCCCCGAAACCTGCCGGGCATCGGCCGTGCCGCGCAATTGCTGCACCAGCTCGGTGCATTGCGCGAGACCCGTGGCCCCCAACGGGTGCCCTTTAGACAAAAGTCCGCCCGACGGATTGGTTACATATTTGCCGCCATAGGTATTGTCGCCATCATCAACGAACTTTCCGGCCTCGCCACGACCGCAAAGGCCAAGCGCCTCGTAGGTGATCAACTCATTATGGGCAAAACAGTCATGCAGCTCGACGACGTTGATGTCTTCGGGGCCGATGCCTGCGGCCTCATAGACCTGATTGGCGGCCTTTTTAGCCATGCTGGTGCCAACAACTTCGCGCATATCGTGGGCATTGAAGGTTTCCGGCCCGTCGGTGGTCATCGCCTGTGCCGCAATCCGGACAGAGGAATCCAGCCCGTGTTTGTCGGCAAACGCCTTTGAACAGATAATTGCCGCCGCCGCGCCGCAGGTCGGCGGGCAAGCCATCAACCGAGTCATGACACCGGGCCAAACCACTTTGGCGGCCAGAACCTCTTCGGCGGTTACCTCAGTGCGAAACAGGGCGACCGGGTTTTTTGAGGCGTGCCGACTAGACTTGGCGCGGATCTTGGCGAATGTTTCCAGGGTGGTGCCAAACTCGTCCATATGCGCCTTGCCGGCACCGCCGAAATACCGCAGCGCCAGCGGGATCTCAGGACTGCCAACCAGATCGTCGGTTTCGTCGTCAAACGATTGGAATGGGCTTACCCGATCCTCGAACACCGACCCGATCGCGCCAGGCTTCATCTGCTCAAATCCTAAGGCCAGGACGCACTCGACCGCCCCACTTTCAACGGCCTGACGCGCCAGAAAAAGCGCTGATGACCCTGTGGAGCAGTTGTTGTTGACGTTCAGAATCGGAATGCCGGTCATGCCCACTTGATACAAGGCCCGCTGACCGCAGGTGCTGTCACCATAAACATAGCCGACATAGGCCTGCTGGATCAGGTCGTAGGACAATCCGGCATCCTGCAGCGCGCTGCGGGTGGCCTTTGCCGCCATCACGTCATAGCTTTCCGACGCGCCGGGTTTCTGAAAGGGGACCATTCCGACCCCGGTTACATAAGCCTTGGTGGACATTGAAGCCTCCCCTGATCAAAATCAGTTTCTCGTACGTATAGGACGGAAACGGTATTGGAATTTATCTAACACATGTTAGAATAATTACAATAGGTGGAGAAAAGCTATGTGCAAGGCCCCTCTGAACCAGTTGAGCAGCGGCACCGTAGCGTCCCTCGGGCATGCACCTCAAAGCGCATCACGGACGGATGTTTACCAGCTTTTCCGCAATCGTGGGTCAGCTTTACCAGATGCCATCGCAATCGAGGACTCTGACGAACGGACGACTTATGCCGCTTTGCTTTGTCGTGTCGACCAGCTGGCCGGGCACTTCGCGGGACTCGGCCTGAACACCGGAGAGCGAATCGCAGTATTGTCACGCAACCGACGCGAATATGTCGAGGTCCAACTGGCCGCCGCCGCCACGGGCTTGATCGTCGCTTGCCTGAACTGGCGGCTTCTGGCTGCGGAATTGCGCCATTGCGTAACTCTGGTTTCCCCGCGCCTGATTATTACCGAACTCGATCTGCAGGAATTGCTCGACCAGACCCCGAATATCCCGACACTGACCTTGGGCCGCGAATACGAGGACGCCCTGACGCAGGCCCCCCATTTCACCCCGGTCACACAAGACCCCGAAAACGGGCTGGTCATTCTGTATACCAGCGGCACCACTGGCCTGCCCAAGGGGGCAGTCCTAAGCCATCGAGCGATGATTGCCCGCGCGTCAGTCTTTGCCGCCGAACTAGGCCTTGCCCCAACGGACGCATTTGTCGCTTGGGCTCCAATGTTTCATATGGCCTCGACCGATCACGCTCTGTCCACGCTTTTGCGCGGTGGCACCGTAGTTATGATCGACGGCTATGATCCGGAAGCTATATGCAGGTCCATTGAAACGCATCGCATTGGCTGGCTGGTTCTGATCCCCGGCATGATCGAATCATTCATCGCCCATTTTAAAGAAAAAGGAATTACACCCATAGGTATTCGAGTCTGCGGTGCCATGGCAGATCTAGTTCCGCCGCATCAGATCTCCGAGATTACCACGTTATTGAATGCGCCTTATCTGAACAGTTTTGGCTCTACCGAAACCGGGTTGCCACCCGCCACGCGCTCTACAATCCCGATTGGCGTAACGCCTCAAATCCTGTCCAAGCAAATTAGCGCATTTTGTGAAATACGTCTGGTTGACGAAACCGACCAGGACGTGCCTGTCGGCACCCCCGGAGAGCTGTTGATGCGCGGGCCGACGTTGTTTTCCGGCTATTGGAATGCAGACGCCACCAATACCGAGGCGTTTCGCGATGGTTGGTTCCACTTGGGCGACGTGTTCCGACGCAATGCAGACGGAACACTGGGTTTCGCTGACCGGGCGAAATATCTCATCAAGACCGGCGGCGAAAACGTCTACCCCGCCGAGATCGAACGCGTGCTGATGGCCGATCCCAACGTCACCGACGCAGCCGTAGTCCGGGTGCCTGACGATCGCTGGGGCGAAGCGCCGGTGGCTTTTGTCTCACGCTCTGGCGACACTGCAACCCAGGACACGCTAATGGCCGCCTGCCGCGCCTCGCTCGCGACCTACAAGTTACCCCGCGAAATTCACTTTATTGCCTTTGAGGATTTTCCAAGGTCAACCAGCGGTAAAATCCAGCGGCACGTTCTGGAATCGTCATTACGCGCCGATCCAGGGGCAATCGAATTGCAAGAGCTAACCCGACCGGAAACGTAGATCGTTCATGAAAGCTTCAACATTGGCAAAGATACTCTGCCGACGTTGCGGCTTGGCGTAACGTCGGCCCTTGATCTTTTTTCTAACATATGTTTGATTTTCCTTGATGGCCAGACAACGGGTCCACTCCGGAAGGACGAAAATGAACGCTCACACTGGACCGTCGATTAAAGATATCGCCGCGATCAAAGCCAATTACGCCCTGAACGACGAACAGCGCGCCATCATCGACCATGTCGATCGTGTGGCGCGTGAAATCCTGCATCCGTTACAGGAAAAGATGGATGCCGAGGAATGGTGGCCAGAAGATCTATTTTCAAAAATGGGAGAGCTGGGCCTGCTGGGGATTACGGCACCGGTTGAACTCGGCGGCAGCGGCCAGGATGAGTTCACTCAGGCCCTGGTGTCGGAAATCTTGTCGAAATGGAACCCGGCCGTGGGTCTGTCACACGGGGCGCATGACAATCTGTGTCTGAACAACCTTCTGCGCAACGGGTCGCAAGGCCAGATCGAACAATACGTTCCCGGCCTGTGCAACGGCACACTGGTCGGAGCGCTTGGACTGACAGAGCCGGGTGCCGGGTCGGACGCACTGGGGTCTATGGCGACGACTGCGGTGCGCGACGGCGACGACTATGTGCTGAACGGCACCAAAATCTATATCACCAATGGACCGATCGCAGATATCGTCCTCGTTTATGCCAAGACCGACAAATCCAAAGGTGCCAAGGGCATTTCCGCCTTTATTGTCGAAACGGCTACACCCGGCTTCACGGTGGCGCAGAAACTCGACAAAATGGGCTTTCGCGGCTCTCCCACTGGCGAGCTTGTTTTCCAGGATTGCCGCGTGCCCGCCGGTAATATGATCGGGGCGGAAAACACTGGCGTTTCAGTGGTAATGAGTGGGCTGGACCTAGAGCGCGCCATGGTTGCGTTAATGTGCGTGGGTATGGCCGAACGGGCATTGGAACTGGCACTGGAATACTCGCAGCTGCGTGAGCAGTTCGGCAAGCCAATTTCACAGTTCCAGATGATGCAGTCCAAACTGGCCGAAATTTATGTCGATGTCGAAAGCGCGCGCGCCATGAGCTATCGCGCGCTGGCCGCCTGTGTTGGCTTGCCAAGAGGCGCGGGCGGGCGCGGTGAAATTCACAAGCTGACTGCCGCTGCCTGCCTTTATGCCGCCGAAGCCTTCAACCGGTCTGTCACAGCAGCCTGCCACATCCATGGTGGGTCCGGCTATATGCAAGACACTGAGATCAACCGCCTGTACCGCGCCAACAAGCTGTTGGAGATCGGTGCCGGCACGAGCGAGGTGCGTAAGATCATCATCGCCGAAGAACTTTTGCGCGGATAGGAGCAAGAACATGACCACGCATCTGCGCAACAACGCACCCAGCCACTTTGTCACCACCGACCAACAGGCCCTTGCTGATCAGGCCCACCGATTTTTCCAGTCTGAATTCCACCACCTGAACGCAGAAATGGATGACACTGACGACCTGCCCGCATCGGTTTTCCCGAAGCTGGGGGAGATGGGGTATCTTGGCTTAAATGTTTCGCCCGAATACGGCGGTGCCGGGCTCGATTTTACATCGGCTTGTGTCATCACCGAAGAGCTGTCTCGTGCAAACGCCGCGATCGGCCTTAGCCAGGTCGCGCATGACAATCTGTGCGTCAACAACATTTATCGTAACGCCAATGATGAACTGCGGCGCAAATTCTTGCCGGGGCTATGTGAAGGCAAACTGATTGGTGCATTGGGGCTGACCGAACCGGGTGCCGGGTCGGACGCCCTAGGCTCGATGCGCACCACCGCCCGCAAGGATGGCGGCGACTACGTCCTGAACGGCACCAAAATCTATATCACCAACGGTCCGATCGCAGACATCGTTCTTGTTTACGCCAAAACCTCGCCAGAAAAAGGTGCCAAGGGGATTTCTGCGTTCATCGTTGAAGCGGGGACACCCGGCTTCAAAGTCGCTCAAAAGCTGAACAAAATGGGCTTTCGCGGCTCGCCTACCGGCGAGTTGGTTTTTGATGAGTGCCGTGTCCCCGTGGAAAATATGGTGGGCCTGCCCGATACAGGCGTTGCCATCACCATGAGCGGGCTTGATCTAGAGCGCGCAATTGTCTGTTTTAACGCAATGGGTATCGCCCGTCGCGCTCTGGAGATATCCATCGACTATGCCAAGACGCGGCAGCAATTTGGAAAGCCAATCGCCAGTTTCCAGATGGTTCAGGGGATGTTGGCCGACATGTACACAGAAATAGAGGTCGCCCGGACGCTGTCCTTTCGTACTGCGGCAATGTGCGAGGGTCTCGAAGAGGGCGCAGGTGGGCGCGGCGAGATTCACAAATTGACCGCCGCTGCGGTTTTTAAAGCCGCTGCGGCGACATCGTTTGTGCTGGACAGGGCGGTGCAAATTCACGGTGGCGCGGGCTATATGCGCGACACCGAGGTGAACCGGCTCTACCGCACTGGCCGGGTTCTCGAGGTCGGTGCAGGCACGCAGGAAGTGCGCAAGCTGATCATCTCTGGCGAACTTCTGAAAAACTGACGGGCTAGCAACATGATTTCACAGACACACCCACGTTATGCGCCCGACCTGATGGCCGGTCAGGTGGCGCTTGTCACCGGATCGGGCTCTGGCATGGGGCGGGCAACCGCGCTGGAAATGGCCGGTTGCGGGGCGCGACTGGCCCTGTTCGCACGCCGGTCGGAACCATTGGAAGAAACCGCCAAAATGATCCGCGCGCGTGGCGGCGACGCCTTTGTCGTGCCCGGCGACACCCGCGACGAGGACACCATCGAAGCCGCCATGCTGAAGATCAAGGACCACTACGGACAGCTGGACGTGCTGGTCAACAATGCGGGCGGCCAATATATCGCCGCAGCACGTGACATTACCAACAAAGGGTTCGAGGCGGTGATCCGCAACAACCTCATCGGTTCGTGGCAGATGACGCGTGCGGCGGCCGATCATTTCATGTTTGAACGCGGCGGGTCGGTGGTGTTCGTCACAGCGATTTCCGCACGCACGGCACTAACCGGATTTACCCACACCGTTGCGGCGCGTGCCGGTGTCACCGGCATGATGAAAACGCTGGCGGCCGAATGGGGCGAATATGGCATCCGGCTGAACTGTGTCGCTCCCGGCACAATCAAGACCGACGCCCTTGGCCGCTATCCGATTACGTCCGAGCAGTGGCAAATGCTGAACCGCTCGGTCCTGAACAGGATGGGCACAGCCGAAGATATATCGGGCATGATCATCTATCTTGCCTCCAGGTTGGGTGGCTTCATCACTGGCGAGGATGTTTACGTCGATGGCGGTGAAACGCTTCACCTGGGCCACGACGCCCGCGATATGATCAACCCTGAACTGTTTGAACAAAGAAAACGCGGCGACGGCAAAGAATAACTGCCCCACCCCACACTGAAAAGGAACGCAGATGACCGATCCGATCGTCCTGCTAGACATTAAAGACCGTATTGCAACGGTCACCCTGAACGACCCCGACCGGCGCAACCCGATCACCGGCAATAACATGATCGAGGCTATGCTGGACGTCTTTGATCAGGTGCAGCGCAACCCGGATGTCAGCGTGATGGTCCTGACCGGGGCGGGGTCCGCCTTTTGCGCCGGTGGCGACATTAAGGCCATGCACAACAAAACCGATCAATTTGGTCTACCGCCTCTTGACGTCGCGGAGAGCTATATCAATGGAATTCAGCGTATCCCGATCGCGCTTTATAATCTGGATGTTCCGACAATCGCTGCTGTGAACGGCGCGGCGGTCGGTGCCGGGTGTGACCTGACCATGATGTGCGACATGCGGATCGCCTCGGAGAAGGCAAAGTTCGGTGAAGTCTTCCTCAACCTGGGGATTATCCCCGGCGATGCGGGCAGTTGGTTTCTGATCCGTCGGCTGGGCTATCAGATGGCAGCCGAACTGACGTTTTCGGCGCGGATGATAGACGCGGCCGAAGCGCTGGACCTTGATATGGTGCTAGAGGTTGTGCCCCACAACGATCTGATGGCCAGGGCGCGCGCAAAAGCCGCCGTCATTGCCGCCAAGCCGCCGCGCACGGTGCGCACCGCCAAAAGGTTGTTGCGTAATGCCGAGCGCATGGATCTGCCTGATTTTCTGAACACCGCTGCCGCCTATCAGGCACTCATGCACCAAACCGGTGACCATCACGAAGCACTGTCGGCTTTCCTGGAAAAGCGTCAGCCGACATATTCGGGGAAATAGGGCATGCTGCAATGAGTGATACCAAAGATGCAGAACGGTTTGCGATGATCGCAAGCGTCTGGAATTCGAGGGCCAAGGGCCTGATCGCCGAGATGGACTTAAAGATCGAACGCGCCGACCGGCAAGGCGTTGAAATACGGATGCCATTCAACCCAGATTTCTGTTTGGATGAAGAAGGCACAATGTTGCACGGCGGTGTCCTGACAGCACTCCTGGACAGCGCCTTTGGGCTAGCCAACTTTCTGGCGATCGACGACGTCCAGACAATGGCAACCCTCGATCTGCGTGTCGACTATCTGCGCCCGGCAAGTTCGCGTGCCGACGTCATTGTGTTTGCCGATTGCTATCGGCAGACCCGACACATCGCATTCGGAACCGGAAAAATCTGGTTTGACACCGCTGATTGCGAAGAGGTCGCCCGAGGATCGGCAACCTTTGCCCTGACACGCGGAAAGGGCAGTTTGTTGGATAAAATGAATACAGGAGGCCCAGGCGGATGAAGCTCAGCGACATACAGGCGCGATGTGATCGTGTGCCGTTCTTCCGTCACTTGGGTTTTTCAGTAACTGAAGCCAACGACACGCATTTTGTGGCACGTATGCCATTCGAACAGCGACACATAGGCAACCCCGTACTTGATACATATCATGGCGGGATAATTGCAAGTTTTATGGAAGCAATTGCCTCGTTGACCGTGTTGGATGATCTAGAATCACCTCCATCGAAACCGATCAATCTGACCGTTGACTATCTTCGACCCGGGCTGCCGGGCACGTTGAACACACGCGCCACGGTCTCGCGTAAAGGTCGGCGAATGGCAAGCGTCGAAACCATTGCCTGGCTCGAAGATGAGGGAAAGCCAGTCGCAAAGGGCCTATTCCACTTTCTGTTGGTCTGATTCCAATGGACCCTCAAAAGGGCACCTCTAAAAATTGCCCCGGCCTTGGCGCTCCGACATGATGGGACAGTGAACAGGCAGATGGAGATGCATTGATGGCACAGACGGCACTTGCCGATCTTTCTGACCGTTACCCATGCTTGTTTACGAGGACCTCCGCCAGCAAACCTAACATGTGTGCGCTTTTGCGAATTTGGTTCTCTTTCAATCAGCTAGCCCACTATCAGCTGCTATTGCTTGACGGCTTTCGAAGAACGCCAAGAAGGGCAATCACATCTACTGGTGACGTTTTTTTGGCCCTCGCTATCACCTCTGGGCATAATTCAGGATCAATGAACGCGGCGGCGCCTTTCTTGCCAATCCAAAGGATCGACAGCTCAGAAATCTCCCAGGCGTACACCCAACCAACCGTGTGCTTGCCATCGGGTCCAATCAGCCGAGCAATGGGTGATGCTTCTTCGTTAAAATGGGTCACTATCTAATTCACTTTGGACTTGCTGGCCGGATGTCGGGATGCCAGAAAACTGCTTGGTTTCGTGGGTTTGAGAGGTTACCTAAGAGCGGTGGCGCGAGAAATTCGCTGGCTGGAGACCGCCTCGACTTGAATGCTTTTGATCATGAATCCTGAGAGGTACTTCGGCCTCGTTTGATAAAATGGCGTTGTCAAAATTCATGCCCAACCCTCACGTGCAATCTCCACTTTGTACTCGCCTATCATGGCGCTGGACCCCTATTCGGGAAATTACCAGCCGAAGACAATAGTCTACCATACGAATGTAGAATATATTGCGTGGTTAAATACTCTACATCCGGGCTCTGCCTTTGGCATGAAGCTACGGATACAACTTGGTCTAAATATTCAGGAGGCGCGCCGATCCAAGGGGTTCAGCCAAGAAACCCTTGCACATCGCGCAGACATTGATCGCGGCTATATTGGCAAGATCGAGAACGCAAAGCATGCCGCGTCGATCGATATGGTCGAAGCGATTGCGGAGGCATTGGATATTGAGGCGCAAGAACTTCTTAAGCCTAGAATTTGATTGCGTGCCATTTCCACCGCCGGGCGGGCAAGGCTAACGTTCAACCAACCCCAAGAACCGCCCATATTCTTCGCTAACTTCACGCGCTTCCTGAAACGCGCGTGCCCTTTCGCTGTCAAGGCAGCGGAAATAGCTCTGAATGTCCTGAATGTAGGCCTCAAAGTCGTTCCGGATGAGGTCTGCGTATTCTTGAGCAGCTTGCGGGTCGTTCGGCACGAAAGGCCGTGAGGGCGCAAAACAGGTTTCTGCTAACGCACTATCGGCTAGAAACATGAGAGACACGATAACGAGCACACAGCGATTTTGCTGCATACGACTGCGCCAAAACGACCATGTAACCTTGAAAGAATCCACTCTGCATGCCTAATGGGTGCGCAACCACAGTACAGCCGCAACACATAAATATATCTTGCGGATTATAATATACTATCGTACCTCTGGGCTTCAAGTAGAAATGCCCAGCGTTACGCCTTTTGAGAAAGCGTGAGCCGAGCCATGAACTGGGAAGTCGAAGCACCAAATGTGGTCACGGAGGCTAGATTCCGCGAACTTGTGGAAAGCGGCTATAGCGCCGAAATCTTGTGCCAGGAATCTGCGCACAAGAAAGGTCCGAGCTATTACGGCATCTGGATTATGCGTGCCGTTTCTGACGACGGTGTGGAAAAGCTATTGGTCACGGCTCGGACCCGCACAACTCACAACGATATCAAAATCCGCGAATTCAAAACCATCACGGGTGTTGTGTCTTTCCTTGTTGGTATCGGCTTCTCGCATGCCGATGTCCCGCTCGAAGAAGGGCAGCGGACCACGCATAAGCTCAATGCACCCGTTAAAGGCGGCAGCGACTAGCCTTCTCTTCATTTGGCTGCTTGCACCACCTGCTTCAGCCCAAATGGTTCTGGTCATGGAGAGCGACGGCTCACTGACCGCCACGCAATCCCAAAACAGCTTTGCACGGAATTACAACGACGGCGTAGGCCAAGGCTCGGCGGCCGATGCGCTGGCTATATTTGATGAACCTGATGTTGTCCCAACAACAGAAGAAATCCGCATAGCCGCCATCGCGCCGCGTGCTCCCCTGCCCCGTGCGGACGTTCTTTCAGCGATTGAGGCCACAGCGCTACGTTATGGCAGCCATACCGGTTTGCGCAGCGCGGGACTTTCGGTTTCAGATTGGCTCGCCCTCTTCCGCGCAAACATCGAGATTGAAAGCGCTTACCGTCAGAGTGCCGTTTCCAGTGCTGGTGCCATTGGCCTTGGACAGCTGATGCCTGCGACCGCCCGCGATCTTGGTGTCGATCCCCGCGACCCTTTGCAGAACCTTGACGGTTCAGCCAGCTACCTTGCGATGATGCTCCAGCAATTCCGCGATCCGCGTCTTGCATTGGCAGCCTACAACGCCGGCCCCGACGCCGTGCGCCAATATGGCGGCATCCCCCCCTACCGAGAAACCCAAAATCATGTGGCCCGCGTCATGGCGGTGGTCGCTCGACTGGAAGGAACAAACCCATGAGACATCTATCTTCATTATTCATCGCATCATTGGCGCTGTTTCTATTGGTCGCAGAGCCAGCCCTTGCGCAAAGCATCGATCTCTCTCCGATCCAAAGCTTGTTGCAGGGCATCGTCGATGCGCTGACAGGTCCACTCGGCGTGGTCATCGCTACACTCGCCGTGCTTGGCGTCTTTCTCAGCTGGTTCTTCAACATCATCGATCTGCGCCAAGCACTCTGGGTACTCGTCGGCATCGCCGGTGTTGCGGCTGCCCCCACAATCGTCGCCGCAGTCTTTGCTGGTGGCTGAGCGCTCACCACTCTTCCTCGGCCTTGTGCGCCCGCCGAAGCTACTGGGCCTGCCCATCATGTATGCGATGGTCTGGCTCTTTGGCTCGGTGCTGCTGTTCGTATGGGTCCAGTACATCGTGATCCTTGGGGTTGCGATCGTGCTCTATCCCGTCCTTTGGAAAGCGGCCGATTGGGATCCCCGCTTTATCGACGTGATGATGACAGCGCTGCAGGAAACACCGCCCACCCGAAACCGGCAAATTCATGGTGGGGACAGTTATGCCCCGTGATGAAACTAACGACGAAGCCGTCGATACCCGCACTTTGACGCCGACCTGGTACGCCCGGGAAACCCGCCTCGCGCATATGCTGCCCTATGTCAGTCTGGTCGATGACCAGACTGTGCGGACGCGGGTGAACGAGCTGTTCCAGTGTATCCGGCTGGACGGTGTCAACAGCTACACGACCGATGATGCGTATCTCGACAAGGTCACAGCACTCTTTGCCCGTCTCGTCGCCCAGCTAGGTCCAGAATTCAGCTATTACGTGCATAAGGTCTCAAAAGCGATCGCGCCGGAGCTTGAACCCGTGCGCGCCGGGAGTTTTGCAGGCGAAGTGGATCGCCAGTGGCGCGAGAAGCTGGCGACCAGCGGGCTGCGCGACAAAACACTGACACTCACAGTCATGCACCGTCCGCCGTCCAAGAGTTTTCTTCCGTTCCTCAATCGCAGCGCACCTGAGCGCTTCAAAGAAGAAACACAAAAACGCCTTCGACGGCTGAACGAGGCCGTGAATGTCTTTGCCTCGGGGCTGGCCGATCTCAAACCGCGCGTGCTGTCGGCGAAGTCTGGTGAACTGGTTGGGTTCCTCGGGGCGCTCAATACCGGTCAGGAACTGCCGCTCTTTCCTGCCAGTACCTACGGTTTCCTGTCCTTCAATGTTGCCAACACCCGCGTGACCTTCCGGGAAGATCATTTTGAACTTTCCGACGGCGTGGTTGGCCATCGCTATGGCAAGAGCTTCACCATCGGCGAATACTCCGAGGCAACCTCCTGCACCATGTTCGACATGCTCAACCTGCCTGTCGACATGATAGTCACCCATTCGTTCACGCCAATCAATTCCAACCTCATGGCCGGGCGGATCAAGCGACAGAAACGACAGATGCAGGCGTCACAGGACGCGGCCCTGTCGCTGATGGAAGCGCTGGATATCGCCGCGGATGATCTCGAGGCGAAACGCCAGAGCTTTGGTGAACACCATATGGTCGTGACGATCTTCTGCGACACGCTTGATGAACTGCAGACGTTGAGCGCTGAAATCGTCAACGCCGCCGCAGCTGAAGGCGTGAAGATGATCGGCGAGCGGGTTGCAGCGAAAGCGCATTATCTCAGCCAACATCCCGGCAACCAACCCAAGCGCGTGCGCGCCAGTGCCATCACCAATCGCAACTTTGCAGATTTCGCGGCGTTTCATCGAACGCAACTTGGCAAGGACGCCAGTGAGGTGCCTTGGGGCAAAGTGATCACCATGCTGCCGACGCCGGAGCAAAGTGCCTATCGGTTTTCGTATCACGAGCAAGGCAGCCCAGACAAAGAACCTACCAGCGGTCACACCCTGATCATGGGGCGGCCCGGCTCAGGTAAATCCGTCCTCTCCGCATTTCTTATGACCCAAGCCCGTCGAGCAGGCGCGCGGATCTTCGTCTTTGATTACCGACTTGGTATGGAGATGGCGGTCCGCGCTAATGGGGGCAGCTATGCTGCGTTGAAGGCTGGACAAGCCACCGGCCTCAACCCGCTTTGGACCGAGGTGGACGATCGCGGCACGGCTTGGTTGTCGGACTGGCTGGCCACCCTGCTCTACCGCGCGGACAAGCCGCTGACGCCTGTCCAAATGAACCGCATCCAAGAGGTCGTGCGCCAGAACGCAAACGCTACGGATCCAGCTTTGCGTAATTGGAAAGACTTTGCCTCGCTCTTTGTCTCCACCGATGATGGCGGCGATTTGCACCAACGCCTGCTCGAGTGGACCAGCGATGGTCGCTATGGCTGGATATTTGGCCAATCCTTGGAAGACACGTTCTCTCTCGAAGGCGACGTCGTTGGCTTTGATCTGACTGGCATTCTGGATTCTGAGTCCGAGAAAGAACGCATGGCCGTTCTGAGCTACCTGTTCCGCCGCGTCGAACGTGAGATTGAAGACCGCCACCCCACTATCATCATCATCGATGAGGCCTGGAAAGCCCTCGACAACGCCTACTTTGCCGAACGCCTGTCCAACTGGCTGGTGACGGCGCGCAAGCAAAACACCGTAGCTGTGATGATGACGCAATATGCAAGCCAGCTGGAACGCACGCGCACCGGCAAGACCATCGTTGAAGCGGTGCCAACGCAAATTCTTCTACCCAACATCCGCGCCCATGCGTCCGACTACGCCATGCTGAACCTCTTCGAGAAAGAACTCGACGTGTTGCTGAACACAGGCAGCAATTCACGACTGGCGCTTATTCGCGACGACCAAGGTTCCATTGTTGTCGATGCAGATCTCAGGGCTTTAGGCCCCAACCTCACCATCCTTGGCGGCATGGAAAAAGGCGAAGCCCTTGTTGGTGCTGACTACCGCGACCGTCCTGATTTCTGGAGACTGCTATGAAACGCACTTTGACCCTTCTCGCCGCACTCGGCGTCCTCGCCTCCTGCGCGCAGTACCAAGAGCCTCAAGCCAACTGCTTTACGTTCTTGGCTGCCGTTGCTCCGGTTGCGCCAGATTGCATCTTTACCCCTATGAACGGGTCGGAGGGTGATGTTGCTGTCTAAGCTCGCTCATATCCTCTGCGTGTCTTTGCTGCCCGGTCTCGCGGTCGCACAAGGCGTGCCAACGGTCGACAACGGTCTGACCGCGCGCGACATTGTGGAAACCGGTGATCGTGAAGTCGATCTTGCGACTCAAGCTGACAAGCTATCCGTGCGCGAACTCATCGCCGAGATCGAGCGCGAACAACTGGAAACGCTGGCGCGTATCCTCAATGCCCAATCGAGCTTTGGAGGCCAAGGCCTGCCCGCAATGGTGTCGGGTTTGGAATCTGGCAGTGGAGATCCTGCCCGATCGGTGGAGGCAGTCTATGGCTCAGGCGAGGTTGATCCCAATCCCGCGGGGACGCAGATGTTTGGCGATGCGGCCCAGAATATCGAACAACTTATTATCCGCGTCGCTCAAGAAACCAGCGGCTTTGCGGGCGTAGGGCGCGCCGGACTCTCTCCCGTCCAATGGCGCGCCCTTCTACAGGCCCTGATCTGGCAGGAAAGCCGTTTTACCATCGGTGCGCGTTCTCCCGTTGGCGCATTTGGCCTGACCCAAATCATGCCGGGCACCGCGAGCGACCTCGGTATCAATCCTGCCTACTATGACAGCCCTTACCTGCAGGTGCATGGCGGTGCGCGGTACTTGGCCACGCAACTCAACACCTTTGACGGCAACATCATCAACGCGCTTGCCGCCTATAACGCTGGTCCTGGAAGGGTCTTTGAGTACAGCGGCGTGCCTCCGTTCGTTGAGACCCAGCACTACGTCACCGTCATCCCAGAACGCTACAATCTTTATCTCAGCCGGATCGGCGGTATCGAAGCCCTGGGAACAATCGATCCATCTCTTCTGGCCAATGCCAATCTCTCGATCACAGGGCATGGCGCTGCTTTCTACGGAAACAATTCCCCTGCTGCTATCAGACAGGCCGCCCTGCGGATCCGTGACATCGTGGAGCGCATTTCGACGACCGAGGATGTGCAGGAGAGTGTCGCGCTCAACACTTATGCCCGCGCTGAACTCGTGCGCCTCGTCGCGGCTCGCATTCGCCTGCAAGCAGCAAGAACACGGGCCTTGAGCGCGGTTGAATTGGCCCAAGCCTCCGCCCGCATGGCCGAAAGGAATTTCATGGATTTCACAATCGAGGAGATGGACTGATGCATCGATCCAAATGGCTTTTGAGGACTGCCTTGGCTGGGACGCTCGCTCTCGGACTCCACGCGACGTCACCTACCTCGGTCTTCGCGCAAGGCGTTCCTGTGGTCGACACCCAAAACATCGCCCAAAATATCCAGCAGCTCCGACAGATGATCGAAGACGAGATCCTGCAAAACGAGCAGTTGGTGCAGCTCCGCGAACAGCTTGCGACACTCACCGACCAACTTGCGGAACTGCAACGCACCTATGAGGCCCTGACCCGTCTTGCCGAACTGCCGGAAATAATCCGCACTCAAATGGAGGACGAGCTTAACGGTCTCCTCGACCAAGAGTTCGGCGATATCATCGCGACCATCGAGGCCATTAAGAATGGGGACTTCTCGGGCCTGTCCGGGTCGGGTGCAGGCGAGATCGAAACCCAGATGGACCGCGTCTTGGCTGATCTTGGATTTGACGACGACACGCTTTCGGAAATGGCCAGCAGCGGGAACGCAAGTGCCAATCGGATTGCGACCCAAGCCACAACTGGTGCGCTGGTCTCGGCCGCTGCGCAAAACAGCTACGGCGATGCAGGCCAATCACTTGAGCGCGTCGATCGGCTGGTCGGCCTGATCGATGACATGGATGAGTTGAAGGAAAGCGTCGATCTCAACACGCGTGTGACGGCAGAACTTGCGATTGCGCTTGTTGCCATGTGGCAGCTTGAAGCCATTCAAACCGTCGGTGACGGCACCGGTGGTGTGATCGATGCCGCAACCATCGCCGAAGAGCAGCGGTTCATGGATTTCACCTTGCCTGATCTCAGTGCTGATTAAACCTGGGGTGTAAAGCGTGGTGAGTGAACAAGACATTATTGAAGAAGAGCTGGTATACGGTGCCCTGCGGCGCGAACGTCTTTGGCAGCGGCTTGGCTTGATTGGCCTCATCTTTGGTATTCTGGGGTGTCTGAGTGCTGCGGCTGTCTCGATCCTCGATATTGATCCGCCGCCCGTCGTTGTCCCTTACGATCCATCGACTGGCTTTGCACTGCCAGAAGCCTCAGTCGGAGCAACGACCGTCACAGAGAACCAAGCCATCATTGAGGCGGAAGTGTTCCGCTACATCAGTGATCGCGAGGTCTACAACCAACTCGACAACGATGTCCGGGTCCGTAGTGTGCTGCGTCGCTCGGACGGTGCCGCCGAAGCCTCTCTGCGCCAAATCTGGAATAGCGCCAATGCGGACTACCCGCCCACGCTTTATGGCACGAGCGGTCGGTTGGATGTCGAAGTCCTCAGCATCAACCGGATCGGCACCAATCGCGCCACAGTCCGCCTGCGCAAACGCCTCAACTCCATCAATGGCGTTCAGACCGGCCTCTTCACTGCCACGCTTTTGTTTGAGTTCCGCCCTGAGGCCAGCCGCTCCATTGATCAGGTTTGGTCTAATCCCTTTGGCTTCACCGTACTGGAATATTCCATCCGCTCCGACAGATTGGAGAACTAGTTTGCTTACAAAGTTATTCAGTATTCTTATATTTGCCATGATGCCGGGTTTAGCCATTGCTGAAGCCATTCCGCGTGGCGGACCCAATGACAGCCGCGTCCGGCTTGCAACCTATCAAGAAGCGCAGGTCTATCGTCTCAGTGTGTCTCTGACACATGTGACCACTGTGGAATTTGGTGAGGGGGAAAGCATCCGCTCCATCATTGCAGGCGACACAGAAGGCTTTGAAATCGACGGCGTTCCGGGGGGACAGGCCTTCGCGATCAAGCCCGTCGCGCGGGGCGTCCATACCAATGTGACGGTCTATACCAATCGCCGTAGCTATTACTTCAACGTCGAAGAGACCCAAAGTCCCACCTTCTATGTCGTGCAGTTCCGCTATCCTGATGATGACGCGAGACCGGCCCGCGCCATCGCCCAACAAGCGCCCAACTATAATTATGGGGCTAGCACTCAATCCGAGTTCACTCCGACACGCGTCTGGGATGACGGGACGTTTACGTATTTCGCATTTGCCCGAAATGCGCCTGTGCCAGCCATCTTCCGATATTCCAGTGGCCGAGAGCGCACGGTAAACACGCAGGCCGTCGAGGACGGTGTAATCCGCGTCTCAGGCGTGAACACGCAGTGGGTGCTGCGTCTCGGGGAGGAGGTGGTTTGCATTCAAGCAACCCCACCAGCAGGGGCGTCATCATGAGCGATACGGGAGACGCAGAGCTCGAGAAACGCCTCGCCGCACTAGAAATGGGCGGAAATCGAGGGAGTTCACCTAAGGCAAGACGCTCGCCCCTTCTTGCCCTCATCGTCGTCGCACTCGTTGGTGCAGGTGGCGCCGTTCTCTACGTGGTCTCCGGACCAGATGCGGAAACGGCTCTGCCAACAGCCACACCTGATGTGTTTCAAAATGAGGGTGACGGCTTCGGTGCAATCGAAGCCATACCTCCGCCCCCTGCCCCGGAAACCCAAATTGTCGTAGCCCCGACAGCGCCCAATGAGCCCAACGCAGAGCTCCTCGCGCAACTGGCTGCCCTTCAGGCCCAGATCGAGGAATTGCGCAACGCCCCGGAACCCGTCGTCGAAGAAGACACGGCGGCTGCGGGCGCCATTGATGGGCTAACAGCTCAGATCGCGGCCTTGCAAACTGCGTCCCAAACAGCTCAACAGCTGTTTCAGGACGAACTGGCGGCGCGCGATCGCGAGCTGGAACAAATCCGAATGGACTTGGAGTTGGCCCAACTTGAGGCCAATCGGCCAGTGCCTGCACCGGTTCCTATCGGGCCGTCCGAAGAAGACCTCCTTGCGCGCGAGGCAGAACGGTTGCGCCGCGAAGAGGAAGCCCGCCGCATGGCTGATCTTGAGCGCCGCGCAGCAGAAGAACGCGCGTTTCAGGAGCGCCGCACTGCATCCCCTACAATTGCATTTGGCGGAACATCAGGAGCGAATGAAATCCCGCTTGCAGAGCGCACATTCGGCGAAGTGACGGATTTTGTCCTGAACGGCGCGCTGCCGACCTCCGTCACCCAAGCACAGGTGATCGCCAATCCTTCCAACACCATCATTCAAGGCACTATGATTCAGGCTGTCATGGAAACCGCACTCGACAGCTCCCTGCCCGGACAAACCCGTGCAGTCGTTTCTGAGGACGTCTTCAGCTTTGATGGATCGCGCCTTCTTATCCCACGCGGGTCGCGGCTGATCGGGCGCTATCGCTCGGGGCTAGATATTGCAAAGCAGCGCGTCACCATCGCTTGGGACCGGATCATCCTACCAGACAATCAGACCGTCCAGATCAGTTCCTTTGGCGGCGACGAATTGGGACGCTCCGGCGTGACCGGCTTCGTGGACACGCGCTTTGCGGAACGCTTTGGATCTGCAGCTCTGATTTCGCTCATCTCGGCGGCCCCAAGTGCAGCAGCCGCCTCGGTCGAAGACGAAGCCGCCGCTGGTGTTCTGGAAGATGTAGGTGACGACCTCGCCGACGCGACTGACACCGTGATCAGCGACTATCTCTCCATCGGTCCCGTCATCTACGTCGACCAAGGCGCCCGCGTCACCGTCATGGTCGACCGCGATCTGGAGATATTTTGATCCTATGTCGCTGAGCTATCTTCAAACCTCACTTGATAAGCTGGATGCCGCGTCCCGCGACGATGTCATCGAGATTTGCATCAACCCCGACGGCACCTGCTGGGGTGAATTCCAAGGCGATCACTTCATGCGTTTGCTGGATCAGCGGCTGTCGGAGACTGTCGTCAAAGATCTGGGCAATCAGATTGCCTCCAGCGCAAACACCACCATGAGCAAAGACAGGCCCATCGTATCGGTCTCGATTGCCTACAAAGACCGCCCGATCCGCGCGCAGGTCATCACGCCACCTGCTGTCATGTCGGCCATGTCGATCAGCTTGCGGTTCTTCTCAAGCCTTTCTCTCGATAAAATTGAGCTGTCGTTTCTGTTTGGCAAAGAGCGCAAACTCGAAGAATTACGGCAAGAGAAAACCCAACAACTGCGCGCAGTCGTGGTATCCGGCGTGATCGACGACGCGCTGGCCTTTTGCGTTGAGAATAGGCTCAACATGATCGTCTCGGGTGGTACGTCAACAGGCAAGACCGTGGCCGCCCGCAAGATACTTTCGCATGTCGGCGCTGAGGAGCGGATTATCACCATCGAGGAGGCCGCCGAGCTTCTGCCCGCGCAACCTAACGTGGTGACGCTGATCGCCAACCGCGATGCAGAGTTCCAAACGGCAGACGTTCTTCTCACTGCGACGCTGCGCATGCGGCCGGATCGTATCATTCTCGGCGAGGTGCGCGGCAAAGAGGCCATGACCTTCTTGGAAGCCATTAACACGGGTCACGGCGGATCAATGACCACGCTCCATGCCGAAACCCCGCAACTGGCGGTGCAGCGATTGGCGATCGCCGCCCTCAAAACAGAAATCCCGATGACCTATGCGGACATGGTTCGATACATCGAAAATTCCATCGACGTGATTATCCAGACCGGGCGTCACAACGGCGCGCGCGGCATCACCGAATTTTACCTCCCCAGCATGGAACAGATTGGAGCATCAGCATGAAAACCTATGAGTATGAAATCCTATCATTTCCAATGGATCGTAAAAACAGCCTCATTGAGATGCAGGCCGCGTTGAATGCGAAGGGCCAGATCGGGTGGGAGGTGGTCTCAATCAGCTCGTCCGAGTTTGCCAATATCGGGCACACGGCTTTCCTAAAACGTGAAACTTCCGAGGCCGCTGACGTTGGAGGCACGCGATGACGTATCGGATTGTCTGCCTCACTTGGCTTACCGTTGGTTTGGGTCTGCTTGCACCGCCCTCGGTGGCGGAGCGCAATCTGATCCCCAGCCTCGAGAAAATTCCAGATGTCTGTTCTGAGCGCCCAAACGAACCCGATTGGATGCAAAACATCGCGCTGCGCGACGCCTACCAGCGTGTCTTGGTCCAAGACATTTATCGGGCACAGAGCATGGCGCGGATCGTTGAAACGGGATCCTGCGACTGCGCCACGCGCTTCCCAACTTGGGATTCTGCGGAAAGCACCTTTCGGGAAAACCACGCCGATGCGGACCGTTCAGAAATGCTGCAAGCCTCGGACATTTACAACCGCCGTGCAAATGAACTTCGACCTCAAGCCCAAGCGATCTGCGAAGCCGCAGGCAATTGGTAGGGACCTCCTGAAATGAGCGTTGTCACCTACTTCGTTGAAACCTCCCAAGGCTATCTCGACACCGCCGCCGAAACGCAATTCGGATCGGTAGCCGCAACGGTTGGGACGCTGCTCGTCCTTGGAACAACGGTCGTCGTGATCTTCGTCTTTCTGAACATGATCTATCAGTACAAAGCGATGGACGGGCGAACGGCGTTCTGGCTAGCAATAAAGATCGGGCTCATCGGGATATTTGCAACCAATTGGGTTCAGTTCAATGCACTGTCGTCGGCGATCCTTGCAGGGATCGACAGTATTGCAGGCGCACTTGTCGCATCCGTGGGCGGCGGCGTGCCCGGCCCTTCGGGCACATTCGCCGAAGAATTTGACCGACTCATTGCCGAGCTTGGCGAGTATCTCAATGCGGCAGGATCGGAACTCAACTGGATGGCGGGCGCAATGCTCGACATCGTTGGCGTGCTGATGTTGTCGATCCTTGGTGGGCTGGCGGCGTTCATTCTAGTCGCCTCACGTCTAATGATCGCCCTTCTCATCGGGATCGCGCCGATCATGATCTTTTTGACACTGTTTGACGTCACCAAAGACTATTTTACGCGTTGGCTCTCCGCGCTGATCTCCTTTGCCATTTATCCGATTGTCCTGGCGGGCGTATTTGCAACGATCACAGGAGTTGCCTCCGCATTGATCGGGGAGCTTGGCGATCCCGAAGGGGCAACAAACATCGGCGCGCTAATTCCCTTCTTTATGATGGTGTTGATGGCCAAAGGGTTCATCGTCGCAACGCCATTCATCGTACGGGCGATTTCTGGAAACATCATGATGCCTGCGCTCTCAGGAGGACTGGGTGGCAGCTACGGATTCATGCGGGCGGCGATGGGCAATCAGCAAGCCTACAATCGCTATCTCGTTGGGGGGGCAAGTGGGGCAGAATACGCCGCACTCAGAGCGCGTCAGATGTTCGGGGTGCAACAAATGCCTCAACGGCCGGGAATGGCAAATGTGACACCCACAGGGGGCAATCCATCGACGGGGACTGGATCGCAAATGCTGGCACAGCTTGCGAGGCTAGGCAGATTGGGGAGACGATGAGCATGTCGGACCCAGACGCGGAATTTGTAATTAAGGAGCAGGCCGACCTATGGGCCATGTCGCATGGGTTTACCGATGCGGACGAAATGAAGCAGTGGGGCGAGCAAATGGAACGTGAGCGCCTTGCAAAATTTGCCTTAAAAGAGGTGACTGAGAATGAACAATAGTAGAGTAGCAGATCGCCTGGGTGGCTTTATCATCGGGCTTCCAACAGTGGCATTTCCCATATGGATTGCGGGTTGGTCGCCGTGGCTGGGCGTAATTACGACGACCCTGTTTTTGGTTGTAGCCGTGTCTTATGTTTGCGGCGTTACGGCTAAATGGTTTCAACATGGCACTGCGAAGTAAGCGCAGCTAGACAACACCTTCCGATGACGCGTTTAACTCAATGTGTTGCTTACATGGGGTTCATTTTTAACACGTTGACCTTTTCATATCATATGAACAGGTAGTCTTTGACTGATTGGCAAGCAGCTGCCGCACCTTACAACAAATCGCGCAATATGGGCTGCTCTACTACTAGGGGTAGGACCATACAATAGTGAAACCAGCCGTTCGTGCATGATACAGCGAAAGAGGAAAACGAGCCACACTTCCATATGCTGGGGAGCGCAGGAATAACCGATTTCGGAAGGCAGAAAAGATTGCCCCCGAATTTCAACCACTCATCAAGCCAACCCACGCCGCCTTGCGGTATTACTAAGCAGACCTTGCCCGACGACGCAGATGTCAACTGAGAAGCCAAATGAAAGCAAACCATGCGATCGATTGGAGCAGTATCGTCAATGGCAATTCTGTCCCCCTGCCCGGAATTTCCGGACAGGATGTGATTTAGCGGCTTGGCTCAATCTGTCATAATCCTGCCGGATTTCCGTTTTCTAGCACAGATCGGTCCGTCACTTCGTTGTTTCGAACCCAGTGAATGGTATTGCCGCGTCTGAAAAGGGTAACGCAGCGCTCTTTCCCTTTACCCAATTCTTCCCATTGTCGGCAGTAACGGTCTCCCGAAACTCGCCAGGTCCCAGTATCTCTTCGGTTGCGCCTAGAAGTAGTGTAATCGATTTCCATTGTGCTCGCAGAAGAGTAGTAGATTACATAGCTTCCGGTATTGTCTGTTCCACGTAACGAGTTTCCCGGTAACAGGGTTTGAATTTCTGAACCCGTCATTCTTGTAAAATCACTTAACTCTGAAAGCTGATTTGTTGCGGAACAAGCACTGAGAGCTAGTGCAGCAGAACCAGCCAAGATGACATTTTTCATAGTTTTTCCTTTTTTGGATATGTTTCATCACTCGATTAGAAGTAAGTGTCGGATGATCTGTGCCGCGATGTCTTGAGATTAAACTGGACAACAAATTTGGCTTCACCAAGCCAATCGAAATATTCGTCAATTTTTGATTAAATGGCAGTTACCTGCCCTAGCAACCTCCAGTGAGACATCTGACTTATCAAAATCTATCGGTCGGTACTTATGTCGATACGTCACGTGAGTTCCCATCACATCAAGCGGCATGAAGCCGGCTAAAAAAATCTTGGGCAGGCCCTTTTGAGTCAAACACATCTTCCGGCAAACCGCACTGGACGATCCGCCCATTACTAACGAATAAAACTAGATCCATCTGGCGCGCGATTTCGGTATTATGGGTGATCAAAATAGTAGTTGCGGAAGTTCCATCCAACAATTGCC